>VOFE01000873.1_pt1 | contig 104001 bp, 163 predicted proteins | sample 5384071 | NCBI WGS metagenome assembly VOFE01 (sample SAMN12384724, study PRJNA508395) | human gut metagenome | isolation source: healthy gut D | host: Homo sapiens
CTCATTCTTAACTCCCTGATAACGCTGACGCAAGTCTCTTCTATGATCATCGCAAGATCCCGCTTCTCCCGCTCACGTTCTTTGCTTCATTCAGATACATAAAGACTGTCAGGAACGGAGCCTGTCCGTTCGTCGTCATCAGCGTGATGACCTGATACTCAATCGTCTGAACTCCCTTCGTGATCTCTTTCTTCAGTCTTCTCTCCACGATCTCATTCAGCACATCTTCCGGGTACTCTGTTCCGACCAGCTTCATCTCTTCCAGCACTTCTGTCCGGATCTTATTCCTCGATACCTGGACAAACGGAGCAAGATGAGCAGGGTTATGCTCTGACCGCCGTACTGATTACTTGCAACCTGTGCAATGATCTGTGTCGCGATATTACATGCTGTAGAGAAAGCTGTGCGGCTTCTCGATCATCGTTCCGCTGATCACAGTTCCGTTCTGAAGCATATCTTCCAGATTGACCAGATCACAGTTATGCATATGCTGTGCATAGTAGTCAGAATCATGGAAGTGAATGATTCCCTGTCTGTCTGCCTCCACGATATCATGTGGGAGAAGCATCCTGGTTGTCAGGTCACGGCTCACCTCACCTGCCATATAATCCCCTCTTCACACTGTTCACTGCAGGGTTCTTATTGGAATTCTCCTGCTTTACATCCTCGTTGTTGTACTCAATCAGACAGAATCCGATTGTCCGTCGTATTTGGCTTTACGGACAAGAGATCTCTTATAACGGTATCTTACATACTTCCGTGCAAGTTCAAAAGCTCCGGTAGCCATAATCTGATTCTCTACCATATCCTGGATCTCTTCTACGGATACTGCACGATTCAGCTTGTTACACTTGAATTCCACATATTCGGCGATATCCTCGATCTGGCTGTCTGTCAGCGTACGCTCTTCCCATTATCCTTATCCGCTTTCGTCACAGCCTTACGATTTTCTGTATATCAAATGTCTCTTCCGACCCATTTCCTTTTGATAATCTTCATTGATCATCTTCTTTTCTCCTCTTTTTCTTATTCGTTTGCACGATATCTTGTGTTTTATCTATCGTGCTGTCTGATACTTATTCTAATACAAAATATAGTATAATGCAATGGGAAAAACACACGATAGTGTATTTTCGGAATATCCTCTGTTTCCCATGAATTTTTCTTTTAAACTCAACCATCTTTACTCCATCTTTATACAAAACCAAAACTGTCTATGTCTTTTCAAATCTGTTAAACTGACATTCTCCTTAAAAAATTCTTAGGGGTCACAAATCTCATTATTTTTTAAACTGTCTGATAATTTTCAGACTGTCAGATGTCTATTTATTTAAGATTTTCTGATCATTATTCGGTAAGATCCTTTATTTGCTTTGTTATTTTTGCATGGAAAAATCTTTCGTCTCTTTACAACCACACCACTTAATGCAAGCAATGCGATCAGGTTCGGAAATGCCATCAATGCATTAAAGATATCTGCGATATTCCATACTGCAGCAACTGTCATATATGGTCCGATAAATACTGCCAGAATATACAGCCAGCGGTATCCTTTTACCACTGCTTTATTGCGGTTGAACAGGTATTCCACGCACCGCTCGCCGTAATAATCCCATCCGAGGATCGTTGTAAATGCAAAGAATACCAAACACAACATCAGGGAAAAAGTAGCAATGAATCCCGGGAACGGCAGTCCTCTTCTGGAATGCATCCATTGTAATTTCAACGCCTTCCAACTTTGGATCAAGCCATGTACCGGCGATTACAATAGAAAGTCCTGTCATCGTACAGATTACGATGGTATCAATAAATGTACCCGTCATAGACACGAGACCCTGACGGACCGGCTCTTTTGTTCTTGCTGCAGCGGCTGCGATCGGGGCACTACCAAGACCGGATTCATTGGAGAAGATTCCTCTTGCCACTCCTTTTTGCATCGCAACGATCATACTTCCCATAACTCCGCCTGCCAAAGCGCTGCCCGTAAAATGCGCTGATTTTATAATAGATACAAGCGCTCCCGGCACTGCCTTAATATTTGTAAATAACAATAATCGACAAGTACCACATATAAAACCGCCATAAACGGTACTACAACTTCCGAAACTTTTGAAATTCTCTTAATACCACCAATAACAACCAGTCCTACAAAAACTGTCAGAGGATTCCTGCGATCACAGTTGCCGATGGAATAATCATTTCCCAATACAGTTACCGTATGTGCCATATCCGGATCAAAGAAGTTTTAACTGCGGATGCAATACTATTCACCTGTGTAAATGTTCCGATTCCGAAGAGACCTACTCCTGCTCCGAAGAATGCAAAGATCTTGGCAAGCCATTTCCATTTCTTTCCCATTCCATTTTCAATATAATAGAAAGGTCCACCCAGAACATGACCGTCTTGATCGATTGTGCGGTATTTGATTGAAAGAAGACCTTCTGCATACTTTGTCGCCATTCCGAAAAATGCGGCAACAACCATCCAGAATAATGCTCCCGGGCCACCTGCTGCGATCGCAGTCGCAACACCTGCGATATTTCCCGTTCCGATGGTCGCAGACAATGCAGTACAAAGTGCTCCAAAACTGGTCACTTCTCCATGTCCGTCTTCTTCATCCTGAAACATGAATTTAAAGCTTTTCCCAAATGCCTTATTTGTAAAAACCCAGCCGGGTGACTGTTAATAAGATACCTGTTACCATGATCAGGAATGATCAACGGCAGACCCCACACCGCATCCGTCAATCACTTTGATGATTTTGTCGATTTGTCAAACATTTCTTTATTCCTCCATCCTTTTGCCTGAGAGACTCGCGGCGTCTGCCTTAAAAACAGAATATACCGCTTACACCTTCGGCGCGTCTCCCGTCTGAACAGCCTGACCTTTATTCGGTGCACCCGGGTTCTTATTGTCCGTTGTTCCTGGGTTCTTATTGTCCGTTGTTCCTGGGTTCTTATTGTCCGTTGTTCCCGGTTTCTTCAAACCATCCATCGCTGTCTGAAGACTTGTCTGTGCCGCGTCAACTTCCGCCTGACTTGCATCTTCTTTTGCAAGAACAGCCTGCGCTTCTTTTAACGCCTCTGCAAACGGCTTCCATGTTTCAGATGTATAATCTTTCTCCTTCAAAACCTCTGCTTTTTCAACTAATGCCGTCAAGTCAGCTTTATTTACTTCAACTTCTTCGTCTTGGAATCTTCCCATCACACGGATCTCTGCCGCTGCCGAGAATTTATTTGCCTCATCTCCTGTAGTCGCAGTCGGTACGAGTTTTACGTCTGTTACATCTTTCACTTCTTCAAAAGCAACCGCCTGCCATCCGGTTCCTCCGAAGCTTGCATCCGCTACTTTTTCGTAGTCGGCAGCGCCTGCTTTTTTCACCCAGATTTCCGCTTCCCTGATAATACCGTTTCTTCCGCTTCTCTGCTGAAGTCTTAATCCGCTTACTGTCGCCGGTTTATCTAATTGCAGATTTAACCAGTGGTTTTCAATCGGTGTTCCTGCCCATACAGTATGCCAAATTGTATCGGCATTACCGTCTAAGACGTTGCTTGCAGGTCCTTCTCCGCCTTCCTGCGCCTGCTCGCTTCCTGCTGTAGCAGTCATCTGCTCTTTCGGAAGATCTTTGGAATCATCTGTCGCATCGATTCCAGCCGAGTTATCCATCGTAACCATAGCAGCTTTTTAATTCATAGTATGCTTTCTCGATTTCATCCTGTGAAGCTCCCTCTTTGTCAAGAACCGCTTTTGCTTCTTTTAAGTACGTCCTGGAAGCTGCTCCAAATTTCCGGTCTGTAATCGATTTCTTTATACTTTTCTTCTGCTTCTGCAACTAATGCGGCAAGTTTTTCCTTTGTAACTTCTTCTGTTACTTTTTTCGATCACGAGGTTGTCAAGAACAAGCTCTTTGTATCCGCCGAAGTTCGCCTCTGCCGCATCCGGACTCACGCCTTGAAGATCCGGAGCCTTCTCTGTAGAGTAGATACCGAACCATGTCTGTCCTGTGGAATCTCCCGTAACCTGCATTGTAAAATGTCCGTCTTTCTCTTTTCCCATGCTCATCGGAAGTTCTTTGAGCTGAACGTTTCCGTTATACTCGCCGACACCGACTGCAGCCGCGTAAATTCCGTCGCTGCCCGCCTGATAATCAAAGCTTACTTTGTATGTAACACCTGGCTCAAAACGGAAGTTCTGAGGAATCGTCTGGTATGCCAGCGTAGATCTCTGTGTCAGTCCGTTGATCTTCACAGACCAGTCTCCGTCAAGAACATCATCCATCTTCTTCACATCCCATCCGGCCTGAGTGTACTTGTCATGTCTTTCAGAAAGATGGATTCTGTTATCCTCTACTCCTTCAATTCCTCCGACTACGAACGGGTAAAGTCCCTGTACGCTCTTTTCAAAATTCTGTTCAAATTTTACAACTTCGCCCTTCTCGTTTGTCGTAATGTTCTTAGAATCGTTTTGCACGATACGGATATCATCGAAGTATGAAGATCCTTCTCCTGCTTCCCTTTGCGATCGTAAGAGTCACATCTCCTGATTTCGGCGCTGTAAAGAATATATACATATTCTGGAAATAGCTGCTTCCGTCTACTGTCGAACTGTTTGTATTATGTGTATATGCTTTTACATAGTTCTTAGCGATAGAACGTGTTGTGTAGTTTGATCCAAGTACTTTATCGCCTGATTTAATTTCTACAGATGCTTTGGCGTCGCTTCTGTTATCTACGCCTACTAAAACAGCATACTGTTTTCCTACTTCCAGATCTGTCAGTTTCTGTGTCATAGAAACTTTTCCGTCCAGTTTCATCATCGGATTGCTGTGCTGGCTCTTTGCGATCTGCGCTGTTCCTTCGCCTGCTTTTGTCCACATATCAAGGCTTCCACTGTTGAATCCTGCATCTACAATATGCATTCCTTCACTCCATGTCACTTTGATATTTTCTTTTCGCCTTTGCATACTACATACGGAACTTCTGATTCTGCTTCTAATGTGATCTTACCGTCAACAACATTGACCGTCTTCTCATCTGTCTTTCCAAGATCTGTCAGTTTGTATACTTTGACGTCTTTTAAGTCTGCCCAACTGTCCGGAAGCTCCCACTGTGTTGTTCCGCCCTGCGTATTCCAGTGGTACAGCTTTTCATCTTCTGATTTTACTTTTTTCTCCTGTCTTCGCATCCCAGATCCACGGCAGCAGATAAGACTCTGTTCCTTTTTTGTTTCCGTTGCGGATATCGTCGTCTGTTCTTTCTCCCTGTGATACCGCGCCTCTTGCGATCACTTTTCCGTCCAAAGTCATCGTTCTGTCTCTGTATGCCGCCTGAGCCGGATCGTTTGATCCCCTCTCAAGAACAAGCGTAGATCCATCTTCATCTTTCAAAGTGATCTTCATTTCAGGCGTCCAGTTTACCGCTCCGCCTACGTTGACCGGTGTTCCGTCTTCCCAATCTACGATCTGATAATGCTGGATGAATTTTGTCGTCAGGTCATGTGTGTAAAGATTCGTAATATACGCGTCATAATCATTACGTCCCTGCCATCCTTCAAAATCTTTCATATTATAACCGCCAAGAAGAGGAGCAACCGCCGCGCCTCCGTAAGTCGGATAATCTCCTACCCATGAATCTTTCTGGTGGTTACGCAGGAAACGCATCACATCACTGTTCTCTCCTTTTGCTTTTTCCCCGCCATATGTAAGGTCTGTCGCCCAATGCTGGAATGTAGAATCATACTCGTTTGCTCCGCCCCACTCATTGGACATACGCCATCCGTTATCATTGATCTCTTTGGAAAGCTTACGTGTCTGCCAGGAATCATCATTACTGCTTCCTGTATTATTTCCCCAGATATCTACATAGATGAAATCCAGCATATCTTTTCCGTCTCCGCCTAAGATTTCGTGGAGATCGTCAAAACGTGCTTCTCTCTCCCCTGTCGCAAGGTCGTAGATGCTGTCAAGTCCGATTCCCTGATCGATCCAGTTCCATCCATAACGAAGACTTCCATCCTCATTACGGCGGACATTATCATCCTTAAACGCTTTCGCTTCAGGATACATCTCGCCTGCATTGACATGGATACCGAATTTTGCTCCGTAATCCGCGCCTTTTTTCAAGCAATGTCTTCATATCTTCCGGTCCGCCGATTCTCTTTCCTATATCTGCGTAATCCGGATGCGCCGAGTCATGTCCTTCATTCGCATAACCTTTCAGCAGGACAGATTGTCCAAGACCGTCTGTGTGCATTGCCACACGTTTTACGTTATCTAATGTTGTCAGGAACGGATTCTGCGCGTGAGAACCGAAGTTCATCGCAATACGGTACGCAACCAATTCCGGAACTTCCTCGCTCTTGAACGGATTGTTCATAATATCACGGAATGCAACCGCTCCGTCCTGCCAGTCAACATTTTTATCGCCGTTGCAGTTTCCTGTGATCACGACTTTCATCTTCGGATTTTCTGTCTCTTCCAAAACCCATGTCCGATTATGAGAATCTGTCATCACTCTGTGCCAGTACCATGCAGTACTTCCAAGTCCCAGCGATACATAGCCGTCTTTTTTCTCTGAAACAGACATAACTCTTGTATTATTAGATCCTCCGGAAGAACTTGCCCCCGCATTACGGCCTTCATACTCGGAGTTACTCCAAAGTCCGGCGCTCATCTCATTATTAGAAACGAAAGCATACATGTAATCTCTTTCGCGAGCCGGCGTATTTGCCTTTACTTCTACATATTCGTCACCGCTTACCTTTGTTTGTGTGGACATAGCAGCGCCTATTAAATTGGCATTTTTCTGTGTACTGTTTACAGATACAAGACTGTGATTCGGAATTTCGATCGTCTGGATCGGATTTCCCACCTTGCCGCTTTCAATGCTGTGCCCGGTTTTCCTTCTGTCAGCTTATTTTCCACTTTCGTAATTTCAAATGAAACCGTATTGTCTTTTGCTGTCAATTCTGCCGTAAGAACTGCGTCAATATGTTTTTCTTCATTTTTCACAGTCATCTCATACGTTGCTTTGTCACCCTTGATCGTTGCTTTTACATCACCTTTGGAAAGTTTCACATCTGTTCCGTTGATACGCACCGTATTGATAGCCGAAGTCTGACCGTAGAACGTCTTGCCGTTTAAATCGCCCTTTTTCATCTCGTATTTTACAACGCTCGGGAAATTCTTCGCTACATAAACGTCCATATCCGCTGTAGAAAGCTTCTCTGTCTCTATCTCTGCTGTCTTTTCCAGTTTTACGGCTTTTTGCTTCCACGTTGCCTTCTGTTACAGTTACAGATGTCGTCGCCGTCTGATATCCTGCCTTCGTAATCGTCAGCTCATGCTTGCCGGCTCTAACTGTAAGGAATATTTTCCGTCTTTATCCGTTTCAGCCGTCAGATTTCCTGTCGTTACAACCGCGCCTTCCAACGCTTTTCCACTCTCATCTGTTACACTTCCCGTAACAGTATATGTAACCGCTTCTTCCTGACCTGTATAATGAATATCTTTCAAAAGAACATCTGAACCGATCTGACCCCAAGAACCTGCTTTGATCGCAATTTTGTTTCCGAGAGAATCTGCGATACCGGAAAAGTCTTCTTTATCAAACACAACTTCTCCGTTGAGCGTAAACGTCATCTTATGGTCTGCTGTCCAGTCGATGCGAACCTTTACTTCCTGATCTTTCGTCGGCGCAGGTTTTCTCGTCTGCTGATAATAGTCTCCGTTGCCGCCTTTGTATTTCTGCCAGAACCAGCCGCCATTGTCATATCCTATGTACATACCGTTTTGATCCGTATTATATCCGAGGTAAACGCCTACTCTGTCACTGTCGCTTATTCCTGTATTTGCATTATTTGATTTTAAAGTAAATGAAAAATATCCCGGCTTGTTAAAATCAAATGTATTTGGATTTACAACCATCTGCGGTCTTGTTCGGGATTATTCCGATTGCCCGCAGCTGATTTAATATGCAGCCAGCCATTTTCCACAGTGACTGTGTCTCCGTCTGCTTTGTTATCCTGAGTCCATGCATCATTGATCCCATCTTCTAAAGCTGCTGTTTTTTCTGTAACATCAACTTCTTCGGCAGATGCGGTCTGAATGTTTGACGGAAGCATAGTACCTGTCATAGATGCAACCATCACAAGACTCAAGAGTCTTAAGACTACTTTTCTTTTCATACCTTTTCTCCTTCCCTTCAGGCTGATTTTATATTTCAGCCAATATATCACATCCTCCATTATAGCAAATTACCAATTTTTTACAATGTATTATTCATATTTTTAGCGTTTTTTGTCTATTTCTTATCTCCCTTACTTTTCCCCGTCGTTTTTTTCTTTGTTTTTTGTATTTTATTATTCTTTTGAGCATTTTCTCTCACTTCTTCCAACATCTCAGCCACTGTTTTTCCATACGCCGGATGGCGCACATACGGCGCGATCTCAAAAAGAGGCCGCAGCACAAAATCTCTCTTGTGCATTTCCACATGAGGGATGCACAACTCGTCTCCTTCATATACGAGATCATCATACAAAATAATGTCCAAATCAAGCGTTCTCGGACCCCAGTGAACGATCCGTTCTCTTCCGCCTCCATTTCAATCCTATTTAATTCTCTTAACAGTTCTTTCGGATAAAACAAGGTTCTTAATTTCAGACATCCGTTCAGAAAATCATCCTGATCTGTCACCCCATACGGAGGCGTTTCGATAAAAGAAGAGCATTTTTCGACAACGCATCCTTTTAAAGCGCCAAGTGCTTCAACTGCATCTGTAATATATTTTCTCTGTCTCCCATGTTAGATCCAAGTGCAATATATGCCGTATGCCATTGCCGCTCGATCACAACGCTGACCGTTTTCAGCGGAAGGCGCACCGGAGCCCACGGTTTCTTGATCTCCAGTCTGATCTTCTCTAGTCCGGCTGTATGCAGCAAAGTTCTTCTGCAAGCGCTTCTGCCGCCCTCTCCAATAATTGAAATGTATGCTCCCGCAAGTAGCGGTCTATAAAAGCACTGACTTCTCCATAATGAATAGAAGCGCTTAGATCATCCGTAAGTCCCGCCCTTCGTGTGTCGGTGTAAAGAACTGCCGAGACTAGAAACTTTTGTCCCAACACATTTTCCTCCGGAAATACACCGTGATTCGCAAATACTTCCAGATCTTCTATTCTGATCTCATCATAATCTTTTTTCATTTTCTGTCTTCCTTCCTCCTTACCGTACATTTTTCTGTATGACAACTCTTTCTTCACCTTAACTATACGAAAGCGAAGCAGTCAGTCCGACAGCTTCGCTTGCCTGTTTTACAGTCCTGATTACACTTCATGTTCCCGCATGAGCGCCTGCGTCATAAGTATCGCTCTTTTATTCTTCTCTACGTCATGAACACGGACAAACGCACATCGTTTCTGCACCGCATAAACCGTTGTCACAAGCGTTCCTTCTTCCCGCTCGTCTGCCGGAAGATCTAATGTAAGACCGATCACAGATTTGCGTGACGTTCCAAGAAGGATCGGTAATTTAAATTCATGCATGATCTCCAGTTTCTGTATGATCTCCAGATTCATTTCATATGTCTTTCCAAAACCGACTCCCCGGATCAAGGATGATCTTATCCCGTGCAATTCCTGCTTTATCTGCAATTTTAACGCACTCTTTCATATCTTTCATAAAATCAAAAAGAAAACTATCGTATACCGCCTCGTTCCGATTATGCATCAGACAGCATGCAACGTCATGTTTCGCGATCACATCTGCCATTTTCTCGTCATACTTTAATCCCCATATATCATTTACAAGATCTGCCCCCGCACAAACCGCAGCTTCAGCCACCGCGCTTTTATATGTATCAATAGAGATCGGTACGTCAAATTCCTTTTTCAGTTTTTCAATGACCGGAACGACGCGCGCGATCTCTTCTTCGTCCGTAATCTGAACATGTCCCGGACGGGTAGACTCACCGCCGACATCTAAAATATCCGCTCCTTCTTTTATCATCTTTTCTGCATGAAGAAGGGCTGCATCCATCTTATCAAAACGTCCTCCATCCGAAAAAAGAATCCGGAGTTACATTTAAGATGCCCATAATATATGTATTGTGTTCTGTGTCAAATTCTCTTCTGCCTATGATCATATTTTTATCTCCATATTTTTCTTCTCTTCACTCCAGTTACATTCCCGGTTTGCCGGACATGTAAAGACACAGCCTCGACGCTTTGTCCGCTTCATACAAAAGCTTTTCCAATGTGTCCGCCCGTCACGAAGCCGTCTGTGTCCGCGCACCGCATTTTTATCGTTCTTTTTCTTCCTCAGAAAATCCGTTTCTTTTGGAAGTGTATCCAGTATTTCCCCGGCGATCCGCTCTCCCGCAATCTCATGGGGAACTTTTTCTTCATATTGAAGCGCTTTTCCTATATCGTGCAAAACCGCGGCGGCATAAATTACATCTTTACGAAAACCGTATTCCTTCTCTAAATTACGGATATATGCTATTCTTGCCACATCCAACAGATGCGACATCTGATGCCTGCAAAAAATACGTTCCTTTTCCGCGCGCTCCAGCCTATGATAGTATTCCAAATACAGCGGATGGCAAATCACTGCATTTACTCTGTCCATTTTTCCTCCTTTACCGGTCAGTTTCCCGCGTCCGGTCTACCCTCTTTCAAGCATTCTGAAAAAACGTTCTTCCAAAGCCGGATCTGTCTCAAACAGCCCTCTTTTTTGCAAATGTCACCGTCCTGCTGCCCGGTTTTTTATTCCTCTCATCGTCATACACATATGTTCTGCCTCGATCACAACCGCCGCGCCTTTCGCCTTCAGTTCGTTCATCAGCGCATCTGCGATCTGACCCGTAAGCTGTTCTTGAAGCTGAAGCCTTCTTGCAAACACCTCTACCGTTCTCGCCAGCTTGCTAAGTCCCGCAACTTTTCCGTCCGGAATATACGCAATGTGCGCTTTGCCGTAAAAAGGAAGAAGGTGATGCTCGCACATGGAATAGAACGTAATATCTTTTTCTACGACCATATCGCTGTTTTCCACATGAAACGTCTTACAAAGATGCTCTTTTGCATCTTCTTCGTAACCTCCGTATATTTCCTCGCACATTCTGGCGATCCTATCCGGTGTTTCGATCAAGCCTTCTCTGTCGGCATCTTCTCCGATCCCCCAATAATAATCTGACTGCTTTCTTTACTTTTTCCTGATCTATCATCTTTTCATCCTTTATCTTTTTTCTATCAATACATCTGTCGCTTATCCTGTTCTTTTTTCAACCGCTTCCTTTACTTTTCCCAAATAGGACAAAGAGCCAAACGCAAGGATCACGTCGTCTTCGTCTGCGTTTTCCAGCGCTTCTTTACCGCGCCTGCTTAATCTCGCCGACAGCATACGCGGGCACATATTCAGACTGTGCTTCAACAGCTTCTTTTAGTTTCTGCGCGCTTAGCGTACGTTCTTTATTCGGAAGATCGACCGTATATACGCATTTTGCATACGGAATCGTCAAACGGATGATCTTTTCATATTCTTTATCTTGAAACACACCCATTATGTAAATAAGCTTTCCTTCCCGGGAAATACGCTTCTATTGATTCCCGCAGTCTTTTTGCCGCATCTTCATTGTGCGCTCCGTCTACGAGAAATACAGGCCGCTCCGAAATACATGTAAACCTTCCGAACCATTCTGTATCGAAAAAACCCGTCTCGACCGCTCTCTTCCGGAATCTTTTTTCAGCAGCCCTGAACATGTACTGCCTCCCATGCGGTAACAGCGTTTATGAGCTGATATTTTCCCGAAAGACGGATGCTTATATTTTCGGAATCTTTATAAGAAAAACCGCATCCCGCGATAATCTTCTTCAAGACAACTGCTCTTTTCCGGCTCTGCATAAATAATCGGACAGCCAAACTGTCTTGCTTTTTGTTCTAAAATTTCTCTTACTTCCTGCTTCTGGGGCGCTGATACAACGATGCATCCCGGTTTTATGATCCCCGCCTTATTTTCGGCGATCTCGGAAAGTGTATTACCGATCACACCGATGATGATCCATACTGATCGGCGAAAACACGACGCAGACTGTATTTTCACAACATTCGTCGCGTCTTCCATCCCTCCCAGCCCTGATTCTAAAACGACAAAATCGCACTTCATTCTTTTATAAGAAAAATGCTATCGCCGTTTCAGCCTCAAAGACTGTCGGAGAGCTGTTTTCCGCTTCCTTTAACCGAACGATAGCATTTTGAACTGTCTTTTCTGTCAATTCTGCAAATTCATCTTTGATATCCATTTTCCGTCAATTGAATCCTTTCTCCGGATATGAGACATCACTGTCGGTGCAGACATAGCGCCCGGTTCTGTATCCTGCCTCACTTAATATTGTTGAAGTGTATGCAAGCACAGATCCTTTTGCCATTCGTTCCTGCAATATGTATAAACTTACAAATCATCCTGAAGGGATTTCCCAAGATTTCACGCAACAGACCTCGAATCGTATCTAAGCCAAGTACACTTCCGTATTTCGACATCTCGTCCAAATATACCCTCTGTTTTGAAAATCCTTCCGTAAAATCACAGATCTGCTTTTATCGGACACCCCTTACTTCTTTCCGAATGCAGATATCCAACAGATGAGAAATTATTACATGCTCTGTTACCCGTCGTTTAACAGAAAACTGTTTGACTCTCTTACAGACAGATTTAATCTTGATCCAAAACGAAAGATCAGCAGCTTTTCAAAAGGTATGAAAAAGCAAGTTTCCATTTTGCTCGGTCTTTGTTCAGGAACAAAATATCTCCTCTGTGACGAAACGTTCGACGGACTTGATCCGGTCGTTCGCCAGGCTGTTAAAAGTCTTTTTGCCGCAGAGATATTGAATCGGGATTTCACACCGATCATTTCTTCTCATAATCTGCGGGAGTTAGAAGACTTCTGCGACAGCATCGGACTTTTGCATCAGGGACAGCTTCTGCTTACCCAAAGTCTGGATCAGATAAAGTGTTCCGTCTGCAAACTGCAGTGTGTCATTTCAGATCCACATAAAGAACAGCAGTTTCTGTCTTCTATAAAGATATTAAAAATGGAGCGTTCCGGTTCTTTACTTACGCTCACACTTCGCGGAAGCCACTCAGATATTCTTTCTGCGGTACAGACTTATGATCCTGTTTTTGCAGAAGTCCTTCCGCTTACACTCGAAGAAATATTTATAAGCGAAACGGAGGCAGCCGGTTATGATATCAAAGATTTCTTATATTAAACTTATACGAGAGGACATACGGCACAGAGGATGGCTCGCCGCCCTTTCCGGCGTCCTGTTATTTCTTTCAATGCCTGTTTACACACTGATCTACCTTGACAGTTATTCTGAAGATCCTGAAGTATTAAAAGAGTTCGCGGATACATTTTCCGGATTCATTAACGGATATAATTCCGCTTTTCTCATCATACTGATCGGAATTCTCGCTTTCGCAGTCGGAATAAGCGGGTTTCAGTTCATGCATAAAAAAAGAAAAACTTGATTTTACCACGGACTTGCGCTCAAACGTCATCAGTTGTTCGCAATCTCTTATTTGGCAGGACTGTTCCTCTTTCTCATTCCATATATAGTATGTACTGTATTGACGATCCTTGTCGGCGCTGTAAAAGGAATTATGACTCTTTCTCTCGCCGGAGAATGTTTTCTTACAATGGGGACGGGAATCCTCGCATTCCTTCTGATCTATCCCACATGTATTTTTGCGGGAATGCTGACCGGACGAAGCGTAACGATGTTCCTCGGAACACTTGTCATCGAGTCTATCCAAGCCTCGTATTGACACTGCTTCCGTCGCTGCGAGATGCGTTTTTCCAGACAACTTATAACGTACACGACAGTATACCTGAAAACTTTCGGAATATCTTTCGCCATTTCCGTTGTTCATCCGCATGCTTGAACAAAATACTTCTTACTCGAATGTGTTTATGATCACCGCTGCTCTTGTTTTGATCGTTCTTCTTTTGGCGGCCTCGATCATGCTGTATCGCATTTACCCTTCGGAATCAGCCGGAAATGCCCTTGCGTTTAAATTTACACCGCCTGTATTTAAAGTACTGATCAGTATTCCGACCGCAGTGTTTATCAGTCTTCTTGTAAAATCATTTATCGGAGCTTCCGGCACAAAATGGATCATTATCTTAAGTATGCTCGCCATTGTCCTGCTATGCGGATTGATCGAGTTTATTTACTGGCAGGATCTGAAAATGCTATTAAAAGGATGGCGTTCTTCCGTAATTGCCATCGGGTTTGTAGCCGTTTTGCTTGCAGTGTTTCAATTTGATTTTACCGGATATGACACATACCTTCCGAAAGAAGAAAAAAATTGCCCGGATCGGAACGCTTCCCGATTCGTTCGCATCCTATTTCTGGTATCCCTGAAGACTATACTTCAGAGGATGACAGGGAAAGTTTCGTTCTTTCCGATGACGTTGACGTTTTATACAATCTTGCGCAATCGGGAATCGAAAACGTGAAAAAGGCATTACTCCAAACACGCTTTACTCCTCTCAGACATCGATGCAGACGGATAAAGATTCCGACAATTATATATGCGCCGCATTTTGCTTTGAACTGGAAAGCGGGAAGAAAGTTTATAGAAACTACTGTGTTTCCTATAATGAAACGCTTGAGGCATTCACAAAGCTCTGCCAAAAGAAGATTACCGCAAGGAACTTTTCCCGATCTTCCATGTGGAGAAAGAAAACGTATCTTCTGTCTCGCTTCAGGATATTTATATAACGCCCGAAGAATTACTTCTGACTGCCGAACAAAGAACAGAACTTCTAAGCGCATATGAAAAGACGTATTAAACACAGATATCCGAAAACTCGGAAGCGAAGTTCCGATTGGAGAATTTTCCCTTACGATCCGCCATGTTCCTAACAAAGAGACGAATACGAATCAGCCTTTCCATTCATGGGTGAACGGAACGCGTGAATGGAATGCTGCAGTCAATACAGCTTTTCCGGTAACTTCCTCCGAAGATGAAACCAATTACAAGACGTTTTCGATCGGATCATTGTACATTTACGAAGACTATGAAAATACACTTTCCTGTCTTGAAAAATACGGATACAAAATAAAAGACTTATCCGTGCAGAAGATATCGACTCTGTCACTCTATACTTAAGCGGCGACTCAATGAAAAACAAAAAAAATGGAACGATCTTTTAGCATCCTTTTCTTCTGCCAAAGATGAGAACAATTCCGATCCGGATAAAGCTGCTTACGAACAATCAGATGAAAAGATGCAACGTCAATGTTCACGATCACAGCTCCCGAAGATTTCCGGCTTCTGGCAGAACATCTTTACCTTAATCCTTCTGATTTTTCTCGACAGGGAGGAACGTCACGTGATTATGCAGAAGTTACATTTAAAAAGAAAACAATACTTTCACTTATCTTTTGAAGTAAACATTTTTGTCTGATATTTCTGACAAAACCGGCATTGCATCCAACAGCAGACTTTTTTCTTCATCTGCCCACGGAAGCAATGCCGGTTTTTTCTTTTATTCTTTTTTATTTCCTGCTTTTTACTTCCTGCCTTTCGGAAAATATTTTAATAATACTTTACTTTTACTCTTCTTCCCATTTTTTCTGCTGTAGAAACAAGCTGTTCGACAAGATTCTGCCGCATACTCAGATCAAAGTTCAGTTCCGACTCTCTATGGGCGTCATTCACAGCCGTTCCTACGAACAGATTCAGTTCCGTACATTCTTCAATCAAAAGTTTTGCCAGCTTAGACGCTCCGTTTTCCGCATCAAGCTCATCAAAAATTCTGCATCGAACTCATCTCTTACATATTTTTTCAAAAGCTTTATGCATTTTCCGAGAGTAAGCACTCCTTCCGTCACAAGATCGATTCCTTCTATAACTGCCATCGGAGGAATATCGGGATTACGGCTGTCCACCTTTGTGACAATCTCTTTTCCGAGGATACGCGCCGCAATATTAGCGCTCGTTCCTCCTGCCACAACTTTCTTTCCTTCCGTATGCATAAACTCATACATCATCCGCTCGTCATCTTTTTTTCTCTTTCGGCGGTCCTGTAAAAACATTTACAATTCTTCTGTCAATCACGCGTGCAACCGCAACTGTCGTATCGTCTCCCGGTTTTCTTCATAGAGTTCGTCGCATGCCTGACTTAACATAACTGCCAGACGGGACGCAGACATCGTCTTTTTCGTACATTCACGCGTATACTCCGCCATCGCTTCCCACGTCCATCCCTGAAGGTTCAGAATCGATCCCTGCTCCGGCATAGATCACACCGTCGCTCATCAGGACAAAGCAATCGTTTTTCTGTACTTGAAACCGATATTCATGTATCTTTTTCCCTCGATCTCGCGGGTTTCATATGCATAGTTCACAATCTTCCCATCACGGATAAACACACAGGACGGATTGTCAAACTCTACAAGATACGCCTCACCGCTGTGAAAGATCTGCAAAACAGAAAATGTCGCATACGCCACCTTTCTCACCTGACATATCGGAAGCGTTTTTGCAATCGTTTCTACACACGACTCCAACGCCGCCCCTCATATAACATCGTTCCGAGAATTTTCGACGTCAATGTCGCCAGAATATTCGCCTTCACACCGCTTCCCATCCCATCTGCAAGGATCAGTATATCGGAATCTTCCGTCTTTAACACTTCTACTTTATCTCCGCACAATTCTTCGTGATGTTTATTCAAACTCTTCCAAGCTACATCAATACTTACACTCATGAACCTCTCTCCGTCCTACTTCTTTTTTTCTGACTTTCATCTGTTTCATCTTTAATCGTAACAGTTCAACCGCGCCATTCGTAAACCGCACTACGTGCTTATCATGGCTGAACTGTTACCTTTAATCTTCTTCATTCAATATCGAGTCTCTCAATTTTGTCAATGTAACTTTCGTCTCTGCCGTTGTCTCGCCAAGCAGCCCCGCGATCTCCTGGGCGACCATCATCTGCTTTTTCGATCACTTTCTGCGCCATTTCCACAGTTCCGACTTTCAGCTTATAATGCTGTTCCCGCACTTTTTCTTCCCGCGTCACATCTTGATATGTCACCAAAGCGGCATCCAGATTGTCAATGTATACGATCGTCTCTTCCACTGTCAGCCTGTCATTATCAATCTTGATCTTTTTATGCATCACCGGTTTTTTCGTGTCCAGCACTTCTTCAATATCCTCTGTCTCGATAAATTCAAAAATATACCGTTGTACCGCTTCCTCCCGTCCGACTCCGAGAAGATCCTGCCCTTTCCTGTTGCAGTCTAATATCTTCATATCGCTTCCGATGACAAAGATCATATTCGGCGTCACATCCATCACGACATTAGACATCGACTCTGCCTGTGTCAATGCATAAGGCATACACATAGACAATTCCGCTTTTCCCTGAAAGACTGCGACCGCTTTTTCCCTGCATGTAGAATATCCGCATGCCCCGCAGTTCAGTTCGTCTTCCGCACAATATTTTCCGGTAGATTTCAAAATATGACGGATCTGTTCTTCGGACGGCATCGCATCTGAAAGACTACAGTCTTTAAACTCTTTGCGCAGTTCTTCCGCCGTCATATCCGGAAGATCACGCGCCGCCTTATAAGAAACTCCGTTTTCTATTTTTACTTTTGTCTTTACATAAGATGTGTTCCAATGTTGCCGACGCAGGTCCTTTCGCACATCCGCCTTCACAGACGTTCGCCTCGATAAAGCAATGATCCAGTTCTCCCTTTCCGAGACATTCCAGCATCTCCATACAGTTTTTCCAGTCCGTCTACAAATACTTTATGATATCCGTCTGCATCTTCCTCTGTGATCACAGACTGGATCACCCCTCCGCTGACAGGATAGAGTCTGTTGATCTTAGGATCAGGGTTCCCCATCGGTTTCTCTTCGCATTGATGAAGATCAATCCCTTCTTCGGCGAACCAGTCTGCCAGCTCTTCAAATGTCAGGATCGCATCGACCGCGCCGAATACTCTCTCGTCTCCGATCGCCTCCTGCTTCTTCGCGATACACGGACCTAAAAATACAACTTTCACATCCGATCCGTATATTTTCTTAATATATCTGCCGTGGGCTACCATCGGCGATACGACAGGAGCCATATACTTCGCGCAGTCGGGATAATATTTTTCGATCAGATCGTTCACACTCGGACAGCATGTCGTAATAATATTCGGCATCTCATTTTCCCGCACAAGTTTTTTATATTCATTTGTCACAAGAGCCGCCCCTTCCGCAGTCTCTCTCACCTCATAAAATCCAAGTTTCAAAAGCGCGTCCACGACCTGCCCCGGCTGATCAAAATCAAGAACTCCCGCATAGGACGGAGCGATCGATATGATCGTTTTAAACCCTTGTGCCAAATATCCTTTCACTCTTTCCAGATCGCTTGCAAATGTTTTTCGCGTTCTGCGGACAGACTTCAGACAGCGCCCGCAGTTGATACAATGATCGACCATAATGCGCGCCTGCTCGTCTTTGACACTGATCGCTTTTTACCGCGCAGTTTCGTACACATTTATAACAATGACGGCATTTTGCATCTTTAAAATCAATGACTTTCATTCCTCATACCTCCTGTAGGACGTTCCCTTTTTCACAAAAACGGTTCCATAAATATCAGCGTCAAAAGCATCAGCCCGTTCAACAGATTATAACCGATAAAGATCACTGCCGAAGGCGTTGTAAAACATTAAGATAATAACTCCCGGGCGCAGCGTTTTCTTTCAGCCAGCTAATCCACTCTTTTCTTCTTATAATCAGAAGAACGAAACCGATCACAAAACCGATACCTAAAAAATACAGTAAACGCAATCCCTTCCACATCATCGGGAAGCAGCCCGAACAAGCCGCCGATCACATCTCCGAGAATAAAGTTATTCGCGATGTGAAGGATGATCGACCATTTTATCGAATATTCGATTGCTATATATCCTAAAATAAGTCCCACGAGCGTTCCGAATACGATCTGAAGCGGATTCCCGTGCATAACACCGAACAAAACTGCGAGACAATAACCGCAAATCCTTTACCATATTTTTCAAACCGTCTCATAAGAAATCCTCTGAAAACGAGTTCTTCCACAACCGGTCCGACGAATCCGGCATAGATCATCATCATAATCCCCATATCAGAACCGACCGAAGCAAGCTCTGTCAGCGTATCCATCGAAAGCCCCAACTGATTCAAAATCAGTTCCGCTGCTGCTGCGATCAACGAAAAGACCATCTGAGCCATGATCATGTAGATGCAAAATCTTGAAAATGCGCCTGCTGTCATCTTTCGTTTCGATTTTTGGAAAATATCGATCTTTTCTGCTTTTGTACCGTCAATCTTAAAAGACAGAAAACTCCGATCAAAACTCCTGCGATCATCCCTGCGGAAGCTGCCGTTCCCGTCACCTCCGAAATAAGCGACTCTGACGAACCGCCTGTCTTCGTCAATGCCGAAACCATTGCGGAGACCATCTCTGTCACAACCGACATGATCAAAGTGTACCAGACCAGATTTCTTGTCGCAAATGCCGTATCTTTCCGAAACTTATGCCAATCCCATCCCATATTCCGTTCCCCTTTCCCGATAAACCGACCGGCAAAGTCACATTGTTCACAACTTTTGTTTTATCTTCATTTCCTGTCAGTTATCTTTTTAATAAAACAGCTTTTTATAATTATAACACAGGAAAATCTAAAAGACTTCCCTGTGTTATAAAATATTTGACATATAGTAACAGCGCGGTCCATAACAACTAAGATCAGTTGTTTCTCGGACTTTTAATTCACTGTACGTTTTACATATGTTGTATGAAGAATATGATGCGCTTTCTCACTTCCCGGTTCGCCGAGATATTCGCTGTAAACCCGTTTGATGGACGGATTCTCATGAGATTTTCTCAATGTTTTTGCGGCATCGTTATCATAAAGTACCTTTGCACGAATTGCCTTTACATCTTCAAAATTACGCACATCCGCATGCACCTGAGGCTGACCGCCGCCGTTGACACATCCTCCAGGACAGCACATGATCTCAACAAAATGATAGTCCGCCTCTTTAGCTCTTATTTTATCCATGATAATCTTCGCATTGGAAAGTCCGGAAGCAACGGCGACTTTCACATCCATTCCTGCTACGTTGTAAACCGCTTCTTTGATTCCCTCTGTTCCACGAACTTCTGTAAATTCTACTTTCTCAAGCGTCTCGCCTGTCAGTTCTTCCACTGCGGTACGAAGAGCCGCTTCCATAACGCCTCCTGTTGCGCCGAAGATCACTCCCGCTCCTGTAGATTCTCCGAGCGGATCGTCGAATCCTTCATCCGGAAGACTGCGGAAATTAATTCCGACTTTACGGATCAGGCGTGCAAGTTCCCTTGTCGTGATCGAAATATCTACATCAGGAACGCCGCCTGCGTCCTGATCTTCTCTTTGGATTTCAAACTTCTTCGCCGTACACGGCATCACGCTGACACAGACAATATCTTCAGGCGCAATGTTCATCTTTTCCGCATAATAGGTCTTGGTGATGGCCCCAAACATCTGCTGCGGCGATTTACAGCTGGACAGATGTGCCAACTGATCCGGATAATAATGCTCGCAATATTTTACCCATCCGGGTGAGCATGACGTCATAAGCGGAAGGACTCCTCCGTTTTTCACCCTATCTAAAAATTCATGTGCTTCTTCCATGATCGTTAGATCCGCACTGAAGTTTGTATCGAATACTTTATCAAATCCGATCCTTCTAAGAGCCGCAGCCATCTTTCCTTCTACGTCTGTCCCCATCGGATAACCGAATTCTTCGCCAAGAGCCGCCCGCACCGACGGAGCAGGCTGTACAACAACATGTTTTGTCTCATCCGCAATAGCGGCAAGAACGTCGTCGATATTGCTCTTTTCGTAGAGCGCGCCCGTCGGACATGCCGCGATACACTGTCCGCAGCCGACGCAGCTTGTATCTCCCAGTCCCATCGCGAACGGAGAGCCGATAAACGTGGCAAATCCTCTGTTGTTCGGTCCGATCACTCCTACGCTCTGCACTTTTTCACAGACGGCAGAACATCTCCGGCAAAGGATACATTTGTTGTTATCCCGCACCATATGAACCGCGCTTTCATCAATTCATAATGTGTTGTCTCGCCCTCGAAGTAATTTTTTCATCTGTCACTCCGAGTTCCTGACAAAGCTCTTGAAGTTCACACTGCCCGCTTCTGACACAAGACAGACATTTTTTGTCATGATTCGACAAAAGCAGCTCTAATGTTCTTCTTCTCGAATCAAGAAGTTTCGGCGTATTCGTCTGTACTTCCATCCCTTCTGCAACCGGATGTACACAAGATGCCACGAGATTTCTTGCGCCTTTTATTTCCACCACACAGACACGGCAGGCACCGATTTCGTTGATATCTTTCAAATAACACAAAGTCGGTATCTTAATTCCCGCAGCCTGTGCCGCTTCAAGGATCGTAGAGCCGGCAGGCGCTGTCACATTTAAACCATTGATCTTTAAATTCACATTTCCCATCTTCTCTGCCCTCCTTATTCTTTGTAAATTGCTCCGAAGCGGCATTTTTCCATACAAGCTCCGCACTTGAGACATTTTTCAGGATTGATCATATGCACTTCTTTTACTTTACCGATGATCGCATCTGCCGGACAGGTTCTCGCACAGAGCGTACAACCTTTACATTTATCCGGATCGATCTTATATTGAAGGAGATCTTTACATACTCCGGCAGGGCATTTTTTATCTACAATGTGAGCAATATACTCGTCTCTGAAATATCTCAAAGTCGAAAGCACCGGATTCGGAGCCGTCTGTCCGAGCGCACACAGAGAATTTGATTGGAGATGATAGCACAGTTCTTCCAGCTTATCGAGATCTTCCATCGTTGCCTGGCCTTTTGTGATCTTCTCAAGGATTTCAAGCATACGGCGTGTTCCGATCCGGCACGGAGTACATTTTCCGCATGACTCATCTACCGTAAACTCAAGGAAGAATTTCGCGATATCGACCATGCAAGTATCTTCATCCATGACGATCAAACCGCCGGAACCCATCATTGAACCGATTGAAAGCAGATTATCGTAATCGATCGGAATATCTAAATGTTCTGCAGGGATACATCCTCCTGACGGGCCTCCCGTCTGAGCAGCTTTGAATTTCTTTCCGTTTGGCACTCCTCCGCCGATCTCTTCTACGATCTCGCGAAGCGTCGTTCCCATCGGAATTTCTACAAGTCCTGTATTATGGATCTTTCCGCCGAGAGCAAATACTTTCGTTCCTTTTGATTTTTCCGTTCCCATCGAAGCGAACCACTCCGGTCCGTTCACAATAATCTGAGGGATATTGGCATACGTCTCCACGTTATTTAAAATCGTCGGTTTTTGAAACAGGCCTTTCAGCGCCGGGAACGGCGGACGCGGACGCGGCTCTCCTCTGTTTCCTTCTATAGAAGTCATAAGAGCCGTCTCTTCTCCGCAGACAAACGCGCCTGCTCAAGCCTTAATTCAATATCAAAGTCAAATCCGCTATCGAAAATATTTTTTCCGAGCAGACCGTACTCTCTTGCCTGTTCGATCGCAATCTCAAGACGCTGCACGGCGATCGGATATTCTGCACGAACATAAATATATCCCTGAGAAGCACCGATTGCATATCCGGCAATAGCCATTGCTTCCAGAACCGCATGCGGATCACCCTCCAAAATGGAACGGTCCATAAAAGCGCCCGGATCCCCCTCATCCGCATTACAGCAGACGTATTTTTGTTCAGCATCATTTGCCGCCGCGAACTTCCATTTTAAACCGGTCGGGAAGCCGGCTCCGCCTCTGCCGCGAAGCCCGCTGTCCAAAAGGATCTGGATCACATCTTCCGGCTTTTTCTCCGTCAGAACAATACCGAGCGCTTCGTATCCGCCTGTTCCGATATATTCGTCGATCTTTTCGGGATTGATGACACCGCAGTTTCGCAGAGCGACTCTGTGCTGTTTTTATAAAAATTCGTCTCGTTTAACGGAATGATCTTATCTGCTTTTACAGTCTCTTCATAAAGCAGATGCTTTACCACGTTTCCTTTGAGCAGATGTTCTGTCACAATCTCCGGAATATCTTCTTCCTGAACCATAGAATAAAACGTTCCTTCCGGATATACGATCATGATCGGGCCTAACGCACACAAGCCGAAACAACCTGTCTTAACAACACAGACTTCATCGGACAATCCGTTCGCTTCGATCTCTTTTTCCAGTCTCTCTCTGATCCGGGCGCTTCCGGAAGACGTACATCCGGTTCCGCCGCAGACAAGCACATGCGTGCGGTATGTATTTCCATCGGCATCTTTTCCGCTTTCACACATTGCGGCTTTCTCAAGTATTTCTTTCGCATTCTCTTCTCTAAGCTGCACGACTTTACGCATCCGCTCACAGATCTCATGTAATTGTTCAAGAGATTTCATATAACTCCTCCATTTCCTGTTTTTCTAAAATCAATAAGTATCATATTCCCGTTTTCATATTATCCGGGATTTTGATGTCCGCATTATTCATACTTCGCTAAAATGTCATCCAGATCATCTACTGTCAAACGTCCGTATACTTCGTCATTGATCATCATAACAGGAGCTAATCCGCATGCTCCGACACATCGGCACGCATCAAGAGAAAACTTTCCGTCCGGCGTACATTCTCCGCCGACAATACCTAACTTTTCCATCAAAGCATTGTAAATATCTCCCCGATCCTTTTACATAACATGCCGTTCCAAGACAGACGGAAATCCTGTATTTTCCTTTCGGACTCAATGTGAACTGTGAATAAAATGTTGCCACTCCATAGATCTTCTCCATCGGAATACCTGTCTCGTCTGAGATCATTTTCTGAACTTCGATCGGAAGATACCCATATATATCCTGCGCTTTCTGCAAGATCGGCATCAGCGCCCCTTTTTCATCTTTTAGCTCATGGATTACTTTCATGAGTGCTTCTTCCTGTTCTTTTGTTCCCGAGAAAGGAACAGTCGCCTTTTCTCTGCCATTCTTCAACCTCCATTCTTACTGTTAATGCCCATTAGAGATATCATATCATACAAAATATCATAATTCTACTTATTTTTTGTTAATTTTTTGTCTATTTTATCACCAAAAACAATGTGAACCGCTTTTGTTTTTACATTTTACACATAATGCATCTGTTTCTTTTTCATTTTTATATCTTTTATCTTTTTTACATTTATTACCGAAACATCGACGGATCGAACGGATCCACACTTCAGTCTGTCGCCAATGCAAAAACTGCCAGCAGTTTTTCTGCTGACAGAATGTTTTAACACCTTCTTTATCTTATTATCAGGAACGGTAATCTCGTTCATTATCAAACACATTTTCAATAATCTTTCTCGCTTCTTTCACTTTCTTCGGATCGTGATCTATGGAATTTAGTCCGATGACAATATCTTCTGCCAATACGACAGACGGAAAATAAAGTCACACAACTCTCTGTCGTCTGCCGTGTTGACCGGAATATGTGCTTTTGACACTCTTCATACACACGGCGGTTTACTTCCCGACAGTTTGATGCGGCGATCACAAGATCTGCTCCTTTTGCATCCCCTTCCTGATATTCTCTGTTACACAAAACAACTTTTCCTTCGGAATCCAGACGATAAAACTCACTTCTGATCTCCGGCGCGATCACTTTAATATCCACGCCGAAATAAAGCAGCGTCTCCGATCGGCGAAGCGCAACACTGCCCCCTCCCACTACAGTAACCTGTCTGCCCGAAAGATCAACAAACATCGGAAAATACGGCTTTTCATTCTCTTTTTCCTCCGTCTCCCATGTACAAAAGTGCATTACAGATACATGCGGCAACATTGCTTCCGCCCTTTCTTCCTCTGGCTACAATATACGGAGTATTTTCAAGACTTAAGATCAATTCTTTTGACTGTACAACATTGACAAATCCGACCGGAACCGCGATCACAAGTTCCGGGGCGATCTTTTCCTCTTTGATCAGCTCATATAAACGCACAAGCGCTGTCGGAGCATTTCCGATGGCAAAGATTACCTGCTCCCCTAATTTTGCCGCCTTATCCATACTCGCGGCCGCCCGTGTTGTTTTGTTTCTTTTTTGCCGCCTGCGCCACATCGTCATCCGACATAAAAGCAATATACCTCTCCGCCATAGCCGGCAAGACATTTTTATTGATCCCCGCTTTTCCCATTTGTGTATCTGTCACAATAGACGCTCCGCCGCGGATTGCTTTTAGCGCCTTTTCAACTACATTTTCCGAAAAAATAAGATTATCCGCATAATCAAAATCAGCGCTCGTATGGATACATCTTTTCACGATCGATTCCGTTCCCGGAATCAACTGCTTATCCCCAGTTCTTCCGCAATGATCTCAAAACTTCTTTTCTCAATCTCCGACGGAAGCACCTTTTCTATCTCTGTCAACATCTTCTTTTCCTCCTTTTCTTTGATCGTTTTCAGTGTTTCTTTTCATTTTATAACATATCCGATCCCACAGATCACGCGGTCTGCCCGAACTGCCTTTTTAGTCAAACCGGTCATAATTCTTCCGACTGCCTCTCTGTACTCACGCTCAAACGCATCAACCGGAACCAGACCGCACCCGATCTCGTCACACACGATAACAAGATCTCTCTCTTCGCTTATCATTTCTAACAGTTCTTCTTTTGTTCTTCCTGATTTCAGCCAGCGCCATATAAAAAGATGAAACCCATCTACAGCCTCCCATGTTTTGACATCCTCGAAACTACAGTCCGCTCCGCTGCTCCATTTCAGTCCCGGATAGCATAACTGCGCGTAGTTTTTCTTTCCCTGAAACGCTCCCCCTGTCACGATCCTGATTCCTCTTTTCATTTTGCCGCAGGACATTTCACACTTTGCCGTCTTCATCTGTCTTTCGTTCCCTTCATTCCGTCTTGTATTCCCGCATGCAGTTTTATCTTCCGCGGTCTTTACTTTTCTTCTGAGAGGTCTTCCGCAGACGACTTCAGTCACTTCATCTGCCATCTTCGCAAGCTCTTTGTTGATCTCTCCCATAATATACTTATACTTTCTCATCTCTTCCGAATCTTTTGCCGATTCCGAAAAGATTTCATTTGTCACAACAACAAGATGACAACTTTTCTTTTTCAACATTGCCATGGCTTGCGCAACAACCCGGACAGCCTCGTCTTTCGCCCCTTCTTCCATATATAATTCGTTCGCAGCCAAATTAGAGACGCACTCTAAAAAGAACACATCCAAGCGCCTCCCCGGACGCTTCAAACTGATGGATCTTTTCCGTAATGTTTGTATACCATTCAAGAGTCCGAAACCCTTTTCCTTCTCTTCGTCTCCTGTGGTCGGCTATTTTCTCTTCTGTTTCCGTTCCATACGGATACATCGTCGCTATATAATACAGCTTTTGTTCCTTCTTTCCTGTCTTACGGTATTCTTCATACAATGCGCAGATCCTGTCTTCTGCATACGCGGATTTCCGCTTCCGCTTCCTCCTGTTACTAACTCCATCATATTTTTAAAACCTTTCTTTTTTTCTTTCCCGATAGCTTTTCTATACACAATAAACGCATCTTTTTCTTCTCTGAACCCACATTCTTATTTGAAAACATGATATACTACCTCTATATGAGCGTCAACAAAAAGAACAGGAGGAACTTTTATGTCATTTATCAGTGTATTCGATGTGCTCGGTCCGAACATGATCGGTCCGTCCAGTTCGCACACGGCCGGCGCTGCGGCAATCGCCCTTCTTGCAGGAAAGATGCCGAACGCCGCCATTAAAAAGCTGATTTTATTCTTTACGGGTCTTTTGCCCGCACATATAAAGGCCACGGAACAGACCGCGCCCTGCTCGGAGGGATCATGGGATTTTCAACCGACGACAGACGGATTCCGGATTCATTTTCTATCGCCGATGAGCGCGGACTTCAGTATTCGTTTACGGCAAATACAACAGAAACCGAAATTCACCCCTAACACAGTAGACATCCATATGACTGACGAAAACGGACAAAAACTCATCGTTCGAGGAGAATCGGTCGGAGGAGGAAAAATCCGAATCGCAAGAATCAACGAAGTGGAAGTTGATTTTACCGGAGAATACAGCACTCTTATCGTCGTTCAACAGGACAAACCCGGAGTGATCGCACACATCACAAACTGCTTAAGCGAAATGAACGTCAATATAGCTTATATGAAGCTTTACCGGGAAGAAAAAGGGTGTACGGCGTACAGCATCGTCGAATCTGACGGAATCGTTCCTCAGACAGTAGCCGGACGAATCAAAGAAAATCCTTATGTACATGACGTCATGCTCGTACTTCCGAATGAGAAAGGAGAATTTTAATGGATTTTAAAAGCGGACAGCAGCTGATCGGATTATGTGAAACAAACGAATGTCCTATTTCAGAGATCATGCTGATACGGGAAGAAACTTTTACGGAAAGAACACGAAAGGACATTATAAACCAGATGGGAAAAACATGGCAGATCATGAAAGAATCTGCCCATTCCTCTGTTGAAAATCCAAAACATTCCATAGGCGGACTCATCGGAGGCGAAGCAAAACTTCTAAGTGAACATCTCAGTTCCGGGAAAAGCATCTGTAAAGACCCATTAAGCCGGGCAATTACTTACTCCATGTCAATCCTCGAGACAAGCGCCTCTATGGGACTGATCGTTGCCGCGCCTACAGCCGGGTCTGCGGGAATCGTTCCCGGACTGCTTCTTGCGCTTCAGGAGACATATGATTTCTCTGACAACGATATTATCCGTGTCCTTTTTAATGCAGGGGCCGTCGGCTGTCTTGCCATGCGCAACGCTACTGTTGCCGGCGCTGTGGGCGGCTGTCAGGCAGAGGTCGGAGTCGCCTCGGCAATGGCCGCTTCTGCCGCAGTCGAACTGATGCAGGGTACTGCGCGGCAATGCCTTGACGCCGCGTCCACCGTACTGATGAATATGCTCGGACTTGTATGCGACCCTGTCGGCGGTCTTGTGGAATGCCCCTGTCAGATGCGCAACGCATCGGGTGTCGCCAACGCATTAACCGCAGCCGAGATTGTTTTAAGCGGAGTCCGGCAACTCATCCCCTTTGACGAAATGTTAGACGCTATGTATACCGCAGGAAAGAGACTTCCTGCCGAATACCGCGAAACCGCTCTCGGCGGCTGTGCAGCTACTTCTACGGGATGTTCCCTCTGTCAGTGAGCAGAAAATATTTTGCAGCGTGCAGACCGGTTATTTCTCCGAATGACCGGTCCTGATTTTCGCATATCGATATTCCAAAGCGCCGCTCGCCGGAATCTGACGAATTCCTTCGATCTTCGGGTTCACAAGATTAACGCTCTTCATCGCGTAAAGCGGAAGTATATAAAACTGTTCTCCGACTGCCAGTTGTTCCGCTTCATGCATCAGCGCAGACCGTTTTACAGGATCTGTTTCGGAATCCGATCTTCGGACAAGTTCATCATACTGTTCATTTTTGATCCCACTGCAATTATACGTACTATCCGACAGAAGCATCGAAAGATATGTGTATGGATCAGAAAAGTCCGCCGTCCAGTTCATCCGGCACAGATCAAAATTACCGGCATGACGCATACTGTAATTTGTCTGTAATTCTTGAGCGTTTAACTTGATCTCTATATTGAGGTTTTTCTTCAACTGTTCCCGGATAACCTGCGCCGTGTCCGAGTCAAGTTCCAAAGACGGATAGCTATATGTCAGTTCAGGAAATCCTTTTCCTTCGGGATATCCGGCTTCTGCCAAAAGTTTCTGTGCCCGTTCTATATTTTCTTCAAAAGGCTGTTCTGCCTCCTCCGTAAAATATTTCCCCGTATTTTTGTCTTTCATATATTTTGCCACCAGATTATACGTCGGCTCTGTGTCTTCTCCGACAATCTTGCACAACTCTTCTCTGTCAACCGCAAGATTAAACGCCTCCCTCACACGGACATCGTCAAACGGCTTCACATTCAGATTAAAATAAATATATCGTGTCGCAATCTGATCTGTCACAAACAGATCTTCTTTTCCGTCATATAATTCCATGACCGAAGAAGGAAGCGCTGTTGCCACATCAACTTCTCCCTGTTTCATAAGCCGCTGCCATAGACTGTGTGTCATCAAAAAACGATAGGTGATCTTCTCTAAGCTGATATTGTCCTTTCCCCAGTAATATTCATTTTTTTCAGCGTAAAATACTGATTCGGTACATATTCAGCCAAATAAAAAGGACCGTTTGATAAACTCGTCTTCGGATCTTTCTCCCAGCCACGGTTAGCAGCATCCGCATATTTCGAGCAGGAAGGCGTATATACCGGGAGCCGGAGAAGATCAAGAAAATATACGCACGGCTTTTCAAGATGAAAACAATCGTCTTATCATCGGGAAGCTCAACTCCCAGCGTCTCTATATCCGCCTCTTTATTATAAATTTTTTCTGCATTTAAAATCGGAAAAGATAAACTGCATATCCGCTTCCCGATTCAGGGTCTAACGCTCTTACGATCGTATTCTTAAAATCTGCCGATGTCACTTCTCCTCCGTCAGACCAAAGCGCATCTTTTCGCAAATGAAACGTCCACGTTGTAAAATCTTCATTTACTTCGTAAGACTGTGCCGCACGGTACTCGATTTCTCCGTTTTCATCAAAGGTCAGCAGTTCGTCTAAAGCGCTTACCGAATATGCAAGATACGTCAAAGCGATTGATCCTGCCGGATCTAACGATCCGGTTTCACTGTTGATCGCAACTGTAATCTCATGATCGGCACTGCCGTTGTTTTTCCTGCTTTTTGACGATTTTTCTGTACTTGCACACCCTGTCAGAATACTTCCCGCAAACAATACCGCCGCCAAAAACAAAGCTGTTCCTCTCGACACTGTTTTCAGGATGGCCTTCTGATCTATAATCTTTTTTTTCCCCGCCTTTTATATTTTTTCTGTATCTCACTTTTATTTATCTCCTATTTTCATGATTCCCGATTCTTTGTGCAACAATTCATCTATACCGATGTCCGTTTCTATATCTGTAGTTTTCGTAATTTTGCTTTTTATATCTGAGATGTCATCTTATAATTCGGATTTCTTCCAGCGCGTTGTTGTTTGGAATAAAGGTGACAGGAAACTGCTCTGCCTTCAAAATCATACATTTCAGGGGCTGCGTCTTTGCACATTTCCATCTTATATCCGCAAGATCCGAAATACGGACAGCCTCCTTCTGATTTTCCTTCATGCACTGCAGGTACTTTTTGTTTTCTTGCCTTCAACGGATCAGGCGGCATTACCGAATCGAGAAGTGCTTTCGTATACGGATGCCACGGATCCCTGCATAAATCCGGGTTTTTGCGCATTCCGCCAGTGTTCCTTTGTAGAGAACGCCTGTCCTGTGACTGATCCGGCGAATCAGCGCCATGTCATGCGAAATAAACAAACAGGCGATCTTTTTTCTTTTTACTACTCGCAGCAGCAGATCCAATATCTGCGTTCTTGTCGCTGCATCTAATGAAGAAACAGCTTCATCACAAATGAGAAGTTCCGGCTCTAAAAGGAGCGCCCTGGCGATTGCCGCTTTCTGACGCTGCCCGCCTGAAAGTTCTCTTGGATACCGTTTCCGTCTAAACTACTCAATCCTACGCGCGTAAGCATCTGTTCTATCTGTCTTTGCCGGTCTTTTTTCCTTTCCTTTTGATCAAACTTTATTTTTTTTCTTTCGCCCGAAGCGTTTCCGTCAACATTTCGTTTATCGTCATGCACGGATTCAGGGATGAATACGGATCTTGAAATATCATCCTGACTTTCCCATGCATATTTTTGTTTCTTTTTCTGTTTTTTCGATCTACTCTTTCTCCCCTGCAAAACACTTCCCCACTGTCAGGCTGTTCCAGCCCTGTAAGTATTTTTGCCAGCGTCGTTTTTCCACTGCCGCTTTCTCCTGCAAGAGCAAACACTTCACCCTCACAAATATCAAACGACACATCGTTCACCCCTTCTTCGTTTTGAAACCGCTTTTTCAAATGTCTTACCGTAAACAGCGGATCTTCCTGAGCAGCAAACACTTTTTCTTTTTACAAGAAGCTGTTCTGCCGTTGCATCAGACAGAAGTTTCTTTTGTATATTCAGTCTGTGGATTGTAGAAAATATCATCTGCACATCCGTTCTCTATCATTTTTCCGTCTTTCATAACATAAACGTAATCACAAGCTGCAGCGATCACCCCCATATTATGACTTACAAGAAGAAGAGCTGTATTTGTTTCTTTTACTATTTTTTCAACAGCCGGATTACTCTGACCTGCATCGCCGCGTCAAGCGCCGTCGTAGGTTCGTCTGCCACGATCAGATTCGGTTCGCAGGCAAGGGCAATCGCAATAACAACTCTTTGTCTCATTCCGCCGGAAAGTTCAAAAGGATATTGTTTCATCCTTAACCTGGGGTGGCGGATACCAACCGAATCCAATAGTTCTTCCGATCTTTTCTTTGCCTCCCGCCATGTACATTTTTTCCTATTCCGCACAGTCTCGGCAATCTGTCTGCCGATCTTCACTGTCGGATTCAGACATTTTAAAGGATCTTGAAAAATAATGGCCGCATTGTCTCCTGCTCTGACAGTATTTCCAAAAGAGACACTTTCTCTGCCTCTACAGCGGCTTTATGATCCAAAAGTCCCATCACAGCCAGCATTGCCGTACTCTTGCCTGAACCGGATTCGCCTACGATTCCCGTCACTTTTCCTTCTTCCGCCGAAAAATCTATCCCCCGTACAGCTTCAACGCGTTCTTCCTCAGACAAATACGTTACATAAAGTGATCTTACATCCAGCATATTCAATCTGTCCGCCCTCCTCTTCTTTCCATCGCCATTGCAAGTATATGAAACACGACCAAAAGCACACACAACGTAATAAGAGGCGCCAAAAGTTCACACGGATAAAGAATCATCCTGTCTCGTCCTTCCTGTATCAATGTTCCGAGACTTGCCGTCGGCGCAGATAATCCCACCCCAAAAAGCTTAAAATGCTTCTGTAAAATCGCCTGCGGTATCAGAAACAAGAAGTTTACGACTATCATCCCCAGTGCGTTCGGAAGCAGATGTCTAAACAAAATCCGAATGCCCGATATACCATCTATCTTTGCCGCCGCCGCAAAATCTGTTTCTTTTAAACGGATCATCTCCCCGTACGACACGCGCCATATCGATCCAGCCGGCAATACAAATCCCGAAGATCATGCTTTTTATCCCCGGTCCCATAACGAGCGTTATCAGTATAACATATAAAATCGACGGGATCGCGGCAATCACATCCGCTGCTCTCATCAGAATCATATCGATGCGTTTCCCACGATACCCCGCTACAGCACCGTACAAAATACCGATCATCCCATTGATCAGAGAACTTCCCACGCCGATCACAAGACTAATGCCTGCTCCATACCAAACCCGTGTAAAATTATCTCTTCCAAACTCGTCTGTACCGAAAAAATGAATCAACGACATTGGCTGGTTCCGTATTTCCGCATTTTGTTCCGTCGGAGAATAAGGCCCGAATAAAGGTACGCATACTGCCAGAAAGATCCAGATCAAAAGGATGATAAGCGCCGCTTTTTCATCCCTATATCCCTTTCTTTTTTTACTGCTTATTCTGTTTTCTTTCCGCATATTTTTGTCACACCTCCCGCCGGTTCCTGACACAAGTTTTTTTTCTTATTTCTTTCTGTAAGCTCTTCTGACACTTGGATCAAGCCATGCCCCAAGCAGATCTGTGAGCAAATTAAGAAGAATAACAACTGTTCCCATAAATACAGTCAATCCGAGAATAAGAGTATAATCTCTGTTTGCAATCGACATGACAAACTCTCTTCCCAGACCCGGAATCGTAAACACGCTCTCTATGGCAAAACTTCCCGTAAGCAGAAACGCCGATGCCGGACCGATATAATTCAATACCGGAAACCATGCGTTTTTAACGCATGAGTAAAAATGATCCTGCTCTTTTTCAATCCTTTTGCCCTGGCAAAAGAACGTAATCTTTTTGCCATCTCCTCATCCAATGCATGTCCTGTCATTCGGGTGATCACAGCCGTCGGATAAAGCGACAATGCCGTAACCGGTAAAATATAATGTGAAAAAGAAAATAAACCCGACGAAGGAAACCATTTTAATTTTACACTGAATACCATTAACAGAAGAATCGCAGCGGCAAAACCGGGAATGCCCGCCGCCAGCATTCCTAATGATCCGATTACCTTTTTTCACTGCCCTTTTTTCCGACGCGGCATAGAACACCCCGCATCCCGTACCGACGATCACTGATACGATCAATGCCGAAAGTCCGAGCGACACCGTAAGCGGAGCTGCCCGTCCGATAATCTCTTCCACCGATGTACCCGGATCCTGATAAGAAATCCCCAGATCTCCTTTTAAAAGATTTCCCATATATGACAGATACTGCTCGATCAGCGGATCGTTCAACCCATATTCTTCTTCCACAGCTTCCACAACCTGCTCCGAAACGCCGCCTCTTTGAAACGGACTTCCCGGTATCAGCCTTACGAGAAAAAAAAAGTGACCGTAGCAAGAAGGAACAATGATACTATCCCAGTCAATATTCTTTTCCATGTGTAACGCATCATTGCCCTTTCACCTCCTTTGTTCAGACCCTGTTTTTTCTTTGCTCTGCCGTTTTATTCCGTCACATCCTCCAGCTTTGCCGGAATGACTTTCAGAAGATCTTCCAGACTAAGTTCTACCTGATATCCGATCTTGCCGCCGCTGAAAATCATCGTTTCAAAGTTTTTTGCCGTTTTATGTATCACTGTCGTAAACTGTTTTTCATTCCAATCGGAGAACATCCGCCGTGAACATATCCGGTAAGGGGAAGCAGTTCTTTTGATTTTAGCATTTCAACACTTTTTTTCTTTTTACGGCATGTGCCGCTTTCTTTTAGATCCAGTTCACAGTTAACCGGAATGACAAAGACATAATTCGTTTTTGATTTTCCGACCGTCACAAGAGTTTTAAACACCATATCAGGATTTTCACCCAAAACTTCCGCTACTTCAATTCCGCTTACCGCTCCCTGTATCAACATAACTATAGCTTTCATATGCAATCTTCTTCTGATCTAAAAATCCTCATTACATTTGTTTTTTCTTTATTTTTTCCCATTATTCTTCCTTCCGAATTCTATCTATACCGAAATGCTTCTGTGATAATCCAAATTTCTACAAAGAAAATAAACAATAACAGACCATCTACCGCCCAATTATACTGAATACTATTCAGCGGAGTCCGAGCAAACGAAACATAAAATCTTTTACTTTTTTCCTGCCTGTCAAAAACAAAAGGAAAATTGCAAAATCGGAAATAACAAAATTCCCATTTTATAATCCCATCCATCCGGCGTTCCTAATATGCCAAAATGAACCGGTATAATATCCGGCAGAAAAAATAAACTTACTACTGCAGTCAAAAAAGAGTGATTCCAAAAATAATCCATGATACTTTTCTACTGTTTAAAAACGACATAATTATTCCTTCTTTCCATAATTTTCAAACCGGATAACCTGCTCGTCATTTTAAATTTTAAAAATTCACATTTCCGAAACATTCCACAATCTTCTCTGTCATTGCATCCATATCCGCCCGTTTTGCGACTTGAATCTTCATTCCGTATTTCCTTGCTTCGGCCGCTGTTTGTTCTCCGATACAAACGGCAGACACATTTTGAAGTTCTACGTTTTTATTGCTTTGACAAACCCTTTTACCGTTGAGGCGCTTGTAAAAGTAACTGCATCGATCTCTCTTTTGGAACATCTTTTCTATCTTGTGCCTAAGTAAAGAGGAGACTTCATATTCGGTCCGATATAATGCAATATCGTTTACCGGGACGCCTGTTTCCATAAGAGGCGGAAGCAGTTCTAAAGATCCTTCCTCTGCCCGAAAGATCGTAACCGCACTATACTCTGAAATATTTTCTGCAAGTGTTTTTCCCAACTCTCCTGCATTATAAATCTTCGGCACGATATCTGCAAACAGTCCGTGTTCTTTTAATGCAGCCGCCGTCGCAGAACCGATGGCCGCGATTTTTATCTGTGCTTTTCCTGCGAACAGCCTTCTCATATCCCATGCTTCTTTTTCTAATTGTTCAAAAAATACATGTACTCCTATAGGACTTGTAAAAACAAACCATTCCTCTTTTTCGGAATGTTGAATTTCCCCTAATGCCTTTTTTCAGCCTCTCATTCGGATCGATCGCTACTGTATGAATAGACGGCATCTCGATCACCTGTGCCCCGAGATTTCGCAGGCGTCTTGCCAGAGCGGAACTATTCTGCCTCGGTCTTGTCACCAAAAATTGCTTTCCTCCCAAAATCCTGTCTTTTATCCAGTGAAACTCTTCTGACAAAGAACACACTTTTCCTACTACGATAATCGCAGGCGCTTTGATCTTCGCCTCATCTGCCTGCTGCTTTAATGTTTTTACAGTCGCACACACCTGCCTTTGTCTCGCAGTCGTTCCCCGCTCTATCACAGCCGCAGGCATATCTTCCGGCATTCCGGCTTTTATCAGTTCCGTCAGAATCGTTTCCATTGCCGACACACCCATAAGAAAGATCAAAGTTGCATTTAATTTTACAAGAGCCTCGTAATCAATGTCGGGTTTTACATCTCTTCTCGTATGTCCTGTAATCACATGAAAGGATGAGGTATAATCTCGATGAGTCACCGGAATCCCCGCATAAGCCGGAACTGCTACCGAAGAAGTGATTCCCGGAATAATTTCGAAAGAAATCTTTTCATTTCTAAGTATCTCTATTTCTTCTCCGCCTCTTCCGAACACGAATGGATCTCCGCCTTTGAGACGCAATACTCTTTTCCCTTTTTTGCTTCTCTTACGAGAATCTGATTGATCTCTTCTTGAGGAACCGGATGGTTTCCCGCATGTTTTCCGACATAAATTGTTTCTGTTTCCCGCGGAATACGGCTTAGTATCTCTGCGCTTAAAAGAGCGTCATATACGATGACATCTGCCTCTTCGATCAATTCCGCAGTCCGCAAAGTCAGTAATCCCGCATCTCCGGACCTGCCCCTGCGATCCATACCTTTCCATATAAACTCTGTTCCATCTTTCTCACCTTTCCCCAAACTGCTTTTTCATTGTCAAGGCAAGTCTTTCTCCGAGACTTGAAGCGTCTTCAATATAAGAAGCTGCCTTTTTCACAAAATACTGTCCGCTTTTTTCATTGTAATACAGTCCTGTCAGTTCCAATTCATTTCCCTTTACTTTTGCATAAGCCGCACTCGGAGATGTGCATCCCCCGTCAAGCACACGGATAAAACTACGTTCTGCCAGAGCCTGTACTCTGCTCTTTTTATCATCCACATATTGACGCCACACTGTATCTTTCAAAAATTCTTTTCTCCCTGAACTGCCAAAATTCCCTGTCCCGCAGCAGGGATCACCTCATCTACCGAAAAGTACCTTCCGATCACCGCTTCCATATTCAGCCGCTTCACCCCGGCGGCTGCAAGCACCGCCGCATCGTATTCTTCTTTGTTTAATTTACTAAGTCTTGTCTGTATGTTTCCGCGGATTCCTTGAAACACTGCATTCGGATACAATTTCTGAATCTGTATCATGCGCCTTTTACTGGAAGTTCCTATAACAGCGCCTGTTTTTGTGAGTATAGACCCTTCCTCTGTTCCCTGTTCTTTTTTTTTTCACTTTTATAAATAAGCACATCCCTTGGATCTTCCGTCTGCTGTATGCAAGAATCGGAAATTCAGAAGATTCTTCCATCGGCATATCTTTTAGACTGTGAACGGCAAGATCGATCCTTCCGTCTGCCAGAGCCTGATCTAATTCTTTTTACAAAAAAGTCCTTTTCCTCCGACAGATTCCAAACTCCTGTCAAGGATCTTATCCCCTGTCGTTTTCATCGTGATGATCTCAACTAAAATCGTTTGGTCACATCGCCTAATCTGATCTTTTATAATTTCCGCCTGCTTTACCGCAAGCCTGCTTTCTCTGCTCCCTATTCTGATAACAGACTGCATGACGCTTCGTTTCCTTTCTCTATAATCTTATACACAGCCTCCATGTTCAGGTTCTCTCTTACTATTGACGCAAGCCGGTCATACTGTTCTTCTTTATATGCGTTTCTGTCACGCACTGTAATTTTCGACGGATCTATTCCTTTTTTTTTTCTTAAAACTGCCGCCAAAAATGTTTTGACCGTTTCAGACATATCGAAAATCCCATGCATATAACAGCCATATACATGATCGCTCTGCGCTCCGTCCTGCCGCTGTTCTCCTTCCTCTTCCATATAGACAAGCGGAACAGTCCCCTTGGACAAAACCGTTCTCCCCATATGGATCTCATACCCTTCATAACATACACCGCTCATTTCTGCAAGCGCTCCGCCTACTTTGGCAAACCTTCCCGAAACTCTTGTCCTTCTTTTTTCCTGTTCAAACACTGTCGTCACCGGCAGAAGTCCCATCCCGCGAACCGTTCCTTTTGTTCTGCCCCCGTCGGATCGCTGATCGACTGTCCGAGCATCTGATATCCTCCGCAAATACCGAATACGATGCCTCCTTTTTGCCGCATGGCGCAGTATTTTCCTTCAAACCGTTTTGCCTCATCCACAAAAGATCGCTGATCGTATTTTTGCTTCCCAGGATGATCACAACATCAGGATCTCCAAATTGAGAAATGTTTGACACATAGGACACGTCGAGTTCATCCACTGCTTCAAGCGGAGCTATATCCGTAAAATTAGAAATCCTGGGAAGACGTATAACCGCGATTTTTGCAAGACCTGATCTGCTCTTTTTCCGAAACCGCTCTGTCAGACTGTCTTCATCTTCAATATCAAGATGAAAATACGGGATAACTCCGAAGTACAGAAGTATTTATCTTTTCTTCCAACATCCGAAGTCCGGGTTTTAAAATCGATACGTCTCCGCGAAATTTATTGATAATCGTTCCTTTAACACGTTTTTTTCTTCTTCCTCAAGCAGGAGCATCGTTCCCGCAAGCTGTGCAAATACACCGCCTCTGTCAATATCTCCGACCAGAAGCACCGGCGCATCTACCATCTTCGCCAGCCCCATATTGACAATATCATCTTTCTTCAGGTTGATCTCTGCCGGACTTCCCGCTCCTTCGATCACAATGACATCATACGTTTCGTCCAATTTTCTGTATGATTCCATAATCGAAGGAATAAATTCTTTTTTTCCGCTTATAATACTCAGACGCAGACATCATTCCGAAAGGTCTGCCTCTGACGATAATCTGTGATCCTGTATCATTTGTCGGTTTTAAAAGGATCGGGTTCATATCCGCACTCGGCTCGATTCCTGCCGCTTCTGCCTGCATTGCCTGCGCGCGTCCAATTTCCAGTCCCTCTTTTTGTAATGTAAGAATTCAATGCCATGTTCTGGGATTTAAAAGGAGCTGTTTTATAACCGTCCTCCTTCAAGATGCGGCAAAGAGCGCCTGCCAGCACACTCTTCCCTACATTCGACATCGTTCCCTGTATCATGATCGGTTTTGCCATCTATGTCCGCCTCCTGTCTGTTTCTTTCTATAATCTCCTTCAATGCTTTCAGCAGTTGTTCATTTTCATGTCTTTGCTTCACTGCTATCCGATACCACCCTGTTTCAAGTCCACGGTAATTTGCACAGTCTCTGATCAAGATCCCGTATTGCAAAAGTTCTTCAAACAGATTGATTTCACTATATATAAGAATGAAATTAGCATCTGAAGAAACAAAATCAATTTTAATATATCTAATTGTTTCTCTATCTCCATCCGTTCTATCTGTATCATACGGCGCATTTTTTCTACCCGGTCTTTTTCATCAAGCGCCGCTATGCCCGCCTCCTGGGCGATCACCGACACATTCCACGGCTGGCGCATCTTCTCCATATTCTCCAACAATTTTTCATCAGATGTCAACCCATACCTAACCTGATCCCCGGGATCGCATATGTCTTCGTAAAGCCCGAAGCAAAAACAAGTGAGGATAATGAACGATGTTTATTTTATCAAAAAGACTTTCCGGCTCTTTTTCAAATTCAAGAAAGCACTCATCCAACACAAAACGAATCTTTTTCTGCTCACATCGTTTTGCGGCTTCTTTTAGGAGTTCGATATCCGTTTTTTTCCCCGACGGATTGCAAGGAGAACATAAAAAAATGATATCCACATCTTCTGTTAGTTCTTCTAAGAAATCATAATCTATACAAAAAACCATTATTTTTTTCGTTTGATAGTATTTTATTTCGCATCCAACTGTTTTTAACGCCTGCTCATATTCTGAAAACGAGGGAATGGGGAGGAGAGCTTTTCTTCGATTTTTCTGCCAGGACAAGAGTATAGAGCAGTTCTGCCGCCCCGTTTCCAAATGCAAACATCCTCTCGTCCACCCGAAGCCTGTCTGCCAGTTTTTCCCTTAATTTCCTACATTTACAGTCCGGATATGCCGCTGACTGCAAAAGAGCTCTTTTCGCCGCCTCGATCACTTTCTTAGACGGACCGAGAGGGTTGATATTTACGGAGAAATCAATCATCTCTCCATATGTATATATATCGCCTCCATGTGTATATTGCATATTCAGTCTCCTTCTTTTGTCTTATCTGACGAAAATCCGGCAAAAGATCACATGATGAGTACAGTGCATAATTTTATTCCTCCGAAAACAAACATCATTAACAATGCCGTAACATACATTAATCTCCCTGCTTTTATAATATCTTCCGGGTCAATCGGACGAAGATCATCTCCGATAAACTCCTTTTTATAAACTTTCCCAAAATAAACTGCATCTCCGGCGAGCCGGATTCTAAGCGCTCCGGCACAGACCGATTCTGTCTGGGCAGCATTAGGACTTGCATGTTTTCGTCTGTCACGCAAATATATCCTCCATGCATTTTTCCCGTCTAATCCCGCAAGAAAACTTGCACATACCATAAACATCGCCGTCACACGGGCAGGAATAAAGTTAAATACATCATCCATCTTCGCCGGTATTTTCCCGAAATACAAATATTTTTCATTCTTATACCCGAGCATAGAATCCATCGTATTTACCGCTTTATATAAAAACCCAAGAGGCGCTCCTCCAAGCATCATATAAAGAAGAGGAGCTGTCACTCCGTCAGATGTATTTTCCGCTACCGTCTCAACCGCAGCCTTTGTCACACCTTCTTCGGTCAGGTTTTCCGTATCTCTCCCGACAATCATAGAAACCGCTCTTCGCGCCTCCTTCATATCATTTCTCTTTAAACAGTAATACACTTTTTGCTTTCTTCACTCAGAGATTTTGCCGCAAAGATCTGATAGCACCAAAACGACTCTAAGAAAAAGCAGATCAACGGATGGATATTCTGCGCCACCCTCAGTCCGCAAACGGAATCCCAAACGAAAGGATCGCTACAATAATCCATAAGACCCCTCCTGCCGTCATATTTTTTTCTTATCATTTTCTTTTCTCAGTCTCTTTTCCAAAAATGAAATCATATTTCCGATCATTCTCACCGGATGATACAGCCATACCGGATCTCAAACAGACGATCCAAAAAATCCGGTCACACAAGCAGCCAACGACATCATCTTCCGCTCCTTTTCTCCGCATTTTTCAGCAGTTCAATTCCATTCTCCCATTCCTTCTCCGATACAGATACAAGATAACCGCTTCCATTCTCCACCTGCCAGTTATAAAAATCTTTTTTTTCTTCGTAAAGAGCGTGCATCACCGCCATGATCGTACCGCCATGAACGACAAACGCCGCATATTTCACATGTCGGGCAATCAAAAATCTGACCTGTTTTTTCATTCCTTCCACACAGCGCTTTCGGAATTCTTCCTGATCCTCTCCTCCCGGAAACGCCGTTATCCCTCCGCTTTTCAGCCACTTTATATAAGCGGCGTTCTTTTTCAGCTGCTCATATGTTTTTCCTTCAAACTGTCCGAAATCACACTCTCTCATCAAAGGTTCCAAAACGATAGGACACCCTGATAAATCCGTACCCCAAATCCGCTTTGCCGTTTGTACACAACGTTTCATGGGGCTTGCGATAATATATTCCGGTATGGGATAACTCCACTTTAAAAAGCGGTCTTTTCCGACAACACTTCATCCGTACTTCCGATATACTGTCTTTTTTCATTTCCCGGCGTAGCAAAATGCCGGATTAACATGATTTTCAACATATTCCTCCCAAAAAGGCGACAACAGTCAGCATGACGAGTTCACATATCTGTAAAAATATCCCGCCAAATCTCCGGTAATTCCGCCGAACTGTTTAAAACTCATTTTATAATAATAGAAAAAAATACAAGCAGCGCGGCCGTTACAATTATTGCACCCTGAACACGAAAAGTATAGATTGCTCCTGCTGCCAAAGACATAAGCCATATAGATAAGACGATCCGCGTCCTCTTCCTATCCGCCCTCTCTTGAAATGTTCTCAACAAGCCGCTGCTTTTCGCTGATCTGAAACTTACGACTGAAAGTCCGCTCAGCGCTCTCGATATCGGATACATCCATACGGCAAGAGACAGCGTTTTAAGATTCACTTCACTCCAAAGAGCTGCCGTAATAAGAAAATAGGCGCACAGACCGATCACTGCAAACGCTCCTGTATGAGGATCTTTCAAAATCTCTAATTTTTTCTCTCTGTCTTTATAAGAACTGACGGCATCGATCGTATCCGCAAACCCATCCAAATGAATCCCCCTGTCACAGCGACCGGTATCATCGTCATTACCGCCGCAAAAAGAGTTTTCCGCACTCTGTATATCGCAGAATCAGCTGACCTGCGCCGAATACCAGCGCTCCTATAATCACCCCTACGACCGGGAAAAAACACATGGCATACCTCATATTTTTTTCATCCCAATCTATATTCGGAACAGGAAGTTTTGAATACATAGCCAATGCAATTATCAAAGATTTCAGCATATTCATTTTCTTTTTGTCTCCTCATACATCTTATCCACTCTTACAACACACCTGCCCTTACTTTAATTCTTCGTACTGTTCTACTCGTATTTCCTCAAACGTACTCATGCTTTTATATACGGACAACCCCATTTCCAAAGAGGCATTACGGCGACCGCTCCGCTTCCTTCTCCGAGAGACATCCCGCAGTCAAGCAGCGCCGATAGTCCAAGTTCATCCAATACTTTTGACGCCGCCGGTTCGCCCGAACAATGCGAAGGAAGCATATAACCGATACAGTCAGGAACAAGACGAGCCGCACAAAGCGCCGCCACAGAAGAGATAAAACCGTCAATGACGATCGGGATACGAAAGATTGCTCCTCCGAGAAATACGCCCGTAAGACCTGCAATGTCAAAACCGCCCACTTTTGAGATTATATCGATGGGATCACCCCGATCAGGGGCATGAAGCGATATTGCTCTTTCGATTGCGGCAATCTTTCGTCTTAATCCGTCTGCGCTAAGTCCCGCTCCCCTTCCTGTCATTAATTTTACCGGAATATCCGTCAATACCGATGCAACCGCACTGCTCGTCGTCGTATTTCCTATCCCCATTTCTCCTGTTGCCAAAATTTCATATGACTTCGACTTCAACATTCCCACAATCTCAATTCCCGTAAGGATTGCCCGGATTGCTTCCGTCCTCGTCATGGCTGCTTCCCCGGGTCATATTTTTTGTACCAGGTGCAATTTTATATTCTTTCTTTGTAACACCGGGCACATCAGACACCATCCCGATATCGATCGGAAACAGATCCACTCCCGCGATTTGAGCCATCTTACATACACTTGTCTCGCTTTTTTTGTAAAATTTTCGGCGACAACAGCCGTCACTTCCTGCCCGGTCTGCGTCACACCTTCTGCCACAACTCCGTTATCCGCGCACATGATGACAAGACCTTTTTGTCCAAACTGTACGCAGGACTTCCTTTCATTCCCGCAATCTTCGTGACGGCATCCTCCAATTTCCCAAGACTAAATAAAGGCTTTGCGATCTGTTTCCATCGCTTTTTTGCCTGCGCCGCCGCCTTTTGATCCGGAGGACAGATCTGTTCAAGATATTCGTTCAGCCGCTTTGTCACTTTTTTCTAATTCCGGTTCTGATTGTTCTTTCATATTTTTCCTGTCTTCTGACATATGATTCCTTCTCTGCTTCTTCTTATTTGCTTCGTTTTCTTTGGCAAACAGTCTGCACTGATCTGTAAAACGCTTTGCAAACTGCGGACAGGACGGCATATATAAATGAGGATACCCCGCAAACAAACTGCCTTCTGTATGAACACATTTCCAGGACGTTCTTCGATCCGGCTTCGCTGCTGTTAAACCTTCTCCGTTATCCGAACTGTCCCAATAATGAAACTCATGCCCTTTGATCACTTCTCCTTGTTTCAGATAACAGCTTTCCTTTTGTTCCTTTTCATGACTTAACTCCACGTAGCCGAAACGCACAAGCTTTCCCGCCGGATAAGTCCTGCCGTTCAAAACTCCTGCCATCTCCCATACAATATGCCTCTCATCTTCCATCTCCTCATGAAGATACATAAAACCGCCGCACTCTGCCAGACAGGGCATTCCGCTTCTGATCGCATCTTTTACCGACCGACGCATAGAATTGTTCTCGGACAGTTCCTTACAGTTAAGTTCCGGGTAACCTCCCCCGAAAATCAAACCGGAAATATTTTCGGGAATCTTTTGATCTCTCAACGGACTGAAAAACACAAGTTCTGCTCCGCTTTCTTCCAGAAGTTCTAAATTTTCTTTATAATAAAAACAAAACGCCGCATCCTTTGCTACCCCGACCCGAACCTTGCCGTCGTCTGAGCTTTTATACTTTTCCATATCGCATTGAAACGGCTCCCGGCTCTGCCGTTTCGCATATTCTGCTTGATCTGCCCTTTTTCCGGGCTATTTGCTTTCTGTTCCCCTTTGTGCGATCTGATACAATCTGTCAAGATCAACCGTCTCTGTCACAATATTTCCTGCCTTTGTCATCTGTTCTTTCAGATGACAGATCTCCTGCGGAGTAACAAGGCCTAGATGACGGCTTTCCAGACACAACGCTTCATCCTGCGGAATGTATCCTAATACGGGAATATCATACCCTTCTGATTTCAAATGATCTTCCAGCATTTTCTTCAACCTGGGATACAACATTTTTGACACCCGGTTTAAAATGATCCCCTGAATATTGCTGTCTTTTGAAAGGATACAATCCCGCTGACAACAGCACAAAGGGAAAGCGCCGCCCCTTTGCAAAGGAAGAATCAATACTGCGGGAATGTCAAGTGTTCTTGCTACATCATATGAGCTTGCCGTAACAGAATCCAGTCTCATCCCATCATAATATCCCATCACGCCTTCTGTTATAACAAGTTCAGCATCTGCCGCATGTTTTGCGTATTCTTTTCTCAGCTCATCTTCCGAAGAAAAGAATAAATCCAGATTTTTGAATCTACGCCAAGCACTTCTTTATGAAACATCGGATCGATATAGTCAGGTCCGCATTTACAGGATGATACTTTTTTATTTTGAGCCTGATATGCCGCCATAAGTGCGCACGCCGCCGCTGTTTTTCCCGCTTCCGCTGGAGATCGCCGTGATCAAAATTCCCGAAGCCATCTTCCTTTCCTCCTGCTGAAATAATATAGACAGGATTCATTCCTGTCATCATATGATACTGCCCCAGAACACGAGAACGCGACGCACATATCTGTGTAACTTCCATATCGGTCAGTAACCCTTCTTTTTCCGCGTCCATCACATCCCGGACTGTCTCAAGCGATATAGCGCTGATCACAATCTTTACATTTGGATTTTTCTGTTTCACAACAGTCAATATTTCTTTTAAATTACCGGAACTTCCTCCGATAAACAGATGAGTCGGCGGTTCCAAATGCACGAGCGCCTCCGGCGCGCTTCCTTCTATGATCCGATTCCGTCCGTCCTGAATTTTCTCCTGTTTTTTCAGAATATCCGCCAGCTTTTTTGCCCCGCTGTAAAATCCGGTATCCCCGGAAAACAGCACCGTACATCTGGTCTTTTCCTCCTGCTCATCCAGGATTGCTCTGATTTTTTCCGGCAGATACTCTGCATAGCAGCATTTCTTTTTTTCCCGGAATCCTTCCAGCATCCGCGTAGCTCCGATCAGTACATCACTTTCCGCAATGATCTTTCTGACCTCTTCCGTAAGCGTTCCTTTGCTTCCCATCCCGATCCCGGCAAGATTTACCTGGCATTTTCGGTTTTCCACAGTTATTCCTCCAATCGATAGCCTCTCGGTGTCACCATTTTCCCATCCACATTTCTCGTCTGGCTGTTGCCGATATAAACGGTTGTAAACATATCGACCTCCGTATCCTTCAGCTCAGAAAGTGTCAGAATATGTGCATCTTCGCCTTCACGTCCGATGTTCCGCACATAACCGCAGACTGTATCCGGGCTCTGGTACTCCAGGATATACTCACATGCCTTTTTCAGGTAATCTGCCCGTTTCCGGCTGGACGGATTATACAGACAGATCACAAAATCCGCCATCGCAGCTCCGCGGATCCTCTTTTCAATCTTCTCCCACGGTGTCAGAAGATCACTCAGACTGATCACTGCAAAATCATGCATCAGAGGTGCACCAAGAACTGCCGCACCGCCATTTGCCGCCGTGATCCCCGGCACGACCTCCAGCTCCACCTCCGGGTAGCCCTGTCCCATCTCATAGAGCAGACCTGCCATTCCGTAAATTCCGGCATCCCCACTGCATACCATAGCTACCGTTCTTCCTTTCATCGCCTCATCCATTGCCATCTCACAGCGGATCACTTCCTGCCGCATTGGTGTGGAAAGGTACTTTTTATCCGGAAACCTTTCCCGTATCAGTCCCGTATATACGGTATACCCGATAATAACCTCACTTTTTTCCAGTGCCGTGGACGCCTGGTATGTCATTTCTTTCTCAGCACCCGGTCCAAGACCGATTACATAGACTTTTCCAATTTTACACATTTCCTGCACCTTCTTTTCCTTTGCCCTGCCTGAACTCTGTTGTAAACTCCGGATGATATAAAAGTGACCGTTCATACTCTCCGCCAAGCACCTCACCAACCACGATCAGTGCTGTCTTTGTAATTCCATTCTCCTTTGCTGTCACCGCAAGATCTTTCACTTTACATCTGCACACCTTTTCATCCTCCCAGGTTGCCTTGTAGACGATCGCTGCCGGAGTCTCCGGCTGATAACCGCCTTCGATCAGACGCTTCGACAGTTCTTCCAGCATCCCGGTACTTAAAAAAAGATTACCATTGTTGCCTGGTGCGCAGCGAAGCTTTCAATGGATTCTTTTTCCGGAACCGGTGTTCTTCCTGCCATCCGTGTGATCACCACAGACTGTGAAATCCCAGGAAGAGTATATTCTGCATTCAGTGCAGATGCCGCTCCGCAAAAGGAGCTGACTCCCGGGCACACTTTATAAGAAATATTCTCCTTCGGCTTTTTCAAACCGCTGTCTGATACGGGAATCGCGACAACATCACTTTCTTTTGTATCGCATGCAATGCTTTTAATGTCAGAAGCTGCGGATCTCCCGGCCCAACTCCAACGCCTGTAAACTTTCCTTTCATAGCCTCTTTATCTTCCTTTCTTTTGCCTGACAAAACGACTTGTCTGCTCAAACAGACTGTCTGCTTTCGAGGTTTTCCCCAAAACCCCTTCTTCATTTGAAAAACAACAGCCGCAATATCCAACGCTTCCCTGCTCTGTTTGTCAGATAAAATTCTATTCTCTCCATTACGCTTTCCATTACTTTTTCGAGAAGTCCGCATTCTTTGAGTACTCTTAATGCCTCCGATGTATTCACACAGTCCATGACCGAACGCACCGTATGCGAATCTGCCCTTCTAAAGCCGCATGTACCGCCAACACTTCCATCCTGCAGTCTGCCTGTCTTGAATGGGTATTCATTACTCCTGCCGCCAGTTTGACAAATTTTCCGATATGACCGATAAATAGAATTCCCTTCATCCCGAGTAATTTTGCATCGTCGATCGTATCTCCGATATAGTTACTGCATTTTACTGTTACTTCTTCGTCCACGCCGAGTTCTTCACGTAAAAATCCATTCCGTAATTTCCCGGAACAACATAACACCTGTCATACCCTGTCTCTTTTAACATTTTCATTTCCAGCCATATCGTATCAGTCAGCGCTTTTTCACTCATCGGCTCTACGATGCCTGTCGTTCAAGAACAGACAGGCCTCCTACAATGCCAAGCCTCGGATTAAACGTCTTCTTTGCGATCTTCTCCCGCCCGGAATAGACAGCGTAATCTTTATTTTCCCACCGTACTTGTATTGACGGCACTCTTCGTCTACCGCATCGGCAATCATCCTGCGAGGTATTTTATTGATCGCGGGAAAGCCTGTCTGCTGCTCTAATCCTGCTTTTGTGACCCGGCCGATTCCTTCTCCTCCGGCAAGAACAATATGATCTTTGATTTCAAAACAGCGTTCTTCCGCTTCTTCCTCTTTTAAAAATGACTCGATCTTCTCAGCTTTTGCGTATACTTTCATCCCATCTGTCACATCAGGATCATCGCCGCTGTATTTTTCAACAGCGCACTGCACATAATCCGCAGTTCTGATCGTTGACTCTACTTCCAAATACAGCTCGATCCCTTTCGGAGTGATCAGTTTCACATGAGTAATCTCTTCTTCTTTAAGAAGCATCGCCACAGCAGCTTTTGCCGCTGCGGCAGCACAGCTTCCTGTCGTATATCCAAGCTGAAGTCCCGACCGGTTCCTCCTGATCTCCTGTTTCATTTTATGCTATTCTCCTGATATGCTTTACAATTCTTCCAGCATCTGCCGTGGATTTTCCGCCGCTTTTACTTTACCGAACACTTTCTCGATCACACCTTCTTCATCGATCAAATAAGTAGTGCGGACAACACCCATTGTTTTCTTTCCGTACATATTCTTTTCTTTCCATACATCATAAGCCTGAATACATGTTAACTCTGTATCTGAAAGAAGTGTAAAAGGGCAAACCGTATTTTTCTTCAAATTTCTTATGAGATGCGACGCTATCCTTGCTTACCCAAGCACAACCGCTCCTTTTTCTGAAAATTCAGGATATAATTCTCCGAAACCACATGCCTGTTTTGTACATCCCGGAGTGTTGTCTCTCGGATAAAAATATAAGATCACTTTCTTCCCTTTGTATTCTTCCAATGTGTGTACCTTTCCGTTCTGATCCGGCAATGCAAACTCCGGCGCTTTCATTCCTGCTTCTAACATTTGTATTTCCTCCTGTTTTTATTTTATTCTTTTTTAGCTTGTTCTTACATTTCCGCTTCTTCGATATGTTCTGCGAATATTTTTCTGATTCCTTCAAATTCTCCGAGTCCTTTTAAAATAACCCGGACTTCATATCCTTTTTCCTCCAGCTCGCTTTTCCATGAATCTTCTTCTCCTGCCATATCATTTTTGCATGATCTCCGGCAACAAACATAAACGGCATAAGTACGACTTTTTTCTGCCCGATATTTCCAGCTTTGCCATTACATTTCTCAAATCAGGAAAGCTTTCCACTGTTCCGACAAGAACCTGCTGATATCCAAGCGAGTGAAACGTATACTCTAACGTAGGATATGCGGAATTTGCATGGTGATCTGTTCCGTGTCCCATCAGAACGAGCATTTCATCTTCGCCGATCACCGTTTTTTCCATCACGGCATGAATTGCTTTTTATAATCTTCCACAGAACTAAGAAGCGGTTTCCTACATATACTTTTCGGAACAGGTGCATATGTTCCATGACTTCTTGCAGCATCCGGTCATTTTCTATCCTGTTGATCACATGAGTCGGCTGAACGATAACTTCTTCGATCCCATCTGCCGCCATTTTTCTAAAGCTTCGCCTACTGTTTGCACCTTTATATTTGCAGTGCGCTTTAATTTTTTATAATCATATTGCTTGTAAACGCCCTGTATACAACAGCTTCTTCAAACGTTTTTGCAAACTCCTTTTCGAGCACGTCAATCGTCTTTTCCATCGTGTCAATATGACTTGTTCCGAAACTGACTGCCAGAATTCCTTTTTTCATTTTACATCTCCTCTCATTTTTATTTATTTTATTATTTCCCTGTTTTCTTAAATTCCCTTTGATGTTTTCTATTTCAAACTTTTCAGATCAAGTAAGCCTTGACTCCAGTTCTTCCCATGTGCGCGGAGGCTCTTCTTTGTCTGATAAGATTTTTTTCTCTGTTAATTTGCGATACATACGAATGACTGTCGGTATTTCCAATTCTGCTTCTTTCAACGCTTCCTCATCCTGACAGATTTCCATCGTCTCTGCATGGCGTATCACTTTTCCTTCATGCATAAGCACAATCTCATCTGCCCATCCACAGGCATACTCTATATCATGTGTTGCGATCAGCACCGTAATTCCTTTTTCCGTCAGCCTCTCGATCATCTCATTCACTTTTTCGTATGTTTTCATATCAAGCGCCGCCGCAGGTTCGTCTAAAATCATCACTTCAGGATGCATAACCAGAATGTCTGCAATCGCAACCTGTTTTTTCTGTCCTCCGCTTAAAGCATGAGTCGGCTCTTCCTGAAACGCAGAAAGCCCCAGTTCCTCGATTATCTGTCTGACCGCCTTTTCGGCAGTTTCTTCATCCGCCCCCATGTTCAATATCCCGAAAGAGATTTCCTCATAAACACTTGCAGAAAAAAGCTGTTCATCCGGATTTTGAAATACGATCCCGACTTTTCGTCTGACACCTAAAAGTCCTTTTTTTGTATATTCGATCGGTCTTCCATCTATAAAAATCCTTCCGATTCCGGTCTTCTGATCCCGTTCAGGCAAAGAAAAAAGTAGATTTTCCGCAGCCGTTTCCTCCCATAACCGCGACTTTTTTCCCTTTACGAATGTTCAAACTCAAGTGATCCAATGCCTTTATTTTACTTCCCTCATATGTATAATCTACATTTTCTGCACGAATCACATATTCCGTTTCTGATTCTTTTTTTTCTTCCTTTTTCAATGTTCTCTTTTTGTTTTCATATCTTTCATTTTATCCATCATATCATCCGTTCCGCCGCAGCTACAATTATCAAAACAAGCTCAAATACAGCCAACAATATCATTTCTTTCTTTTTCGCCGGAGTGTTCCTTTCTAGCACATTGATTGTTCCGTCATACCCTCTTGCTTCCATTGCATCATACAGCGCATTTGCTTTTCTCAAAGAAATAAAGAACAAAGCGGTCAGCATCTTTCCGAATGCACGAAGCTGTGTCCGATAATCTCTATTTCCAAGTCTTGCCTCCTGTGCTGTCATAATTGCAGACGCAGTATGAAGAAGAATAAATACAAAACGATAGATCAACATCATCAACTCAATCAGAAGCCTCGGCATATGCATTTTCCTGAGCGCTCCCAGTATATCTGTCATCGTTGTGTTCAACGACAGAAAATAAAGACATGTCACTGCCGCCAGCGCCGTGATACATAAATTGACTGCCCAAAAAGCCGATTCACGGCTTGCCGTTATATATATTTCCCCGACCGGCACGGCAAATGCATCCATAGGAACTTTCGATAGATTTAAAAAAACAGCTCCTGTTCCGACGATCAAAAATACGATCGGAATCATCAGCAGTCGAACATAGCAGGAAAGAGGAATCTTCCCTTTCCTACCGTCAAAATTCCATTTGCGATAAATACGATCAAAGCCGCCGCATAGGAGCGGGTCAAAACACAGATCATAAGAGAAGAAACGGCATACAGTAACTTCTCTGCCGCACTGACATATCTTAATTTTGACCGGTAACACAATTTATCTATAATGATCATTCATCGCTCCTTTTTATTCTCCTATGACTTTTGTTTTCCCTCAAAACTTCAAAAGCATTATCGCCCAGACTATCCGTCCATTTTTACGTTCCACGAACCGTCCCATTATAAATGCGATGATTCCCACGCCTATCCCTGTCTGAATACAGAAAATAAGACTTTCTATCTCTCCGGGCAGTTCTCTGTCTAACGCAGTCTCCAAAACCGGAGTAAACCACGGCTCATATTCTCCGTGAATTTCTTCTACCATCACGCTTCCCGCATCATCAGAACCGCCGAATTCTGCTTCTTTTAAAACGAAAAGAGGAACAACGGCGATTAAAACAGCGGCGATCAATAATAAAATCACTGTTTTTTGTTTTTACTCATCTTGTGTCTCCCCCTTTTTATTTTTGAAAAATCCTATACTTTTAATTCCGGTTTTGCATATGTTTCCAGACCTATCACAATGACAACTGTAAGGATACCTTCTATCACGGCAAGCGGAATCTGTGTAGGCGCAAATACTCGAGAAACTTAACAGCCGACGCTCTGACGCCTCCCGCTTCAGACGGATAGGCAAAAGCAAGCTGGATACTTGTCACACAATATGTAAACAGATCTCCTAAAAATGCAGCCAAAAAATACCGACTCTTCTGTTTACATTTATTTTCTGACATAATTTATAAATTCAAAAGAGACGACCGGTCCTGCGATCGCCATGGAAAATGTATTTGCTCCAAGTGTTGTCAAACCTCCGTGAGCTAAAAAGCAATGCCTGAAAAAGCAATACAATGACACCGAGCACGCTCACAGATGCCGGTCCAAACAAAATCGCGCCGAGCCCTGTTCCTGTCATATGCGAACAACTCCCTGTAACAGAAGGGATCTTAAGCGATGAAATAACGAAAATAAACGCTCCCGACATTGCGATCAGCGTTAAATTTCTTCTATTTTCTTTTACTTTGTTTTTCAATGAAATAAATCCTGCAATCAGAAACGGCAGGCAGACGACGCCCCAAGCAACGCAGTATTTAACCGGAAGGTACCCCTCCATAATGTGCATTGCATTCACTGCCGGGACTATGGCAAATACCGCCGCAAACACGATAGATGCCTTGAGTAAGATTTTTTTTTTTTTGACATGTTTTTCCTCTCCTTGATCATAATCCCGTAATCTACGGACTCATTTGAAAGTGAATATTCTGACTTAGGGATCGATGCAAATATTCCGCCTTCCCACAGAATCTTATTCCGCAGTGGCAATATGGAATACCGCTCCTCCAATACAGCAACGGGTATTGTGCAGGATTCTCACCTGACTTCCTCACAGATATCTCAAAGTAACCTAACCTTATCTAAAGTCCGGTACAAAGAGCAATCTATACTTCTCTATCTGTTTATCTTTCAAACGTATGCCGAGCCCGACTAATACTCAATCCCTCTTCTAGCCCGGATTCCCCGGTCGTAAGGGTGTTTCACCTTGCAGATCTCAGATACATAATCCGCTTTCTCTACAAGGCGAAGGTCAGGATCCCGTCCTGTTAAGACAACTTCCAGACCTGTCGGTTTTTTTCCAGAAAACAAAGAGCTTCCTCGTTTGGTATCAATCCATACCGGTATGCCGCCATAAATTCATCCATAACAAGTACGTCATAAGATCCGCCGGAAACTTTTCTCAAGACCTCATTCCACAGAGCTTCATATAGCTTCTTTACCTCTTTTTTTTCTTTTTCTGTCAGTGTTTTATAGAAACCGTAAGATTTCTCCAGATGTAAAACTTCAATGTCCGAAATGCTGTCGAGAATGTTTAATTCTCCCGAATTCTCATTTTTAAGAAAACGTGCAAAAAGCACTTTCTTTTTGCAGCCCGCAGCTCTGACCGCCAGCCCGACGGCTGAGGACGTCTTTCCTTTGCCGTCTCCGCAGTAAATATGAATCAAACCTCGTTCCATCGTCTTTTTACCTCTCTGTAAAAATCCTTTATATTTTACCACAAATATACACTCTGTGACAACATTTTGTGTTATACTAAGCTGAATCGGTATACACCGTACATAAAAAATAACTTTTCCGTATTTATATTATCGGAACTGTCTTTATGAATGTAATATCAAAAACTATGATTAAATGATAAGGAGGAGCATTATGAACTTTACTTTTGCCCACAACAACTTAAATGTCTACGATCTGGATGCATCTTTGCGATTTTATAAAGAAGCTCTCGGTCTTACTGTCACACGTACAAAAGAGGCTGACGACGGCAGCTTCAAACTTGTTTATCTCGGTGACTCGACAACTCCTCACAAACTCGAACTGACATGGCTTCGGGATATGGACCGCCCTTACAATTTGGGAGATAACGAGATCCATCTTGCATTTGAAACCGATGATTTTGATGCGGCACACGAAAAACACAAAGAGATGGAATGCATCTGTTTTGAGAATCCGGGGATGGGGATTTATTTCATTTCCGATCCTGACGGATATTGGCTGGAGATCGTACCTAAAAATTTATAATATTAAAAAGGGCAGTTTTTATGATCGCTGAAAAACCCGGCGCACAGAGACGCCGGGTTTTCCGATTTCAAAAATATATTATACAAACTATGTCCGAAAGGAGTTTTCTTATGGAACATTATACATTGCCCCATCGGCACAATCAGTCAATGTCTCAGTTAATGAGTCATTTACCGAATATTGAAGAGTTTCAGACGACCGCAGATATATTTAAACAACTAAGCGATCCTACCCGCATCCGCATCTTCTGGATCTTGTGCCACTGCGAAGAATGTGTTATCAACATCGCTTCTATGATGGAAATGAGCAGTCCTGCCGTCGCGCATCATTTACGTCTGCTTCGTTCAAGCGGTCTGATCGAATCCCGCAGGGACGGAAAGAAACATATTACCGTGCCGTCGACTCGAAAAAACACAAACGCTTCATCATATGATCGAAAAGATCATGGATATTTCCTGCATAAACAAAGACGTATAAATCAAAATTTAACTCAGATCTATAGATTTTGAACTCTAAGCGCCCTGACTGCATTTAAGACCGCAATGATCATAACCCCTACGTCGGCAAAGATCGCAAACCACATATTTGCAATTCCAAGAGCGCCAAGTCCAAGACAGGCAAATTTAATTGCCAAAGCAAATATAATGTTTTGATATACGATTCTCAGACATTTTTGAGAGATTTTAATCGCTTTGGAAATCTTTAACGGATCATCGTCCATCAACACTACATCTGCCGCTTCGATTGCCGCGTCCGATCCCATTGCCCCCATTGCAATTCCGATATCCGCACGAGCCAGAACCGGGGCGTCATTAATGCCGTCACCTACGAATACAAGCTTTTCTTTTCCTTCTTTTTCCAAGAGCAGTTCTTCTACTTTTTGTACTTTATCTCCGGGGAGCAGTTCACTGTACACTTGATCGATTCCCAAAGTTTTTGCCGTCTGCTCGGCAGCTTTCCGCGAATCCCCGGTAAGCATGACTGTTTTTTTTGATCCCTGCTTTTTTCAATTCCGCAACCGCTTCTTTGGAATGTTCTTTCACAACATCGGAAATCACGATATGCCCTGCATACTTTTATCAATCGCCATATGGATGATCGTACCTGCCGTATGGCATTCATGATACTTCAAACCGAGTTTTTTCATCAGCTTGTCGTTACCTGCCGCAACTTCATGACCGTCCACGACGGCTGTAATCCCATGACCGCTGATTTCCCGGATATCCGAAACCCTGTTTCTGTCAATTTCCTTTCCGTATGCTTTTTGCAGACTTTTGCTGATCGGATGTGATGACGCACATTCTGCAAGCGCCGCATATTCTAATAATTTTTCTTCTTCCAGTTCATTGTGATGAACCGCGCTTACTTCAAAAGCGCCTTTTGTTAAAGTTCCTGTTTTGTCAAACATAACATATTTTGTCTGAGACAATGTTTCCATATAATTAGAGCCTTTGATCAACACTCCTGCTTTGCTTGCCCCGCCGATTCCCGCAAAAAAGCTAAGAGGAACACTGATCACAAGTGCACAGGGACAACTAATCACAAGGAATGTAAGAGCTCTGTAAATCCACACGCCCCACTGAGCCGCCTGTCCGAGAAAGACCATCTCTATTACCGGAGGCAAGAGTGCCAGCGCCAATGCCCCGTAGCAAACTGCCGGAGTATACACTTTGGCGAATTTGGAGATAAAATGTTCGGATTTTGATTTCCTGGAACCGGAATTTTCCACAAGTTCCAAAATCTTAGACACCGTTGATTCTTCAAACTGTTTCGTAGTCCGAACTTTCAGTACTCCCGTCATATTAATACAGCCGCTGATCACCTCTTCTCCCTGACGCACATCACGCGGAAGGCTTTCTCCTGTCAAAGCGCTTGTATTTAAACTGGAGCTTCCTTCGACGACAATCCCATCAAGCGGAACTTTTTTCACCCGGCTGTACTACGATGATACTTCCTATTCCGACTTCATCAGGATCTCTTTTTCCAGTTTCCCGTCACATTCTACATTTGCATAATCCGGTCGGATATCCATTAATGCACTGATATTTCTGCGGCTTTTCCCGACTGCATAACTTTGGAACAACTCTCCGATCTGATAAAACAACATTACCGCGATGGCCTCGTTATAATCGCCGCTTTTTGAATAGACGGCAAGAGCAAAAAGCTCCGATTGTTGCGACTGCCATCAGAAAATTCTCGTCAAACATGCGCCGGTTCAAAATACCTCTGCCTGCCTTTTTTCAAAATATCGTATCCTATGACTAAATATACTGCTAAATAAAGTGTGAACCGCAAAATTCCCGTTACAGGTACAAAATTCAATAGAATAACACCAAATGCCGCTGCCATGATCCTCGTCAACATTTTTTCTGTTTTTTACTCATTACACCTTGCATCCTCCTCGCTATTTAATATACACATATGTTCATTCGTTCATATGTTGTATATAAATCTGCGCCCTTTGCCATCAGCATATCGGGCGCTCCTTTTTCTTTTAGCCACTTTCATTCAATCTTTGAGAAGTTTCTTAAAATTCAATTTCACAATCCGGCTCTATTTTTTGCAGGCTTTCAGCACATCTTTCATAACCGACTTCGGCTCTCGCCCATCCTCGAACTGTACAGTCATTTTCTGTGTCATGAAATTCACCACCGCATCTTCTACTCCGCCGGTCTTTTTTCGCCGCATCTTCCATCAGATTCGCACAGTTTGCACAATCTACTTCAATTTTATAAGTCTTTTTTCATATTAAATACCTCTTTTCTTTTTTAAAATCTTTTTATTTCAACAATTAAGCATTTATTTAATTGTTATGCTTTTTACTATACACCTATCTTTTTTTTCTCTGTCAATCCTAAAAAATGAAATCTATTAAAAAAAGCAGGAGCTGTAAAATTCACAACTCCTGCGATCGACCTATGTATTATTCACTTGATTTTATACATCTTATCATAACTTACCGACTGACTTTGTACGCCTAGCGACGAACATAAACCATTCCTGCCTGTACCGGTCCTATCTTAACATTCTCTCCCGGCTGAGGCGCATGGATCATCATACCGTTTCCAATGTAAATACCGCAATGATCCCAGTTCGTACATACATCGCCCGGCTGAGGATCACTGACGCGAGGCCATCCCATAAATGTATACGTTGTTCCTACACGTCCATAACCGCCTGTCAGACAATATCCTACAAGTCCCGAGCAGTCAAAAGAGTTCGGTCCTGTCGCTCCCCCACATAAGGGAGTCCGATACATCCATATGCACGGTCTACAATAACATTTCCCGTTACCGGATCGTACGGCGCCGCTCCTGAACCGCCTGAACTTCCGTTATTCGGATTGGAAGGTGTCACCGGCTGTTCCTGGAGTCACATTGTTCTTTGCTTCCTCTTCCCGTCTGCGGCGTTCTTCCTCTGCTTTTTCGTTCCTCTTCGGCTTTTCTTGCAGCTTCCTGGATCATGCCGTCCAAACCAGGATCTCATCTTTTTTAGAATTGATCGTCTCGGTCAGAGTCGCCTGCTCAGCCTCGTACTCTTTTTCCGTTGCTTCCAGATTCTTTTGCTCTTCTTCAAGTGTCTTCTGCAAATTTTCAATCTCTGTTACTGTATTTGTATATTCTTTCAGTTGTTCACGATCATATTCATGCATCTTCTGCGAATACTCTGCCTGACTGAGCATGCTCGACATATCGCCGGATGTCATAACTTTCTCGACTGTAGCGCTGCCTGTTCCGGATTCGTACATAAACTTAATCCGCTTTTTTCATCGCCTCATACTGTTCTTCTTTTTTTTTCTTCCGCAGCTTCCAGATCTGCCTGCGCCTGAATAATCGCCTCACCTGTCTTAATCAGCTTAAGTTCCAGTTCATTCGCCTTTTGGATCAATGTATCAAACTGCGTCTGAAGATTAGAAAGCTCGCTTTCCGCTTCTGTTTTCTGATTTTTCAAATTCTCCGCATCTTCTGCCGGATTTGCAAACACCGGCGTCACTGCTAATGAGCAAGCCAAAGCCGCCGTCAGAAATGTGCTATGTACCTTTTTAATCTCATACTGCCACCTTTCCTCATTTTATTATCTATTTCCCCACATAACAGCATCATACAACACAACCGTCCGCTTTTCAACAAACTTAATTAAAAAATGAAAACATCTGTCGGAAACTTGTACTGTAATAGATGCCAATCAAAAAAAATGCAGGTTTTTCTTCTTATTTTACGATTCACTATCGAATAAATAATAACAAATCACCCGCATTTTTTCAACACTTTTTAATATTTTTGTAACATTTCAAATGTTTTGTATCATTTTTCTTTATTTATTACCATTCACTGTTTCCTATATACAAACAAACTCATATTTCATCAGCCATCGCTCGATCGCTTCTTTCTCGCCTCGGACTGTTCCCTGAACCATCTCGGGTTTTCCGCCGCCGCGTCCGTCGAATCTTTTTATTAAACTCTTTCGCCATTTCACGTACATCTTGTTGACGGCTTCCCAACACATATCGATACCCGTCTTTTTCATTTCCAAAGAACACTGCGCAAATACAATGCCCTGCGTCTAAAACATAATTCATCAACATACGCATGGAATCACCGCCGAATTCTTCCGTAAAATGCAAACTGCATCTTTACTTTCCGAAATCATGTCCGCATACGCTTTCACTAGGCGCCGCTCTTTTTCTGCAAGTTCATATTTCAGCTGATTCGTCTCTTCTGCCAAATGCGCAACCGCATCTGCAATCTCATTTTCTTTCGCACAAAGAAGCCTGGAAATTTCTTTTGCCTGCGCTTCCTTTCTCACATAATCCGAAAACGCGCGGACTCCGCACAGCATAGTGATCCGCACTCCGCCCTTATAACGCTGCGCTTGAACCAGCTTGATCAGTCCGATCTCTCCTGTATACGTCACATGAGGAGCACAGCAGGCACAGCAGTCATACCCCGGAATTTCTATAATACGTACCTGACCCTCGATCTCGATCTTACTCCGATATTCTATCTGAGACAGTTCCTCCTTCTTCGGATAATGCGTAAATACTTTCAGGTTTTTCCACACAGCTTTATTTGCCTCCGCCTCGATCCGGCGAAGTTCCTCTTCTGTGATCTCACCGTCAAAGTCCATCGTACAGTCCTCACTGCCAAGATGGAAGCCGACATTATTATACCCGTATGCGGCGTGGATCAGCCCTGAAACAATATGCTCTCCGGTGTGCTGCTGCATCTTCATAAAGCGTTCTTCCCAGTCGATACTTCCTTTCACCGCAGTTTTGGCTTCAATGAAACCGTCCGTTATATGAAAGATACGCCCGTTCCTTTCACGGACATCGAGCACTTGAACTTTCTTTCGAGCCGTTTCATCCAAGCCGCACGTATCATCGTCTGCCATATATAGCACTCCCGTGTCGGCATACTGACCGCCGCCTTCCGGAAAAAAGGCTGTCCTGTCAAGTTCTATTTCATAATATTCGCCTGCTTTTCCGTCCAGCCTGCCAAACGAATCCTTCACCTGCTGCCTTTTTGCTCTGACACACGAAAGAACTTCTGCATCGAACTTTGAAAGATGACTGTCTTTATAAAACAGTTTTTCCGTCATTTTTCCATTACATCCTTTCCGGCGCTTCAAATCCAAGCAGGTCAATGCACGTCTCCAACACGCGCTTTGTCAGTCCGAGGAGCGCAATATAACCGGAACGTTTCTCTTCGTCTTCCTCGGAGAGGATCTTCGTCTCATGATAAAACTTATTAAATTCATTCGCGATCTCATAAATGTAAGCGCACAATTTATGCGGAGCAGTCTCTTCGCATACTGCCTCAAACACATCGTTGAACTTCAAGACTTGAAGCATAAGCGCCTTCTCATATACATTTCCCGACGGACGGATCGAAAGTTTCTCTGCGCTTCCTCCGTTTTCCTTATACTTTGCCAAAATGGACTTAATACGCACGATTGTATACAGAATGTACGGACCGGTATTTCCCTCAAAGGAAGTAAATCTGTCTACGTCAAATATATAATCTTTGCCTGCCTGATTCGACAGATCTCCATATTTAATTGCCGCAAGTCCGACTATGCGGGCCGTCTTTTTCGCTTCTTCTTCCTCCACTGTACGATTATCCATAATTTTCTTATACATTTCATCGTTAATTTCGCGGATCAGATTTTCAAGACGCATAACGCCGCCCTCACGGGTCTTAAACGGCTTGCCGTCCTTGCCGTTCATCGTACCGAAGCCGAGAAATTCCAATCTTGTATTCGGACTCACGATCCCCGTCTTTTTTTGCACAGCGGAACACCTGTGTAAAATGCAGTTCCTGACGCTTATCTACTACATAGATAACTTCGTCCGGCTGATAATCTTCTTCCCTTTGTACCAAGTGTTGCAAGATCTGTCGTATCATAGAGCGCCGCTCCGTCTGACTTTAAGATCATACACGGAGGAACTTCTTTTTATCCGACTCTTCCTGAACATCGACCACAAGAGCGCCCTCGTCGTAACGCGCATAGCCTTCTTCTTTTAACATCTGTACCATATCAGGTATATATTTCTGCGCGTCCGCCTCGCCTTTCCAAAGATCAAATTCTACATTCAGTTCGCATAATTTTTCTTAAGATCTGTAACCGAAACATTCATGATGTGATTCCAAACCGCTCTGTATCCTCTGTGGCCGTTCTGGAGCAAATATGTCGCATGCAACGCTTCTTTCCTGTATTCTTCGTCTTCTTTTGCATATGAACTTGCTGTCGGATATATCTCCTCCAGTTCGCCGATCGTAAACGGAGCTTCCGCCGGATATTCTCCCGTAAAATTTTCATCAAAATACGGCAGCTCGGTTTGCGTTTCTTTAATTCCGTGATGATAAGTCCCATCTGATATCCCCAGTCTCCCAGATGAATATCACCGATCACTTTGTTTCCTTTAAAACGAGTAATCCGTTTTACGCTTTCGCCGATAATTGCAGAACGCAGATGTCCTACATGAAGCGGCTTCGCCACATTCGGTCCGCCGTAATCTATCATGATCGTTTTGGTTCTTCCGCTTCTTCTACTCCGAGTTTTTCTGTTTCTGACATTTGATTTAAATAATCCGCAACACTTTGCGGAGCAAGTTTCAGATTGATAAATCCCGGCTTTACAACTTCTACCGTCTCAAAATAAGAACTTTCCTTTAAATATACCGCCACATCTTCCGCAATCATAAACGGGGCTTTTTATATTTCTTTGCTCCTGCCATCGCGCCGTTGCACTGATATTCGCACAAATCGGGACGATTTGAAAGAGTTACTTTTGCAAGTTCTTTATCATAACCGGCTTTTTTCAAAGCCGCTTCCATTCCGTTGTGATCAATTCCAACATTGTTTTCAATTTTTCCACACTCCTTTATATAGAAACTCTTTATCATATGAATGCTATTCTAACATGTATCAGTTTTCACGGCAACAAACAACTTGAAAACACTTTACATTTTGCTTACTTTATGCTAGGATAATTAAAGTTGTTTAACACAACGATGCGTCTGTAGCTCAGTGGATAGAGCAATGCCCTCCGGAGGCATGTGCGACGGTTCGACTCCGTTCAGACGCTTTTTTTTCATGCTCTTTTTACAATCCGTTCTTTCATATCAGGATCAAATTTCCCTGCCCGAAGCATCTCAATTTCATATTTATAAGGAGCATATGATTTCTTTGGATTTTCCACAGATGGTATATATGGCGTCTCAAGTATTTTCGGAACATCCCTAAAGTCCGCATGATGAACGATATAATTGATCGCTTCAAAACCGATATGTCCGAATCCGATGTTCTCATGCCTGTTCTTTGCAGCGCCTGGAACATTCTTACTGTCGTTAATATGAAATACGGCAATCTGATCTTTTCCTATAATACGATCGAACTCTTCTATCACATCATCAAAATGATGAATAATATCATACCCACTGTCGCTCGTATGACATGTATCAAAACAAACTCTCAATTTATCGCTATATTTTACCCCGTCGTAAATCCTGGCTAATTCTTCAAACGTACGACCGATCTCCGATCCTTTCCCCGCCATTGTTTCTAACGCCACACAACAATCCATATCCTGCGTAAGAACTTCGTTTAGTCCTTTTATGATCTGCTCTGTTCCTATGCTGACTCCTTCTCCTACATGGGCTCCCGGATGCAGAATCAACGTATGGCTTCTGCAGCTTACCGTACGGTCTATCTCCTTTGCGAGAAACTCAACCGCAAGAGAAAATGTTTCCGGCTTTACCGCATTGCCTAAATTAATAATATACGGAGCATGAACAATGATTTCTTGAATCCCGTGCTCTTTCATATATTCCCATGCAGGATCGATATTTAATTCTTCGATTTCTTTCCGCCTCGTATTTTGAGGCGCTCCTGTATAAAACATAAATGTATCCGCCCCGTAAGATACTGCTTCTTTTGCAGAACCAAGCAGCATCTCCTTACCACTCATTCCGACATGTGAACCTATTTTCACAATGTTATCCTCCAATCTATATTTTTATAAGCTTTGCAAACAAAGCAAACATTTTTCTGACTCCTGCAGTATCAAACTGCACCGTCACCTCATAATCTCTTCCACCCTCTTTAATCTCCGTCACCGTGCCGTCTCCAAACTTTACATGCCGTACACGATCTCCGACTCCGTAAGAGAGTCCCTCCGACTTTTTCGCCATCAGTCCGCTCCCTTTTGGATCGCGGCAAATGCCGGTTTCTGAGCATACGCAGATTTTTGTATCCACTGACCTCGGACGAATACGTCCTCTTCTCTCCCAAAGAAACATTTTGAGAAAAACCGCCTTCTCGCTTTCCTGTATCAATCAATGCAGAAGGCATCTCTTTAATGAAACGGGACATACTGTTATATTGTCTCTCACCTCTGACCAAACGCATACGCGCGCAGGTAAGAGTCAATTTTTCTTCAGCGCGGGTCACGCCCACATAACAAAGTCTTCGTTCCTCCTCCAACTCTTCCGGATCATCTCCGCTGATCGACATATAACTTGGGGAACAATCCGTCTTCCATTCCCGCAAGATACACATACGGGAACTCCAGACCTTTCGCACTGTGAAGAGTCATAAGGATCACGTAATCCCGATCTTCCGCTACGCTGTCGATATCAGCGACAAGAGCCACCTCTTCAAGGAAACCGCTCAGCGTCGGTCTTTCTCCTCTGTCACTGCAGCTTTCCTCATATACGGCCGCCTTACTGACAAGTTCGTCTATATTCTGCACTCTTGCTTCCAGTTCCTCAGGATCATCCGCTTCCAGACTTTCCGTATACCCTGTCTTCTCGATCACTTCCGTCAGAAGATCTGTCACCCCGCTCTCTTCCGATCTTCCTTTAAAATATTCGATCAGAGCTGCAAAAGAATCAAGTTTCGATGCGCTGCGTCCGATCCAGGAATAAGGTCCGGAGCTGAAAGGGCGTCATAAAACCCTATTCCTCTCGCAGCAGCCGACTCCTGAATCCGATTAATCGTTGTCAAACCGATCCCCCGTTTCGGAACATTAATAATCCTTCTCACAGCCAGATCGTCTTTTCCGTTATCAATCGTTTTTAAGTATGACAAAACATCCTTAATCTCTCTTCGGGAATAAAAATTGATGCCTCCGACAATCTTATACGGAATATTCATCGCGACAAACTTTTCCTCAAGAAGACGCGACTGCGCGTTCGTTCGGTATAAAACTGCATGATCACTGTAATTTGCTCCCTGTTCCGTTTCGTCCTTAATATCCTCTGCAATAAACTGCGCTTCGTCATATGCCGTATCAAACTGCCGCAGACGGATCTTCTCCCCTTTTTCATTATCAGTCCAAAGAGTCTTTTCTTTTTCTGCCTTTATTGTTGCGGATCACACTATTCGCAACTTCCAATACATTCCCGACAGAGCGGTAGTTCTGTTCCAGTTTAATTACTTTTGCATCTGAAAATTCTTTTTCAAAATCCAAAATATTTCGTATATTAGCTCCGCGGAACTTATAGATCGACTGGTCGTCATCGCCGACCACACACAAATTCCTATACTTTCCCGCAAGCAGGCTGACAAGCCGAAACTGTACGGTATTCGTGTCCTGATATTCATCCACCATGATATATTTGAAACGTTCCTGATAATTCTCCCTCACATCAGGCTGCGTTTCCAGAAGCTGAACTGTCTTTACAAGCAGATCGTCAAAAATCAACGCATTATTCGCCCGCATCTGCGCCTCATATTCTTTATAGAACTTTTGCGATCTTAAGTTGTACAAAATCTCCTCCGGCATTCAATTCAAACTCTTCCGGAAGGATCATCTCGTTTTTAGCAGAAGAAATTACCGATAAAAGCATCCTTTCTTTAAACCGCTTTGTATCAATATCTGTCTTACGACATACTTCTTTCATCAGCGTCTTCTGGTCATCTGTATCATATATGGTAAATCTGTTGTCATATCCGAGACGATCTATGTATCTTCTTAAGATCCGTACACATGGAATGAAACGTACTGACCCAAATACTCTGCTCCGATCCCGACAAGGCTGTCTACTCTCTGACGCATCTCTTCCGCCGCTTTATTTGTAAACGTAATGGCAAGAATATTCCATGGATTCACTCCCTTTTCCTCAATCAGGTATGCAATTCTGTGAGTCAAAACTCTTGTTTTTCCTGAACCCGCTCCCGCCAGGATCAAAAGCGGACCTTCCGTATGAAATACAGCCTCCTTTTGAGGTTTATTCAACGTATCATATACAGCCATTTATATGCTCCTTATCTTTCTTTTTTCTCAATTACCCGTAAAATATTTAGTTCAAATAACGAGTGTGTATTGTTCTTATTATCGAACATATTTTCGTTAAAGTCAACCTTCTTTTTCGTTCATTTATCCCATGCCAAACGCTTCCATATCGTTATCATTTATCAAGGCGCACTCCTGATAAAACGGCTGATAACTACATTTTTATACAAAAAACAACGATGGAAATCCCGGTTAATAAAGGTTTAGAAAAGACTTGCCATCTAGTTTTTAATACTATATAATAAGGATATCGAGGTGATATTATGAAAATAGACATGACAGATCTGTTAAACAGCATAACATAAAACTTAAAACGTATTGATTACATCAAACCGGAAGAAATACCGAATATAGATTTATATATGGATCAGGTAACAACTTTTATGGAGGAACATCTTGCCGGAACAAAACGCCGTGACGAAGATAAGATTTTGACAAAAACAATGATAAACAACTACTCAAAAAAATAATCTTCTTCCTCCGTCCGTCAAGAAAAAAATATTCTAAAGAACATGTACTTCTTCTTATATTTATTTACTACTTTAAAAGCATTCTTTCTATCAAAGATATTGAAACCGTACTTGCTCCTCTGCGGGACAAATATTTTTCAGACGAGGCGGCGCTTAGCCTCTCCGAACTGTATACCGAAGTTTGCAAGCTTGAAAAATCCCGTATCAAGCCGCTTTCCGAATCCGTTCAGGAAGCATACGAAAGTTCATTCTCTGCTTTTTTCAAATATAGAAGATGACGCCGATCAAAAAAAGAACTTCGTCTTTTGCATTTATTTGCTCTTTAAGCTTTGACGTCTATTTGAAAAAGTTATGATAAGAAAATCATAGACGAACTTTCTGCTCAAAAGAAGATTGACGAGTACAAAGTACGTATTAAAAATGCCGGACACGCATGAACGCTCCGGCATTTTTTATTTTTTATCAATTCTTTCAAAAACCATGTCATATCCATCATTGCCGTAATTAAGAGAACGGTTCACCCTGGCTGATCGTTGCCGTTGAAGCGCCTGTCTTTTCCGCAATTTCAAGATAAGTTTTCTGCTCTCTGAGCATTTTTGCCACTTCAAATCTCTGTGACAGAGACAGCAGCTCGTTAATCGTACAAATATCCTCAAAAAAAAGTATAACATTCTCCTTTATTTTTCAGACTGAGAATCGCTTCAAAAAGATAGTCAACTGCCTCTGTCCTGATTTTTTACTCATATAAACTTCTCCTTTTCAACACCGTGGCATATATCCGAGCAACCTCTGCATCCACAGCAATTATTTCAAGCACTGTTATATTTTAGCACATTAAATTCTTGAAGTCCATACGTTAATCAGTTAAATTTATAAAGTTTTACAAAAGTACCTTATCCCTTTCATCTGCATACAAAAGTCCGCTCTCTCCTACATACCGAAAGTGTTCATATTCAAATATTGTTTTAATACATCAAATTTTGTCGTAACAACAAGTTCCTCCGGAAAATCGCAAAATTTAAGCACTTCTTTTACATAAGTAAAATTGCCTGCATCTACATCTACATGTGCATCACTGCCTGTCGTAACCGGAACATCATACTGTTTACAAAGATCAAGCATTGTAAAGAATATTTTCACGAGTTCCCTTTCTGCTGCTTGACGGTCTCATGGAAGAATTATTTACTTCAAAGCGTTCCGTCTCTTTTGCCATCTTCACAAGACGTTCGTAATCAATCTGAAAACGACCGTCATCAGGATGCCCGATAATGTTAATATACGGTTTCTTCATCACAGCCTCGTATGCTCTCATATTTTCCTCTTCTGTGTGCCCCATCCCATAGCATGGCGGATGAATGCTCGCAATAACTATATCCAGATCACGGCAGGTACTTTCCGGAAGGTCGATCCTGCCTGTTTCATCCATTATATTTACTTCCGCTCCCCATTAAGAGGCGAATTCCTCCGCATTTTCTTGGAACGACATCCAGGTTTTGAAAATAAAACAACCCGCACGTTCCCGGCATTTTCGGAGCATGTTCCGTAAGCGCAAGCGCTTTTAAGCCTTTGCTTCTGCTGCCGCCGCCATTTCTTTTATCGTGCTGTATGCATGTCCGCTTGCCAGCGTGTGTGAATGTGTATCTGCTTCAAAATCTCATAATTTCTCCTTTCGCCTTTGTTACAAATTCTGCTGTCATTTTTTGCAATATCTGTATAATTATGACGCTGTTTTTATCTTTTAATTTTGATATCATATCACATATCGCGCTATATTTTCGATCATATTTGATATTTTCGATTTATTGTTACATTTTCATTGTTCTAACTCATTTGAAATGTTATAATAAAACCATTATAAATTCGATTTAACGAAGAGAGGAGTATTGATTTTTATGAAATGTCCGATATGCGGAAACGAACTTGAGATCAAAAACAAACAAATCGGCACTGACAACAGCGGAGATCCTGTCTTTAATGAATATGCAGTCTGCCGTGACTGTAAAAACAGTGGAATTTGGACAAACAACGTGCAAAAAGCAGCGGCAAAGGCATCTGCCAAAAAGCCGAAGCGGCAGATAAGACCAGCCGCAAAAAACGAGAGCGACGTTGCTCAAAAAAAAGACGAAAAACAAAATCAAAAGGCGCACAAAGAGCCGGAAGCAGCTCATACCGGCAGCCCCAAACGCGCTGCTGCAGAAGCTTCCCCAAAAGCTTCCGACCGGGTGAAGTCACCTGCGCAAAATCAAAAACGGCGGCCTGATGAAAAAGCAACTGACGAGAAAACAGTTCGATTCAGGAAAATCGAAAAGAAAGTCCCGAAAAGAAAGCCTTCATCCAAACAAACTACTGAAAAATCAGCTCCGAACGAAGATAAACGGTACAGTAACATCCCACCGGAACAAGTCCGCACAAAACGGAGAAAGCTGTTAAAAAAGGCTATGATGATATGCTTGCAACAGGAGTTCTTGATACTGACAAAGTAAAAAAAGCCTCCTCAAAATCATCCAAAATAAAACGACAAATATGACACAAAAGCTTCGCGTAAAATGCCTGAACCGGAAATCGACGATTATGAAGATGATTATTACGAAAGCGTTCGAGATTCCGCGCAGTGCGCATCATTCTCAGGATCATCTCTCGCAGGATTGGATTCTTTACTTATAAAGGATTCATGACCGGACTTAACGGCACAACAGACGGCGGCGGCACAAGCGGCACTTTATACATTATCCTTGCCCTTTTGTATGCTCGTATCTTCACTTCTCTATTTTATCATGCAAAAAGTCAAATACGATTTTGCTTTCCTTCTTCCGATGCTTTTTATCTCGGAAGCGGCGTATTTGCATTTTTGAAACGTGGAGATGATCTGCAGCTTCTCATCGCAGCTATTGTAAGCGGAGTATTGGCAATTATTTCACTCATCCTTGCGATCACTTCCCGCGGAGGATCTGATTATGATGATAGTGAAGAAAAATTATGATGAAGCCTTTGAAGACGATTATGCCGAGGAAGAATTTGACGATTAGAAAGCCATAACTGTTTTAGAAAAACTGAAATTTAAAAGCAGAGCGTTACTTACAGGAATCCCTAAAACCGGAGACTTGCGTATCGCTCTGTTTTTATATCCTTTTCACTGTACGGTTATATTTTACATATATTACAATAAAACCAAATCATCTGGAGATTTCATGAAAAAAACAACTTTTAACCTCTCTTTTTGCCTTCCTTCTTGTATTTTCTTTTTGTGTATGGGATGCTCTAAAGCCGAAACCGGAGATAAAACGACAGCTTCCGACTCCTTTGAAGTATCGTCTCAAAAAACTTCCCCTGTAAAAATCACACTAAACGAAGTGGCTCATTCTGTTTTCTATGCTCCACTATATGTGGCGATTGAGAAAGGATACTTCAAAGATGAAAACATCGACCTCACACTTGTCACCGGATTTGGAGCCGATAAAACAATGACTGCCGTTATTTCCGGAGAAGCCGATATTGGATTTATGGGATCTGAAGCTTCCGTTTTATATGTACAGCGAAGGAGCTTCCGACTATGTCGTTAATTTCGCACAGCTGACACAGCGTGCCGGAAACTTTCTCGTTGCACGGCAAGACAACGAGCATTTTCAGTGGGCAGATCTCAAAGGAAAAACTGTTCTGGGCGGTAGAAAAGGCGGCGTACATATATTAATGTAAATTTAGAGAGTATTGTAATTTCATGTAACTGGGTAGACAGAATGAATAGCGCGAAGAGTATATAAAAGTGGCGGAAATACCAAAATGATATTTCCGCCATACTTATATCCACCAGTTAGGAGTGATATCTCCTAATGTAACCATTTTTTATTTTCATAATCCATCATGATCTGAATAGAGTGATAATGGTCCGGCATTAACTGTACCATAAATTCCCCGGCAGGCACCACAAGGTGGGATTGCTTTTCCATTCCGATCAACCGCTATCAATCGACAAATGCCATTCTCGCCATTTGTAATCATATTGGCAATCGCATTTCTTTTCTGCACACATTCCCAAAGAGCAAAGCAGTATCGATACAAACACCAACATAGATATTCCCTTTTTCAGTAAGAATTGCAAGCGGAGACGCCGCCAGCCTCTACAAGCGGAGAAATCTCTCTTTTTTCTGTACATTTCGTGCCGCAAGGTACATTTTATCCCATGTTCCATCAAATTGGGAGAGAGCGAGTTTTCAATTTTACGCACAAATTCTTCTTTTCCATCACAGTATCCATCTATATCATAGGGGAATTTTTGTGCAAGAACTCTTTTTTGATTTTTGCATATTCGTCTCGTTCTTTTTTTTATGAGTACGCATATAGTCACGAAAGGCAAGATGTCTTCCAATATTATTCCAATCATCTGCTTGAAAAATATGAATTTGATGGGTCCGTTCGTCGCCGCCCTTGCGAAGATAGCGCCTGCCCGCTATTCCAAATTCACCGAGATATTCATAACCTATTTTAGAAAAGGCTTCTGCAGCATCGTCAACCTTTTCAAGATTTCTTACTGCTGCCATAATATCTATAATAGGTTTTGCGGCTAAACCTTCGACAGATGTGCTCCCGATATGATAAATGGCAACGCAGTTATCTGCGAGAATATCTTGAATCAGTAAAGCTTCTTCTTCATATTTTTTTGCCCATAAAGGATTATAGTCTACAACTGTAATATGCTGACTCATGATTGATACCTCCTATCTCAAATCCAATTTTCTATTCTTCCACAAAAGAATGACTCATAATATAAAATTCTTCTTGGCTTGGAAGGTGCTTCTTTTCCATTGGTTCTAATGTGTTGTCATAGTGTGCCGCTCTTCTTCACTGATCGCCATAACAGAACTCTCCTGATAAATCCACTTGACCATCCAGTACATGAGGAATCAATTCTTTGACCATCATCGCAGCAGGGTATTTCCCACTTTCGATACAGACATTATATTTTTGCAGCTTTTGAATCCACGGCTGACATAGTTGACAGGACTGCCAAAGATAACAATCGTATCATAGCCTAACTGTATGGCTGCCTGGAATGAATGTTCTATAAGCATTTTTCCGTAGCCCATCCTTTGATAATCCGGATGAATACTAATCGGACCGAATGTTAAAATATCTTTTTGTTTTATTTTCGTCAATTAGTTTTGCTTTTGTGTACATGATATTGCCAATTACATTACCGTTCAGCTCCAAAACAAAATCCAGTTCTGAAATAAAGTCTTCATGTTCTCGCATATTGTGAACTAAGTAATGTTCTACACATCCCGGTACATAAAGATTATAGAAGGCTTGTCTTGTGATAGTTTCTACAATTTCCCAATCTTCTTTTCGTTCATTTCTTATAATAACATTTTCTTTCATAAGATAACTGCTCCTCTTTATACTCTGATCGGCATTTTTTTTATTAACTTGGAAATTTCTTTTTCGCGTTTTCCTTTTGCAATCAGATAACTTTCTTTATCTTCTATGTAGCTGCTTTCAGCTTTTAGTTTTTGATAAGAATTCCAGCGGTCAATTTCCAGTTCGCCCGTTTCAGCGCTTTTAAAACTGCGCATCCCGGCTCATTTTTATGGGTACAATTACGGAATTTACATTGAGATGCAAGCGTTTCAATTTCTGTAAAGGTTCTATCAATTCCTGTATCGTTATCCCACATTCCCCAATTCACGCATACCCGGAGTGTCGATGACCATACCGCCGGAAGGAAGTAAAAACAATTCTCTGTGAGTTGTGGTGTGCCTGCCTTTATCGTCATTGCGTAGTCCGTTCGTTTTCAGTTGCTCTTTACCCAATAGAAGATTGATAAGAGTAGATTTTCCCACGCCGGAAGAACCGATAAACGCAATTGTTTTTCCCTCCGAAATAAATGGCAGAAGTTCCCTGTATCCATTTTCTTCTGTTGAAGTTGTAACCAAAATATCCAGCCCAAAAGCAATGGAAGAGACTTCAGAAAGTTTATAATCTAAATCATCACACAGATCAGATTTTGTCAGCACCACAACAGGCATAGCGCAGCTGTCCCATGCAATGGAAAGATATCGTTCTAACCTTCTGATGTTAAAATCATTGTTTAATGCCATGCAAAGAAATATCGTATCGATATTTGCAGCAACAATCTGTTCCTGTTGAGGTTCTCCTGCTGCTTTTCGGATAAAAGCGCTTTTCGCGGCAGCAGAGATTCGATAATTGCGCTGTTGCCGGATTCATTCCAATTTACCAGTACAAAATCTCCAACGGCAGGATATTCTGAAGAAAATGTGGCTTGATACCGGAACTTTCCGGATACTTCCGCCAATTTTTCTCCTTTGTCTGTTATGATCCGATAGAACCCTTTTTCCTGTGAAAGAACACGCGCCGGTTCTAACTATAACACCAGACTTTTCGGCTATGGTATATTTTAAGGAGAATGGAGGCGAAATAATGATCACATATAAAACTGCGGAGGTTGCTGCAATTATCGGAATACACCCAAATACAGTTCGATTATATGAAAAAATGAAGTTGATACCCAAAGCCGGAACGCCTGTCAAATGGTTATCGCGTTTTTACAGACTTTCATATATGGCAATGCAGACTAATACGACTTGCGTTTCAAGTAGAAGTATTGCAAAATGGTTTGAGAAAGAAAATTGTACAAATGCTTATGGTATCTGCTACGGGTGACTTTGATACAGCAATCACACTGACAGAGGAATACTTAAAGCAGATTAGACAGGAAAAAAAGAAACGCCGAAGAAGCAATTAAGATTGTGAAACAGCTTTTGTCCGGCGGTGCGCAGGAAAACTCACACAATCTGAAACGGAAAGACGTATCAAATCTACTTGATATTTCTATGGACACACTCCGAAATTGGGAAATGAACGGTTTACTTACAGTAAAAAGAAAAGATAACGGGTATCGCGTCTATACTGATGAGGATATACAGCGGCTAAAAATCATTCGCTCATTAAGATGTGCTAATTATTCCTTAGAAGCAATCCGACGGCTTTTTGCAGCAATTATCTAAAAATCCCAATACGGATATCCGCGTCGCGCTAAATACCCCAAAACAGACAGATGATATTATTTCTGTCTGCGATAGACTTATCATATCGCTTTCAGCAGCAGAAACAAATGCAAAATCTCTTTTAGATATGCTACAAGAAATGAAAATCTTATTTTCATAAACCCTCCACTTTGCCACCAATGTTTTCATTGGTGGTATTTTATATAGAAAAAAAACGAAGGAGGTCTTATAATGCAAACTGCAATCAAAGTCGAGCAGTTGTCAAAAAGCTATGGCAATCTGCTTGCAGTAGACAAAATCAATCTGTCCGTCAAGTGTGGCACCGTTTACGGGCTGCTTGGCGCAAATGGCGCAGGAAAAAGTACAACGATTGAATGTATTTTAGGTACAAAAAGGGCAGATAGCGGGACGGTATCAGTTTTAGGCTTTAATCCTCGAAAAAGACAGACGCCGCCTATTTCAAAAGGTCGGTGTGCAGTTTCAAGAAAGCGACTATCAGCCAGAAATCAAAGTTTCAGAGTTATGCGACGAAACAGCCTGCTTATATGAAGCTCCAACAGATTGGAGAGAACTATGCGAACAATTCGGGATTGGAGGTAAGGTTGATAACGCAGTCAAAAATCTGTCGGGTGGAGAACGGCAACGCTTATTTATTGTACTTGCTCTAATTCCAAATCCGAAGTTGGTGTTCCTTGATGAGCTGACTACCGGACTTGATACAAAAGCCCGGCGTGATGTTTGGAAAATCCTGTCGGAATTAAAGGATAGCGGATTGACAATCTTTTTGACTTCTCATTTTATGGATGAAGTGGAAGCCTTATGCGACGAAATATGTATTCTGAAAAAAGGAAAGGCTGTATTTTACGGAACTGTTGAACAAGCAAAGAAAGCTAGCGGCTGCGAAAAATTTGAGGACGCTTATCTTGCGCTTTCTGGAGAGGTGGTAGAGGAATGAAATCATTTATAACGCTCTTTAAAAAAATGAACTAAAACTCAACATCAGAAACATGAATATGGTTATCTTTGCCGTTATCATGCCATTAGTTGTACTAGTCATTCTTGGCTTTATATACGGCACAAAACCTGCCGCTGATGGAACAGCATACTCTTTCTTGGAACAATCCTTTGGCGCACTTTGTTGCATTTCCATTTGTGCAGGAGGACTAATGGGCTTACCGCTTGTGGTTTCGGAATATCGGGAACGAAAGATTTTGAAGCGTTTTCAAGTTACCCTATTAGTCCGGCAAAACTGCTTACTGTGGAATTTAAAATTTATGTCATATATTGTGTTGTATCAATGCTTACTTTATTTTTAGTTGCTATGCTGTTCTGGAAAATAAAATACATGGCTCTTTGCTCTTATTTTTAGGAAGTTGGCTGCTAACTATGGTATCGACATTAAGCATTGGTCTGCTAGTCGGTGGCATTGCTAAAAATATGAAAAGTGCAAGTGTCATTGCCTGTATCTTGTACTTTCCTATGCTGATTTTTTCTGGGAACCACGCTTCCGTTTGAAGTTATGCCCGTTGCCATGCAAAAGATTATCAGAATCTTTCCTTTGACACAGGGTATTCAGTTAATGAAAGCGGCATTTCTTGGATTGCCGACCGAAAACGTTTTGCTTCCTGTTGTTTTATGGGAGCTGTTATATTCATTTGTTTTGGAATTTCTGTAAAATGCTTTAAGTGGGAATAAATAGTTAAGAAAATATAATTCATTTAGAATGAATAGTGCGAAGAGTATATATAAAAGAAATGGCGGAAATACCATCAATGATATTTCCGCCGAAATTATTAAGCTACTTGTGGATAATCAATAACTGCAATTTCCTGCATTAATTTTTTCGCCATATTAACAATCAATTCAAGGCGTTCAGCCACTTCATCAGTATAATATTTTTCGCCGCACTGATCACATTCAAGGCAAGGTACATTCTTGACCACGATAATGCAATTTTTATAATTCACAACATGTGTTGTTGTACTCTCTACAGATGTACTATTTTTACAATACATACACATATCCATCACCTCTTTCTTCGAGTCTTCAAATCGTTTTCAAATTTCTTTGTGTCTGGGTAATATGCTGTTATGATGTATATATTTATACTATCACAACCGGCAACGATATGCAAAATTCGTCCATTTACATTATATCCAAAAATCAGGCAACTTGGATTAGGATAATCTTCAGGGTAGTCTTCTATAATTTCACCAGTTGCAATTCCATTTTTTACATCGGCACGACTGATATCTCTTTCCTGCATTCGTTGCAGACAATGCTGAGTCCAAAGAATCTTTGATTCAGCACATAATCTTTGATATATTTCTAAATTCATTCGCGCCCTCCTTAACTTTGTTACAATTTATAAATAGTATACAGAACGACTCATTCTTAACTGTACACCGGTATCTTTTTTATCATTGCGAATACGTTCTTCTAAAGTCCAAAATTTTTCGGAAGGAGTTCCTTCACCATTTAGCAATTCAATATATTCTTTATTCAACTTATCCATATAGGCTTCTTGCCAGTCTGCAATTTTTCTCTCTGAACAAAACCCAATCTTTTTTAGTAAATCCGTATTCTGACATTGTCATATTCCTCCACTTTGACATAAGTAAATTATAGTATAAGCAGTTCTGTTTCTCAATACTTGTCTTTTGAAAAATTGCATTTGATTTTCGATTTTGTATGATTGAGAATTATAATTCAAAATTGAATTTTAAAACACAGAATGCTATAATCAAAAATTATCAGAATCACTTTGTAAGAGTATCATAAAAAAATCAAACACACTCTGAATATCACTTATCTAAAAAGTATTTTCTACATTTTTTCTTTTTCAAATTATCAAGAGCAAGATCCACCCCGGTAATACCATATCGTCATTCTTCCATATACGTAATATTCCGGAGTTTTATCTTGCTGGGGAACTGGCCTCCCCATAACCACTTTTTTATTAGCTACACCGGCGGTGTACGCAGCAAAATATCATAATTAACATAATTTATTTTGGGCATTCAATAAGTAATTGAATGTCTTTTTCTATTTGAAAATACACATGGTGATGCGAACAAATTCTTTTGTAAACCAATTATATAAGCAAGGGTATGGGGAATTGTCACTCCCCATCAAGAGAACACCCATAAGGTGAACGGAGGTGGAAACGCGATAACGTTAAACATGGGTGGATCTTGCTCTTGTAAAATTTTTTTCTCTCTGTACCCTGTAAAATGAGCTTTTTCCTTTCGTTATATAGGGAGATATAAAAGAGAATTTTAATAAAGCATAAAATCTCTTTGGGAAAGCCGGCATCCGTCTCCTTAATTTTTCAGAAAGGTAAAAGAAAATATGAAATTTGAATATATGATGGAAACGGAAAAGATACTTCCTTATTATCAGTTCCCTAAATTTTTGTTAGAGCTACCACTCTCTCAAAATGCAAAAATACTTTATATGCTGTTATATGACAGAGCCAGAATTTCACAGAAAAACCATTGGCTCAATGAAGACGGATATGTATATTTCGTGTTTCCGATTACAGAAATTTCTTTGAAATGGGGAAAATGTTGTACTTCTGTAAAAAGCTGCCATGAAGGAATTAGATGAGTATGGGTTGTTGATTCGCAGTTCCGGTGGATTTTCAAAACCAAATCATTTATATATGCGAATCCCCTGTATAGAGTTGATTTCTGAACCGGATGTAAAGCAGACAGACGAAAATAAAACTTCCATTGGGATGAAAAGCTGTCCTTCATTCAGTCGGGAAACAGCCTCTTCTATGGTCGGAAATGTGCCACCTAGTAAAGTAAAAGAAAAATATAATTTTAGTAATAAGACTAGAGTAAATTACGAATATGAGGAGGGCGACAGTCTATGATAAATCAGGAAAACACATATTTAGGTGCAGATGGATTAGCATATTGCAAGATTTGTGGAGAACCTGTAGAGGCATTTTTCCCTCCAGACAGTATTCTTGGTATGAAAAAAACATTTTAGACAATGTGCATGTATCCGTCAAAAAGCGTGAAGTAGAGGAAAAGGCATATAAAGAAAGAGAACACCGCGAATTAGTGGAAAGAAATAGAAAAATCTGTTTTGAAGAACCACGAATGTATGATTGGAATTTTGAACTGGCAGAAAAGACTACCACCATCGAGAAGGCCAAAGAATACACAGCAAACTGGAATGATATGAAGAAAAATCATATTGGTTTTCTCTTGTGGGGACCAATAGGAACCGGAAAGAGTTACATAGCCGGTTGCATTGCCAACGCACTTTTGAATCGGGAAATTACTGTGAAGATGACAAATTTTAATACAATTATTGATGATATGTTTCCATTAGAGGATAAAACAGAATATATCAATGCTCTGGCGCGATATGAACTTTTAATTTTGGATGATCTTGGCACAGAACGAAATTCTGAGTATGCTCTTGGAATTGTATTCAGCGTAATTGACCGAAGATATCGATCTGGCAGACCATTGATCGTAACGACCAATCTTCCGATAAAACAATTAAAAGAAGAAACGAACATAGAAAAGAAACGAATTTATGATCGTATTTTAGAAATGTGTGTTCCGTTATATGTTGGCGGTTCTAGCTATCGGAGTGATATTGCCCATGAAAAATGGGGAAAATGAAAACCTTTTTTGCTACTGCCGAATCAAGGCAGACTGAAAATATTATAGAGCAGACAGGCACAAAACAATCTGATGTTTATATCTTAGTATAGACATCAGAAATAGAAAAGAGTGTGATAGCTCTGCAGAAACCTACATATTACTTGTGGCGAACAGATTATACATCTTCAGAAGACTTTGAAGCAGATAAGGAGAAATATAGGAAAATAGGTTTTCGGGTTGTCGCGTTTGCGGATGGACAGCCGGATAAAAATATACATAATGGAATAAAAGCGTTGATTCGAAACCATATAAAAGAAATCAGTCAGTAATTTCTATGGGGGGAGGTATTCTCTTGCTTAAGCAGTTAATATAGCGTCAAAAATAGAACGCATGATGAAAGTACATAAGGAAATGCGATGGGGAAACCTATACAGAGAGCAACCGAAAAATAAATGTAAGATCATATTTTTCTTGTAACTTATATATAAAACCGAGTATAATTAGTTGAAAAATTCAATTTTAAACCATGTAAAACTATTTTGACAAGGGAAAAGGGCAATGTCAAAGGCTTTTGACAGACAAAATAGCTATATGCAGATACAATAAAGGAGAAGATTCAAGATGGATATTGGATTACAAATCAAGAAATTTAGGGAACAACAAAAATTTCTCAAGAAGAGCTGGCTCTTAAAATATTTGTTTCAAGACAAACAATTTCTAATTGGGAAACAAATAAAAGTTGTCCAGATATTAAAAGTTTAATTACTTTATCTAATATCTTCAATGTGTCTTTAGATAATTTTATAAAAGAAGATATAAAGGAGATGAAGGAGATTGTAGAAAAGCAACAATTAAAAAGTTTAATGTGATAAGTGTAGTTTTCCTAATCGAATTAATAGTTGTAGCCGTAAGTGCCTATCCTTTATTTAGTATTAAGGGAAATATAGGAATTGTTATCTGGTTATTCTTGTTCGCAATAACGCTCTATACGGCAAGTAAAATTGAAAAAAAAATGTGGATGTTGAAAATTGAAAATACCTCAGAGTACAATAAGATTACTGACTGGCGGGTTAGTAAAAATCTTATTGAACAGAGAGGTATCTACAATGAATTCTAACACACAAAATAAAAAAATAGAAGCAATAACTGAAAAAACTTTGGTAATCGGAATCGATGTGGGAAGTGAAACGCACTATGCCAGAGCATTTGATTACAGAGGAATCGAGTATTCAAAGAAGCCATTTAAGTTTAGTAACACAGAGGCCGGATTTGTGACATTTAAGGAATGGATCCTGGACCTCAAAGAAAGACATGAGAAGGATAAGGTGGTTCCGGGTATGGAACCAACTGGGCATTATTGGTTCAATCTTGGAAAGTTTCTACAGGATAATGAAATGAAACCGGTTCTTGTAAATCCTCACCATGTAAAAAAATCAAAAGAACTCGACGACAACAATCCAACTAAAAATGACCGTAAGGATCCGAAAGTTATAGCAGGATTAGTTAGAGAGGGACGTTACATGATCCCATACCTGCCGGATGGTGTTTATGCTGATCTTAGAACAGCATCAAACATAAGATTCCAGTTACAGGCGGAGCTTACACGAATTCAAAATAGGATTAATCGTTGGTTCAATATATATTTTCCTGAATATAAGACGGTATACGGAAAGCCGGATGCCAAGAGTGGAATACTGATTCTAAAGGAAGCACCACTCCCAGAAGATATTCTGACGTTGGGTATTGATGGAGTGAACCAGATCTGGCGGGATGCAAAGTTGAGAGCAGTTGGAAAGGCGAGGGCGAAGACCCTGATCGAAGCTGCGGAGCACAGCGTCGGAAGCAAAGAAGGAGCAGTATCTGCAAGAATGGAGATCCGAATGCTTCTGGAGGACTATGAATCCAGAAATATACGTCTTCAGGAAGTGATGGGTCTGATTGAAGGATTGGTAAAGCAGATCCCAATGGCAGAAAAGCTGATGGAAATCAAGGGTGTGGGAATCAGGACAGTGTCAGGATTCCTTGCAGAGGTAGGCGACATCAGACGCTTTAATGACCCGAAAGAACTGCAGAAACTTGCAGGTTTAGCACTGGTTGAAAACAGTTCCGGAAAGCATAAAGGACAGACAACAATAAGCAGACGGGGTCGAAAGAGACTAAGATATCTGTTATTCGAGGTTGCAATGTCGCTTGTAGCGAAGAACCCAGAATTTAGGGAACTCCATAATTACTACACAACTAGAAGGCTAAATCCATTAAAGAAGATGCAGTCACTTATGGCAATAGCAGCGAAGCTGCTTCGTGTTTTTATGCCATACTGACAAAAGGCGTGGGCTATGATCCCAAGAAGATGGTCAATGACATCAGGAGACCGGCGGCTTATGCGCAGGCTGCGTAAGAAAAGACAAGTAACTATAATGGAGGCTGTCATGTGGACAGTCACTGAATAAGCAGAATGTAGCAGGTAGCGTCCACTGGTAACAGTGCTGAAACAGGAAGCGAGGCAGTAATCAAATACACAAAGAATGAGCCAGTAGTCGGCAGGAATATTTTCCATGGGGCAAGACCCTGTAAGGGAGCATAGCTGACGCCCTGGTTATGGATAGGCAGGACGAAGGAAGTGAGGACCTCTGGAGACAGAGATGATCCTGGTGGATATAGGAGGTTAGCTGCCATAGAGGGATGGGTATACACAAGGCCAGTCAAGCGAAAATCAATGACGTTTTATTTCGTATACCATTTAATCACTATTTCAGTACCTGATACATGGAAATGCTCATAGCTGTGGCTTATTCACTGAGATAAGAAAGGTTGGAAAACCTTGAATTTTCAATAAAAACACTTGATTATGCGTCTTGGCAGACATAATGCGAAGGTTCTTTTGCTTTTGGATGAATTTCAGGAACGGGGAAAACATCTCATTGTCATTGATGATAATTACGATTCTTTTGATTCCAGCGACGACACCATTGGAATTAAAACATGGTTCAATGAGCGTTATGTAAAAGATACCAGTAAGAAAATCAAAAGAGCGATCGGAGCCAGACAAAAAGAAGGCACTCTTATGACAAAACCGCCTTTCGGATATTGCCGGGATACGAAAGACAAAAGTATCATCAAAATCGTTCCCAAAGAGGCAGAATTTATCAAAATGGTTTACGATCTTTATATCTCAGGATCAGGTTATCGCAAAATAGCAAATTATTTGACCGACCAGGATATCCCAACGCCTTCTATGGTACAGCGAGAACGAGAAATTGAAGAAGGTCGCATAAGCAAAAAAAGAAAGTTGCAACCATTTGGTCTGACAGCATGGTGAAGGAATTATTAGATAATGATTTTTTACATTGGAACTTTTCGTTTGAGAAAACGTGCCAGAAATACAGTACATGGAAAGGATAAACGTGTTCCAAAAGAAGAACAGTGTATTTTTGAAAATCATCATCCGGCAATTATTGATAAAGCCACTCTTTACTCTTGTACAGGAATTAAAAGGAAAAGCGTAATCGCACGAATTATCGTGGAAGCAGGGGAAATGGATCGGTTCAGAAATCCCCAATCCTTTTGGAAGCTGTTTGTTTTGTAAAGATTGTGGAAGTCGTTTGACACCGATTAAGCGTCAAACATCCAGCAGAGAACGAAAATATTATATCTGCACCACTTATAATACGAAAGGCAGGCGGTATTGCGAGAAAGCGCATCTGATTGAGGAAAATGATTTGATGGAAGATGTGCTGAATTATATTAAACTGTGCAGAGAAGCGCTTTGTGAAGTAATTTCCACATATGATATGAGGGACTTTGATGCAGAAAAGAAAACGCTGGCAGAAAAACGACAGGACATTCAGGAAGAAATTCAAAACCGAAAAAATCAACTGAAGGTACTTTTAACACAAAAAATAAAAGATTTATCCATAGCATCTGAAAATGAGGATTTGATCCATGAAACTTATGACTCTTTGCACAAAAAGATTTATTGGCTCAGATTCATGGTTTGGAGATGCAGGAAAAAAGAACTGAACGAAACTACTATAGAAACACCGGATGTAAAGGACAAATTGAGAAATGCATTGGATGTAGTTGATAAAATCATTGCAGGTGGAACTCTTGACCGAAGAGATATTGAATTGTTGATTGAGAGAATTGACGTAGATAAAGAAGGAATGCCGGAAATTACTTTAAAATATGGTTTGTCTGATTTAATCAATTACAGTCCTGCTGATGAGATGAATCGCCGGGAAAATACTGTAATCGCTCTTGTAATGAAGTTGATTATAGAAGATGAATGTGGATATACCTCTGCAAAATACTTGTCAGAACATATGACAGCATTGGGATTTAAGAAAACGAAACAAAGTATTTTACCTTATATCAATTTGATGAAAGAATTAGGATTCTGGAAGATACGGATAATCCGCTGAAACCTTACAATATTGTGAAAACAAAAAAAGAGATTACGGTATTGATGCATCAATATCTGCCGGATTTACCGGCTCAAATGACTTCTAAACAATTATCGGACAATTATTTACATTATTATGGTGGTAACAGGCGGCATGCCGGAAATGGTATTTGAATATATTTTAAAAGAAAACGGAATTGACCCTGAAAAAGATCTTACAATTATCCAAAATATTGATTTCGGATCTACAGCTCCGGCTTTGCGGATGGCCGCGGAGATTTTACGATTGAATTTGAGCCCGGAGCGACTTCTCTTTGAAATGGAAGGAAAAGGTCATGTTATTGCATCGCTTGGCAAAGACAGCGGCTATGTTCCTTACACCGCATTCAGCGCCAAAAAAGTTATCTGAAAGAAAACCCTGATGTGATCCAGCGTTTTACAAACGCGCTTCAAAAGGGAATGGATTATGTCCGCTCTCACAGTCCTTCCGAAACCGCATCTGTAATCAAGCCTCAGTTTCCGGAAACAACACTTGAGATGATCACGACCATCGTAACACGTTACTATGAACAAGACACGTGGAAAAGCAATCTGATTTTGAAGAAAGCAGCTTTGATCTGCTTCAGGATATCCTAGAAAGCGCCGGGGAGCTTGAAAAAGAGCTCCGTATAAAAGATCTTATAACGACTGAATTTGCAGAAAATGCCGCCAAATGATATAATAGCTTATATTTGATGTGACAAACACTAAAACAACGGGAGATTTTTATGATTGACAAAAGACTTGTTCCTTACAGCGGTTTAAAAAGAACCTTTTTCAGGCAGCCATAACGGAATGCGGTACATGATGCGTTCAGACAATGGCAGAGACAGCACAACATTCACCGTTTTGTCTATCCTGAACCATGGTGTTTTGAACAAACGCCGGAAGATCAAATTGAAAGTCATACTTTTGACCTTTCCGAAGAAGGGCTTGATCTGGCGATCACATGGTTGTGGGAGCGGTTTGAAGCCGAACGTGACCGTTGGACGCAGGCATCACAGGAAATAATGCATACTGTCAAAAAGCATACACTTTAGTTTCTTTTTTAGAAATTTTAATTTTTCTTCCATATATTGTCACATCACATTCACAATTACGTGTTATCTTAAAATATATGAAAACGATAGGAAACACAAAACAGTGTATTCCCCATCGTCCATAACAACAGAAAGCATGATCAAAATTCAGTTTCTGTTGTTTCCATAAAAGGAGACGACGACTGTATATGCAGTCGGTATGTACAGTCGTCGGACTTCGCCTAAATATGAAAAATATTAAAACAGCGGTATCTTATTATCTGTTAAGGATCGACTGTTATTCATTCAAAACAATATTTTCCCCTCATCGATCCACAAATAGTCAGGAAATCCTTTTTTCTCTATTTCTTCCATTTTTTCCCTTTGAACAAACCAACAAATCATAGTTTTGTCTTTTCACCGTTTTTTTCTGTACTGTTTCCTATTCTATTCTCTGCCGCAATATAATAGTTCTGCTCAAACGGAAGGCGGGCGCTGCTCTCAAGTTGAAATTTAAGCATATTTTCTCCCCTTGTTCCCCACACAGGAATAAAATCATGTGCCCGATACCCAATCCATTTCGCATCTTTTGGTACTTTTCTCTTTGTCTTTAAGCAAATTCCCCACTCCTTTGCTTCTACTGTATGATCATCTATATAGATAATACTTGAGAAATTTTTACATCCTGTAAGTATGGCGGCAGTCTTATTTTTCGGATTTTGAAACAGCTCCTCGGTTTTGCCGGATGCGACAATCCTCCCCTTATCCATAACGAAAAGCTCTTCACTAAAACGGTAAATTTCATCTCGATTATGTGATACCATAATCACAGTTCCCATATATGACTCTAACATCTGAAGCACTTCTTGCTCCAATCGGTCTTTTAAATACAGATCAAGAGCGGAAAAGGGCTCGTCTAATAAAATAACTTCCGGTTCATAAGCCATAATCCGAGCAAGCGCCGTTCTTTGCTGCTGTCCTCCGGAAAGCTGCTTTGGATAATGTTTTTCCAGACCTGCCAGACCAAACTTTTGAATCATCTCTTTGACCCGCTTATGTATATCCTGCTTATTTCCTTTTAGCCCGGCCGCTATATTTTGCTCTACTGTCATCGTCGGAAATAGCGCGTAATTTTGAAACAAGTATCCAACTTTACGTTTCTGTGTTTTTAGATTTGTTTTCGTTTCTTTATCAAATAATATATTTCCGTCTATCTTAATGTGACCACTATCAGGAGTCTCTATTCCCGCAATACTTTTTAATGTCATACTTTTACCGCAGCCTGATGCCCCTAAAATACCGATTCGTTTTGACTGACTTTTAAAATTGATATCAAACTGAATTTATCCCATTTTTTTCCGAATCAGCATATCAATCGCCATCTTTTACCACCTCCCGATATTTTTCATCTTTCGTCCGGAAATGAAATTCATAAGAAAAATAATGACAAAAGCGATCAGAACTACAACCGAAACCCAAATTCCTGCCGTAACATAATCTCCGTCCTGAATGACCATTGCAATCTTCTGCGAGATTGTCTCCTGTCTTTCCCGGAATATTTCCGGCAAGCATAGATGTCGCTCCATATTCTCCCATCGCTCTTGCAAATGTCAGGATTGTTCCTGACGCAATTCCCGGACCGGCAGTCGGTATAACGATTTTCCAAAAAATTTTCGTCTCTGACATGCCGAGTGTACGGCCTGCATACACGAGATTCACATCAATTTGCTCCATTGCCGCTCTTGCGTTTCGATACATCAGCGGAAACGAAATTACAATCGCGGCGATCACACATCCAATCCATGTCTGCACGACTTTAAAACCAAACTCTTCAAATAAAAATGCTCCGACCGGTCTTCTCCTGCTAAACAACAACAGTAAAAAAAAGCCTGCTACCGTAGGAGGCATCACCATAGGAAGCGTCAAAATCCCATCTAGCACCGCTTTTTTTTCCCTGGGGGAAGCTTTTTACTGCTTTTCCAGCCGCAAATATCCTGAGAAAAAACGAAATCACCGTAGCTGCCACACCTGTTTTCAAAGAAATATACAGAGGGCTCCAATCCAGATTTTTCAATATTTCTGTTACTTCATCCATTATTTATACTCCACATCTATTTGCGTACGAATGCATTATCTCCTGCCTTAACCTGATCTGAATGCACACTATTTTATATCCGTATCAAAATAATATGACTCAAACACTTTTGCCGCTTCATCAGATAAAAAGAAAATCCATAAAATCTTCCGCCGCTTCGGTCTGCTTTTTATCAGCTTCTTTATTCACAATCTGAGCGATCGGATAGATCACATCTCCGGTCAGATCAGAACTTACTTTTTCTAAAATCTTAATATCGTCTTCGTATCCGTATATATCAGAATAATAAGTCGTTCCCACTTCGCATGAACCTTCCGCGACTGCCATCAGCACTTTGCTTACGTTATCCTGCGCATTCATATCCTTCTTCAATCTGTGTCAGAAGCGTCCCCGAACTGTCTGCGTTGAAGGTGATCTTCACTTCGGATGATCTTCGTTATACTCTTTAGCAAGTTCTGTCATAACTGTATTCAGACGGATTGTGGATATTTTCAGTTTCGGCTGGTCGCACACTGAAAACAGGATTCCGTCCGGTGCACCCGATTTTCTGTCTGTCCCGCTCTTAAAACTATGAGATACTGCCTTTAAGCCAAGTACGACAGAATGTGCGATGCCTTTTTCCGGCTCTTTATTTCTCACAACAAAGATTCCTCTTTTTTTCGGCTTCCTCTATAATCTTCTCATCCCCTGTAACAATAAACAGTTCAACGGATGAAAAAGCCTGCATTTTATCCATCATATGCATATACATCGGCTTTTGATCTATCTTTGCGTGAAGTTTGCTTTCCCCACGTTCCCCTGAGAATCTTGTTCCCTTTCCCGCCGCCAATATAACGACTGCATAATGCCCTTTTATTTTTTCAAAGCGCTCTGCCGCTTCAAGCGCTCCGCCTCCTATTGCTCTTGCCTTGTCCGAAATCGTCTCGCAGTGGGAACGCTCCGCGCGGGCATCTATATCTCCGATTTTCAGATTCTTCTTCACATACGCCCCCGGCTGCAGCATTCCTCTCACGATCCCGCCCATTTGGGCGAAAACCGGTTTTCCTCCGGTTACTGCAACAATCTGCCCTTTTTCGACTATATCGCCGATTCGGACTTTCGGTTCTATTATCCCGTCTTCCGAAGCACGAATGAGACGCTCGGTCGTATATCCTCCTATGTTTCCCGGAACTCCTGTATCCGCAATAGCGCTTCCTTCCCATATTACCGAACCGAGAGTATGACCTCTTTTTGTCTCGATCACACAATGACAGTCTTTTCCCGCTGTAAATCCCGGACCTATTCCGATCACAAAAAGGAGCGTCCGTAATCTTAGTTCCGGTATTTTTCTTTGCAATAATAGCATCAACGATCACATCCGGTTTATACCATTTTCGACAATCCGCCTTTGGATCAACTATAACAGGGATTTTGCCTTCCTCCATTATCGCTTCCGCATCTTCCTGTGTCTTTGCAGATACCGCTTCCATCTCTTCTACAATCGCCCGCCTGTCATATACCGCCCTTGACAAAGCAACCGTTCTCCTTACCGTAAGGGGCTGTGCGATCTCTGTCATCAAAATCTGATGACCTGCTCGTACAGTCTCGATGCGATTCCCGTCGCCAGGTCCCCTGCGCCTTTAATTAATATTTTCACACTTTTTTCCTCTTATTTTTATTCTAAAGTTTCTTTGAATGCAAAGATGTCACTACAATATTTTCCACTCCCCCGAACATTCAATTCTCTGCAGACTTCAAGCGCTGCTTCTCTTTTTTAGATGCACTGTCTGCTTTATTTAAAACAACCGTATACTGCGCATAAGGCGGACAGCCTTTTCTGCCCGCCTTATGCGATGACGCAAGTATCGCGATATCTTTTGCCGTAACGAACTCTTCTCCGCCTTTTTTTCTAAGATCTGTGCTGCTCTTTCCCACCGAAAACAGGTTGATTCTAACGTCCTGCCTATTGCATCTAACCCATATACGGAAACAACATGTCCTGTTTGACTCGGAATGACCGGTTCATGTTCTGCGGGAACTTTTAACGGAAGTCGTTTTGCTCCGTCTGCTTCGACCAGTATCGGCAGCTCCCACCAAAAGATCTCGTCTAAAATTTCTTTTTGCAGGCGGCGCCGTTTTCCCGGAAATCAAATCCCTGCTTCCGATCCACACTCTCCCGAACTTTCCCAACGTATCCTTTATTTTACCGATAGATGTATCTTCTAAAAAATATGGTTTATTTTCATGCATGATCTTCGTTGTAGTCGTAATGATCACATGTTGTTTTTTTTTCTTACACACTCGTCTTCCAAACGATGCAAAAGAGTTGTTTTTCCTCCCGCTCCCACGACCGAGATGACTGATGTGTTCACAGAAAGCGCCTCTGACAAAGACATACGTTCACACAATTCATTATTTTTATAGATAAACACCATATTATTCTACGCCATGACGGATATACATTCCTGTCTTTTCTTCTATGATTTTTCCGTTCTCTGCCACAAGTTTTCCTCTCAAAATAAACCTGTTCTGCCCTTCCTTCGATCTCTGCTCCTTCCAACAGGCAATAGTCGCATGCAGACTGATGATCCGCCGCAGTCATCGTCCATTCCGTGTTAGGATTCCATATGACGATGTCCGCGTCACTGCCCGGAATAAGTGCCCCTTTCCACGGATATAATTTAAATAATTTTGCGGGATTCTCCGAAAGATATGCACACATCTGCTCTGCCGTTATCTTTCCTTCATTCACTCCGAACTGCCACATAAGCGCCGGACGTTCTTCTGCTCCCGGCATACCGGAAGGCGTCAGCATAAAATCCTCTTCTCCTGCATTTTTCTGTTCTTTTGTAAATCCAAAATGATCGGACGCTATCGTCTGAATCCTTCCTTCTTTCAATGCATCCCACAATATATCGCTGTTTTTCTGTTTCCTAAGAGGCGGAACAGTTACATATTTTCGCGCTTCTTCTGCCGCAAGAGCATATTTTTTCCTCATTCAGAAGAAGATATTCCGGACACGTCTCGACATAGACGGTCTGACCGATTTCTCTCGCTTTTAAAATCTCCCGGTATCCGGCAGCCGTACTTAAATTCACAATGATCACCGGAACATCCGCACATTTGGCAATCTTCAGGATGCGCCCCACCGCTTCTGCTTCCGCTTCTTTTGGGTGTATCCATGAATAATCCGCAATATCCGTTCTTCCTTTTGTTTTCTCAAGTTCTTTTAAACGAGACTGTACAATCCCGTGATTTTCGCAATGAACTCCGACAATGCCGCCTAGTTCTTTCACCCTTGAAAAAATCTCGTAAATCTGTCCGTCATCCAGCATCATGTCATACGCCGTATATAATTTGAAAGAACAAGTCTCCTTTTTACAATCTCCCCCAGTTCCTCTGCAACGTCATCGTTCCACTCATTCAGTGTAAGATGCAGCGCATAATCACATGATGCCTCGCCTTCTGCTTCCCTGACGTTTATCGTCAATCGCTTCTTTCAGACTTTTTCCTTTCTTCTGCTCTGCAAAATCTATGATGCACGTCGTTCCGCCTGCCAGCGCTGCCTTTGTTCCGGTTTCAAACTTGTCTGCCGCCGTAATATCATTAAACTTTGCCGCCATATGCGTATGAGCATCTATAAAACCCGGAAAAAGAAGCTTTCCTCTCACATCGATCGTTTCCGCATCCTGAAATTCAAGATTTTTCCCTGCCGCAAGAATCTTTTCCCCTTTTACCAAAAGATCGATCTTTTTCAGACCTTCCCCGCTGACTACCGTTCCTCCTTTGAATAACCGTTTCATCATTAATCCCCTTCTTTCTACTTGATTTTATACCTTTTATAAAAATAATTCGTTCTTTACTTAACGTAATTTCGTTTCCTTTTCCGTCGTTTTCTCCTTCGGAAGGATCAAGTTCAGTATTACGGCGAAAAATTGTCGCCAAAACAACCGGAGAGGATGCAAATGTATTGTTTATGATCGCCTGAAAGTTTTCAAGATTCATACTCAGGTTCAAAGCGCTGTGGATACTCTGCGTCATTTGATCCAGACATCCGCCGCTTAATGAAACACCCATTCCGATCGCAATAGAAAGTCCGGCTACCGTTGCATTACGGGCAGTCAGTTTTTCCGTTACAAGCAGTCGGATTCCCGTCATTGCGATAGAAGCAAACACCGAAACGACCGCGCCTCCAAGCACGCATTGCGGAATCGTCCTTAATAAAGCCGAAAACTTCGGAATCAGACCGGCTACAAGAAGGATTCCCGCCGATGTCGCAAACACCCTTCTTGAAATCACTTTCGTCGTACCTACAATGCCGACATTCTGACTGAATGTTGCCGTCGGAGGACAGCCGAAAAAGCGCTGATAATATTTCCTATTCCATATCCGATGATACCGCCGTTTAATTCCCTGTCTGTCGGGAGACGATCCATTCCGCCGCTTGTAGTTGCGGAAAAATCTCCCATCGCCTGAATGGAATTGACTAAAAATATAAAATTGCCAAAGGTATGATCGCCGATATTTCAAATTTCATACCAAACTCCATCGGTTTCGGGATCTGAAACCATCCCGCGCTTGAAAGAACTGAAAAATCTACCATTCCAAAGCAAAGCGCGAGCACATATCCACACAAAAGCCCGATCAATATTGACGCCAGTTTAAAAGACCTTTCCCATAATGATTTAACGCAACGACGATTGCAAGCGTCACAAAAGCAACGACCCAATTCTGCCAGGAACCAAACACAAGCGCCGGCGTCTTTCCCTGTTGTTCTACTACGAGCTCATATGTATTGGCCGGATTTCCTGCCATATAATTGATCGCTGTTTTATACAAAGACAGCCCGATCGCAAAATAACCGTGCCGATCACAAGCGGCGGAAATACTTTTCTGATCTGTTTGATCGTCAATCCTACAATAATCGCTATCACGCCGCCTATGAGCATCGCTCCGAGAATCGTATCAATGCTTTTTGCCTGTGCGGCGATTGCCGTCATCGTCGGAACGTAAGCAAAACTCACGCCGATGATCACCGGAAGCCCTGATCCGATCCTGATTTTATTTCCATATAACTGAAGCAGCGTAGACAGCGCCGCAAAGACAAGAGACATCTGTATTAAAAGTCCCATATCTACATTGCCTCCCGCATTATTCGCCGCATTTGCAACCAAAATTGCCGGCGTCACATCCGACTACCGCCGCAAGCACATGCTGCGCCGCAGGGGGAAATACCTGTCCCGCCGACGGCTTTCCGTCCCACTTTAAACAACTCTGAATTATCTTTTTTGTCTCTCGTATACCCATCTTACTTTTCCTCTTTCTGACTGATCTTTATCCTTCCTTGATACAGGAAAATCTCCGAAGATTTTTTCTCTTTTTTCCTCTCCCGTTTTTCCTGTTCATACCGCCTTTTATCTTCTATTAGAATATCATTAAATATAATGAAATGCAATAATCGCCCATTATGCTTTCCCCTCTTCTTTTCATCTGAGCACACCTCAAAAACAAGCACGGTACACTTTCGGATTCGCCTAAAAATATATACAAGGCGAATTTTTGATGTATGATAAGAGAATGCAAAATATTTTTTCAGGAGGTAGATATAATGTTAAAATATGTTGAAACAAACAAAGCACCGGCAGCGATCGGACCATATTCACAAGGTATTGTAGTAAATGGAACTGCGTTTTTCTCCGGTCAGATTCCTCTTTCTCCGGAAACCGGTGAAGTCATCGGAACAACGATCCGGGAACAGACAGAGCAAGTTATGAAAAATATACAAGGACTTCTCGAAAGCCAAAACGCTTCTTTTACAGATGTTGTAAAAACGACATGCTTTCTTGCCGATATGTCTGATTTTGCCGCATTTAACGAAGTATATGCAAAATATTTTACAGGAAAACCCGCCCGTTCCTGCGTCGCCGTAAAAGATCTCCCGAAAGGAGTTTTGTGCGAGGTGGAAACAATCGCGGTCATTGAAGAAAATTAAACATCGAAAGGATAAGCCGAATTCTTTTCAAGAAACAGCCCGCGAAGGTTTCATTCTCCGCGGGCTGTTTCTTCATTTATTTATCTTTTATTTGTCTTTTATTTTTCTCTTTTCCTTAAGAAAGATCGATTTCTTTTCCTTTTACATATTTTCCGACTACTTCCCGTTCATCCGCCAGATAGATCATCCGTTCCAGTCGGCTTCTTATATCAAGTTCCTGGGGATGCGCAAGCCTGCTGTCATCCAGAACGACTGCATCAAATTCGTATCCCGGTTCAAAGCTTCCAACTTTCCCGAAAAATTCTCCTCCTCCTTTTGTCGCCATAAAGAAAACTTCTTCTGACGTCAGCGCTTCTAAACTATCGTCGCAAATACGCCAACGCAGTTTTGACGCCTGAACGGCATGAGCCATTGCCCGAAACATATTTTCCGTACTTCCTCCTGCCACATCGCTTCCCAATCCGACATGAAGTCCTTCTTCAAGAAACTTTCTTATCGGCGCGATCCCGGAAGACACATTCATATTAGACTCGGGACAGTGTGCGATAAATACGCCGTTTTCTTTCATCCTGCTGATCTCTCTTTCATCGCTGTGTACACAATGCGCCATAATCGTACGTGTATCTTTACCGAACAATCCGAATGTATCATAAACGTCTCCGTAAAACTCAGACCACGGACAAAGTTCTTTTACCCATGCGATCTCCCCGAAGTTTTCCGACAAATGTGACTGAAGCGGAAGCTCATAACGTTTCTGAAGTTTTTTAGTTCTTTCATAACCTCATCGGTACACGTCGGAATAAATCTCGGCGTAAGGATCGGATATGTACGACTGTAGTTTTTCTGAATTGTCTCCTCAATCCACTTTAAAGTTTCTTCTGTCGACTTTTTCGTTTCTTCAACTAAATAATCCGGCGCATTCCGATCCATATTCACTTTCCCGACAAAAGTACTCAGCCCGCTTTGTTCAAGCATATCCATAAGCAAAACAGTCGCCGGCCTGTGAAGAGTCGCAAATACACACGCCCTTGTAGTTGCACTCTTTTGCATATTTTTCACGAAAATCCGGTATGACTTTTCTGCATAGTCTAAATCACAAAACTTCGATTCCTCCGGAAACGTATTCGTTTCGAGCCATTCTAACAATTCCATATCCATTCCCAGACCGCGGTACGAATACTGAGGCGCATGAACATGAAGATCTGTAAATCCCGGAATAATCAGCGCGTCTTTGTAATCCCGTATCGGATTTCCTCCGAATTTAAACGGAAGCGTCTTATAGACGCCCTCCACGATTCCGTCTTTGCAGACTACATATCCATTTTCACAAATCGAAAATTCTTTCTGATTTTTGCTGTATACAATATTTCCTTTTAAAATAAAAACCGATTTTCTTTTCATTTCACTGCCTCCTTTCCTTTTCGGTTATATCATCTCAAGCATCACTTCTACGACGCCTCCGCATACCATTCCTTCCTCTTCTGCGTCGTCTGCCGTCATATCGACTTTACAAAGTTGAAATACAGGTTCGCCTTTTCGCATCATAAGCAGGGCTTTTTGCATGACTTCACTTTCTACACATCCTCCGCCTATCGTACCCGTTATGCTTCCGTCTTCCATTATCAGCATCTTCGTTCCTACGCTTCTAGGCGCAGATCCTTTTCGGGAAACGATAGTCGCAAGCACTTTTTCAATGATGGTTCCTTAAAACTTTCTTTTGTATCATTTTTCTTTTCAAAAAGCTTCTCCGACAACTCTTTTGAATATCCGCCCGCTTTTTTCTCTGCTGTTTTTTTACTTCGATTATTTCCGCCATGATCGAAACGGCGATCTCCTCCGGAGTCTCTGCCTTGATCTTCAATCCTATCGGCGTGTGTACCCGCTCTAAATCTTCTCTGTCGATACCTTTTTCTCAAGCTGATCTTTTACGATTGCAACCCGCCGTTTACTGCCCATCATCCCGATATATGCATTTTGCTTTTCCACGATTATTTCCAGACATTCCGCATCGTATCTGTGACCGCGCGTCACTATGACAAACCATGTATCCGAGTCACCGCCGATCTTTGCAAGTCCTTCCTTAAAAGGAGCGCAAATGACATTATCTGCTCCGGCTTTTCTTACATGATCTGCGAATTTCGGACGATCCTCAAGAACAGTCACCTCAAACCCAAGCATCTTCCCGAGTTTCGTAACCGCAGCCGAAACGTGTCCTCCGCCGCAAATTACAAGACGGGAATTCTTCCGATTCGTTCACGGAAGATTCTGCTCTTGCCTTCACATCCGCTTTTTCTCTGTTTTCCTTTTTCTTTTCGTCCGGTCTTTCATTTTGTTCTTCGTCTTGAGCAAAAATCCCGGAAAGAATCCGCTTCTTTCCGGCATCTTTGCCGCACAAAACAGTCTCCGTCCAAACATCCCCGTCAGAAAGATCCAGTACCTTTTTAATTCTTCATAAAACTCATTCATATCTACTCTCCAGCGCTGATCTGAAACAAACTCCCGGTCGCAAAGAAAAGCGGCATCTTCAAGATCCCGCCCATTCTTTTACAGAACACTTATTTTTAATCAAATCTCCCTGTTCTTCTTATGCTCTGGCCAATCTTGAAAGAACATCTTTAAGAAGCTCATAGAAACGCTCAAGCGAATCAAGCGGAGCATTCTCATCCGAGTGTGTACATTATTCAGTGTCGGACCTACTGCGATCGCATCCAGTCCCGGAATTGCTTCTGAAAAAAGTCCGCATTCAAGTCCTGCATGAATCGCCTCCAAACGAAGTTCACTTCCGAACAGATCGCGGTAGCTTTCTACAAACAGATCGCGGATCTTAGATTCTTCCGCATAACTCCAGCCCGGATATTCTCCGCTGTACTCAATCTCAAACCAAACGTCTCTGCAAGAAGTGCGAAACGCGATTTTGTATCTTCCTGAAGGCTTGCAACAGACGATCTGGGAGAAACCGCAACCATAATATAATCTTCTTCTGTTCTGACTACTCCCATATTAGACGATACAACGACAAACCCGTTCATCTTGATGTTTCGTCTGTAAATTCCGTTTGGAGCAAGACGCATCAGACTTACGAATGCCTTTGCATCTTCTTCCTGAACCGCCATTGCGCTCTGGCCTTCCGTCACTGCGATCTCGCAGGAGAAATCCGGCTCAAAAGATGTGATTTCATCTGCAAATACTTCTGCGAGATCACATGCAAGTTTCTCTGCTTTTTGTGCTTCTGCCGAATCTGCATAGATAAGAGACATCTCACACTCTCTTGTAATTGCATTATCTTTTGTTCCGCCTGCAAAGTTCACAAGAAGTCCTTTTGTATTTTTCAGAAGATGATCTGCCATACGAGCCATCAGAAGATTCGCATTCTGACGCTCTTTATCAATATCCGTTCCCGAATGTCCGCCGAGAAGGCCTTCTGCTTTTTATTTGAACTAATGTTCCTTCTGCCTGCACTCTTTCTATCTTTCTTGTAAGCTGAACACGAAGTCCGCCGGCACAGCTAACTGTTGCGACTCCTTCTTCTTCTGAATCCATGTTGATCATCGTACGCGCTGTGATCTGAGACTTATCAAGCGCCTGAGCGCCGTTTAGTCCGATTTCCTCCGACGTCGTAAACACACACTCTACAGGAGGGTGCTCTAATTCTTTATCGTCAAGAACTGTCATCATAAGGGCAACCGCTACTCCGTTGTCTGCTCCGAGAGTCGTTCCGTTTGCGTAAAGAACGCCGTCTTTACAATGAGATCAAGCCCGTCTTTTCAAAATCATGCTCGACTCCGGCAAGTTTATCGCATACCATATCGATATGTCCCTGAAGCATAACAGGAGCTTTGTCTTTTGCCCCTCGCTTCCTTCTTTTTTTATGATCACATTATTACTTTCATCCTGGTAAACCCAGAGGTTTCTGTCTTTGCGAATTTCACAAGATAGTCGCTAAGACCCTTCTCATTTCCCGATCCTCTCGGGATTGCGCTGATATCTTCAAAAAATGAAATAATTTCTCCGGCTTGCAGCCTGTGATCTTGTACTCCATAATAAATCCTCTTTTCTATTAGTTATTGCCATATGCTTTATTGATTATAACAGATTTTTCTTAATTTTTCATCCATTTTACATATGTTTTTTCTTGACACTTTTTCCCCTGTAAACTAAAATAAAGCAGTAAAAATATTGTTATGATTCCGTCACTTTAAAATGACGGTTTTTATTTTGCGGAAGCGCCCTGTGCGTTCCATATTGAAAGGTGGTGAGGTTATGGACTCCGGTGTCAGTTGTCATATACACAGTCTGATCGAAAAAATTACATAAAGAGAGGTATTTATCATGAACAAAGACATTTTTGTACAGCTTCTCGGCCAGCGTCAGTTCAAAGCTGTGAGAAGCATTTTGGATGTCATGAACGAAGTGGACATAGCCTCATTACTGTCAGAACTTGACGATAAAGAGCTTGCTCTTGCATTTCGGCTGATTCGAAAGATAAGGCCGCAGAGGTATTTGCCAATATGGAAACTTCCATGCAGACCTACCTTGTAGACATGTTTTCCGAAAAAGAACTAAAGGAACTCCTTGATGACCTTTACATGGATGATACTGTCGATCTTCTCGAAGAGCTTCCGGCAAACCTCGTAAATCGTATTCTTGATACGGTTTCGCCGTCTGACAGAACGCTGATCAACCAACTTCTTAATTATCCGGAAGACAGCGCAGGAAGCATCATGACAACCGAATATGTCGATATCCGTCAGTCTATGACTGTCGCACAGTCTATGGCTCACATCAAAGGAAACCGGTATTCACAAAGAAACGATCTATACCTGCTACGTCACAGATAAAGGAAGCTGATCGGCATCGTCAGCGCAAAAGATCTCATGACGACCGACGATGGCATTCTGATCAGTGAACTGATGGAAACAGAGATCATTTCCGTAAGAACTTATACCGATAAAGAAGAAGTGGCTCAATTATTCAGAAAATACGACCTGCTTGCGCTTCCGGTACTTGATAAAGACGGACTTATGGTCGGAATCGTCACATTTGACGACGCTATGGACGTTATGGTTGAAGAAGCAACAGAAGATATCACTAAGATGGCCGCCATTAATCCAAGCGAAAAAACTTATTTTAATACATCCACTTTCGCCCACGCAAAAAACAGGATCCCATGGCTTCTCATCCTTATGCTTACTTCCATTATCACAGGTACGATCATCACAAAATATGAAGACGCATTTGCTGCGATCCCGCTTCTTGTATTCTTTATCCCTATGTTGATGGATACAGGCGGAAACTGTGGTTCGCAAAGCTCAACACTGGTCATTCGGGGACTTGCTCTTTCGGAAATACATTTTAAAGATATTTTAAAGTTATTTTTTAAAGAATTCCGTATCTCCATAATTGTAGGAGCTGTACTCGCTCTTACAAACGGCGTTCGTATCCTGATCCAGTATCATAATCCGAATCTTGCTTTAGTCATTGCGCTTTCGCTGATCGCAACTGTTATCATCTCGAAACTGATCGGATGTATTCTTCCTCTTGTTGCAAGCAAGGTGCACCTTGATCCGGCTATTATGGCTTCTCCGCTGATCACAACGCTTGTCGATACATTTTCTATATTGATTTATTTTAATATTGCATCATTAATGTTCCGGTTGTAAGCAGTTCTGTTTTCACAACTTTTTCTGCTTAAAAAGGCGCTGATCCGTAAAAACGAATCAACGCCTTTTTTCTTGTTATAACTCAGGAATCTTATGGCAAATATATCTTAACACTTTCCTCAGATCACCGATCTCGACTTTCCCGTCTTCCGTCACATCCGCAGCAAGTTTCTGCTGTTCTGTCAACTCTACTTTTTTACATACGCTGCGCAGGATCAGGCGCAGATCACTGATCTCAACTTTCCCGTCTTCATTTACGTCGCCCTTTATATATGACTGGCTTTGCTCAAACGGATTGACCGCATAAATCGTCGGAGCCTTGCCGTCTGTCACATACCATCTTACAACCCCGTCCGGTCCTACGACGGGCTGACAATCGGAAAGCGGCATCGATTTTGACCTTATATTAGAAGTTTTATTTCCTTCGGAATCGATCGTTACGATCTTCGTCGTCAGATTCCCCTCGGATTTACTGCCTTCCTGCCACATTACAAGGAATTGATCCTCTCCGATCTTCACAAGCTGAGGTGTCTGTACGTTTATACCCTGCTGCTTATCGTAATTTGTCAGCCATACCGTTTTCGCTTGAGTTAATTGTTTATCGGTAATGCTGATAAAAATATTTCTCTGGTCTGAAGTATTGGCACTTTCGCTCTCGAAATCTACTGCATTTCCTGCGATAATACAGTTTTCAGACGATATTTCAAACCCGCCGACAGAGGCTCCCGTAGAATTGTAATGCCCTCCGGTCACCTTGCCTAAACCAACCGGAATCGCATAATCGACTTTAGTGATCGATCCGCCAACCTGTGACTTAATAAGAGCGATTCCTCTCGGTGCATAATCACCGTGATCTACTCTGTAAATATTCTCTCCGTCCGTCTGAATAAACTGATTAAAAGAATGACTTACATATCCTGCCTGTGCAAGATTCAGCACATCATAGTAAGACTGTTCTACACTCATGTCATTTTCATTGATCACAAACGTCATATTCGCCTGATGATTCAATCCGTCGCTGTCAGTATACATCTCATGACATGTATGAATATAAAGCTTTCCGGCTGTCTCTGTCATCCGCAGCGAACCTGCCTCAAACGGAATATTCGTATTCGCTCCGTATACGGAAACCGCCCCTATTCTCTGAAAATCTTTGGAATATTTTACGATTCGCATTACTTCTTCTTCATCGCTGTCATTTGGATTAGCCTGTCCGAACACGAAATAATTATGATCGCTTCCACTGTAAAATCCGCCAAACAGACTCAGCTCCATTGCAACCGTTTTACTTCCGGTCTTCTTGCCTGCCGCAGAATAGTTTTCAACGATCATTTTTCCGCCGCAATGCTCCACTCTCGTAAATGTTCCGTCTGCATTCGGAATCAAATAAGAATTAACTGTCTTACTCCATATTGCATAATCATTCAAAGAATGATTATTAGAAGCATAACCATCTGTAACCGTCGCTGTTTTATCCGGGTCTTGAACAGAAGGTTCTCCCGTCACCGTCACCGTACACTGCGCCGACAGACCGCTTGTTGTACTGACTGTGATCACTGCCTCTCCTTTGCTCCAGCCGAATACCTGTCCCGCCCGGTTGATGCTCGCGATTTTCGGATCGCTGCTCTTCCAACTGTAGACTTCTTCCATTGTTCCGTTTGTCACAGGTGTAAGCTGCAATGTATCGCCTATATTTACCGTATGGCTGCTTCCTTCCACTTCCAGGCTGGTCGCTTTCTTCCATGGGAAAAATTCATAATAATAATTATCGCCGGATTTTTCAACCGCTGCAACCCCGCCTTCGTATTCCATCAGACAGAATACCGGATAATCTGTTTTTGCAGAATAAATCTCTTCTCCGCTTTGGATGTCATATTCCGCTATGTATGAATTGTCTTTAAATGTAACAATAGAATCCGTCTCCTCGCGGTAGATCGTTCGTGTTCCGACGCTCGCATTCGGATCAAACGCTCCTCCTTCTTCATTATTGCGCGGTAAGAAGAAAACTTCCGTATCTTCCGGTTCTTCTGATTTATACACATCAGAATCCCAAACCTTTAGTCTTGAATTAAATGTACTGTCTACGCATATATATTTATCCCCGAGCATACCGGCCTGTTCTTCACGTTCATAGAAATATGACTGACAAATATACATCATCAATTTTTTATTATGAAAGGTGAGCTGATCTCCGGTTACATTTCCGGCGCGAAGGGCATGCATATCATGGTCATACCCCCAGTACCGCCAGTTATTATAAGTATCTACATAATAGTTCCCGTTACTTTCATCGAAGCCGCAAAACCGTACACTGCCTCCTCGGATAAAGCCTGCGATAAAAGCGTTCCTTCCGGCGATAAAAGATACAGATCATAATCGTCACCATTGCCATTCGATTCGGCAAGATAAATCCTTCCCTTTGAATCTGCGCCGATCGAACTTGCGTGATCTCCATACTGAAGTTTCTTCTCTTCCTGCTGCGTAAGCAAATTATAGATCGTAATATTAGAACTGCGGTCCAATATATACAGTCTGTCATTTGCCACATAAACATCTTGCACATTGTCAAACTGATGTACTTCTGTCAACTCATTGCTGTCCGGCTTGTACAACGATAATTTGTTCCGATTCAGAAAATAAATTCCTCCTTGTTCCTCACACGGAATTTCCCGATGCCCTTCAAATATGTGACGGCATTCCTGTCAAGCAAGACCGAATTTCCTGTTTTCCCTTCTTCCGCAGCTCTTTCTGCAAAGTTTGCCCTTTCCGCTTCCGCAGCTTCAGATGACGAACCGTTCACAAAAACGTTTTCTCTCCATCTTCAGAGAGCACATCCAAATTACCTTCTTTTTGTGCGTCATCTGATATCACGACTGCATCTGTAAGTTCTTTCTGCAATTCCTCTGCAAATACCGGTTGTGTGAACATCATGCATCCCGCCATTGCAAGCGCAAAAACTTTCTTTTTCCTCATTCTTTTCCCCGCTTTCCCTTTTATTTTTATATATCCATATTATACTCCTTTCCATAAATCATTTACAATATTTTACATGATTTCCGTTTATATACATATTAAAGATTGTATAATTACATGCCGGCAGTTCACCGACTTCTTTCATCTACGTGCTTCCATGTATCACTTTGTAAAATATCCCGGATAGTCTGCATAGACAAATCCACAGAAGCAATTTCATCTGCGCACCTTTTCAGTTCCCTCCGTATCGTCTTTTCATGTGGAACATTTCTTTTTGTACTTTATCTGATGTTCCAGAGTTGCCCAAAAATCAATGGCAATCGTACGAATCTGTATTTCCGCTTCAACTCCCTGTAAATCAAATTTTGTAAATTGTATGATCAGATGAAGACTCCTGTAACCATTTGCCTTCGGATAAGCGATATAATCTTTTTTTTCCAGGATTTCAATATCCTCTCTTTTTTGCAGCCATCTTTCGATACGATATACTTCTTCTACAAAGAACAGATCACTCTGATTCCTATGGCATCATGAGTATTTGCCAATGCAGTACGACAATCTGTCTCCAATCCGCGCCTTTTAATTTTTCCATCATGCTTTCCGGTGTTTTTATTCTTGTCTTTGTGTATAAAATCGACTGCAGCTCATCTTGTGTGTTATCATTTGGATACATTTCCATTACTTTCTTTAAGTATACTTCTCCTTGTTTCAGTAAAGCAAATACATCACCATAGTATTCTTCCTGTGTCACGCTTCCACCTCCCGGCATAGTTCCGACTACTTTTTCAAACAATATAGAAAAACTCCCAGAATAAGAAACATTCCTCCGATAATAAAATATATATTTGTCAAACGATTCGTTGTTCCATAGATCTCCAAAATCCCTTTTTCTTTAATGTCTGTACCAAATCTACCAGACAATACTCCGGATTGTATGCCAGAATCAATGCGATTTTTTTGAACATGACTTCATAAGCTGCCGCCTCCGGGATTTCCTCCTGACGGAGAATTACTTCCATAAACCAAACTGTCCATCGTAACACTCTGTTCTGTCTCTCCACATTTTACGGTATAATTTTCTCCTTCTTTGATTTCCTCACAGCTTATAATGACAGATGAATACGTTTTTCAGCGCTCCAGCTCAAAATTTCATTTCCACTGTCATCCAAAAGTACAATATCCGTATCGGCTTCCTGCGCCTCTACATTGACCATCATGCACCCTTGTGTGGAAGAATCATCAAAGCTTTGCGCCATCCCCGATGATCCTGACGCTGCAAAGACTCCTCCCGTAATCACTGCACTGCCACTGTAATCCAATGTTCCGTTTCCATCATTAGAAGGACCGGAAACATAAGTTTCTCCACCGGAAACCGTAAGATCCCCATTGGAATCAATGCCATCTCCCGACGCATTGACATGGAGCTTACCTCCGGAAATGTGAATATAGGCGCCTTCCGTAACGCAAACTGATCTCCCCGCCTGGGTCCGTCAAACCGCTGCCGTCATTTCCTCCTGCTGCATTCATTCCGTCATCAGAGGCCAGTACAGAAATTTCACCCCCTGTAATATCAATACTCAATCCTTCGATTCCTTCATAGCTTTTTAAAATATCTATCTTTCCATCCAGAAATAGTAACGTTCCCATCTGCATGAATCCCTGTCGTCTCCTGATGACATCGTATAAGTGCCTCCACTGACAACAAAATTCCTGTTGGAATGAAATGCATCATCCTTTATCAACTGTATGGTTCCATCTTTTTTTAATACAATCTGTGCAGACGCTTTCATTCCCTTGAAAGTCCGTGTTTGGCTCTGTTGTATCTTACGGCAACTGTTCCAGCATTTTCGAGAACTAATTCCTGATTCTGTACCCCGTCCTTCCTCTCCTGCCACAATAGTGTAAGTTCCCTCCCCGTTCTGCCTGATTTAGCCATGCTGCCGATATTGATTTCCATCCTGCTGTGAAGTAATATAAAAGTACCTCCTGCCAAATAGACAAAACCTAAACTACTGTCTCGGTATTTTCTCCATGTATCCCATATTTGCCGGATTAATCTTATAAGAACCATTAGCAATCTGACGCTGTTTTCAGATATCCCATGTTTTGCAATTGTATTCCGTATAGTCACCGCTTGAAAGACAAGATCATCGTTTTGATACGATTCCATGTACCTTCCTGAACGGTAACGGTAAGTATTCCTTCACCCATTGAACTATTGTCAGATCTGATTTTGAAAATACCGCTGCATCAATATTATTCTCATCTATAGCAATATACGGTCTAAATTAATCAGCTCATTTTCCGTTGTCGTAGTAGATGATTCTGTAGTTTGCTGCAGTTGTGACAAATTTTGTGTTGCAGACCGGATACATCAAAGCAGCCCATTGTGAGAAATAATAAATTGATCGCATCATCAAAACCTCCTGAATTTTTATCTGACTATAGTTTCCTGTCTGCAATCACCAGGTTGCCGTTTCTGCAACGAAGAGCGTCGATCAGTTCCTTTTTCTGTTGCAGGATCTTTTACGTTTTCATCAAGTCGACACTGAATCAGATTCCCATAGGAAGTTTTGATCTGCAGAATTTCAAATCTATTGTATATTTCTTTAAGATCTTGTCAAATACGTCCGCTTAGTCCAAATCTTCCGGTATCGTGATATGTAAAGTTTTTAACGTCTCCGTGTTTTCTTGTTCCAAAATACTGTCTGATTTTGCTGTATATCATGATTTGTTCCAAGAATTGCAGCAGATAGCAAAGCATACGCCGATATCCCATTCCAGCTACTAAACCGGAACACATGGCAAGAAAAATCGCCTCCTATAATTCCGATTTCTTTTGCAGCACCCAGGAACTGAACGGAATCGGACGAGACTGAATGCTCCCGGCAACAGCCACACCGGTTCCTACATTTCCGGTTCCTACATTTCCATTGACCATCATGATCACTACACAAACCACTGCCGGAAGCAGCGCAAGTGTTGCTACAAAGCTTTTCGTATATTTTGTTCCATACATATAAGTACCGGCTAAGATTAGACCGATCACTAAGGCACATCCCACGCATAATAAGAAGTCAGAAATAGAAATCACACTGGTCATATCTGTATCAAAAATCCCTTGAAATAAAGTATTAGACATTATTGTTTCCTCCTTGTAAAGATTCTGTAAGCATACGTTGATAAGCAGAACCATATTTTGAAAATGATGTTTTCTTTTCCGGAAGCAGAAGTCTGCGCTTATACACAACCGATTTATATTTTTTCTTAATCTCCACAAATACCGGATCCGTAATCTGTACCGGTTTATAACTTCGGATGCGAAGTTTTTCTTTATATACCGGCTTTTCAGCGACCGCCGGATAAGCCGGAAATTCTCTGTGTCAAAATAAATATTTCTTATCACCGTTCTTCCATAATCATCCAATTTCATATGCGGTTTCATTGCAAGAAGAATCTCTTCTTTTTCTTTCTTATTAAGCAGATATTTTAATTCATAACGCTTAAAAAGTCATTTGATAGGCCATAATATTCCTCCATATGTTTTATATTTTACAGACAGATCATATACTGCTCACCTTAATTTTACTTAAAATCCCGCCATATATTTCTACTGCTTTTCAAAATAGAAGTCCGCAAAATCATACTTATATACACGGTAAATATATTCATCGGCAAGTTCCATCTCAAATTCTTGAATGATATTCCCCGATGCGTCATATTCTCCGAAAATTCCCTGCATACCGGAATCTATAATAATATTTCCTTATACTCCTGTGCACTGCTGACATAAGCAGAATATGGAACTTTAAAAGATTGTATCAGGGAATAGGTTCCATTATTTTCATTTACTTTATATTTATAATAATAGGATTCCTCTCCTTCTTTCATCGATGTTTCGATTCCTTCTATCTGTTCCCAATCATAAGCAGGTTTCGACTTACTTACTCCGAAATTATTATTAAACAGATAGAGATAATATTCTCCTGCATTTAAAGAATCATCTTGTACATATGTGACAGAATGCTGCCCTCCCGTATTGGAAAATGTTCCCGCACTCTCATCTTTTTTTCAAGCAACAATTCCTCATATCCTGTTCCTTCCCAGAAACTCTCCTCCCCAATCATATATGTTATCTGAGGAGTATCATAAATATCTTCGATCATCAAAATAGTCGAAGTCTCTCTGGAGCTCAGTAAAACGGCATCGTCCCCTATCCACTGTATCGTGTTTATATGTATCCAATCAATTCTCCATCTTCATTTTCCGTACATTCTTCTTTATAATCAGAAAATAACTCTCCCAAATCGAGCACACAGCTAACTTCACCTGTCTGCGTATTAATCTGAATAATTTGATCTTCCACACTGTCGCTTTCAGTGTCTGTTGCCAAAACAAGCAAATTTCCATCATCATCAAACACATAATCATGATGAAGACTGTATGTACCCGTATCATAAATCTTCTCTGCTTTTCCAAGATGATTCACCGCCGCAATTTTGCTTTCTGATATACTGTAATACATACAATCATCCCGGAATAAAAGCCTGTGGCTCCTGTAACCGATCAACGGAATTTCTCCTCTGAGCACCCCGGAATTATCGTAATAATACATGAAATCTTCTTCATCACTGTCATTTCCTAAAACGACGTATAACCCGTCTGAAACAGTTTCACTCCCTTCGGCTGCTTCTGTTTGTTTCAGCTGAATCTCCTCTTTTCCGGACAATTCTCCCATTTCATGTACATAAGAATATATCTCCACGCTTCCATCTTCTTTTGTCAAAGTAAATGTAATAGTATTACATTCTTCCGGTATCAACCCCATAACCTGAAACTCATGTTCCGTATCAAATCTGCCTTCCCCTTCCGGCGTTTGTGAAAAGTCACCGATAGACAAATCCGGAACTGAAACATTGTAAGAAACAGATACCGGCTCCTGCGTAGTAAAATAAACGTATAAAGACAAGGTATTTGTTCCATATGGATTTTCTTTTATCAGCATATTATCCTCTGTGTATGCTCCGCTGCTTTTTCTTCTTCAATCTGTGTTTCCACTTCATCTTGATACGCTTCGGTATAAATGGTCTTTATTTCATTTTGATATATTTCTGACGTTTCTTCCTGTGCAATTTCTTCTGCCGCCGATTTAAAAAAAAGAGGCGCAGGCTGTCACTGCCAAAACTAAAATCATCCCACCTATTATCTTTTTTTTCACCGAAGTCCATTTCTAAAATCTCTGCATCAGCATCAATAATGGTCAACAGGGTCTTCAATTCATGACCTGCATCTGTAATGAATCGTTTCTGCTTTTCGTAATTATCGGAAAACGGTTTTACGATACGTGCTGACAAACCAAGCATTAAAATAAATACAGATAAGAGTCCGACACCGGATACACGAAAGGTTGTAAGCAAAAAGTTGTGAAAATTATTTAATTGTCGTCTGCAATCCAGGAAAATAATGCGTACATTGCCGTCAGACGAATACATACGATA
>VOFE01001350.1_pt1 | contig 104001 bp, 199 predicted proteins | sample 5384071 | NCBI WGS metagenome assembly VOFE01 (sample SAMN12384724, study PRJNA508395) | human gut metagenome | isolation source: healthy gut D | host: Homo sapiens
ACTGGAAGTTTGAACGGGGAAAGCATCACAGCGCAAAGGCGCGGGCGGAAAGGGAATTGGCGGGAGATTCTCAGGGACATACGGCTACAAAGCGCGAAGCGGGGCGGTTCCTGTCCTTTGGGGAAGTTCCCGACCTCGTAGGACTGCCGGGAATCCACATTGAGTGCAAGCGAGTGGAACGGCTGAACGTTTCAGAGGCCATGCAGCAGGCGATCCGGGACAAGCCGCCGCTTTCGGGATGGAATGCCGTATTATTCCACCGAAAGAACCGGGAACCCTGGCTCGTCCTATGACCCTGGAAGACTGGATGAAGTTATACGGAAAGGAGTGCGAAATATGGCACGAAGGAAGTACGCGAAGCTAAAGGCCCTCATGTTCGAAAAGGACGTGCGGCAGATCGACCTAGAGCCGGTGATCGGCAGAAAGATAGCCTATATCTCTACGCGCCTAAACGGCAAAGAGCCGTGGAACACAGAAGAGATACAGGCCATTGGGAAGCTGCTGAAATCCCCGGGAACAGTGGCTGGATTACTTCATTGACGGTGAGCGGTGGGACATTGACCTATGAAAATTCCTCGCCCGCCTGGAAGGAGTACATAGAACGGGGAACCAGGCAAGCGCAATCTGCCCCGGCCCACGAGGACAACGCCCGAGCCTTTCTGTTTCACGGGCAGAGAAATTCTGCTGAACTGCCACGCCGGATGTACAAGCCGGGAGATCGGGAAGCCCTGGGGCTGACGCTGGAAGACTTATTTACCACAGAAAAGAGGGAAAGCGGCGGCCTGGGGGAGATCGTGGCCCGGTACAACTACCTGGACGAAAGCGGCCGCTTTCTGTATCAGAAAACACGCTGGAAGCGCCAGGACGGCAAGAAATCTTTTACCTGGAGCCACAAGGACAGCGCGCGGGAAATGGCAGAAGGGACGCGGGGAGACGGCTCTGTCCTGTATAACCTCCCGCATTGTCTCAATCTCCAAAGGCGTACCTGGTGGAGGGGGAAAAAGGACGTGGAAACACTGAAAGCCCACGGCTTAGCCGCCGCTTCCCCCGCCTGACGGAGCCGCAAGCAAATGGCTGCCCCAGTATACGGAAGCTCTCAGGGAAAGGCCGTAGTGATCCTGGAAGATAACGACGCGCCCGGAAGAGCCTTCGCCCGAAAGCGGCGGGAGAGCTGCAGGGGCCGCCGCTTCCGTCAAAATCCTGGACCTCACCCAGGAATGGACAACCTGGAAGGAGCACGGGGACATTTCCGACGTGCTGGCCATGCACCCAGGGCAGGAAAAGGAACAGCTCTTAAAACCTGGAAGCCCCTGGAAATGGTGACGCCGGAATACGACCCGGAGCCGGACCCGAAGCGGCGGCGTTCTATGACTGCTTCCGTCCCCCTGGAGGATTTCCAGGAGGAAGAAGCCACCTGGCTGATCCCGGGATGGATGCCAGACGGCCAGATCACCCTGCTGGCGGCAGATGGGGCATAGGAAAGACCACTCTTTGGTGCAACATCATCACCGCGATCAGCAGCGGGAAGACCTGCCTGCTTGACCCGGAAGGCCATACCAGGAAGCCCGCCCGGGTGGCATTTTTCACCACGGAGGACAGCGTGAGGAAGAAGCTCAAGCGCAAACTGCGGATGGCCGGCGCCGACATGAAAATATCATCACCCCGGATTTCCTGGCCGACAAAACCGGGCTGCTGGCGGAACCTGGAAGTTCAGCTCCCAGGAGATGGAACGCTTTGTCAGGCATTTCAAGCCCCGGCTCTGCGTGTTTGACCCAGTACAGGGATTCATCCCCCGGAAATTAACATGGGCAGCAGGAACGCCATGCGGGACTGTATGGCCCTCTCATTAGCCTGGGGGGAGGAATGCGGGACAACTTTTCTCATCATCTGCCACACCAACAAGCGGAAAGGGGCCTATGGCCGGGACCGTATCGCGGACAGTGCCGACCTATGGGACGTGTGCCGCTCCGTGATGATGGCCGGATATACCGAAGAACAGGGCGTCCGGTATCTGTCCAATGAGAAGAACAATTATGAACAGCTACATGGGGAAACCATCCTCTTTACCATCGACGGGGACGGCTAGCCCCACCCGCGAGGGGACCACGTGGAAAAGAGACCGGGAGTACATGCAGGACGCCACCGCTTCCAGGACCCCGCAAAACCGGGAGAGAGTGCAAAGACGCCATTCTTGCCCTGCTGGAAGTGAACGGCTTGAAAATGCCCTCCAAGGATTTGGAGGACAAGCTGAAAGAAACGGGCTATAGTTTCCAGACAATCAAGCGGGCAAAATCCGGAGCTAAAGGAAAGCGACGCAATCCGCTATCTCAATGAGGGATTCGGGATGAAAAAGTGGTTCGTGGAAAAACAGAGTTTTCAAGAACCGGAAAGCTATAGCAATGGACCCCCCTACCGTGTGACCTATATTAAGCGTACCAATAAGTAAAAAAGCTAGGTTTTATCTATGTTTTATTTATTGGCTCAGGTGAGCCAGTAAGCAAGAAAACAAGGCCTTTACTGGCTCACCCTCGATAATAAGCGGAGGCCGCATAAACACTGGTTTTTCCCTTTATTGGTTCACTTGCGAGGTTGTAACGGTAGCACAAAAGAAAGTGAGCGAGTAAGCATGAATGACTGGAAGCCCTATTTGTGAATATTCCCCGCCAAAGACTTCCCGGAAAAGAGCGGAAAGTATCTTGTTACTTATCTGTCTCCACGGGGAAGCGGATGATAGAGGAACGCTGGTTTGACGTCAAATATTTAAGCTGGACCCGTAAAAACGGAACTCCGATAGCCTGGCGGCCTATGCCACGGCCGTATACAGGCCCGGAGTTGGACCGTGCTAAGTTGTTTTTTGAAAGATGATAGGAAGGAAAAGCACATGCCGAGTTATATCGCCATTACCAAAATGAAGCTGGAACCCTTTCCAGGATAAGCGCCAAATGTCACGCCCAGGCAGCGGGAGAAACAGCCGCCGCTTCCCTTGCGAGATTGATAGAACATACCTACCCCTGGCCTTGCGGTGGAAATGGTTTTCTGTATCCACGGGGAGTATCCCTTGCCCGAGCTGAACAGGATGGCCCTGCCGCCCAGGGGTGCCTTGACTGAATGCTTTATTTTCGATGAAACGGAGGTCAGCATATGCAGAACGAATACGACAAGCCCATCTGCCCGTTAATGTCCTGCCGGGACGGCGCCTGTCCGCATGCATAAAGCGGCTGCGCATGGTGGGACACCCTGCACGAACGCTGTTCTGTTTCCACGATTGCCGATACCCTGTACAGCATGGAGGACACATGAAAACAAATATTCTAGCAGCCGCCGCTTTCCTGCTCTTGCTGGGAACAGCAGGGGGATAGAGCGGGAAAGCCTGCCGCTTCTCCCCGGCCTGTGTCTCATGGCCCTTGCTCTGGCAGTATTTGGGGCAACCATTCACCACATAAACCGAAGAAAGGAAGTACATACCATGCACACCAAGCGCGAAATTGTCCATTACCTGGCAGACATCAACACGCCTGCTAACCTGAACAACATCCGGGGGTTTGTACACAGGCAATTTCTGAAAACGCCCGACAGCATCCAACCCGGTTATTTTGATGAATGCCTGAAGCTTCTGCCGGACGTGCCGGAAAGGGTTCTGCCAGACTTGTACAGTATCATGCTGGGCCTTGCAAAGGAGGAAAAGACATGCAGATAAAGAAAAAGCGCCGAAGACGGCGGCCACCGTCAACAGCGCAGAAGCTAAAAAGTACAGATTCAGAATACCACAAATCAGGAGAAAGAGCAATACTGGAAAAGCCTGATGGAAACGATCCGCGCCGAAAAGGAAAGAGCCGCCTATGTTTTGAGCGAAGAGATCACAGAAATGGCCTTAAACCTTGAACGCGCAGAGGCGGCGATGCAGGAAATTACAGATGAATTCTTTGCTGCTTTTGATGTCAGCACCGAAGCCGGGCGGTTCAGTATTGCAGCCTCCTATAGAAGATACAGCATATTTGCTGATATTGTGGCTGACTATCTGTTTATCATACGGAATGCGCTGCAAGACCTAACAGATAAGGGGACACACCCAGAAATATGAGGAGGGAGAACAGAACAATGGAAGAGATTTCTATTACTGAGATGACTTTCCAAACCTGTTTTCGCTGACGAACCAGCTTTTTAAACAGTGGGAGCTATAAGACTATGCTCCGGGTTTTAGCGTCTTATGACCTGCAAGGGAAACCACTGTCCATCCACACTACTGTGGATGAGATCATCAAGGCTCTGGAGGTGCAGCATGGGTGAATTAATTTACTTTCAGGAAGCCCGGAAAAAGCGGCGCCGTCCAACGTCGAAATGCTGTACAGGGCCTTGAAATCAAGCGGATTGGGCCAAATGCTCATAGACATGGTGATAGCTGCGGCTTCCATAGAACAAGAGCTTGAAAAACTTGAACTAACAAAAAACCTAACATCCGGACATATCGGAGCCCATAAAGAAAACCGCCCCATCTCTGGAACGGCCCCCGACACGGCCATTTTATCAGAGAAAGGGCGGCTTGTCTATATGCGAACGAAAACGAATGTTCGGAATGGGAAAACGAACGCCTTGCGGAACAGGCTCAAGCAGGCAGCGGGGAGGCTCTGACCCAGCTGTGGGAGCAGGTAAAGCGGCTGCTGTATTACAAGGCCCGCCGCTTTTATTCCCGATGTGGGGCGGACACCTGTACTCGCCACGGCGTCACCTTGGAAGACCTGGAACAAGAGTGCTATTTCGCGTTCCTGGACGCCGTGGAAGCTTACAAAACCGGAAAATGGGTATCAGTTCACCGCCTATTTGAATTACGCCGCAAAGAACCGTTTCCGGGCCTGTATGGGGATACGCTCCATGAAGCGGGATGCGCTGGATTACTCCTGAAAGTATGGACGCGCCTGCAGAAAACGCGGAAGGTGATCCCCTTGACCGGGGAACCTGCTGCCGGACCCGAAAGCGGCGGCAGAGCTGGAAGAGGTAGACGACCGGGAAGAGCTTTTCTATTTCCGCCACGTGCTGGAACAGGGCCTAAACCGGATCAAGCCCATCCGGGCGCAGGTGCTTCGCTGCATGTATTTCGATGACCTGACTGGAAAGCAAACGGCGGAACAACTCTGTATCCGGGAAAACGATGTGCGAAGGGAGGTAACAATGGGACTTCGAAATATGCGCCGTGATTGGCGGGTTCAGAAACTTCGGGATGAATACATAGAGGGCAACGCCTGTAAGCATGTGGGCTTTTCCGCCTGGGAGTGGAAGGGCAGCGTGGAGGAAAGACTGGTGGAGCGGTGATTCCTTTACACGTGATAGAGCTTCCACCATGTGGGGGAAGTAAAATCTCTGGGAGAAATCTTAACGGACAACGGTGGGCTATTATGCGCAAAAAGCCAAAATCAAGATTGAATTCAAAGAAATCATCAATTCAGGCATATTCAGTTTGAGTTAAGGCATATGTCCACAGCTAAAAATGCCCCGAAGCTGAAATTTCGCTTCTTCCTTTCAACAGATTCAGGTTTTCTTGACACGGCACGCGCACGGGAGTTTCCGGAAAGTCTTAAGCACCCCCCGAGTAAAGCCCGCACGGATGAAACCGCTTTTTTTCTGACCGGGGGAACACCCCCTTAGAAAATCCTTCTCCGTCCCAAAGAAGGAGGGCACGCGGTTACAAAATCGCTGTGCGCCGGCTTTTGGGGTAGGGGTTGCAAAAGAAAAGCGGGCCGTGGTATACTCTCCACAGCCCGACTTGCCCTTGCGGTGCAGCTCCCCAGCTCTCCCGTGAGGGCTTTCCTTATGCCACTGTAAAGCGGCGGATTTCCACGCTTCGCAAGTACTGCGCGTACAGATCGGCATGCGCTTCCCGGAATGCCACAGTGTCAAACCGGCTGCTCTCCACCTTGGCCCAGCGTACCAGGAACAAGCCCGCCTGCAGTTTTTCTGCCCCCCCTGGCTGTCAGCTCGGCCTTGATTTCATCTTTTCAGGCTTTCGGCCTGTTCCGACAGGGCCACCGCTTCCGCTTCGATTTCCCGAAGCCGCTTTTTACCTTTTTTGCAAGCTCTTTGTCCCCAAGTTTTTTCCTCCTTCCCACTGCGTCCGGGCTTTCAGCTTCAACCCGTGAAGCGAGGCGTTTTGGTTTACCCACAACCGACCTTCCGGGGTCACTCTCCCGCCACGGTTGTTTCGGGTGCCGTGGAAACCGTCTGACTGTCTCTCTGAGAAGGAAGCGGCGGTGGGCTCTGTGCTGAATCCCGGCCCCTGCCTTCGTTCGCAACTCCCGTCCCGCTCTTACCTTGCCGCGTTTGCTTTCGGCCTTGGCTTTCTCTTTCCTTTGACTGTCTATAGTATACCATACCTGTGCACGTATATCAATTGGTAGAACAGCTAAACATGCACACGTATGTTGTTTACTTTTTATACTTGTGCAAGTATACGCTTTATGATATACTATAACCATACTGGAGGAATAGACCGTTTAAGGAGGTGCCCCGAATGGGAAAAGCGCAAACAAGAGCCAGCAATAAGTACGCAGCAAAGGCCTATGACCGAATAGCCTTGCAGGTGAAAAAAAGGGGAAAAGGACAAAATAAAAGCCCACGCCGAAAGCCGCAGCGAAAGCCTGAACGGCTTCATAAACCGGGCGATCAGTGAGACAATGGAGAGGGACGGCGCATGAAATTATATACCATCATCGGAGGCGTAAACGGTTCCGGAAAATCCAGTCTGACCGGCGCACTGAAGGCAGAACGCAGCGATCTGGGGATCATCATAGACGTGGATAAGCTCAACGCCCAGCTGGGAAGCGTAATAGAGGGCGGAAAAGCGGCAGTTAAAAAAATCCAAGACTGCATAGAGCGCGGAATCAGCTTCACCCAGGAGACCACCCTTTCCGGAGTGCGCACGGAGCACACCATCCGCAAGGCCAAGGAAAACGGCTATCAAATCCGCCTGTATTACGTGGGTTTGGATACTGTGGAGGAAAGCTTGAAGCGCATTGAAAACCGTGTATCCAAGGGTGGGCATACAATTCCCCGTCAGGATGTAGAACGCCGTTACCGCCGCCGCTTTGAAGACTTGGCCCGCATTTTACCCTATTGTGATGAAGCGGTATTCTTTGACAATGACAACGGTTTTTTTGAAGTGGCCGAATACCGTAACGGCGAGCTTATTCTCAAGGGCAGCAAATTGCCTGATTGGGTGCGGGAGCTATCGGATACCCTGCCCTGATTTTCATCGGATTCGTAACACATTTTATAACACACTTTTTCCTATTCGGGCACATCTTTAGCCCCGAAAGCGGCAGGCTTCAAGGTATCAAATCCGGGCTGATTACTGGTAAATAACACACCAAGAATGGCTTGAAATATGAAGAAAATCAGTTCGAGTCAGTTATCCCCACAAAACTACGGTTTGCGAAATGCGAACCGTAGTTTTTTTATTTCAACCTTATCGCCATGCTTTGCAGGCTCCTTTTGAGTACGGCAGCAGCGTGACGGCTTTGTGCGCTGGAGGCGCACGTTCGCCACTGGCCGAAGCGGTCCGCAGATAGCATGAGTAAAGTGTTTCGCAGCTATGCGAAGCGCTTTTGTTTTGTTCCCCGCCGGACGGATTTGTTCGGTACAGTCAGAAAAGGAACCCGCAAGAACTCAGTGTTCGTGCGGGTTCCTTTCTGCAAACACTCTCTCATGGCCTCTTTCAGATCCATAGATCCCTGACTTCCCGCAGTTTTGCTTGAATCAGCTCCTCCCAGGCTGCCGTTTCACCAACTCCCGGAAGAACCTCCCTGCCGGCATGGAGGTCTGTCAAAACGCCGCCAGCACTTTTTGTCCCCTTTTTCGTACAACAAGCCCTCCACTGTTCCCGCCGCAGTTTTGAAGTCAACAAATGCAAGCCAATCAAAACCCGTACGGATTTCTGGCGTCCTTCGGGAGCATGAATATGCTTGCCACTTGCTTTTGCTTTCTGCATATTCCCATTCTTCCTTTCAGGAACAGAAAAAAACAAGGCTCATACCAGTCCATAAAACGGACTAACGCAAAAAGCCTCCTATATTTTTACGGCGGGAGGAGGCTTTGTTGGATCCTCTCCCGCCGGGTGACCGGGCCATATCCACTGCGTCGGCCCGTCACTTTTTCCTGTGAAGCTTTCGGTAGTCATTGGGGCTGAGGGAGACATATTTTTTAAAATTGCGGTAAAAATGATCCTCAAAATTATATCAATCCGTTCTGTAATCTCGTGGATAGAGAGAGCCGAATTGCGCAGTAGGAGTTTGGCCTGTTGAATCCGAACATAATTTAAATATTCATGGAATGAGATTCGCGTTCCTTTTTGATCAGCCGGCCCAAATAAGCCGGGTTCAGATAAAAACGTTCTCCCAATTCACGCAGGCTCAGGTTTTTCCCGATAATGCGCGTCAATATAGGCAAGGATTTCGGAAGCGGCGGATTCCGGGCTCCCGTCCTCTTCCGGCAGCGTATATTCTTTCATGGAAGTATGGAGCTGATCCAGCGTCAGCTTGATCTTTCTGAGTTCTCCGGCAAGCTCTTCCGTATCCACCGGCGAGCAGATAATTGCTGACCCCCAGCTGATGGCGCGTTTTGCATAGGCAAAGTCGCGATAACCGCTGAGGATAACAACCTGAATATCCGCGGAGCTGCTTTTTGAGACGTCTGGCCAGCTCCAAACCGTCCATCAGCGGCATGCGGATGTCGGTAATTACCAAATCAGCTTTCAGTTCTTCCTCCAGCTCCATGGCCTGAAGCCCGTTTTTCAGCCGTACCAGCTACCTCAAATCCCAGCGCTTCCCAATCGATGAGCGTCCTCATCCCGGCGCAGATATCCGGCTCATCATCAGCAATGATGACACGGTACACGAAAAACCACCTCCGTTCCCTGTTCTTCCATGCTGTTGAGCTGCACGGCATATGCTTCCCCAAAATGCATGGTCAAACGGTCGTTTACGTTCTGAATCCCGATCCCTTCCTCATCCGATGTCTCCCGGGCCGAGGCCAGACGGTCCCGGATCTTCTTCAGTTTCCCTTCCGGGATTCCCACGCCGTTGTCCGTTACCCGGATGCAGATCCTTCCCCTCTTTTTCTCCCTTCACAGAGATGCGGCCTTCCCCGCCCATGGGATCGATCCCATGAAGCACTGCGTTTTCCACCAGCGTCTGTATGGCATATTTGGGAACACAATATTCCAGCATCTCCTCTTCGAAAGAGATCTCAAAGGTATACCGCTTGGGGGAACCGCAAATTTTGTATTTTTATATAATGGCCCACATACTCCAGTTCACTTTTCAACGGGATCAGATCTTCCCGGTCTGAAAGACTCAGCCGCAAAATACGGGAAAGCGACACAAGCATATCCTGCGCATGCTGCGAATCCCCGTTCTGCAGCTTAATCGGATAGATTCCAGGGTATTGAACAGAAAATGCGGATGGATCTGATTCTGCAGCGCGATAAGTTCTGCGCTCTGTTTTTCAATCAGCACATTTTTAATTTTCAGCTGAGAGATAGTTGTCATGGATGAGCTGTTCCAGGCTGGCAATCATTCTGTTAAAAGCCAGCTGCACCTTGTAGAGCTCGTCCTTTGGCCCCTGAATGGGAATGGGGACAAATTTGCTCTCCCGCTGCAGGTCCATATACAGGCTCAGCTTTTCTGCACCCGGCGGACCACGTCGCCGGAAAGAAGCAGATAAAGCAGGCTGGAGGCCAAAAAGCACAGTCCCGCCGTAAGGCATCCCATCTGCAAAACCGTATTGGCAAGCTGGCGCATATTTTTGACAGGAATCTGGGTAATGATGGTCCAGTTGGGCCCATCATCCATCTGCTCCAACTGTTCATAGAGCACGGCGCAGGATCCGTCCTGGGTATAGAGCATATCTCCATCCAACCGCCGCTGATACACATCCTGGCCGGAATAATCGTGCCCACAATGGCGCGGTCGTTGGAAGAGATCACCTTGCCCGCCTCATCCACAATAACAATATACCGGTCCTCCGGACGGTAGGGAGGAAAACAGCTGGTAAATATCCTGTTCCCGGACGACCAGCTGCACCAGCCCGAAGGACTCGCTGGTATAACTGGTGATTGGGCGCGAGACGGTTACCTTACCGTTCTCAAACCGCCAATCAATGCGGTTTTCCTCTTGGGAAAGCTGCTGATAAAGGGCGTTTTGCGGACCGCCGTCCTCCAGCTTCATAAAAAAAGATAGTCGATCAGCGGGGGAATCCTCCCGCAGGTACACGGTGAGCGCCCCCTGATAGTTATAGAACAAAATACTGCTGCGGATAATCTCTTTTGATTGAGAAAGGAGGAAAGATTTTTCTGCAGGGTCTCTGCGTCCAGCCCCACCAGATTCTGCAGTTCCCCGCTGTAGCACAGCCGGTTGACGATGCTGGCGTAATCCTTGAAAATATAGCCGACGTTATTTTTTAAACTGCTTGTTAATCTGTACCTCATTTTCAATGCTCTGCTTCACTATGACATTGGAGACTACGTTGAGAATAATCCCTAAAAACAGCAGGATCGGGCATAAGATCGTGAGGGCATAGGAGAGGATATATTTGGTTTTCAGCTTCATGAACTTCATCAAGACCACCCTCCCCGATGAAGCCATTATAATCTTCCTTTCCAGAATTATCAACATCAGAAATCCGTAATGGGAATGATTTTCAGCTAAAAACATAGCAAAATACGATATAATTTCAGGAAGAGATGCAATTTTTCAAGTGATATACACCAATTTGTGGACTGTGAAACTCTGGTTCCCATGTTATCCTGAATTCAGGCTGAATCAGCGTTTTTACAACGCAAGGGAGGGGTATCTCTTTATGAGAAGAGTTCTCACAAGCTTCAAACGGGACAAGTGGCTCTATGTGATGGTGGCGCCCGCGCTGCTCTGGTTTCTGATTTTTGCTATACGCCCATGTTCGGCATTGGCATTGCCTTCCGCCGGTATCAGCCGGGTATGAGTTTTTCTCCTTCGATGGGTTTGTAGGTTTTGAAAATTTCCAGAACTTGTTTTCCGATCATTTTTTCTGGAGGGCTTTTCAGAATTCTATCATCCTGGCGGTGATGCGCATTGCGGTCTGTCTGCCCGCAGCGGTCTTCATGGCGATTCTGCTCAGCGAAGTGAAAACAAAGTGTTCAAATCCCTGGTGCAGACTGTCACCTACATCCCCCCACTTCCTATCCTGGGTAGTGGTGTCCGTCTTCTGCATCACCTTTTTCAATCCGGAGACCGGCATCAATTTTCTGCTGAAGGGAAGAGGGCTTTCCCCATTACCCTCACGGACAACAATCTCTTCCGGATCATTGTAGTGGGGGCGGACATGTGGAAGGACATGGGATTTAACTCCGTTTTGTTCCTGTCGGCCATTCTGTCCATCGATCCCGGCCTGTACGAATCCGCCGCAATTGACGGCGCGGGCAGGGGCCGCTGCATCTTTTCCATTACGCTGCCCTGTATCCGAAATACTATCCTTACGGTTTTCGTGCTGTGGGTAGGCACCATCATCGGCGTGGGCTTCGATCAAATTTTCAACATGTATAATCCCGCCGTTTACGCCACGGGAGATATTATCGACACCTATGTTTACCGCACGGCGTTTTCTATGTGGAGGCGACAATTACGGAACCGCCACTGCGGCAGGGGCTGTTCAAAAGCGTAATCAGCCTGGGCCGTCTGCTGGGCGCCAACGCCTTTTCCCGCCGGATCGGCGAAGAAATCATCTTTTGAAAGGGGGCGGAGAAATGAAAAAAAGAAAAAACACGGCGTTTGACTACATGGTGTATCTGATTCTGGCAGTTCTGGGCTTTTTATGTTTCTTCCCCTTCTGGTATGTGTTTGTCATCTCTGTGTCCACCGCAGATTCCTACATGGCGGACAAGCTCCATTTCTGGCCTCACGCCCTTGACTTTTCAGAGTATTACCGAACCCTGGTTTCCAGCGGTTTTCTCCGCTCCTTCGGTATCAGTGTGCTGATTACCCCTGTGTGGAACCCTGATTGCCTTGGTGCTGACAATTCCCAGCGCCTATGCCCTATCCAGGCCCCAGTTCGCCCCCAGGAAGGTGTTCAACGGGCTTATCATGTTCACCATGCTGTTCAGCGGAGGGATGATTCCTCTTACATTGTGGTGACGCGGCTGGGGTTGGCGAATAAACTGCCCGCGCTGTTTCTGCCCATGGCTTGCAGCGCCTATAACCTGATCATCACCAAAAATTTCATGACCAGCCTGCCGGCAAGCCTGGAGGAATCGGCCAGGATAGACGGCGCCTCTGACATCACCATCTTTTTTAAAATCGTCTTTCCTCTTTCCAAGCCCATTATGGCGGTAATGGCGCTGTTTTACGGAGTGGGAATCTACAACGACTATTTCAATTCCGTACTCTATATCAGCTCCTGGGAACTGTACCCTCTGCAGATGCTGCTGCGGGAAATGATTGTAGCCAACACCATGCAGAGTTCTATGATCGGCCTGGGAAATCTCACTAACAAGTCTGAAATCTTCAAAATGGCCACTGTAGTCATCAGTATCAGTACCCATCCTGTGCGTTTACCCATTCCTGCAAAAGTACTTTGTAAAAGGGTTGATGCTGGGAGCGGTGAAAGGATAAATTTCAATAGAATAAGGAGGCAACATGATGGAAAGCAAAAGAAAATGGTCTCAAGTACCCGGCGCGCTGGTCTTAACGCTTCTCTTGGCGTTATCCGGCTGTACGGCGGCGTCATTCCTCGGAAGCGAATCCCCAGAGTACAGGTCCCGCCTCTGGGAATTCCAGTGAAGCCGGTGAACCCCGTACGGGAGACGCCGCTGCGGAGGAGCCCACGGAAATCCGCTTCTTCCGGGTGGCTGTCACCCAGGATCCCACCAAGGACAGGGTGCTGTTAGAGCTCCAGAAGCGCACCAACACCAAGCTGGAGTTTGTTACCGCCCCCTGGGACCAGCAGGCTACCAAGGTAAACACCATGCTGGCTTCCGGCGAGGTCATCGATGTAATCTCCATGGACGACGGCGCGGTGGATTATATCGGCCACGCCCGCAACGGCACGATTCTTCCGCTGGATGATTACCTGAAGGACACGGAACGCTATCCCATTGAATCCATGATCGCCTATGACAACGTCTATCAGAAATTCCTGGTGGACGGCAAGAGCTACGGCATCCCCTGCCTGAACCAGCCAGGCGGCGGCTGGGTAGCCGGAACGGAAGGACTGGCTGGACAAGGTGGGCCTGGACGTTCCCACAAACCTTGACGAACTCTATGAGGTATTCCGGGCCTTTAAAGAGGAGGATCCCGACGGAAACGGCCAGGACGACACCTATGCCATGATTGTGGCTCAAATCTTTGACTCCTGGGGCTTGATGATGCGCCTCAGTTCTCCCCCGTGACCTGGATGGAGAATGAAGACGGTTCTCTGCAGTATACAGGCACCTCGGAAGGGCAAAAGGCTTCCTCCGCTTTGTAAAGCGTCTTTACGACGAGGGGCTGATCAACCAGGATGTTTTCACCATTCGGGACAGGGACTATTGCCTCAACGATTTTACCGCAGGCCACAGTGGAATCGGCTTCTCCCCATGTGGGCCAAGTCTTTGACTGAGGTAAAAGCAAACTGTCCGGAGGCCGAGGTGGAGCTTTTATTCCCCGCTCCCCACGATCCCCGTTATACCAACGGCGCCACCGTCAACGATGCCGGTTGGTCCTGGCTGGTAAACGTACTGCCCAAGACCTGCCGGAACCCCGAACGGGTATTGGATCTTTTGGAATACCTGAATACCGACGAAGGCCGCAAGCTCATGTGCACAGGCATCGAGGGAATCCACTACGACCGCTATGAGGACGGAGTGTTCTATGGCATCAGCCAGGAAGAGCAGGATAAGGATTGGGATCCCAAGGACGGCGAAGGGCCTACGGGCCATCCCCTTTGGTGGGGACTGACCTCTACCATTAACGGCACCATCGATTTTGAAGCCTATCCGGGCGACCTTCTCTCCGCCATGCAGAACTGCGTCACCTTTGTATCCGAAGAAGACAAGGCCGACAACCCCTTCTACGAACAGCGCAAGATGATTTGTGAGGTGATGGCCCACGAGCTGATAGACGCAAAGCTGGAAACCGCTTCCACCTACAGCGGCAAACTGAGCTCCATTAGCAATGAATATCAAAGCCGCCTGATTTTAGAACCGGCGGAAAATTTCGACGCCATTTGGGACGAGTATGTAGAACAGATGCACGCCAACGGCCTGGACGAAATGTATGAGGAAGCAGGCCAGTGGCTGAAAGAAAACGGAAAGTGAGGAACTGACTATGAAATACAACCACCCAATCGAGATTCCTAGAAGCAAAAGCCTGTTTTTGATTGATCGGCGACCGCATCCCGGTGGCCAGCCCCAATGTGAAGGGCGATACCCACCCCATGGCCTGGGCGGATGACGATAAAATCTATATCGGCACCGGCGACCCCAACTGGATGGTATTAGATGGAAACAACTATGTGTCGGACCCCTCCCGGGGCGGCTGGAGTGAAAGCCCTGAAACCTACAAGGGAATGTCCGGCCAGGTAGTAGAGGTCATCACCGGTGAACCCTGAAGCATTTAGGTACACCGGGTCCACGACATGCCCGGCTATGTAGGACCCGGCGGCGGCGGTCCCAAGCCCTGCGGCATGATCTGTGTGGACGGAAAGCTCTACTACGCGGTTCAGAACCTTCTGGGATGGAAGGAGCCTGCACTTCCCGGCTGCCAATGGGGCGGCGACGCTACCATCATCTGCTCCGGAAGACCACGGCAAAACCTGGACACCGGAGCTCAACACTTTGCTGGGAGAATTCCAGGAAAATATTTTGACAGGACCACTGGCGCCGCTCAGAGCTGGACTCTTCCTGAGGCAGAGCGCACCGGCTATCAGGGCTGGGAACCCATGTTCCCGGCGCAGCTTTTCGGAGGACTTTCTTTCCTACAGTACGGAAGAACAATGAAGAGGCTGTAGATGACTATGTGTACGCCGTCTCGGGAGACCAATGGGATAACGGCAGGCAGCTGCTGCTGGGCCGGACGCCCAAAGACCGGATCATGGACAGGGGAGCCTGGGAGTTTGCTCAGCTCGATGAAAATGGCGACCCCATTTGGAAGAAAGAGCTGGCGGAGGCCACCCCCATACTGGGAGATTCCGGGACATATCGGCCTGCCGGAGATGGTATATCTGCCCTCTCTGAAAAATACCTGCTGCTCACCTGGGGCTTACATACCAATTTCCGCACACCCACCGGCAGCGAGCTGACCATTCTGGAATCTGACAAGCCCTGGGGACCTTTCTTCCTGGTGCAGTATGACTGACCTGGTATAAACGGGATGCCTGCCCCTACACGCCCCGAATCCCCTTGAAGTGGTTTGATAACGAGACGCTGGAAGGCTACCTGCTACACTCTGGAAACTGGGAAACCAACATGCCCTATTACCTTCCCCAGGTACGCAAGTTCCGGCTGACCGTGCGGACGGACGACTGCCGCTGAATGCAGTTCCAGCAACGATAAAGGAAGAGCTCCCTGCCCGGATGGGCGGCAGGAACTCTTCCCTTTTCCTGGAATCCCGAAATGGGAACAGCGATATAGGAAGGAACACAGCGGATTTCTCTTACGCGGCTGGAAAAGACAGTCCGGCTATTTTTGCCAATGTTCCAGAAGCCATCTGGCCACCCCATCGTTGTCGTTGCTTTCAATGACAGCCGTAGCTCTGCGTTTTAGTTCCGGATCGGCGTTTTCTACAGCGTAACACTCGTCTGAAACATCGAACATGGAAATGTCATTTTTGCCATCCCCAAAGGAAACCACCTTATCACAGCCCAGCAATTTTTTTCAGCTCCACGACAGCGCCGGCCTTCGTCGCCTGCCTGGGTAAAATTTCAAGCCACTGCGCTCCGCTGTAAATATCTCTGGTACACACAGGGAAAGTCCTTTTACACAGATGATAAACCGGCTTCAATTTTTCTTCTGTGTCGATACAAGTGAAATAAAACACTTCGCCCCTGCACAGTTCCTTTTCTTCCACCGGATTCTCACGGATGTCGCCCCTGCGGCTTTCCAAAAAGCGTCCCTGCCGGCAGTCGTACGGTCTTTACAGTAAGAAAATTTTTCTATTCCGTCAATATGCGCGTATACGATGGGATCGATGTGATGGTCCTGCAGCAGTCTCCAAATGCGCTGCACATCCTTCGGCTCAAAATAGTGGGACAGTATTTTTTTCCTGTGTGCCATTCTTTAAAACAAAAGCCCCATTATAAATGATAACAGGAATTTGAGGCGATATTCCCTGGGTTATCTTACCTGCCGTACAATAGGAACGCGCAGTCGCATAGAAAAAAGCATCCCGCCCAACCAGAGAATTGATCGCATTCACCGTGAACGCCGATAAAGCCTGGCCGCTGTTCAGCAAAGTCCCATCCAGATCCGACACATAGAAAACCTTTTCCTCTCTCATGACGCGCCTCCTCGTCTGCTCCCGTATTTACAGCGCCATACCATGGCGCCCGTTTGCCCTGTTCCCAAGCCCGCAGGCCGCGCCGCCGGTTCTGTCCCGCCATGGAATCGGGCAGGGCTTTTCCGGAAAAAGCACGGAAAGGCCCTGCCTTGCTTTCTCACAGCCGCTGCGCACCGTATCTGCCAAATCGCTTCAGAAGGCTCAACAGGTGGGAAACCGCCTGCTGGAGTTCCTCACGAGTCACTCTGCCCTCCTCATACCCCCTTTACAATTTGACGATTACGGGCGGACCGCCCGGCATCACCACATCATTTCCTGCAGCCACAGCGTCGGCTCCATCCACCACGATATCCATGTCTCCCCAATCGGTGACCACAAGTCCGTCAAAACCCCCATTCCTGACGGAGGATGGGGTGCAGAGCTCTTTGCCTCCTGCAAAACCCCGTTGAGCTTATTGAAAGAGGTCATCATGCAGCGAAGGCCCGCCCTTTTACCAGCATCTCAAAAAGGTTTCAGATACAGCTCTCTGGGCATCGTTCGGTGAGAATGGAATCCACCGCGTCATAATGATGCCTGGCGCTTCCCCCCTGCGGTAAGTCTCCTGCTCATTGACGGCAAAATGCTTTGGCGCACACCAGCACCGGATGATTCTTCTGCACCCCGCGGGCAATCGCGCAGGCACAAGCTCCCGTGAGATAGGGGTCCTCCGAAAGATATTCAAAATTCCTTCCTCCCAGCGGATGGCGATGAAGGTTCACCGCAGGCGCCAACCATACATCCACCGATTCTTTTCGCACTCAGCGCCTACAGCATCTCCAAACCTTGCGCACAATTCCAGGTCAAAGGAACTGGCCAGCAGCATTTCGAGGGCCAGGCAGTTTCTCCCACCCGGCAGGGCCGTCCTAGAAAATAGAATAGATTCCCTTTTTCTCAATCGCCGGGGAAACATAGCCGTTAAATCCGGCTGGATGGCTGTTAGAGGTGACCGGCTCTCCCTGTTGGTTAAAGATGGTGTTGGGATCCGGCGTCTCCCGCAATGCCGCAAAGGGCGTGCCAGGACCGTAACCACACAGAGAGCCGCCAGCTCTTCCGGAGAAAAGCTTTTCCCAATCCGCTTCCAGTGGCATAGGTGCAGCCGGCGTCTGCGGCCTCACCTCAGAGGCAGTGAGCTCCAGCACAGGGACAGCTTGGGAAGCTCCGGCACAGCGGAGCCTCCGGCGGGGGCAAGAAACTCTATCCTGCCCCTGTTGCAGTCCCTGATACCCAGGCAGTTTTCCGTTTGGAAGACAGAGATATCCTCCCCCACCCGGACACAGGCGACAATCTCCGTATGAGCAGAGGAATTTCCCAGACGCAGCAGATAGCCGCCGCTTTCAATGCTCCAGGAAGCCGTCTTTTTCCTGATAGCACGCAAGCTCCTCCCAGGGCAGTGTCAGGGAAAGAGTCTCGCTTTCTCCGCAGGCCAGCTCCCGGGTCTTCGCAATGCCTTTTAATTCCTGATAAGGATGCTTTGTCTCCGTTCCGAAAGCGGAACTATAAAGCTGCAATACCTCTTTCCCTGAGCGGCTTCCTTCATTTTTTTACCACAGCCGTCACGGAAAGGCCGTTTTCTGTTTTTTTCCACTTTGACGTCTGCTGTAGAAACCGGGTATAGGACAAGCCGAATCAAAGGGGAACAGGGGCTTCTTTCCAAAAGTGTCAAAGTACCGGTAGCCCAGATAGATGTCCTCCCTGTAGACGGTAACCGGGCTTTTGCAAATCCCTTGCTGCCGTTCGCGGCAGTGTCCAGGCCATACTCCTCATAGGTCAAAATCTTTTCAGGATGCTCCTTATCCCAGGAAAAATCCAGGGCTGCAGGGTACTCCTCATAGTGCCGCGCAATGGTAACGGGCAGCTTTCCGGAAGGCGATACCGCCCCGCACAGGATATTGGCCAGCGCCCCGGGCCCTCCTCTCCGGGGACGCCCAGGAACACTGCGCTCTGAATGCCGGGGTACTCCTCCAGCCAGCTCAAATCTATCAGACCGTTGATATTGAGAATGACCGCTACCCTGGGAAACGCGCCGCACACCTGAGCGGCCAGAGCTTTTTCGGAAGGCGTCAAATAGTAGTCGTCCTCCAGATGCCGGTCGCATTCCTCTCCGCCGGACTGTCTGCCGATAACCAGCACGGCTGTGTCCGTTTCCCCGCACTTTGACGAATCAACTCCTCCGGCACGGAAAACTCCGCAGCAGGGGATTATACTTCCCGAAAATCTCATACATCAGGCCGCTGTTTACCGCTTCCTTCAGCTGTGAGAAATCGAAATCCCCTGCTTTTCCTGCGCGCTCTTTCCGACCTGTTCCTCATAGTATGCCTTCAAAGCGGGGACCGGACAGATTTCCCGCCGCTCGCACTCTTCCAGAATATTGGCTGTATGCCCTGCTTTCGCCGCGCCGGAGCCGTTTCCGGACAGGATGGTCTCCAGCTGTGCCCTGCCAAAGAACGCAGCCTTAGTGCCAGGCGCAAAGGCAGCAGCTCTTCTTCATTCTTCAGAAGAACGACCGATCCCTCCACAATTTCCCTTGCGATCTTCCTCACGTCCATAGCGTCCTCCTTGTCTTGTTTCACCCGGCCGGACTTGCCCTGAACGGCAAGTCCACAATCCCGATTCTGCTTTCGAACACCGTACAGCCGCAGCCTCTTGAAAGGAATCCCGGCTCGCCGCGCTTCCCCGCAATCCCTCTCAACCTTCCAGCGCTGCCAAATACCGGGCGGCCTCCAGCAGATCTTCCAGTAAATCCCCGGGGCTGGAGTCCTGATCCACCAGCGCAGATACGCCTGCGGCCTTCACGCGCTCCAGGATGGGCCGCGCATCCAGTGAGCCCTTCCCCAAGGCTATGGGGTGGTTTTCAACAGGGGTTTCCCTGTAATCCCCTGTTGGTATCTTTGTAATGAACGGCCCGCAGGCAAAAGGCCAAACGATCCATCATCGCAGCCGGATCCTCCCTGCATAAAGCGCCCAGCCCACATCCAGCTGGGCCCCCACCTTCCGCCGCAGGCAGCCAGAACCGCCTCGTAGAAGGTGGTGTCCCCATGCCTGGCCAGTATTTCCCGATAGTGGTTGTGCATCCAAAGTTCAATCCCGTGAGGGGCCAGGGCTTCCGCCGCCGCCACACAGTTTTCCACCGTGCCGTCAAAAACCGCTTCCTCAGAAGGACAGTTGAACACGAATGCCTTTATCCCGTTTTCCTCTGCCAGCGAAACCAGCTCATCCGCATGCTCCAGAGGATTGTCAAAGGAATGGCAGGAGTGAATGGAAAGTCCTTCCCGTTCTGCCATTGTCCGGAACCCCGCCACCTCTCCGGGCAGCCAGATGGGCTTTCCCCATTTTTGAGCGAGCGACTCCACAGAATCCCCGAAGGCCACACAGGGCTCGATGTCCGTATATCCGGCATGGGCCAGTTTGGATAGAAACCCCTGGGGATCCTTCCGAACAAATCCATTGCTCCATAAAGCTGTACTCCTAACTGCATGTTACTCCTCCCTTTCCTTCCGCCTGCGCGGAACGGTGGCTTTACCGCAAAAAGCCCCTTTTCATCCTTCTGGCGGGCCCTGCGGTCACAGACCCTCAAACTTTTGTACAGGAAATAAATTTATTATACCATTGATTCCGCAGGCGTTCTATCACAAATTCGTGATTTTGCTTTAAAAAAATCCTACACCCTCCTATGGTTTCAGAACCAACAGCAAAAGCACTCCCGGCGTCCATTTTGGACTGCCGGGAGTGCTTTGAATCCGACGGGGAGTTCCGTCAACTTTTCTCAGCCCAGTAATGGAGACACTTCAGACGATTCTGTCTCTCCAAGGGGACTTCAGCCGATCTCTTTTGTCACCCAGCGCAAAGCGTTGACAATCACCTTCTGATATTCCGGGAAGTTGATGGCAAAGGCATTGTGGCCGGGCGTCAGGATGCAGGACAGCCCTCTCCATAGGTGCGGGTCAGACCGGCGGGGTAGGTTCCCGCGGCGGAGGCCGTTTCCGCGAAGAGCTCCAGTTCATCCGACAGAACCTCCAGCTGATAGTGCTCATCCTGTGGAAAAGTGAAATCTGCAACGCCCTGCATAATGGGATGCTCCGGATTTTTTCACCTGAAAGTCCACTGGACACTGGGGCGGATGCGTGATAAACCGAACGCCCAGGAAGTCCGACATGGCAGGACAGTTGTGCGGTGGTTCCCGCGTGCATGACCAAAACGGCGCCGCCCTCTTCCACATAGTTTTTGTATCCGTTGGGGTCCACCCAGGTAATCCCATCCTCAAACCAGGGGAGCCTTGGCGTTCGCCCCGTTCAGGGGAATTTCCCTTGGCGATTATTACGGCGTCATATTCCCTCAAAAGCTCAGGGGTAACAATATCTTTTGCATCCATCACGGTATCGATTGTATGTCCTTGTTCCTCCAGGAACTTGAGTCGAAACGGACTGTTTCGCCCGGGTGCCAAAGATCATCGCAGAGAAGCAAGATTTTCATAAGCCTGTCCATCCTTTCTGCCGCTGCGGTACCGCATGCGGCAAGCCATCACTGGTTAGTGTCACGAAAAAAAAGATTTACCAGGGAATTTCAATTTCCCATCCAGTCTCGCAGAACCAGCCGATTTTCATCCGAATGCTTATAGGATTCCGGCTCGTTGCTGCGATTTCGGGTAAAGTATTCCCACTGCAAATTCTCCCGCCTTATCGGGCCCTGCTGTGGGATCCCTTGCAATACATTCTGAAGGTGTAGCCTTCCGGACGAAGGCCGTTGAACAGCTGATTCATGGCCATATTCAAGGGGCCGGAAACATGGCCGGGGAAATCCCATTTGTCATATTGTTGCTGCTGTCCACAGAGGTGACAGCGCAGATCCGCTTCCCGCCGCCTTTTTTTCCAACAGGGGCAAAAAAGCTTCAATGGTGCGCAGGGGCCCCAAAGAATTGTATTTAGGCAAGCTTCATGGCGTCGTAATCCGGCTCATCCAGAATGGTCTTCTCGTCCGTTCGGTGCAGTTCTCCATATTGACCACTAGGAGATCCACCGCCCAAACTTATCTTCCACTGCCTTGGCGGCGTCTGTGGCCGACTGCTGGCAGAGGGTTAATCACCACGGAATACACCTCTTCGGGGGAGCTGTGCGTCCTGCCCCTCCAAAAGGGCTGCGGCGACGGTATATTCCTTTTTCAAAATCCTTCACCAGGCGGATGCCTACGGCATCCCCGGCTCCCGCTATCATAACAACTTTATTCATCAGCTTATTTCTCCTTTCGGCATTCTCACTTCCGCTCAGAACGGCCAGGCGGCGCCTTCGTTGTCAATCAGCACCAGCGGTCCTCCCCACTCGCGATCTTCAATAAACTGGGGCGCAGCTGACGCCGCGGTCTCCAGGGCCAGAACTTTCAATCAATTCTCCATTTTACTTCAAAGCTGGGGCCTCTTCCCCGGCGTGCGTAACCTTGGCCGAACGGACCCAGCCGGGATGATACAGCCGGAAGGTATCCCATCGGCTGCAGCTGGTTAAACATCAGGCGCAGCGCCATATTGAGGGGCTGTTTTGGACCATGCAGTAGCTGGAAACCTCCGTCCGGTGGGCAACTGAAACAACGCCCGCCTCGGAGGAAACAAAGCACAGCCGCTTCATGCCGGTCTGCATCAGTGGAAGGAAGGAATGGACCAGCCGCATGGCGCCAAGGCAGTTGATATTATAAAGGGGTAGAAAAGGTGGAGTAATCGACAGCCTTCCGTTCCCCTCGGTATGATCGCCAAAGCCCGCTGCATTGTGAATCAGCATGTCGACATGATCCACCTCTCCGGCGACCATGTCGCGGCCGCCTGTACGGTTTCCGCCTTGGAAACGTCCAGCGGCACCAGCGTAAGGTGTCGGGATATTCCTGCTTCAATTCCTCTAAAAGAGGCAGTTCCATCAGATAGCGGCCCGCAAAAACCTGCCAGCCGCGCTGCGAAACTGCTTCACCAGCTCAGGCCGATATTCCGGTCTGCTCCCGGTAATGACAACATTTTTCATTCTGAGTACTTCCTTTCTCGAAATGTTTTTCAGATTCCCATAGATACAAACTTCCGGGAATCCTTCTTCCGAACCCGGGCTTTTTCGGGTTCCGGGCTTCCGCCGTCAGCCCTCTCCCCGCGGGCCGGCGCTACTTCTCCAGCGCCGCGCCGCCGCTTTGGCCCCGGCGACTCTGCGCACGAAAAAGAAGACAATGGTTGAGGTGAAGTGACCGTCGCCGATCCAATACATCGGCTGGTAGCCGAGGTTTTCAATCAGCCAGCCACTGGCCATATTTCCAATGCCGCTCAGGCCAAAGTAAATGGAATAGGCCACCGTCTGGTAGGTGGTACGGATGTCCGGCGGGGCGATAGAGTCCATGTAATAGAGCGTTCCAATGGTAAAGAGGGCAAAGGAGGGCCGTCCATCAAACATGCCAGCACCACCTGTCCGGGGTCTGACAAATGCTGAAGAAAAAATGCCCCAGAGCACAAACGCAAAGGAAGAAATCATGACCAGGATCTCCGGCGGCTTTTTTTTCAGCATCCTTTGGAGAGAAACATAATGACTGCCTCTGAAACGAACATCAGGGCGCTTGCATAGCCAACCAGAGAGGTATCTCCGCCCAACTGCTTAATCAGCAGGGGATAGAAGGTAAAAGCTTCCTCGGTGAGCCAGCTGCATAAAAAGACATAGCACAAAAAATTAGAAATTTCTTATCTCTGAAAACACGTCCTATCTGCATTTCCTTCAGGGTAACAGCCTTTGCCGGCGCAGAGCCGGTTTTTACAAAGAGCAGGACCAAGGCTATCGCCAGCAAAGACCGGAAAAAATCGGAATAATGGCGCTGTGGAATACCGGCTGATAAACACGCCGGGAACCACGCTGCTGACGGAAAACCTTTACAGCCCCAACATCTTGACCGCCCCATCCGTTGGGGTCTCCGCGTTCTTGAGGCTGGTCAGCGCCCAGGTATCCATCAGGGGACCCTCCGAAGAAGAGAAGGAGGTATAGATCATAAAAGCAATGGCAATGAGAAAATTTCATTGGCGAATAGGAGGGAAAGGGCAAAAACAGCTTGACAGATCATGCAGAGGATCAGCGTTTTTTCGTCGATCGGATTCTATCCGCAACGATTCCCCACACTGGCTGTGAAATAATTATGATAAAGGAGTTAATGCCGGTAATCAAACCGATCTGTTCGGGGGAAAGGCCCTTTTCCTCTAAATAAAGCGTGATAAAGGGGGCCAAACACTGCCCGTGCCAGCATAAAAAAAGAAATAAAGGGCGGCAAAGACGATTTTCACCCGCCTCAGCTCCACGGCTGCCGGCTCCCGCTCCACACTCGGGACTTGGTTCATGAATTGCCTCCCTGATTGATTGAGATTTCGATATTCGTTGGGAGTCATCCGTTTTCCTTCGGAACACCTTGGAGAAATAGGAATTGCTGCTGAAACCTGTCCGGGCCGATATTTCAGAGATTGTGAGCTTTCTGTTTTCCAGCAAAGCCTTTTTGCCTGTTCCATCCTCAGTTCACCGATGGTTTCGGCCACGCTTTTCAACGTATAGCGCCTGTACAGTTTTTCCCGCATAGGCAGGTGACAGCCCAACGGCTTCTGCCACACTGTCCAGACAGCATTCCGGATCCTGAAAGGTTTTCTGAATGATGTCTGAAATCTTCTGAACCAGAACAAAGTGATGTGCGTTCCGTTTGTTTTCAAGCAACGAGACAATCTCGTGAATCATCTTTTCAAAACCGCCGACTACAGCTTCAATCGATTCTTCCTCGGCCAGATGGGTTACCGCATAAGATTCCACCAGATCGGATTCAGGGGACTCCAGCAAATGGCTGCTCTTCAGGTCGTCCACTACCCCCAGAAGGGAGAGCGCGATCCGGGAAACCACCAGATTCACCACAGAAAAGAATACTCCTCTGTTTCGAGAATAACGCCTCGCATAATGGCATCGGCCTGCTCCTCATTTGAAGAGAGGATAGCTTCAACCATCTGTTCTTCCCGTTCCTGTGGATAGGTGTAGTGACGGGAGTTACGTTCCAAAACCTGCTTGGCCCACAGGATATCTCCCGTTTTGCAAAAAAGCTGATGACCGGCTGCCTCTTGCGTAATTCGGTAGGCCGCCGCAATATTTTGGAAGGAAACAGCTCGCTGACCGTATAGCTCAGCTCAAGAGAAAGCGCCTGGCTGACCGAGGAGGTGATCTCCTGCAAGCAGCTGTTCACCCACTCCTGGAAAGGCAAGTCCACATTTTCACAGTGCGTCAGAATCAACGTCAGGTGGCTGCCCCGCCCATATCCACTACTTCGGCGCAAACACTGCGGGAACAGATCTCCGCCGCCACATTGGCCACCGCATAGCGGAACAAGCTTCTGTCATCGCTGTCATATCCCAGATACAGCCCCGGTAATTTCGGATGCGAACCAGTACCAGCAGGCATTCCTCGTCCAGCCCTTTCAAGCGCAGCCCGTTTAGTGTTCGGACTTGAGTACAGCTTCCGGGTTTTCGCTTCCATACAGCTTGAATTCGAAAAGAGCTGCTGGCGATGTCCACTCCTGTTTTTCCTGCTTCCTGCTCCAGTTGTTCCAGGTTCTGATAGATTTCTCCAATTGGCTTACGAACCCGAAGGGAAAAAAGGAAGGAAATCAATCCGCCCACCGCTATGGTTGCAAACCCGATCAGCAAAAGCTGCTGATTGCCTGATCGATATCGGTGATCAGCGGGTAAGGCGTCAGCCGGAGATACTGCCAATCTTCTCCCCGGGCGCAAATAGGGAGGCAGCGTCTTTTCACCATCAATGTAGGTAACAAAATATCCTTCCCCGGTGCATTCCCATCCGGCGGTAAAATTCCATATCAGACGCGTCGGTCAGCATGGGAAAATATCCCCCGCCGCTGACAACTACGCCTTCCTGGTTCAAAATTAATGTGCTGCCGGGAAGCTCACTCTTGTTCTGCACAATGCTGTCAAGCCACTCACCGGAATAATTGACAAACACCGCACTGCGGATATTCTGCATATTGAACGTATCACAGGTCAGGTAGGTATAATAGAATTTTTTTTCGTATTTTGATACCGTATCAGCGCGGATGGGTTGGTACTGCCCGGCAGAACCCTCCCCGCGGATGATATCGGCAATCTGGCTGTCAAAAAAGGCATCCTTCCCTGAGAGGGGCGTCGTAGGTTCAAACTGACTGGAACTCGCTGTAATGAATTCAGGTTTCCATTATAAATATAAATTGAATCGATATAGGGGTTGGAAAAACGGTAATTGTTCAACTGCGCAAGGGATGCGCAAAGCTGGTTGGAATCAAAATAATCCACGCATAGAGAAGATAGGCGACCAGCTGGTCGTTGTAAACCTGCCATCCGATCGTTCCTGCTGTCCGCTTCATGCCGTCTGACGCACTATAGACCTGTCGAAGGCTTTTGACGTCGGCCTGGCAGGTACGTTCAAAAGCACCTGCCTGCTTACGACGTAAAACAGAGCACAGGCCAAGACTGTCATCATCAGCGCAAGATATAGGATTGTCCGCTGTACCGATCGAAACAACCGGTTTCTATGCTTTTTCATGGTCATCTTCCTATTTGAAACTCTATTATTGAAGGTATATGAACTTTAAGATAAACCTCACGTTATTATAGCAAAAAAAGACAAATACGGAAAGGCTGGCACACTTTTATTTCATGGAGCATTTACGGAATCCTGCCTTTCAGGCCTATTTCGCTAACCCATGCTCTTCCACATAGGCGACCACTGTTTGGTATATTCCTCGCGAATCTTATCCAGACCGGCCACCTTCGCTTTTTCCAGCAGATTGTCGATCTCAGCATCCACATCGCTGACAAGCCCTGCCTGAATCGGCGGAAGATACTGCGTGATCACATTGGCCAATGCCGCCTTCTCTGTCTGATAGGGTGTTGTATCCTCGGCAAATCCGGTCCAGATATTCGGTCTGGTATAGGTACGGAACTCATCATTGAGCTCTTTCAGCACCTTTGCAGTTGTCTCGGGATAGAGCATGAAATCTTCGTTTCTTGTGGACCAGAGGTCGCCCGCTTCACTTGGGAAGCCTGCAGAACTGGGTTCTCCCACCGCCACATAATATCCGTCCTCCGAAATTTCGTAGTCCTCGCCTAGCACACCGTACTGAGAGGTACGATAATATTCCTCATCCAGAATCAGCTTTTCCAGAAGCATGATACCGCGTTCGGATATTCTGCGCTGGCAGGAACCGCCATGCCGTTCTGGGTTGCGTGGTTGGGAGTTGCCAGCTGTTTGACACGGTAATGCGGCTGCCAGCCCAGCCCAATCAGGATGAGAGGCAGCGACGCGGGATACCAGATTTGCATATCCAGAGGGGGCGTTAAAGGCTAAATCACAGGCAATTTTCCCCGCTTCAAAGGCATTCTGCTTCGTTTCCGTATTGGCAAGCGCGCTTCTGGACCAATAGCCCGCGTCCGCCCAACAGCTTGAACATCTTCATATCGTTGCGGAACTCTTCTGTTTCCCACCAATTGATGACCTTGGTAGGATCCTCATAGTCGTACAGGCCGTAGGGAACACGGAAGTCAGCCCATTTATACTGCCGGTCAAGAAATTCCCAGGTGGTGAAGTGGGCCCAGAGACCGTAAGTGAAACCATTTCACCGGTCACCTGCATGTCCGGCTCATTGTCCTTAATCCCCTGCATGTATGCTTCGATGGATTCCAAATCGAGATTTCAGGAAGATTGTACTTCTTTCTCAAATCCTCCCGCCAAAAGGAAGCCATAGGGTACCCATTCCTCCCACATACAGGGCACCATGTAGACTTTCCCGCCCTACACGCGTCGCGTCCGCCATCTCCGTACTGACGTACTCCTGAAGAGCGGGAGAGACCTTGGGAACCAGATCGTCCAGAGGCAAAAGGCGTCCTTTTGCCGCATAAACAGCGTAGTTTTGGTAGTTTGCGGCATAGATCACGTCGATATGCTCGCCGGATGTCAGCAGCAGGTTCAGCTTCTTAACGTCAACATACATATTCACTCCAGGGTGGCGTTCAGGTCTCGCTGGGTCATCTCATTCAATTTCCCAGAGATTCTCTGCAGGTCGCGGGGCGCAGTGCCTGGCGTCCACATGACCAGTTTGGCTTTTGAAGAAATATCCACGCCGCTTTCAGAAACCTGCGTACCACTGTTTTCTCCACCAGAGGTGTTGGAGGGCGGGTTGCCGGAAGAACTGTTGTCGTTGCCGCCACAGCCGGCGAACACAGCGATTGATAATGCCAGCGCAAGCAGCAAACATACGATCTTTTTCATATTTAGCCTCCTGAATTTATTTTACGGGCTTATCCTTTCACGGAACCGATTGCAATGCCAGCCACGAAGTATTTCTGTACAAAGGGATAGAGGAAGATAATCGGACCGGTAGTGACGACCACCATCGCCATCTTGATCGATTCGCTGGGCAGTTCCCGGTCTCCCACATACATTCCCATCTCCTGCGCAGGAAACGGGCGCTGTTCAGCATGTCGTAAAGATAGAACTGCAGGCTGTACATATCGCGATTGGTGATGAAAAGGAGGTCAGATACCACTCGTTCAATAGGCCAGTGCAGAAACAGTCCGGACTGTGGCAAGGCCGGGACCGATAATCGGCAGTACTATGGAATTGAAAACTTTGAAATCGCCTGCGCCGTCAATTTTGCAGATTCTACAATCTCCACGGGGCAGGAGGAAGAGATAAAGTGCGCATCAAAATGATGAGGAAAGGGTCATCAGCAGCGGAAGACCCTGGTCATAAGAATTCTGCAGGTGCAGATATTTGGAAAGCAGAATATACCAGGGCACCATACCGCCGCCAAAAATTGTGGTGAAATAAATGATAAAGGGAGATTTATTCCGGTAGAAAAAATCCTTGCGCTGCAGGACATACCCCGTCATGCTCATGACAAACAGCCCGATGGAGGTTCGATTACCGTGATGGCGATCAGTGCTGCCGTATGCCTTCAGAATGCCTGCCGGATATTTGAACAGCTCCTGATAGGAAGCCACCGAACACAGACGGCCAAAATGCGGTAGCCTTCCCGAATCAAAACGCTGTTCTGGGTAAAGGATCCCGAACAATCAAACCAGCGGAAAGATACAGAAAACTGCAAGAACCAAAATGAGGTCGAATACGCGATAAGGTTAAAGATGATATTGGACGGCGTCCTTTTTATCTTAGATCCGTTTCCTTTCATGGTGTTTCCACTCCTTTCAAAATATCAGAACAGAGCCTGTTCCGGATGGCCGCGTTTGATCAGGGTGTTGGTAACCATTATTACAATGAACCCGAACACCGATTGATAGAGCCCAGCCGCAGTGCTCATCCCGATATCAAAATCTGTTTGAGGGAACGGTAGACAAAGGTATCCATAATATCGGTCACGTCATAGAGGACTCCGTTGTTTCCTATCACCTGGTAGAACAGGTCAATTGCCCCTTCATGATACCTCCAAGGCTGAACAGCAGCAGCGTGATAAAGGTGGGGGACCAGAAGCGGAATCGTGATGTACCGAATCTGCTGGAATACGTTGGCGCCGTCGATTTCCGCCGCCTCATACAGTTCAGGGCTGATACTGGTAACGTGGCCAGATAGATGACCGTGCCATAGCCAATCTGCTTCCAGAGATAAAAAATAACCATCAGGAAACGCCAGATCCTCGGGTTGTTGTACGCGTCAAAGGGAGCCGACCCCATGGAACGAAGCACGCCGTTGATAAAGCCCACGTCGTAATTAAAAAGGTTGTAGACGATTACGTTCAGAATAACATAAGACACGAAGTATGGGAGGAACATGATGGACTGCGTGGTCTTTTTAAAATATTTGTTCCCGATCCGGCTGAGCAGAATAGCGCAGAGGATCTGCATGAAATTTGAGGTGAAAATAAAGGCGATGTTATACCCTACCGTATTGATTGTCAGCATGGAAAGCTTTCAGATTCCCAAAGGAACCGGAAATTTTCCATTCCACAAACGGCTTCAAACAGACCTCCTGAAAAACTGAAGCGTAAAGGCAAAGTAGATACCGATGATCGGTAGATAGTTGTTGATGAAAAAGTAGAGCAGCGCAGGGATCAGCATGATAAACAGAATTTTTGTTTTGCTTTAATTCGAAGAAATCTTCCTTTCCCTTTTTGATTTTGCCTTAAGAACCTTTTGTCCGTCCGTCATTTTGCTTCGCTCCTTTATGTAACGGGGTGAGAGGACCGTTCGCAGACAGCTGTCGGGCTGCGATACCGTTCGGCCCGTGTACAAATTTTTGGGGGTTGTGCCTGCCGGCAGTGAATTTGCATTGGTTGAATTTTAATGTTCTGTACATAATTTGTCCATAGAATAATCCCGTTTTTATTGTAAAAGTCCGTTTTCAAAATGTTAAAATTCGGTTTTTCTTGTCTTTTTTGCGAAATCACTATCTCAATACCGGTAAAATCACCCTCACGCATACTTACTATGGCCGGCAAATTCCTTTGACAAATAAGCCTTTTCCATAGGTCGTTTTGTATCGCCGGTATGTCAGATCCGGCCGCCTTTCGCTTCCACCCTGTTGAAAACAACAGTAGGTCTTTCGAAAAGAATCCCCAAAAATACAAGGAAAGCGATATTTTATGATATACAGACGGTTTCCGCCTTTCATAATAGAAATTACTATTTGGCAGAAAAGGAATGAATTTATGAGCGCTTTTTCCAAGCCTGCCCGTTTGAACCGGGGCAGCATTGATATGACCTTGGGGAAATCCCCATGATGCAATTCTTCGATTTTCGATCCCCTGCTGCTATGGCAACATTCACACGTGCAGCTATAACCACAGTGGATTCGATGGTGGGAAACTTTATTGAGCAGCGGAGCCCTGGCTGCAGTGGGTGCCAGCGGCCCGGTGATCAATTTACTGGTTTCGTTTTTCTGGGAATTTCCGTGGGTACCGGAATCGTGATATCCACAGGCCTACGGGGCGCGATTTCGAGCGGCTGCAGGAAAGCAGTAGGGACAGTGATTACCGTCACCATTTGTGGTTTGTTCTGATGGCTGCCGAACCCTTGAGCCAGCTTCTCCTGCGCCTGGTAAATACCCTGAGGACATCATGGCAGAGAGCACCGTTTACATGCAGAATCACCTTTGGAGGCATCATCTTCCTTATGCTCTTCAACGTTCTGAGCGGCATTTTCAAGGCATCGGTGCTTCTATTTCCCTTTATCTTCCTGGTGATCTCCTGTGGGATCAATATCCTCCTGGATCTGCTTTTGTCATCGCTTTTTGACTGGGGCGTTGCCGGAGTGGCCTGGGCCACCCTTCTCGCCCAGCTGTGCTCGGTGGTGTTCGGCCTGTTCCGTATTAACCGCACCGACGCCCCCATCCACCTCTATCTGAAAGACCTGAGAATTTCCAAGGAGCTGCTGAAGGTAATTCTGCGGCTGGGGATTCCTTCCGGTTTTCAGAACTCCCTCTCTGCAATCGGGAACATTATCGTGCAGACCATGCTCAACAGCTTCGGGACCGTCATCATTGCGGCCAATATCGCCGTGATCAAGATCGACTCCTTCTGCACCATGCCCATGATGACCTTTGGCTCCGCCATCGCGGTCTATGCGGGGCAGAACATGGGAGCCGCCAAGCCCGGACGGATCAAAGAAGGCGTTAGGACGACCTTGATCGTCTCCACCGCCATCTCAATTCTCATCTCTGCCTTTCTGTTCTTTTTCGGGGAACTCCCACTGCAGCTGTTCACCCGAGAATTCGCAGTGGTACAGGCCGGTATGGATAAATGCCGGATTGTGGCTCCCTTTTTACATGATGATGGGCTTCTTCGGTATTCTGAGTGGCGTCGTTCGCGGCTGCGGGCACACCACTGCTCCGATGCTGATTGGGATTCTCTCCATGTTTTGGGAAGGGTTCCGGTGGCAATGCTGCTTTCCAGCCGGATCGGCGCCAACGGGATCCATTGGTCCCTCTCGGTGTGCTGGACTCTGGAGGCGCTTGGCATGATCTTCTACTACCTCTTCGGCGGTTGGAGGAAAAGTCTGCGGGGGCCTGAACAAATAAAACAAACGTAAAGAAAAAAAAAGGATGCGGCCAACCTGTTCATGGTTGGCCGCATCCTTTTCCTATTTATGGGGTTTTCCCAGTCCGCCGACCCCCGCCCGTTCCCCAAAGAACACCTGTATTCCGTCTTCACCAGCAAGATCATATCTTCTTGGTCCGGTATCGGTGCGGGGTCATGCCGTATGCCTTTTTTTGAACAATGTGTAGAAATAGCTGGTGTTCAAGATTCCAATGGATTCACTGATCTGCTGAACGGTGAGATTTGTCTCCGTCAGCTTTCGGGCGGCCTCCTCCATTCGGATCTTTGCAAGATAGTCCACACAGGACACCCCAGCTGTCTGGAAAAGACCTGACCCAGGTAGGAGGGCGACAGCCCGACCCGTTCTGCCAGCGTTGTCAGCGATATGGCGGGATCCGCATAGTTCTGTTCCATATACAGCTTCACCTCGTTGACCGCCTGCTCCCGTACTGCTGCGGAAGGTGACCCGGCCAATCTGTTCCCGTCAGTTCTGCGCACAGCGCAAGATAGGCCTGCTTCATACCGGCCAGATCCCGCGTTACATGCGCAGCCTGCCACAGACGCTCCTGCCTTTCCAGGGGAGATATCTGTGGAATCCAGGATGGAGATCCCTTTGGAAAGGGTGGAAATAGAGCCGGTGAAAATAGAGCAGCGCCTGTTCCGGCGGCGAGTTTTTCAGGCTGTCAAAAATTCTTCGGAAAGCAGCCTTGCCCTTTCTCCATCCCCTGCGAAGATCCTGTCCTGCAGGCGGCGCTCCAGAGCCGCAGGGGTATTCCTCCAGGGACGTACGGGAGGGAAGCTTTCCTTCAAAATACAGGTGCATTGGGCCGTCCAGGATCCGTTGTTCCAGCGCTTCCACCGCGCCATGGGAAGCCCGAGGGCAAAGCCTCCAGCCCCGCCGTACTGCGCTCACCCCAATACTGACTGAAAGATGGAACTCCCTATGCAGGCCAAGCTGTATTTCTTCCAGACCCATCTGCATCGGGGATTTCCTCTTTTCCCCGTCTGGCAGATCACCGCGAATTCCACCTCCTCCGGTTCAGAAACCGACAGCCCCAGCGAGAGGATTCCACTCTCCTCCAGCAGTTCCTCCGCCATTTTTCATCAGGATATAGCAGTAGAGCTGGCGATCCTGGTAAAAAGTCGTTCTGACGGCAGGAGCTGTCTGCAGAGAGCACCACTACGCAGTAGGGAGAAACCAGAGGCCATTGTCTCCAGAAAGGGATCGGAAAGTTTTCCAACTCCTCCCAGGAGGAGTCCTGCCTCTTAAAACATTTCCGGACGGCTTTGCGGACTGGGGAGGTGTCCCAGCGGTAGCAGTCCTCCCGTCTCCGGTAGCTGCTGAAGGCATTGCCGATGAGCTCCAGCTCGTCCTGGTTCCCGTCTTTTCCGGCTCCCACACCGATGCTGTCGCGGATATCCTTTATGGGACTATAGATATAATTTGAGAAGAAAAACACTGAGGATCACATAGAGCACAATGACTAAACCCCGCCAATAAGGAAAATCCACTGTGTGCCCATAAAGACGGAGACGATATTGCCCCAGGGCTGGATCCCACGATGCACCAGGGAACCCTGACAGGCGGCAGAAGGACACCAGCTGCTTGGTCCCCGCGTAGGCGCCGGAAAGTAGCCGCTCTCGCCGCCTTCCGGGATTTCTCCCGCCAAGGCCTCCAACGCCTGTTTCTGATCCGTTCCGGTGTGGACGCCCAGCACCTGCTTTCCCTCCCCGTTGAGCAGGGCGATTTGCTCCCAAACCTCGCTGTCGATCAGTTTCAGCTGATCCCTCATAGCGGCAAGATCCAGATCCATTACAATATAGCTGCCGGTTCCACGAAAGCTGTAGGGTTCATATAGATAGGTCAGTACGGAAATCTTTTGGATTCCTCGGTGTTCTCATATTCCCGTACGTTTCTGGAAAAGATGGCATAGTGCTGGTTTTCCTGGGAAAGGTCCGCTTCTTTATGGAATCCTCACACCCGAAATAGACGCCCCGCGTACCTACGTAGCGGTCCAGCCTGCCGTTGACGATGCCCATATGCCGGATATAGGGATAGTTGATCTTCAGTTTCATAATACTGGACATCAGGGCGTACTCCTTCAGCCGGTCCAGTGTGTAGCTGCCGGCCACTGAAGTAAAAATACCTTTCGTTCATCAGGATATCTGCCGCATTTTGACAGTTTTCCAGCAGAGTATCCAGAGAATCCGCCACCTGCCTCACGCTGGAAACAGACATCTCTCCCACACGCTTTACCGTCATCCGGGAAAACATAATGGAAATACAGACCACCGCCATGGAGACCAGCAGTACGCCGATCAGTACAAAAGAACACACCAGCTTCCGGTAATAGCGAAAGCGAAACAGGTTCCGCAGATTCATCCCAATCCCCTCTTTCCTCAGCACCCAATCTATCTTATAAATATTGTAATCCCATTGCCTCTGCAAAAACAATAGGCGCAGAAAAGCTTCACAGGTTTTTCAGAAAAGGGCGCTGCAAAAAATATATTTTGCAGCGCCCTTCCGAAACTTTTTTGTGTGCCGTGCAGAACGGCCCGCGGTTCAGAACCTTCCGCCCTGAACCACATGGGTGGCATTCTGGCCCATCCTTCCAGTTACAGGTATTTCTTGATGTTTTCCGCGCTGATCCTTGCGTTCTCCAGGCTGTTCTCCTCATTCCACAGCTCTGTAAGTACCCATTTTGGTTCCGCACTCCTCGGCCGCCGCCACGATAGAGGCCACATCCTGTACGCCGTTGTCCCCACGGCGCAGCCGCGGTGATGGTCGCACACCTCGTTATGGCGCACCAAAATATATTCGGTGTCATAGGGAACCGGATGGTAATCCTTGAAATGCAGGATATCCACATGGCCCCGGTATTTTTTCAGGAGCTCGATAGGATCGTTCCCGCTGCAGATCATCCATGCCGTATCAAATTCAGGCTGGATCAGATCGATGCCCGCCTCTTCAATCATGCCCTGGTAGGTAGGACGGCCCTTGTAATCGTGCAGGTAACCGTACACCGCACAGTGCACCTGGAACTGAATCCCGTTCTCTTTAAAGACCCTGGCACCTTCTGTAATCTGCTTATATTTTTCGATCTGATCCCCGTGGGGGGTACGGTCCCTTCAAAAGCAGGGCCCACCGCAGCATATTTCAGCCCCAGATCCAGGCATTCCTGCAGCACCACTTCCGGATTTTTCATAAATTCGCCGAATGCGATGTGGGAACCCAGCGGCTCCACACCATAAGCCTCCATCATCTTCTTCAGCTCTTTGGGGTCAACCGGATAGCCGCAGCGGTCCGACAGAGTTGCGCTGCCGCCCAGGGCGAACTCCAATCCCTCATAGCCCATTTTGCTCATTTCCTGCAGCGCCTTTTCAAACCCCTGGTTTACAAACACGTCGTGAATGCTCCACATCTGCAGGCCCAGTTTCAACTTGCTCATTCTAATTCCTCCTTATGATTGTCCTGTCTGTTTACGTTCTGCCAATGGATCTCTCTCTTTCCTCCCCACCGCTCAGCGGCGGCCAGTTTACCGGCAGTCGCTGAGCTCTTCCCTGGTAACCTCCCGGCCCAACTGACCGGACAGATAGAAGGCCTCCATCACAGCTACCACATTGAGCATTTCTTCACGCTTGATCACACATTCCTCCCCATTTTGCAGCACGTCCGCAAAGTGGTGGATCAGCATTTCATGCCCGATATCGTGCATAGCGCCTTTTCTGGCGATGGCAATTTCCAGATTTTTCGTCTGACAGGTGCTTTCCCTCTGCCCCGTACAGGGTGATGGGGTTCTGTGCGCCGCTGCTCTTGTCATAGACTAACCCTGCTTTATCGCCTACAATTTTGTAGCCGTCGTTGCGGGGCAGGTTGAGCGCCCAGGAAAACTTCAGCATGATCTGCATGCCGTTGTCAAACCGTGCAATGCCGGAAGCAAAATCCTCCACGGAAAAATCATGGTAATCGTAATCCTTGCGGGGCAGGTAGGGCGTATCCCCAGTCATGGCGCCCATTGTGTCCACACTGGCGTCCCCCGGTCCGCAATCTTTGTAAAGGTACTTGCGGAAACGCTTACCAGCTTCGGATTCCCCACGGCGAAGAGCGTGGCGTCCAGGTAATGGACACCCACGTCGCACAGCGGGCCGCCTCCGTTATCCTCCTTCACGTGAAACCTGCCCCAGGCAGGTACGCCACGTCGGCGGATGTTCTCAATCTCCGCGTAGTAAACCTGGCCCAGCACACCGTCTTCGATCAGCTTTTTGACTTCCTGCATCGGTCCCATACGGTTATTTTGGCAGGCAATAAGCTTTTTCCCAGCCCGGTCAGCCTCTTCAAACATCTCCTTGGCATCCTTGACGGTCAAAGCCAAAGGCTTTTCACACAGCACATTGGCGCCGCTGCGGAGTGCTGCAATGGCAAATTCCTTGTGGGTGTTGTTTGCCGTACAGATATGTACCACGTCAAATTTATTTTCCCGCAGCATTTCATAAGGGTCTGTGTAGGTTTTCGGAATGGGGAAATACTTTTAATGTGCTCAGGGCCTCGGGCCGGTTGTCCGCTATGGCCGTCAGCTCCGCACGATCCCCCCAGCTTGAGGATGGAGGGGAGGTGGGCGGTACTGGCGATAAAGCCGGCGCCGATTACTCCCACCTTCAGCTGTTTTGCTTGACTCATGGAAATACTCCTTTTCTCTTTATTTATTTAGACTGGCCTGATAAAAACTCCTGAAACTGCTTATCATACTCCGCCAGATATTCGTCCAGCCCGGCGGCTTTCAGAGTGGAAAGTGCGCTTTCAAAGCCCTCATCATAGGAAACCAGGCCGCATTTCAGAGGTGCCAGCAGGCTCTCCGCCTCTGCGGACAGGTTCGCCGCGGCATCCGCCACCGGTGTGGAGTCGAACATAAAGCCGGTAGCTACGCTCACCACAGCCTCCTCGTCCAGGTCGCGGCGGCGGCTGTCAAGGGCAATCAGACGGTCGGACATCCCGTCTTCAAACCGGCGCAGCGGCTGATAGGCAATCTGCCATTCGTCATACTGGTAAAGGGCCTTTCCATCCTCGCCCAGAATTTTTTCCTTCCTGTTGTCGCCCACGGCATTATAAGTCTCCCCTTCGATGCCGTACATAAAGAGGTCATGATTTTCCTGGTCGGAGTACAGCCACTGCAGGAAATCCAGAGCTGCCTCAGGATGCTTGGAAGTGACAGGAACCGCATTGCAGTTGTAGGTGTAAAACGTGATGAAATCGTTCTTTTCCGGTGCGAGCTGGAAGACGCCGATCTCTGCGCCCGGTACATTTTTCTGCAGCTGCTGCTCATTTTCCACAGGCATTCGGAGTCAAAGCCAATGGCCCAGCGTCCGTACAGGATTTCGTTGGAGCCGTATTCGTGGCCCAGGCTCAGGCTGTCCGGATGGATCAGCCCTTCCTTGTTGAAACGTTCGTACAGCTTACAGCTGTTCTTGAACTCCTCGCTTTCCACCCAAGAGGAGACGGTGCCATCCTGGTCTACCTTTACCAATGTCAAAGCGGTATCCACATAGAAGTAATCCTCATCCAGTGAACGCAGGTACCATTCGGCAGGACGGCCGGTACCACCCCAAGCGTAGATTTTTTTGCCGGTCTCTTTTTTCCAGTTCCGCCTGAATCGCCTTGGCGAAATCGATAACCTCATCCACCGTGGTAGGCGTCTTCAGCCCCAGCTTGTCCGCAACATCCTTGCGGTAAGAGATATCGCCGTAGCTTTTCCCCTGGTTGGCTGTGGACATGGCTGGAACCGCCAGGATATTGCCCTGGGACGTAACTTCCTTCCAGACGTTGTCGGTAAATTTGCTCTTCAGGTCGTCATATTTCCCGGAATCAAAGAGCTCGTTCAGAGGTGCCAGAGCCCCCTGACCATACAGGATGCCCACCTGCTTCTTGTCCTGCATGACATGCAGCATTTCAAATTCCTCGCCGCTGGAGATCATCAGCTGTGTCTTCTGGTCCCAGGCGTCCCAGGGGATTCTCTGCAGCTTGACTTCAATGTTGACGCCGTCTGCCTGCAATTTTTCATTGACCTTGGCTATCACCTCATCCTGCATGGGCCAGTCGGAACCGGGAGCTACGTACCGCATGGGCTGGGGGCGCACTGGAGCCGGCCGCCGCGGAGACAGCCTGGCTGCCGGCAGAACTGGTCTTCTCTGAGCTTCCGCTGTCTGCTCCAGAGCAGGCGCCGGCGCTCACCGCCATTGCCGCACACAGTGCAACGGCCAATAGACGTTTCATTTTGGTTTTCATGGATTTCATTCCTCCTATTTGATTTCAGCTTTTTCATTGAGCTGGTTGAACCATTCGGAACCGGACCTCTCCCGCAGCCTTCTTTCCCATTTCATGGATTACGGCGTTCCTGCTGCCGGGAGGCCCGCTCTGCTTAACCCCTTTACCGCCCCAATAATCAGGCCTTCGGTAAAGTAGCGCTGCAGGAAAGGATACAGGAGCACGATGGGCCCTATCGTGACAATGGCCGATGCCATCTTGAAGCTTTCCGTGGGAACGGTATTGGACAAGCCCACATTGGTCAGATCCTTGAGCATGCTCAGGTCAGACTGGATTTTGAACAGGATCATCTGCAGCGGGTACAGCTCGCTGCTGTCCAGCAGCATGATTGCATTGAACCAATTGTTCCAGTACCCCAGCGCGTAGAAGAGTGTAATTGTTGCGATAACCGGGGAGCAGATGGGAAAGTAGATCCGAAACGCTATGGTCAGCTCCCCAGCCCCATCGATCCGAGCCGAATCCATCAGGGAACTGGGAACCCCTTTGATGAAGTTCCGGGTAAGGAACATATTGAAGGGAGTAAAAATCAGAGACGGATAATCAGCGCCCAGATATTATTGTAAAGGTGGAGCACACGGCAGATCAGGTACCAAGGCACCAGACCGGAGTTGAACACCGTGGTGATAAAGAAGAACAGGGAGAAGCCGTTGCGGTATTTCAGGTTTTCATTCGCCAAAGAAAATCCGCACATATATGTAATTACTACGGCAATCGCCGTCCCCACCACGGTGATCAAGATGGTGATCCCATAGCTTTTCAAAGTGGGGAGCCTGCATAAAAAATGGATTTGTACGCTTCCAGGCTGAATTGCTCCGGGATCAGCTGGTAGCCGTTTTTCAAAATGCTTGCCTCTGTTGCAAAGGAATTAATCAGCACCAGATACATGGGAAACAGGCAACAGAAAGCAAACAGGATCAGGATCAGTCCCATCAGGACCTGGGAGAGCTGTTCTCCTCTCTTTTTTCCGAGACGTGCCGCATTCATGTTAGAACAACGCTCCTTCCGGAAGAATTTCTTGGTAAACCAGTTTGCCCCGAACACCATCAAAAATCCCATGACTGACTGGTAGACTCCGATGGCCATAGCCATCGAGGGATTTCCGTTGTACGCAGCATGCGGAAAACATAGGTATCAATCACGTCCGTGGTCTTCAGCAGGATGCCGTTGTCCTTTACAATGGCGTAATACATGGCGAAATCGCCATAAAAGATACGGCCGATGGACATCAGCGTCAAAATGCAGACCGTGGGCATCAGCAGAGCAGCGTTACATACCAGATGCGTTTCCAGGTGCTGGCTCCATCGATGACAGCCGCCTCATAGATCCCGCTGTCAATGCCGGTGATGGCCGCCAGGTAGACAATGGAATTGTACCCGCAGTCTTCAGGGCGTGCATAATCACCAGGATAACCGGCCAATAAGAGGCGTTGTTATACCAGTTTACCGCCTCCATGCCCACCCCGGTGAGCATTTTATTTAGAAGGCCGTACTCTGAGCTCAAAAAGGCATACAGTACATAAGCGATAATCACCCAAGACAGAAAGTGGGGGAACAGCATAGCCGACTGGGTCAGCTTTGGCAAATTTCCTCTTTCTGATCTCATTGACCAGGATTGCGATCACCAGCGCGATCACAGTGTCCACCACCAGGTAGCTGATATTCAGTACCAGGGTGTTCCTCGTAACCTCCATGCCTTGGTCGAGCTGAAGAAAAAGCTGAAGTTCTTCAGGCCCACCCATTGGCTGTGAATTCCAGTATTATACTTGAAATCCTCAAAGGCGATCACCATGTAGGGAATCGTGAAATAGCTGAATATCAAAGTGTAAATAGTCGCTGGCAGCAAGAATAAATAGGAGAATTTATTCTTTTTGAATTCCAGCCCGATCCCTCTTATCCGATGTTTTTTCATCCTCTTCTCCAAATAATGGAATTCTCCTTCTCTCTCCCTGAAATTGGCGCCTGCTCAGAATGTCCAGGGCACATTTTGAGGCGGACAAATGCAATTCCCAAAGACCCAGCAACTTGAATAACAATTTTGTCAGGTTGAGGATTGTTTTTGTCTGCCTCTCAGTTTAGCCAACTCTTTCCCGCCCGTAAACTCTAAAATCAGTTAAAAACAACAATTTTAAAAAGATTCAAAATTTCAAAAAGTTTTAATTTTTTGGATTTTTCAATTTTACAAGACAAAAATGACAAGCAAAGGATTCTGTTTTATATTAAATTTTACCATCAAAAGAATTTAGAATCCCTGCGTTATAAAAGAGAAACCGCATCTCACCTTTACTGTTTGAAAGTAGCTTCTATGAAAATTGCCGTAAAAACACTCCCTGGAAAGCCCTAACAGGCCCCCAGAGAGTGATTTTTTATGCTTCTCTTTTATTTATGACCGTGAAGGGAACCAGCATCCCCCCTTTTGTGGAACAGCATCCGTAAAAACAGTTCAAAATATCGCCATGGACTCTTATTCTGAAAAAAGTAATTTTCCGTACTCGTTACAGAGGGGGGAAAAGGACTTCCTCATCCTCTTCTATGACTGAGAAACGGTCCCGCTGCTGCAGAAAACAATTATCCGTCCTGTCGTCGTTGACGGAGGACACCTCTCCCGCAATCAGATCCCCTGCTCCTTCTTCGCCCAGAAACGGTGATACAGTCCGGGAACCAGGGTAATGCTGCAGCCCTTTTGCACCTCCACCACCGTTCCGGCAGGGATCTATGCCGGATCCCATCGCAGAACACCTCCACTTCCCGTTCCCTGTCCAGCGTCCCGTCCGGGCCGGAACAGTACAGCTGCAGCTGCAGGATTCCTCCACCCCTGGTTGATGATGTCTTCCGTCTTGATGCGGTGGAAATGGAACGGGATTTCCTGCTCTGTTTCATGGCGCTGGAAAATCAGCTTTTCCGCATAAGGAGTCCCTGTCCGGAAGGGCTTCCATTCCGTATCGTGAACAGCACCGATCCGGTATGCAGAAAATCCCCGCTGGAGAAATCCGTCACATCCCAGCCCAGCATGGTCTGCCGGATGATTTCCAGCCTGTCCCTGTTCTGTTTCCAATCCTCCAGCTTCCAATATCCAAATGCGGGCAGCCCAATCCCTCCTGCCCCAGCAATTCCACGGCGCGCTGAACCGCCCTGTTGATTTCCGATCGTTTCACAGAAGTTCCTCCTATCAACGCTTGGTTTTCTGTCGTGCCAGAACCGCCAGAAGCTCCGGCGCTCCGCCGGAAAAAGTTACACTCTGCAGAACTGCAGCAAAGCGGCACTTCTCAGGTTCTGCCCTTTTCCTTCTGGCCCAGATGCGGCATGCTTTTCCCCAGGGCGGCAATCAAGATAGCCACCAGGGGATTGATCCATCAAAGAAGGTAAAGGGGCCGTACTGCCAAAAGCGGAAACGCCCAGCATCCCCTCAGTAAATCCGGCGCCCGTACTGTAGGGGCACGATTCCGAACACGGTTCCGCATCCTCCAGAGCCCGGCTCAGATTCTGCGGCTTCAGGTTATATTCCTGATACAGGGGACGGAACAGCCGGCCCGCCATGATGATAGCCACGTACTGCTGCGGTTCCCAGCAGAATGCCCCAGGCGGTGAGGATAGTGGCAATCACCAGCCCCCGTTCCGTCTTCACATGGCTGACCACCTTTTTTCAGAATGGAGAGGCCATTCCCGTACATTCAAACACCCCTGCAAAGCTCAGCGCCACTATGGCCAGCGCCACTGTTTTCATCATCATGCTCAGAAGGCCACCGCGGTTGAGCAGCGTATCCACCGCCTCCACCCCGGTGGAAGCGGTAAACCCGTTCATAATCCCCTGCAGGATTTTCCGTTATGGACGCACCCTGAACCAGTACCGCTGCCAGCATGCCCAGCACGGCGGCCCCCATCAGTCCCGGAAGCGCGGGGATCCGGAAAAATTACCATCACCAGCACCAGCAGCGGCGGCAGCAACAGCAGAGGATGGATGACAAACGTCTCCCGCAGGGTGCGGAGGGTGGCCTCTATCTGGGCAGTGTCCGCCGTTCCCCTCCGTAGGCGAACCCGATGATCCCATAGATGACAATGCAGATCAAATAGGTGGGGGTTGTGGTCACCATCATATGGCGGATATGGTCGAACACATTGGCATCCGACACGGAGGGCGCCAGATTGGTGGTGTCGGACAAAGGCGACATCTTATCCCAAAGTAGGCGCCGGAGACAATGGCTCCAGCCGTAATCGCAGGCGGAATTCCCAAGGCGGAACCAATGCCGAACAGCGCCACTCCTACGGTTCCAATGGTGGAAAGGGAACTGCCGATGGCCAGGGAAACCAAAGAGCAGAGCAGCAGCGCCGTCACCAGAAAGAACCGGGGAGAAATGATCTGCAGGCCGTAATAGACCATGGTGGGAATGACGCCGCCCGCCATCCAGGCGGCAATGAGAATGCCGATGGACATGATGATGAGCAGGGCGGGAAGAGCCGTAGAAATCGCCCCGTCATTCCTCCATCATCTCTTTCCACGAAAACCGATGAAAAGCGCCGACTACCGCCGCAAACGCGGCAGCCATCAGAAGCGGCACATGGGGCGCCGTCTTCAATCCCGCCGTCATGGAGACCACCAGGACGATCAAAACCAGGAACGTCAGCACTGACAGCCCAGAAGCCAACAGGCTTCGCGGTCTTTTTCACCCTTCATAAAACTGTCCTCCCCCTAAGCTCAAAATGTATTTACCTTCACTAAGTATACTGTTTTTCCGCTAAAGTGAAAGACACAGAAGAAGGAAATTTTCTATGGTTTCTCTGTGTTTTGTCTATTTCAGCGGAACAGGGCGAAAAAAAGCAGGCGTGCCGGGAGATTTCACACTCCGGCGCGCCTGTCATTTCTCTTTTCATGGATTTTGAGGCAAAATACTTACATTGAGAATCAAACCGCTGCTTTTTGCACGGCAAGCGTCACCTTATAGCCGTCCTTCATCCTTACCGCAAACCAATCGGCGGCCCCATACAGCGGATCCTGATATCCGCCCTCCTGTTCCGCCGAAGCAACCTCGCCTCTTCCAGAATGGACAGGGCATAGTCTGCGGCTCTCTTTTCCGCTCCTCGCCGCTTATCTCCGTTCCTTCCCGGAAGCTCCGGGAAGGCAAAATCCGGATCCGTAAAATAACCCGGCGGGTAACGGACCCAGCCGCTGAGCTCTCCGCCAGCCGCCCGAAAACCGGCGGCAAATTGGTCCCCTGTCTCATTCAGAAAGATAACATTCCAGGTTTCCTTCATTGGATTCCGCTTTTTCCGCGGTGAAGTCGTTCTGCGTCAGAATGGCGCTGTATCGCGGCAGCTTCCCGTCGTAGAAATGATATTTGGCATTTGCCTCCCGCAGCACTGCGGGCAGATCCTGATAGGAAAGCTCCTCCTCTGTGGGCAGGAGATCTTCCGCCAGGGAAACTCCCGCGTATTTTACGTCCAGGCAGTGCAGCAGTCCCTCCTCTGACAGATTCTCTAAGGGAAGGATTGCAAATTCTTTGTCTTCCTGCAGACTGACCAGGAGAAGGGCACCGTCTGGGTCCGCGGAAGCCCGACGTCCATCGTATAGATACGCAGGTTCCAAAAGGAGCAGCCGTCTGCGTTCCTCCTCATGAAAGGCACGGTTCTGCAGCAGGGCCTCATAGCCCGCCTCCTCCGGAAAGGACGCCTGTCCTCGCGTGCTCCGGCTTCAGCAGCTCTTCCCCGGAAAGCCCTTCCATTCCCCAGGCAAGCTGCAGCATTTCCTCCTCCGTGAGCGCCCGCTCCTGCAGCGGCAGAAACGCAGGCGCTGGTTCCGTAGGTTTCCCGGTCCAGGGGCAGCACCCCGAATCCGGTTTCAGAGGGGTCCTGAGGAGTGGGAGAGGATGGTTTCTCTCCCATTTTCCTCTGTTCCAACGCCCTGTTGTAGAGGTTCAAAAACTCTGTTTCATCAAAGCTGTATGCGTTTCCCGGGTCAGGAAGACGGCTCCCCAGCTGACGAGGCACCAGGCCTCTCGCTGGACAGAGAGGTTGCCGGGACATCCGTCTGACATCCCGCCAAGATGGACAGGAGCAAAACAAGTGAAAAAATACTGGAATGTTATGCTTCTTCATTGTTTTCCATCTCCTCAAAACCAATCTCAAATCCCTTAGAACCAGATTTATGGAGTGGCAGTGACACAGCTTTCTGGATTGACAGGAACTTCAACTTTCGGCTTGCTTCCGTTTCTCAAGTTTAGAAAATCCTTAAAAACACTCCAGGCCGATCCCTCGGTTCCTGCAGCGCTTGAAGGCATTGATGGTATGTGGCTTCTGAAAAGCAGGAATATTTTTATATCTATATTTTCATTACATCATTTTTGTGTAAATTGTCAATACATCTCCTGTATCTTACAATAATTTCATAAATACTATTTCATTTGATTCTTTCACTGTCGAAAATCATACATTAAACTTGATTGAGATATTTATTTTTCTGTAAAATTCTTGACTTTGTGGAATATCATGCCATAATATCACTATAAGCAGGGCATTTCTCTTTCTTTCCCTGCAAATGCTTTGGGCTAACGTCCGGCGAAGGGCCGGACGAAATGATAGAGCCAAATTGGGAGGATTTTGTATGGATTTTTGAAGGTCAAAAACGGCGCCGTTGTGGACGAATCCGGAAACAGGTACGGCTGCGCGGTACAAACTCCGGAGCCTGGATGAACATGGAGAACTTTATGAACGGATTCCCGGGCTGTGAGCACCGCCTTCGCTTTTTCGCAAAGCAGATACTGGGCGAAGAGCTGGGCTCCTATTTCTTCGACAGCATGCTGGGGAATTTTTTCACTGAGGCTGATGTGGAATATATCGCCTCCCTGGGCATGAATCTGCTTCGCATTCCTCTGAACTACCGGCATTTTGAAGACGACATGCACCCCTTTGTGTACAAGGAAGAGGGGTTCCAGATGCTGGACAAGGCCCTGGACTGGTGCGAAAAGCACAATGTCTACGCCATTCTGGATCTGCATGCCGTGCAGGGATGGCAGAACAGCGACTGGCATTCCGACAACTACACCCGCAGTGCTCTGCTGTGGCGTACCCTTCATTTCCAGGACCGCTTCGTGGCCCTGTGGGAGGAGTTTGCCAAGCGCTATAAGGGCCGTTCCGTCATTGCCGGTTACGACCTGATGAACGAGCCCTGCACCAACACAGATTACACGCGCATGCCCCTGCTGCCCTACGACGGCCGCTGGGATGAGATGAACAAGCTGTACCGCCGGGTCACCGAAGCTATCCGGAAAATCGATTCCGATCACATTGTCATTTTGGAGGGTGATGACTTCTCCCGCCGCTTTATGGGCCTGGACGTCCCGTTCACCGACAATCATGTATTCCAGCCACGAATATTCCCTGGTAGGAACCCATCCGGAGCTGGAGACCGATGAGCAGAAGAGGACTTTATCCGCAAAGGAATTCCTGGAGGCCGAGGGCACCGAATTTGCCATGAAATACAACGTGCCCCTGTGGGTCAGCGAATTTTCCTTCCTGCCCGACCAGGTGGAGCTCTACGAGGAGATGAATGTACACTGGACACAGTGGAGCCTCAAAGGAGTGGGAGGCGGCTTCCTGCTGCATGCCCCGGACGACGGCGCTTACAACAGCCTGGTGCGCCCTGTCATGGACAAGGCTCGGTTTACCTCTCCCCACTGGGGCGAAGAGGCCAGCCGGGAGCTGCGGGAGCAGATCATCGCCCTGTCTGAGACGGTAAAACACCTGGTGGGCGCTAAAAACTTGGATAACGTGGAACATCCCGTCTATTTTTAACACCACCATCGGCGACAACTATGTGGACTGTATGCTGCAGTACCCCTATCTGGAACTTTTCAGGGCAAAAACAAAGAGGAGCTCGATCATATTTTGTCTGACTTCCGCTTTGACCGCTGCCAGATCAACAAAAGATGTGGAGGAGCGGTTCCGGAAGTACTGCAAAGCTGAGCTTCTTTCCCTGAAGGAAAAAGAGCGCTGTCGCGCCAGCCCGTATTCTGTCAAAGGACGGCGGGGACATCGGACGAATAAGGGGTTAACATACCAAGGCGGGCTTGTTTGGGATTGCCGGAGCAGGCGTCCCGGGCAGGCCCTTCTTTTCGGGCACGGCAATCCGCCTTGCCATCGTATTTCAATTTTCAGGAGGGACTAAAACTTTGAAAACAACAGAATTTGTATGCAGGTACTTTGCAAAAGACACTTGGCAGATCAGCGGAAGCGCGTGCGACTGCTACCTTCTTATCGGGGAGAAGGAGGCGGTGATGATCGACGCCGGAGGCTACGATGAGAACATTCGGGAATTCGCGCAGACGCTGACTGAGAAACCCGTAAACAAGGTCATCAACACCCACAGCCATTTTGACCACACCGGCGGGAACGGCTGTTTTCAGCAGATTTTGCCACCGAAGGAATTTCCAGAAGCGCCAAAAATTACATGGGGAGAATGCAGGGACCTCTCCCTGTTGGATTACGGCTTCACCTATGTGACAGACGGGGAAATTCTCCCCATCGAAGGCCGTCCGCTGGAAATAATCGTTTTTAAACTGCCACAGCCGCGATAACCTGGCTGTCCTGGACCGAAAAAGCAGACTGCTTTTCGTGGGAGACGAGCTGGACGCCGGCCAGGTCCTGCTGCTGCCGGGTTATGCAGAACAGCGGGGTCAACTGCATGCGGTTCCCGCCGCCTCTGTGGGAGACTTACCTGGGCGCTCTGAACCGGTTGGCGCAGTACCGGGATGCCTTTGATTTTATCTGTACCGGCCACAACGGTTCTCCTCTGGATCCCTGTTATTTGGATTGGTTCCGGGAGCTTTGCCGTCGGATCCTGTCCGGCGAGGAGACAGGGAAGCGCAGACTGCTCCCGGCAAAACCTATTCCCCCTCTGCGCTGCATTTTCCATTCCCCAACGCCGGATACCGGCGAGCCTGCTGGAACGGTATTTCACTGGTTTACTGCGCCTCCCGCCTGCTTGACAGCGACCCGCCGGGGACTGAACCAGCCACGCCTCTGCACGCCCTGTCCGCCTACACAATCGCCTGACCGAAGCATCCATTTCCATACAAGCTCTTTTCAGCAAAGGGGAACAGGGCAGTTTGCCCTGTTCCCTTTTGCTGGAATTTCCGTCCCGGTTTCTTTTCTGTCATCACAGGAAGGTAAAGCTCTGGATGGTTCCGTCAGGAAGCAAGACCAATTCTGCGGACCTGCCGTCCTCCTGTTCTACCCAGACACACTTCCCTGTCTCTTCAAAGAAGGTTCTCCGCTCTCCCTGCCAGGCCATCTTATATTCCCCTTCTCCGGGACACAGCTCCTGCAGATATCCCTTCGCCTTTTCCAGCAGTTCCTCTTCCCGGAGCGTTCCAGCATGGGAGGGAACCGCGGCTGTACCCGCCGTAAAGGTTCCGTTGGGGTAGCGCGCCCAGCCGTACAATTCTCCCGTATCCGACCGCAGGCCCACCACGTATTCGTCCCCCTCGGGATACAGCAGCGTTACCTGCCAGTTTTCTTCGGAAGCCCTCCGCTCTTCCGGCGTCCTCTGAGCTCCTGAATTTTGCAGCAGCAGAGCGCAGTATTCCGGCAGCGTACCGTCCCCTATTCCATAGCGGAGAAGGGCGGAGGAGAGGAATTCCGGCAGCTGCCCATAGGAAATCTCCTCCGGCAGGGGCAGGTAATCCTCCGGTCTCAGGCGGGCAAATTTTACCTCTAAATACCGCAGCAGCCCCTCCTCTGTCATATCCTCCTGGGGCAGAACGGCGAACTGATCCTCTCCGTCCAGCTTCACCGTCACGGGCAGGCCTTCTTCCTGTGCTCCGGGTTTCGGAAGGGAAGCCCCTCATCCCCTCATAAAAGTACCGGGGCGTCAGGCGCAGCAGCGCCGCCTCTTCCTGACGAGTGACGGCACGGTTTGCAAACAGGCGTTCGCGCCGTCATAGGAGAAAAGCCCCGTCCTCGCGTGCTCCGGCTTCAGCAGCTCTTCCCGGAAAGCCCCTTCCATTCCCCAGGCAAGCTGCAGCATTTCCTCCTCCGTGAGCGCCCGCTCTTGCAGCGGCAGAAACGCATAGGCGCTGGTTCCATAGGTTTCCCGGTCCAGGGGCAGCACCCCCGAATCCGGTTTCAGAGGGGTCCTGAGGAGCGGGGAGAGGATGGTTTCTTTCCCGTTTTCCTCTGTTCCAACGCCCTGTTGTAGAGGGTCAAAAAAACTCTGTTTCATCAAAGCTGTATGCGCTTCCCGGGTCAGAAGACGGCTTCCCAGCTGGCGAGACATGGGGCTTCTCGCTGGACAGAGAGGTCGCCGGGACATCCGTCTGACATCCCGCCAGGATGGACAGGAGCAAAACAAGTGAAACTACTGGAATGCTATGCTTCTTCATCGTTTTTCTTTCTCCTCAAAACCAACCTCAAATCCCTCAGAACCTGATTTATGGAGTTGTAGTCACTCAGCCTCCTGGATTGACAAGAATTTTAAAGCTGCCTCAAACTCTCACACGGTCCAACCGAAAGCTTAACTTGCTTTTTATAAACCATAGGTATCACCCGATCTTTCTGATATTGTTCCTATATTATAATACTTTTTAACTTTTATAAAATTATTATATTCTCTTTTTGTGGCTGTTTCGTCAAATGTTATTTAAAAATTACCCACTGGTGAAAAACAGCAAAAAGCACGGTATTGGGGTAAAAACCCCAATACCGCGCTCTTTTTCAGTCCTCCCAATCGCATCCCTTTTCCAGCAGGCGGACAATTTCCCCCAGGCCGGCTGCATCCTCCTCTGTAAACCTATTTTCCAGGGGACTGTCCAGATCCAGCACGCCGCAGACCCTGCCCGACGGGCTGTGAATAGGCAGCACGAGCTCTGAACGGCTGGCGCCGTCACAGGCGATATGGCCGGGAAAAGCATGAACATTCGGCACCAGAAGCACGCTATCCTGCTCCGCCGCTGTCCCGCAAACACCTTTTCCCCAGGAATATGGATACAGGCGGGCTTTCCCTGGAAGGGCCCCAGCAGCAGTTCTCCTCTTTTCTCCAGATAACATCCCACCCAGTTGAGTTCCTCCATCGACTCCTTCAGCAGGGCAGAGGTTTGCCAGATTTGGGAAAAGTTCACGTTCCCCCTCCAGCAGTGCTTCGGCCTGCTTTTGTACCAGTTTCCAGTCCATCGTTTTATTTCCTTTCTATGCTAGAATACCCTGGATTTCATCTGACCGCAGGGTATTTTCTTTTACACTACCATGAAAACGGCTGCCAAATCAAGTCTAAATTCCACCTTATCCTTTCTGCAGTCACAAAGCAGGAGGGACGCGGCGTAAACCGCGTCCCTCCTGCTTGAAAAAAAGGAGATTTATGAAAAAAACTTGTACTCTGATTAATTGGATTCTCCGGAATTCTCGGAGAGCACCAGCTTCACCTGCTCGGATTTTCCGGAGGAAGCTCTCACCACCGTCAGGGGTGACGGTTTCTCCGGGCTTCTTATTTGCAATATAGGAAGAGATGGTGCTGGCAGAGGTGACCTGCGTGTCATCGATGGCGGTGATCACGTCGTACATTTCCAGGCCGGCCTTCTGCGCCTCCTCACTGGTGGCTTTCTCCACCACAAAGCCCTGCGTCAAGCCATAGAAGCTGGCTGACATGCGGTCCACATAGGCGCCGGTGATCCCCAGCATAGCCCGGTCCTTTACATAGCCGTACTCGATCAGGTCGGATACAATGGGCTGTACTGTATCGGAGGGAATTGCAAAACCCAGTCCCTCATAGCCGGTAGCCACAATTTTAGAGGAATTGATGCCCACCACATGGCCGTTCATGTCCACCAGCGCACCACCGGGTTGCCGGGGTTAATGGCGGCATCCGTCTGGATGCAGTTGATGGTGTATCCGGTATCGCTGTTGGTCACCTGCCGGTTCAGCGCCGAAATATAGCCCATGGTGACGCTGGAATTGAGCTGCAGGCCGCCGGGATTGCCGATGGCCATCACTTCATCCGCCACTTTCAAGTCCTCAGAGGTGCCGAAGTCTGCGGGGTAAGTTCGTCTTCCGTCTCGATCTTGATCACTGCCAGGTCGGTCTGTGTATCTTCACCGATCAGTGTAGCCTCATAGGTCATGCCGTCTGAGGTAATCACCTTCAGGCTGGTGGCACCGTCCACCACATGCTGGTTCGTAACAATATAGCCATCCTTGGAAATGATGATGCCGGATCCCTCTCCTGCAGGGGAAACCGAGCCGGACTCATCATTCTGATAGCCGCCCAGGAAAAGGCCCTGCTGCTGGCTGATACGGTAATTTTGAATACACACTACGGAGGGAATCAGCTTTTCCGCCACCTGCTGTGGGGTAAGCGCTTCTCCGTTTACCGCCATATTGCTGGCTTTATTGCCGTCCTCCAGCTTATACAGGGTAAAGGCGGCCGTTTTGGAATCCCCGGTGCTCTCCACATTGATCACACCGTTCTGTATCATCAGGGCGAACACCCCCACAGAGCTCAGGAGACCACCGCACAACACAGAACGCCGGCCAGAATCTTGGCAAACACCTTGCCGCCATGTCCCTTGGCTTTTTCTTCGGAGGCTCCGGCACATAATAGGGAGCCGTCTGCTGTGGGGCGCCGCCGTTGGTATTCCACGTATAGGAAGGCCTTGCCTGCTGGGATTGCGGCACACCGGGCACGGATGAACCCGCGCCTGTCTGATAGGTCTGCTGAGAATTGGACGTTGGATAGGAAGGACTGGACGCTGTGCCGTCCTGCCTGGTGTAGGGGGAACCCACAGGTACTCCCATCCCTCCTATGTGCTGGCCCTGAGGGGTATTTTGAGAAGCCTGCGTGGTGTAGGAAGGGGTTTCCGCCGTTCCGTAGCCTGCCGAATTTTCTTTGCCTGTTCTATCGTCATTGGTGTTATGGTTATTGTTGGAACTGTTGTCATAGGGATTATACATAACCGACACTCCTTTCAAAAACTGCGCTGTACCAGGATTTCTTGTTCCTGTTCCTTTACTGTGCCTTTTATTATCAGCCTGTTTTGTGAAAATCATGTGACGGTTTTTGTATTCTTATCTGAAAATCAGCTTAACATTCTGTCAAAGATTCATTTTGTCCAGCAATTTACTTTTTTTCAATGCCAAACGGATGGCTGCATACAGCGGTACGGAAACCACCACCGCGATGACCGCATTGACGCTGGAGGTAAACAGCTTTGTGGCAAGCGCAGTGAGCACAGTGCCCATTTCGCTGCCCAGCAGAAGCCCCTCCACAAAATTCTTTCCCAGGTAGAGAATCATATAGGTGACGCTGCCGCAGACGGCCGCCGCAATATTAAGTTTGTGGTTCTTCCGCGGTTATTCCCCGCATAGGCCACCAGCCCGCACACACACGCCAGCATAAACTTGAAAGCAAAGGTAAAGGGTGCCGAGGCAATATAGGCCGGATTTGTCAAATCGTAAAGGGCAGAGCCGATTCCGCCGCCAGCCCGCCGCCCACAGGTCCCAGCAAAAAGCCGGAAAGCAGGCAGAAAATATTGCCCAAATGGATTCTTGTAATATCTCCGATTGCCACCGGGATGGGGACGCTGAGCATGCTGGAGACAAATACCAGTGCGCCCAAAAGCGCTACGGCCACAATCCGGTACAGGTGCTTTGCAGCATTCCCCGCGGCTCTTTCTGCCCGCCTTCCCCGGTCGTTGATCTCCTGTACATCCTTTCTCAGCTGCTCCCTCTGTACTTCCTCTTTTTTCCTTCTCCTGCATCAAATCATTCCCTCCAAACAATAGATATGCGCCGTCTCCCGTAACTCCGGGGTAGCCTGCAAAAACTCAAGCTCTGGCCACACCGGTCCGCCGGGCGGCCTCCGCCACTGCCTTAGCCACGGCGGGCACCACATCCCTGTTGAACACAGAGGGATGATGTTGTCCTCCCGCAGCTCCTTTTCCGGGATGAGATCCGCAATGGCCCGGGCGGCAGCCGCCTTCATCCCGTCGTTGATCTCTCTTGCCCGCACGTCCAGCGCACCCCGGAATATTCGGGAAAAGCCAATACGTTATTGATCTGGTTGGGGTAGTCCGAGCGGCCTGTGCCCACCACCCTGGCCCCGGCAGCCAGCGCCTCTTCCGGAAAGATTTCCGGCGTGGGGTTGGCGCAGGCAAAGATAACAGGATCCGCAGCCATGCTTTTTTACCATCTCTCCGGTGAGGCAGTTGGGCGCCGAAAAGCCCAAAACACATCCGCCCCCGTACCACTTCCGCCAGAGCGCCCTGCTTCTTTTCAGGATTTGTTCTGGCAGCCAAGACAGCCTGAGCCTCCGTCATTCCCGGCATGCCCTCGTACAGCGCGCCAAACCTGTCGCAGACCACCACATTTTTCAGGCCCAGCGCCATCAGGAGCTCCGTACAGGCTGTTCCTGCTGCGCCTGCGCCGTTGACCACGGCGGAAACTTCTTCTATTTTCTTATCCACCAGCTTCAGTGCGTTGAGCATGGCCGCCATGGTGACTACGGCCGTACCGTGCTGATCGTCGTGAAATACCGGGATATCCAGACGCTCCTTGAGCTTCTTTTCCACCTCAAAGCAGCGGGGCGCCCCTGATATCCTCCAGATTGATGCCGCCGAAGGATCCGGCGATCATCTCCACTGTATGCACAATCTCATCTACGTCCTTGGAACGCACACAGAGCGGGAACGCATCCACCCCGGCAAAGGCCTGAAACAGGGCGCATTTCCCCTCCATCACCGGCATGCCGGCTTCCGGCCAATATCCCAAGGCCCAACACCGCCGTGCCGTCGGTAACCACAGCCACCAGGTTTCCCCGGCGCGTATATTCATAGGACTTTTCCACGTCCTTTGCAATCTCCAGGCAAGGCACCGCAACGCCGGGCGTGTAGGCCACGGAGAGGTCCTCCCTGCTGTTCAGGGGACACGGGGTGTTCACCCGGATTTTGCCGTGCCATTCCCGGTGCTGTTTCAAAGCCTGTTCGGAATAATCCAATTTCATTCCCTCCATCTATATTCCTTTTTTGCAGGAGAAAGTCCTCCGGGCTGCATGATCTGCCGCACCCTGAAACGTTCCAGGCGGACAAACCGCCGGAAGACGCCTGATTCCGCTTTCTGTAACCGCAGTAAGTATATCACAGAATGCAGCTTTAAATCAATACGGCGTCCTTGATTTTTCCCCGGAGTTGCATGCATAATAGGAATAAAGATGTATGCGGAACACATTCAAAAATCTCACGGATTTCTTGAAAGCGGTGACTAAATTTGTACAAAGCCTGTATTTTTGATATGGACGGCACCTTGCTGAATACGCTCCATTCCATTGCCTGGATAGGCAACACTGCGTTACATAAATTTGGACTCCTCCCATTGAGACGGACGCCTATAAACTGCTGGTGGAAACGGAGCTGACACCTTGATGCGCCGCATGCTTCGGACCGTTGGCGCAAAATTTTCTGATGCACAGCTAACCGAGTTTCGTGCGGAGTATGACCGGCTGTATGAAAGCGATCCTCTGAGGCTGGTAACCCCTTATCCGGGTATTCCTGAACTGCTCCGGGAGCTGAAGGGAAGAGGCTTCCGGCTGGGGGTGCTCTCCAACAAACCGGATAACATGACGCGTATTCTGGCAGAATCCTTTTATGCCGGACTGTTTGACGCCATACGGGGCCAGGTCCCGGGGATTCCCAAAAACCGGACCCCACAGCCGCGCTGGGGATTGCCAAAGGCTTTCTCCATCCCGCCCCGGGAAATCCTCTACATCGGCGACAGCGGCGTGGATATGCTGACAGGAAAAAACGCCGGTATGGATTCCCTGCGGTGTCCTTTGGGGGGTTCCGTGACCGGAAGGAGCTGGAAGAAAACGGGGCCGTCTTTACAGTGGGCAGCGCCCGAGCTGCTGGAAACTGTCATGAGCCGCTGATCCCCTTCCGCATAAAAAATCGAAAGCGATACAGAAAGGCGGTATTCTCGATGCAGGTCAGAAAAATTGGAACATCAGGAGCTTTTTGACGCCCACCGGATCATGGCGGTGGCCTTTGAAGGAGAGTTCGATCCGGAAAAGGAGCGTGAAAGCCTCAAAAATAAGAAAGAACCGGAGCACCCGGGCAGACTTGGGGAGCGTTTGAGGAGGGGGCTCTGCTGGGCTGCTTCGACCTCACCTCTTTCCCAGTCCGGTTTGACGGACACCATGTGCAGATGGGCGGTGTCGGCGGCGTCTCCACCCTGCCCCCCTTACCGGAGAAAGGGCGTCATCCGCGCCTGCATGCAAAGCGCTTTTCAGAGCATGTATCAGGAGGGCTGTGCCTTTCCTTCCTCTACCCCTTCAGCACCGCTTATTACAGACAGTTCGGCTTTGAAAACGGAGCCGCCTGTCAGACCTGGACGCTGCCCATCCCTCCCTGAAGCTGCCGGATGCCGGCGGCGCCATCGAACAGCTTTTCCCGGGAGACGACCTCTCACCGCTCCTGGAAATTTACAATTCCTACTATAAGAACTTTAACCTTCCGTACTACGGAATGGTTACGATGCTTCTCTGGAAAAGGAAAACTGGCTGAACCAAAACGGTACCTGTACCTTTGGCGGGATGAATCCGGCGTTCCCCGTTCCTTCCTGCTGGCCAGCCGGGATGGGAAATTTTAGACTGTACCACCGACTTTGCCCGGAAAAACGGCCTGTTGTTTACCGACGCCCGCTCCCTTCAGGCGCTTCTGCATTTTGTGTACGGGGCATTTTCCTCCCATTATAAGAGCATCCGGTTTACGGCGCCCTCCTGCCTGCGCCTGCAGTCCCTGATCCCGGAGATGGCGCAGGCGGGTGCCGGTGGTTCACAAACGGCATGGTTCGTGCGGTCCACGTGGAAAAGGTGCTCTCCCTGTGCAGCTGCCGCGGCGAGGGCGCCCTGCGAATTGAAATTTCCGACCCTCTGTTGGAAGAGAACCGCGGGGTCTGGAAGCTCTTCTTTGCGCCCGGCCGTGAAAACCTGGTGGAGAAAACCGCCGAGGCCCCAGATCTCTCTCTTACCATCGGCGATTTTTCCACCCTGATCTGCGGGATTCGTTCCGCAGAGGAGCTTCCTGGATGCCCGCGGCGACCGTCTGCAACAGTTCCGCGCCGCTGGACCGGGTTTTCCGGGCGAAGCCCTGCCATGTGCTGGACCTGTTCTAAAAAGAAACGGTGCGGCAGTGATCCGCAGCCGGAAAGGTATGGTCATACAGATGAAAAACAGAGTGGACCCGTCCCGCCAGCAGCGGCAGCGGTTTGATTTTTTCCCGGCTCTGACGGATGAACAGCCCAAGGCCATTTTAGGGATTGCACACGGTATGGCAGAGCACAGCGCACGTTACGCAAGCTTCGCAGAATTCCTCACCGCCCACGGCTTTGCCGTATGTATGAATGACCATGCGGGGCATGGAAAATCGGCACAGGTCAAGGGACATTTTGCCGACGAAAATGGCTGGGAATTTGTTGTGGACGACCTGAAAGCTCTGCTGGACGAGGTTTCAGGCAGATATCCCGGCCTGCCGGTCTTTTGATGGGCCACAGCATGGGCTCCTTTCTCTCCCGTTCCTTCCTGACCCGGTACGGCGGGATGCTGCAGGGCTGCATCCTCTGCGGCACTATGGGGAAAACCCGGCGTTGGGTTTGGGCAAGGCGCTGGCCGGGCTGCAGAAAAAGGTGCTTGGACCGCGCCCAGAGGAAAGCTGATCGATAAGCTGGCCTTTGGCAGCTACAACAAGAGGATTGAAAACCCGGTGAATCAGTTCGCCTGGCTCTCTACGGTGGAACAGGGTGCAGGAATATGCTGCGGATGAATTCTGCGGTTTCGAATTCACAGCGGCTGGTTACTACGACCTGTTCTCCGGCCTTCAGGAGGTCAACTCCCCCAAAGTGGGCGCAGGAGGTGCCAAAAACCTTCCTGTGTTTTTGCTGGCAGGGGACGCGGACCCGGTGGGGAATTATGGTAAGGGCCCCACAGAGGTTGCAGAAGCGCTGAAAGCCGCTGGCTGCGGGGGACGTTTCCTGAAGCTGTATCCCGGCAAACGGCATGAGTCTTGAACGAATCCAACCGGCAGGAGGTTTATGCAGATGTCCTCCGCTGGCTGGAAAAGAAGCTGGAATCGGGAACGTAATGACAGATAACAAGACCGCCCTCAGGCCCGTGAGACATGGCCTGAAGGCGGTCTTTTTCTCCTGATAGTTCCATTTGGGCATGCCCTGCGGCTTTTTATTCCCAGCCGGCGTCCATGGGCCTCTCCGTCACCTGAACGCTGGCCCACCCAGTTCCGGGTCGGAATGGAATAAAACGCCATCCCTGCGTCCCACCAAAATTGTGCCGACAGGCTCCGGCAGCAGCAGACGGGTGGCAAAATCCCGTTCAGGGAAATTGACATGGATCACGGCGCTCAGCTCATCCGGCCTCTCAACGGTAAAGGCGCCATGGGTGTTGTCCCGAACAGGGCGGAGGACCAGCCCTGAATTTCAAAACCGCAGTTTTCCTGCAAGGTAATTCCATGGAGATACTCATTGGGGGCAAAATCTCCGGGGACCTCAAGATCATAGCGCCCTGTTTTGCGGATCAGCCTCTCCGCATCCTCCCAGGCGCCCATACGGTATCTGCCCATGCAGTCGCAGAAGGTGAGGTAGGGCCAGATGCCGCCGTTGTGGTAGACGCCGGGTTCATACTCCATCTCTTCCCGGAAGGGATAGGTTTCCGGAATTCCGCCCTCGTTCTCCCCCGGGAGAGGGCCTGCCAAATGGCACCTGCCCGCTCTTCCTCCACCACGCCAAAGGCCATGCCCACGGTCTGATCCTGGAGCACGGAAGAAATTTCCTTCCATCGTACCAGAGCTCGGTGTAATGGTCCCCTGCCATAAGCCGCCTTCCTGTACGGGAAGTTCCGTCTGCGCCTTTGCCCGCTGGAACAGTTCCTGAACCAGGCCTCGGATTTCTCCGACTCCAGCGCCTGCGACAGGAGAATGCCCTCCTGCAGCACAGCCAGCCACAGCAGGACAAAATGCGGCGCCAGCTTTCTGCCCACAATCCCCTTTGACATCCTTCCAGTCTGCCCAGAAGCAGAGCGGATTTTCCGGCGGCGCCTGTTCCGGCAGGCCGTCTCCATCCCTGTCCAACGTCAGCAGAAACTCCACCGACCTGCAGAAATGGGGCCAGCATTCCCGGAGAAAGGGCAGATCCCGGTGCCAGTGGAAATACCGGGCAATGCGCAGGCAGAAGTACTCGTTGATATCCACATCTGTCTCCCGCTCATATTTCGGCAGGATTGTGGTGGGAAGTTTTCCGTCCTCCCTTCTGCCAGAGGCAGGATTCCCGAAGCATGGCCTGTTCCAGCTTTGGCCAGAAGGACAGGTGTACAAAGCTTGTCCAAAAGGAATCCCTCTGGTTCAGCTCATGGTATCCCATGGTGATCACCCGCCCGGTGACGTCGCTTTTTCGTCAGCATCACCGCGGCCTGGCTGTACCAGCGGGTATAGCGCAGGATCTGTTCATCCCCCACCTGGGGAAGGGAGAGGATCCACCTCCACCTGCTCCTCCAGATGCGGGAACTCCTGCCGCAGCCTGCCGCAGAGCGACCCGGTGCTCTCAGCGTGGATGCGAAAACGGTGCCCTTGGGAAAATACCCCCAGCATGGCCTGCACCCGCCTTTTTCCCTGCATGCGAAAGCTGGTTTCCACCGAAAAACAGGCCGGAACGGCCGCAGGGCCCCAGCCCTCCCAGCTCGCCGCCGGATAGCTCCAGGAAGGCGTCTCCCCGTTCCGCACGGAAACAGCCGGCCTCCTTTTGCAGGCAGACCGGCGCGGAATAGGAACCCTCCAGCATCTCCCGGGTGGGTTTCCAGGCCCAGGTGACGGCAACCTCCTCAGCAGTCTCCCTCAAACGACAGCGAAACCAGCAGGGACGGCAGAAACATAGGTTCCGTATCCCCTGGGGCCAGCGGAGCGAAGGCGCATACCTCCACAGAAAGTTCCGACAGCACCTGTGCCTTTGCCCGGTACGGGGATAATCCCGTTCCAGTACAGTCCAGGAAAGCTCCACGTCCTTTTTTGTCTTTCCTCCTGCGGTGATGAGGAAACCGGATTCCCGCCCTCCCGCATTCCGTTTCTGCCATCCTCAAAGCAGGGCGGATTCCAGACAATGCGCTGAAACAGCCTCCCCCGGGGAGATACGTCCCCGGAGATGGAGGCGTTCCCCGCCACCAGCCCTCTGCGTTCTTCCGGCTTCCAAGAAATTCTTTCCATAGACAGACCCTTCCCTTTCTGCGAGATGCGATCTTTTTTCTGCCGCCTGCTGCAGTCCCACCCGGCAGCCAGGAGCATCTCTCTCTTCCCGGAGTATAGCATAGAAAAGAGCGGAAACAATGCTTTTTTTGACAAAACCGGCAGGAGGGATGCCCGATTCTTGACTTTAAGAAAATAAAGGATAAAATAGAGCACAGAGTGAAAAACACATCCCGGTTGGTAGTCCGGGAGCAGCACAGTGCTGTCAGTAACCTGCCTCCTTGGTTGTCCGCACTCAATTTACAACCCAGTGCGCCTCACCCGGCGCGCAGCAAAAAGGAGGAAAAGGGATGGATATCACCCATTTCAAACTGACCGTCATGTTTCAGGAGCCCTTTTGGATCGGTCTGTGTGAGCGGGAATGCGGCGGAACCTTGGAGGTCTGCCGTATCCCTTTCGGAGCCGAACCAAAGGACGGCGAGGTTTATGAATTCTGGCTGAAAAACGGCGGCAGCCTGAAATTCAGTCCGGCTTCTCTCCGAGGGATCCGGGCTGGCAGAACGGCGCAAAAGCCCAAAGCGCCTGCAGCGGGAAGCCAGGAGCTGACCCGCCCATCCAGAATCGGCACCAAGGCGCAGCAGGCGCTGAAGCTTCAGCAGGAACAGGGCAAAGAGAAGCGGCATGCCCTTTCCAAAATGCAAAAGAAGCGGAAGAGCAGAGGCGGTTCGCGCTGCGGCAGGAAAAACGAAAAGGATAAGCACAGGGGCCGCTGAAGCCCCGTGCTTATCCTTTTTCTTCAAAACAGCCCTTCCGGCAGGCAGATGTCGCTATGGGGAACCTTCTTCCAGGAAAACAGAGGCAGCAGCTCCTCCGGAAGCGCGGGCTCAGGCCGGTCCAGAAGCCCGGCGCACCATGCCAGCCGCCCCACAATCTCCTTGCCTGTCAGCCCCTGGCGGCCAGCGCTTCCAGGCTTAAATCCCCATCCCGTTTGGAAAGCCTGCGGCCGTCGGGAGCGAGCAGCAGCGGCGTATGATAAAAAGGCCGGCGGCCTGAACCCCAAAAGCCGGTACAGGTACAGCTGGCGTGGCGTGGAGGAGAGCAGGTCCCGCCCCCGCACCACTTCAGTCACCCCCATGGCCGCGTCATCCGCCACTACAGCCAGCTGATAGGCGAACACACCGTCGGAACGGCGGAGAATGAAATCGCCGCACTCCCGTTCCAGATGCTGGCTCATCTTCCCATAATGGCCGTCCTCAAAGCAGAGCACTTCGTCGGGAACCCGCAGGCGCAGTGCCGGCGGGCGCAGCCGCGCCCCTTTGTTCCGTCTCCTCCCGGGTGAGCGTACGGCATCTGCCGGAATAGATGGGATCCCCGTCCGAAGCATGGGGCGCGTCTGCCGCGTGCAGTTCCGCACGGCTGCAGAAGCAGGGATATACCAGCCCCTTCTCCTCCAGCCGCTCCAGGAGCTGCTGGTAATAGGCGGACCGCTTTCCCTGCTCATAGGGGCCGGATGTGCCCCCACCACAGGTTCCCCCTTCGTCCCAGTCCAGGCCCAGATAACGGAGATCCCGCCCACCGCCTCGCTATATTCCCCCACGGGAACGCGCAGGATCCAGATCCTCCATGCGCAGCACCATCCTGCCGCCCAAAGATTTTGCCGAAAGCCAGGCCAGCAGGGAGCAAAACAGGTTTCCAAGATGCAGCCGTCCGCTGGGCGTAGGGGGCAAACCGGCCCACAACGGGCCGCACTCCAGCCGGAGCCATCTCTTTGCCGTTTATCATTCCAGGTTCAGCTCCATTTCCCGCGCCATGCTGTGCTGCAGTCTGGGGTTGACTTTGTGCAGAACACCATCTTTAAGGAACCGGGATCCCGTATTTTTAAACCAGAAGGATACGCCGGCCTTCCGGCATTGCTCCCGAATGTGCAGCACCCATTCGTACTGGCAGACCCTTGCCTCCTGAGAGGTTTCTCCGCCTGCGGAGACCATGGAAATACCGGAAAGGCAGGGCCCCAGCTTCAAATCCTCCAACAAGGGGGCACAGGCAAGAAAACGGTGCTTGATGGGATAGGAGAGAAACAGCGGCAGCCGGGTATCCACCGCCTCCTGATTCTCACAGGTACAGCCCAGCAGCACGTTGTCGTACCCGTCTCCCCCAATCCTCCGGCAGGGGAGACGGGAAACCGTTGATCCGCTTCGTGAGAATTTGGAACTGGCAGTCCGGCCTCTGCCGGATCATGCCCAAGCCTCTCTGCGCCACTCATCTGCCTCCGGCAGGAAGAAATCGGTTGAAAAGCAGGTTGCCACCATGGATCCCGGCGGGATTTTCCATTTTTCCGCCGTCTTCTTTTCCAGAGGTTTCATAAAGTCTGCCGTCTTACAGACAGTATTCTGCCCATACCGTTTCGAATACGGGCCGTAATAATAACAGTATTTGCATCCGTCGCTGGCGGGGTAACAGCCGGTCCACGGTTCCCACATGCTCATTTCCTGTCTCCTTACTCCACTGTCACGGGCAGGCCCTCCAGGTATCGCCGCACCATGTCCAGAGCCTGGGACGCAGCGCAGTGGCGATGCCATTCCCTGTTTTTTGTACGGCCTATGGGAGAACGCTTCACCACCCAAGTCTGACTGCCGTCGCTCAAGGCGATATAGATCAGCCCCACGGGCTTTTGCCCGTGCCTCCGTCCGGTCCGGCAATCCCGGTTATCCCGATTCCCAGGTCGCTGCCGGAACGCCTGACAATCCCCTCTGCCATGGCGCAGGCCGTCTCTTCACTCACCGCCCCGTGGGCCTCCAAAATTTCGTGGGGCACATAGAGCAGAGCCTCCTTAGCCTCATTTGCATAAGTGACACAGCCCATATCGAACACAGCAGAGGAGCCTGAAATGTCGGTGATACGTTTGGCAAGAAGGCCTCCCGTGCAGGACTCCGCTGTCGCCAGCTTTTTTCCCCTGCTGCAGGAGCTCTTTTACCACCAGGGCCTCCAGAGATTCCACATCTATGCCGTAGACGAATTCTCCCAGCCGGTTCCTGATTTCCTCAATGACAGGGGCACACATTTCGTCTGCCTGCTGTTCGTCCGCCGCCTTCGCCGTGACACGCAGATAGCACTCGCCCTCTTTTGCATAGGGCGCCAGGGTGGGTTCTCCCCATCCATCAGGTCGTCCATCATCTGGGCGACAGGCGCCTCTCCCCTTCCATAAATGTGAACATTGTGGGAAACAATGACAGAGTTCACGCTCTTTTTCAGGTAAGGCACCGCATAGTTTTTCCAGCATGGGCGCAAGCTCTGAGGGCGGACCGGGCAGCATGATCACCGTACAGCCGTTTTCCGCCTGAAAGGCGCAGCCCGGCGCAGTGCCGTTATCATTCTGCAAAAACCGTGCAGCCCTCCGGCAGCCAGGCCTGCTTTTCCTGATTTTCGCTGACATGCTTTTCATTAAAAATAAGTCTGAATGCGCCGTAGGCTATCCTCATGGAGCTTGAGCTTCCGGCCTGCTGCAGCCGCTGTTGTCTCCTTGGTAAGGTCATCGGCCGTGGGGCCCAGCCCTCCTGTCATGATCAGAAGATCGCTGCGGGTAATGGCCGTTTCCACCGCTGTTTTCAGCCGTTCCGCATTATCCCCCACCACTGCGGAATACAGCAGGTTGATTCCCAGCGCGGAAAGCGCCCTGGCCACAATAGCGGTATCCGTATTGACAACCTGCCCCAGCAGCAGTTCTGTCCCCACTGAAATAATTTCTGCGTTCATTTTTTCTCCTTTCGGCCTCGGCCTTTTGAAAAAGGCCTGCGAAAACTTTTTTCCGGCTTCGGCTGTCTTCAGCGCGGGGAGCCCGCTCCACGATGCCCCGGCCTTTTGAAAAAGGCCTGCGAAAAACTTTACTTCCGGCTTCGGCTGTCTGCAGCGCGGGAGTCCCGTTCCGCGATGCTCCTGCCTTCTCTCTGCGGAGGCTTTTCTCCGTGCTGTGACTTTACGGCATAATCTGCGTGGTGCGCACGTCCTTCAGCGCCTCTTCCAGAAGAGCCTCCCCATCTATAGCCTTTTCCGCATTTTCCACAAAATGCAGCGCAGGCTTCGTGCGGGGGTGGCGGGGAGTGAATATGGTGCAGCAGTCTTCATAGGGTTCGATGGAGATATCATAGGTGCCGATCTGATAGGCAAGCTTGACGATCTCCGATTTATCTGCGCCGATCAGCGGCCGGAATACCGGCATATCAGCCACTGCATCCGTACAGGCGATGGCCTGGATGGTCTGGCTCGCCACCTGACCAAGGCTTTCCCCGGTGATGAGCGCAGCACAGCCCTCGTCCCGGGCTACCCGCTCGGCAGCCCGCAGCATAAAACGCCGCAGGATAACGGTACCCAGCTCCTCGGGGCATTTGTCCCGAATCTGCTCCTGGAGTTTTGTGAAGTTCACCGTGACCATTTTAATGCGACCCGCATACTCGCTGACCTTTCTGAGGAGGCGGACCACCTTTTCATGGGCCAGCTCGCTGGTGTAGGGCGGGCTGGCAAAGTGGACGGCGGTCAGCTCCACGCCGCGCTTCGCCATGGTCCAGGCAGCCACGGGGCTGTCCAGCCCGCCGCTGATCAGCACAGCGGCCTTCCCGCCGGTGCCCACCGGAATTCCCCCCGCGCCGGGCTTCGGGTCCACATGCAGGTAGGCGTTCTGCTCCCGCACCTCCACCCGTACAATGACGTCGGGATGGTGCACATCCACCCGCAGGTGGGGATATTGTTCAGCAGATAGCCGCCCACCTCCGCGGAAATTTCCGGCGACTTGTAGGGGAATTTTTTATCGCTGCGCTTGCATTCCACCTTGAAGCTCCCTGCCTCCTCCAGAACGTCCCGCAGGTACTCCGCCGCTGTTTCCCGGATCTTGGGCAGCTCCTTTTCCGTAACCGCAGCCCGGGTATACCCCACCACGCCGAACACTTTGGCGCAGCGCTCCTCAGCCAGGTCCATATCCGCTTCCTCATTTTTAGGCTCCACGTAGATGGTGGACTGCACCGAGGTCACCGCAAATTCCCCCGCGCCGGTCAGCCTGCGCCGGATATTCTTCAGCAGCACGTCCTCAAACGTGCGGCGGTTCAGCCCCTTCAGGGCAATCTCCCCCAGTTTCAGCAAAATGACTTCTTTCGCCATGTAGTCCTCCTTGTATTCCCCGCATCACGCAGGGCTTTGATGATTTTTTCCAAACAAATACCGCCCGTTCTGCATGCCCCAGGGACCCCGTTAAATCCCTGTCAGTTCCCTGCGTGCAGGCTCAGTGCAGCAGTGTGCGCAGGCCCTTCTTCAACGCTTCCGCCAACGCCAATACATCATCCTCTTCACTGAAGCGGGAAAAACTGACCCGCAGTGCAGAACTAATTCTCTCCTTCGGCAGGCCCATTGCCTCCAGCACATGGCTGGGTTTGGCTCTCCCACAGGCCGAACCTGAGGAAACAAAAATATTCTGTTCCGCCAAAAAATGCAGCATGGTTTCCGCCCGCACCCGGCCTGCGGAAAAATTCAGGATATACGGTAGCCCATCCTCCGGGAGTTGACCGTCACCTCAGGCAGTTCCCTCAGCTTTCCCCGCAGCAGGCCGTTGAGCCGTTCCATTTCCGGCCCTGCCTCGGAAGCTTTTGGCAGCAGCCGGACCGCTTCGCCAAAGGCGCAGATCAACGGCACGCTTTCCGTGCCGGGCCGCAGTCCCTTCTCCTGTCCCCACCAAAGGTATGGGGCAGGATACGGGCCGATTTGGAGACGTAGAGCGCGCCCACCCCCTTGGGTCCATGCACCTTATGAGCGCTGACCGTACAAAGGTCTGCCCCCAGCTTTGCAGGGGAAAACTCCAGCTTTCCAAAGGCCTGCACCGCATCGGTGTGAAGCAGCGCCGGCGCTTTTTTCCTCCGGATAGCCCGGGCAGCGGCTGAAACAGGGAAGACAGCGCCGGTCTCATTGTTTACCAGCATCATGCTGACAAGAATGGTCTTCTCATTGACAGCGTCAAAAAGCTGTTCCTCAGAAAGATGCCCCTCGGAATCCGGCCGGAGACGCACCACTTCGAAGCCCTGCTTTTCCAGCTCCCCCACGGTGCCAAGCACAGAATCATGCTCCGCCAGTGTGGTGACGATGCGGTTCCCCTGACGCTTTTAGCCAGTGCTGCACCGAACAAAGCCAGGTTGTTTCCCTCCGTGCCGCCGCTTGTGAAGTACAGCTCCTCCGGTTTTGCGCCCAGCCTGGCGGCAACTGTTTCCCGGGATGCTTCCAGTTCCTGCCGGGCCCGGAAGCCCCGTGTGTGCAGGGAGGAGGGATTGCCGTATTCCTCCACCATGACCTCTGCGGCTTTCCGGGCCGCTTCAGGCAAAACGCGGGTGGTGGCGCTGTTATCCAGATAATGTTCCCTGTTTTCTTCCATTTGACCCTTCCTTACGGCGTTTTCCGGTATCCGGTCTGGAAATCCACCTGATTTACCAGAGGTTCGCCCTTGACAAAGCGTTCCAAATTTTCAGTAAAAAAATGCGCAGAATGCGCTCATGTGTTTCTTTGAGATGATAATAGCCCGAGATATGGGGGTGACCACCGCCGTGGGGATCCGCCACAGCCGGTGCTCCGGAGGAGAGGCTCCGGCTCTGTTACATCCAGCCCGGCGCCCGCCAGCTTCCCGCTCTCCAGTGCATCACACAGGGCCTCCGTATCCACAATATATCCCCGCCCCACATTCAGGAGCACGGCTCCATTCTTCATCCTGAAATCCTCTCCCGGCTGAGCATGCCGCGGGTAGCCTCCGTACCGGGAAGAGTGACTGCAACCACATCCGCCTGGGGCAGCAGCCGGTCCAGGTCCTCCGTGAGATACACTTCGTCGGCATACTCCGGCTTTTCCGTATTTTTCCTGCGCACTCCCAGTACTCTGGCCCCCAAAGCCTTGCAGCGCATCCCGAACTCTCCGCCGATATCGCCCATGCCCAGCACCAGCACAGTGGAACCGTACACCGAGGTGACCCGGCCCAGGGAATTCCAGCTTCCCTGCTTCTGTGCGTCACGGTAGAGCTCCAGCTTCTTGATAATTTCAAAAGCATGCCCAGCATATGTTCTGAAATTGCCAGCCCATAGGCGCCGGTGGCATTGGTGAGCACGGTATTTTCCGCCAGCACGCCGGGTTTCAGATAAGGCTCCACGCCCGCGCTGTTGGTCTGCAGCCACCGCAGCTTTTCCGAAGCATTCAGCTGCCCCGGCTCCACGTTGCCCAAGATCACTTCCGCCCAGGCCACGTCCTCTGGGGCAACATCCTCCTTCTCCATAAATTCCCGAAACCGGAACTCCGCCTCCGGCACAGCCGCCTTCAGCAGGTCAATATGACGCTGTTCCACGGGAACGGTCACCAAAATATGTTTTACCTTCTGCATTATTGGGAACTCCCTTCTCTTCCGGCATTCTGATTTCTGCCCCGCCATCGGAAAATCCGGCGACAGGGCGCCCTGTTTACAGCCTGTCAATCTCCTCCAGCCATACTGTGCAGCACGCGTCGCTCGGCATGCGGAAATCGCCGCGCGGAGAAAGCGTGACCGAGCCGACCTTCGGGCCATCCGGCAGACAGGAACGCTTGAACTGCTGGGCAAAAAATCTCCGATAGAAGGTGCGCAGCCAATGCCGGATCACCTCCGGAGAATAGTCTCCCGCAAAGGAACGGCAGGCCATCCGGTAAATCTTCCCGGGCGTAAAAACCGAACCGGAGGAGATAGTAGAGGAAAAAGTCGTGCAGCTCGTAGGGGCCCACCAGATCCTCGGTCTTCTGGGCGATTTCGCCGTCTTTGGGCGGCAGAAGCTCCGGGCTCACCGGCGTGTCCAACACATCGTACAATGCCCTTTTCAAAGCCTCGCCGCTGTGGTCTGCCGCATAGCGTACCAGATAACGAACCAAAGTCTTTGGGATGGAGGCGTTCACCGCGTACATGGACATGTGATCGCCATTATAGGTTGCCCAGCCAAGAGCCAGCTCGGAAAGGTCTCCCGTGCCCACCACCAGCCCGCCGCACTGGTTGGCAAGATCCATCAGCACCTGAGTGCGCTCCCTCGCCTGGGAATTTTCATAGGTCACATCCAGGGTTTCCTCGCTCTGGCCGATATCGGAAAAATGCTGGCGCACCGCCTTCTCGATGGAAATCTCCCGGAAGCTGACGCCCAGCTCCTCCGCGATTTTTTGTGCGTTGCTCTTGGTACGGCTGGTGGTGCCGAAGCCCGGCATGGAATAGGTTTTGATTCCGCTATACGGAAGCTTCAGCCGGTCAAAAGCGCGTACGGCCACCAGCAAAGCCAGGGTGGAATCCAGTCCTCCGGAAAGTCCGATCACCACCGTGCTGCAGCCTATGTGCTTCAGCCGCACAGCCAGCCCCTCCGACTGCATGGCTAGAATCATGCTGCAGCGTTTTCCAAGTCCCCGCCGTTTCCGGGAACAAAGGGAGTTTTCGGAAAGACGCGCTGCGGTTCGAAGGCCCGCACCGTCTCCTCTCGGTAAGAAAAAGGAAACACGGGTCATCTCTTCCGGGTCCGGCCATTCCCTCCAGGTGCTCATTCTCCTGCGCTCCTGCACCAGCCGTTCCAGGTCCAGGTCGGCCATTGTAAGACCCGTAGTGAACAGCTCTCCCTCGGAGAGCAGAGCCCCATTTTCCGCTATGAGCCGATGCCCGGAAAACACCATGTCCGTGGTGGATTCCCCAAAGCCGCTGTCCGCATAGGCATAGGCTGCCAGCAGTCTTGCCGAATGGCTTTTCACCAGTTCCCTGCGGTATTCAGCCTTTCCGATGGTCTCATCGCTGCAGGAGGGATTGAGCAGCACCGTGGCTCCGCACTGGGCCAGCCTCGTGCTGGGCGGCCCAGCCACCCACAAGTCCTCACAGATTTCCACCCCCACCGCCAGGCCTGTGACATTTTCGCAGGAAAACAGTAAGTTTCCGCCCATGGGCGCTCTCTGGCCACAGTAAAGAACCGTTTCCGCTTTCTCAGGAGCAGGCGTAAAATGCCTGGCCTCATAAAATTCAGCATAATTGGGAATATGAGTCTTCGCCGGAAGTCCCAGCAGCTTTCCCCGCAAAAACACCGCAGCGCAATTGTAAAGCCCGCCCCTGAACGCCACAGGCACTCCCACCACACAAAGCAGGTCCAGTTTCCCAGTTTCTTCCATCAGTTGGGAAAGGCCCTGCTCCGCAGCCTGAATCAGCGTGGCGTCCCGGAAAAGATCGCCGCAGGTGTAGCCGGTGACAGCCAGTTCCGGAAAGACCACCGCGGCGCAGCCCTGTTGTGCCGCCTCCCTGGCAAGCTCCCCCATTCTGGCGATATTGGCTTTCACATCGGCAACCCCTGTTTCCGGCGTCGCCGCAGCAATTCGAATCAAACCGTCTTTCATAGGACCTTCTTCCTTTCTCCTGGCTATGATAATTTTTCCCGCCCTGCTTTTCAGACTTCGGGGTACACGCGGATTACTGCACAATCCCCCGCACCGTCAACGGCACAGGGGATTGAAAAAACACTGAGTGGAAAGAACATTGGAACAACAAACAGAAAGCTGAAAATTCCGCTATGTATTTTCGTTGTTATTCCGCAGCCGAGTCAACATCGTCAGCGCCCTCCTCCGGATTGGATGAGGAAAATTCTGAAGAGTTTGACTCTGACGAAAGCTCAGAGGATTCCAGCGGCTCCTCCGTAGGCTCAGGAGATTCGGGCGGCTGCTCGGAAGATTCCTCCGGTGGATCCGGATTCACAGGGGGCTTCGAAGGCGTCTCCGGAGATTTGGAGGGTTCCGGAGAGGGTTTCTCCTTTGTTGTAGTCCCCCTCCTTACTGGTATCCACCTTGGAGGTGTCCGTCCCTTCCCCTACGGCGTAAACCGTGCCGGTGGGTTCGTAATAGGAATCCGGCAGCTGTTCTGATTTTACAACGGTATCGCCCTTGTAATAGGTTCGGTAGGCACAGGCAGAATATCCCTCGTTGCCGGATGTTTTTTCTCACATACTCGCCGGCAGCCAAATCATAATCTGTGACAAAGCTCACCTCGGAACGGGGCGGTTCGTACCCCACCTGTTCTGAAGAAACCTCCACCCTGTCCCATTCCGGCGGGAAGCAGCCGTACACATTCACATGCAGCGTGACGCCGTCCATCCAGGCGGAGAGGTACACCGGCGTGTCCAATTGATTGCGGAACTTGAAATCGATATTGCCGTAATCCACCGTGGCGTCCAGGCCGATAGGGCAGTAGCTGGAGGGCGAGCTGTGGCAGTCCTCTCTACGATTTCCAGCCCCGCTCGGAGCACTGCATTGTATAATGTGCTGGAACCCTGGCAGATTCCGCCGCCGTACATCTGTACCAGAACGCCTCCGCTCAGACCCCCGGCAGGCAGCCAGCCGTTCTCCGGATTTGTGCTGTCCCCGATGGTATCATTGTAGGAGAACACCTGCCCGGGCTCCAACACGGTACCGTTCACATGGGAGAGCGCCAGCCTCATGTTGCTGTTGCCGTTTTCCGTATTTCCGGACTCCGTGGTATAAGAGGCCATCAATTTGAAATTCTTCGAAAGGGTTTCCTTGGTAAGTGTGGGGTTTGCCTCCAGAAAAGCCGCCTGAATTGCGCCGCTGTGCTTTTGGGATAACAGCTGCCGCACGCTTGCCAAAGGTCTTCACCAAGTCTACACGGCTTCCCTTCTGCTCATCCGAAAAGATAAAAGCCCCGCATCGGAATCAAAACCGGTGACTGTGGCATTTTTTCCTTCGGCATAGCAGGCTGCGGCCGCATCCGTCAGCTTCTGCCTGCCGCTTTCGGAGAGATCGGTCACATATGCAAGCTCATACTTGTCCGCCCTGCGGCTTTCCAGCAGTTTGGGAAGGGTCAGCTCCAGCACATCCTTGGTGACAAAATCACTTTTGGAGAGCACCACCGTGTCATCCCGGAATTTTACTGATATTTCCAGGCCGTCCACTGTCTCCTGCAGGGCCTTGCGGGCGGTTTCCAACGCCTCATCCACGGTCTTTCCTGAAATATTCTTCCCGCCGATACTGGTTCCATCCGGAAATACCGTGGGATCTTCCGCCTGGGAAGAGATCTGACTGTCAGGCTCCGGCTTCGGCGCACAGGCCGAAACCCCAGTTATGAGAAGCCGTATGGCTGCCAGCAATGCTGCTGTTTTCAGTTTATTTGGGTTTCTTTTCACGGAAAGCCCCCCTTTCAAGACTGCTGTATATTTTCTGAGGTTATATCGTTTGCAAAGTCCGCCTATTTGCACACTTTGCCGTAAAGTCCAATCGTTTTATTATTATACCTTATTTTATAGGCAAAAGTAAAGCATGGAAAAGGTTTCAAAACCATTAAAAAACTGGCATTTTCAAGAGGGGTATGTTACAATATGTTCATAATTCAGCAGGCTGAAAAACCTTGTTATTGAAAAGAAGACGGTGAAACCCTTTCCGTCCTTACGTTTCCATTGAAATAGTAGGAAAAAGGAAAGAATTTTATCGTCTATTTCTTTTCTTTTCCTACTATTCTATAAGAGTACAGAGGGAACAGAAAAGTTACGCTTTTTCTGCTTTCTGCGACAATAAATATCGCTGTGCGAGGGTATTATTGCAATAGTCCCCTTTCGTGGGGATCCAAATTGAGAAGGGGTTTTTACTGATGAAAATTTTATTGTTGACAGCCGCCACCGGCGGTGGGCATTTGCGGGCCTCCAACGCAGTGGAGCGGTACATACGGGACAACACGGGCCACGATGTCAAATCTGTGGATACGCTCAAGGCGGTAGGCCGGTTTCTGGACAAGACGGTGTGCGACAGCTATCTGTTTATGGCAAAGAAAGTGCCCGCCCTGTTCGGCAGGCTCTATAAGCAGACCAACAAGCAGAATCTCTTTTCCGACCTGGTACCAAAGCTCAGCGGCATGTTCAGCAACCTGCTGCTGCCGGCCATTGAAGCTTACCATCCGGATGTGATCATCACCACCCATCCGTTTGCCACGGAAATGGTTTCAGACCTCAAGGAGGACGGGTCCGTCACTGCTCCCCTGATCTGTATTCTCACCGACTACGGCGTACACCGGGCCTGGATTGCGGACTATGTGGACGCCTATGTGGTGGCCAGTGACGACATGGTGCCGGAGCTGATGACCTTCGGCGTGCCCAAGGAAAAAATTTATCCCTTCGGCATCCCGGTACATGACGTGTTTTTCGACCGGGAGGACCGTTCCATGATCCTGCGGGACCTGAACTTCGACCCTGAACTGCCCACGCTGCTCTTCATGGCAGGCAGCTTCGGCGTCTCCAACATCATCAAGCTTTACCGGGATCTGACGGAAACCAATGTCAAAATGCAGATTATCGTGATCACCGGACGCAACCGGAAGCTTTACGAGGCCTTTGAAAAGGAACTTGCCTCCGGCGCACGGCTGCCCACCCGGCTGATCTATTTCACCGACGAGGTGGAAAAATACATGCACGCCTCCGATCTGCTGGTGACAAAGCCCGGCGGCCTCACGGTTTCTGAAGCCCTTGCCTGCAACCTGCCGCTGGCAGTGTTCGACGCGATCCCCGGGCAGGAGGAAGACAACGCCAATTTCCTCAAAACCCATGATATGGGTGTACGCCTGCACAAGGGCGACGATTTCGCGGAACAGATTTCCTCCCTGCTGATGGAGAAGCAGAAGCTGCAGGCCATGCGGGAGAACTGCGAGGAATTCGACAAATCCCAGTCCATTCCGAACCTGTTGGTGCTGATCCGCACCCTGACCAAAAACGCGGGTACCGTATGAGCTTTTCACCGGAAGAATATAAAGAGCTTCTGGCCGAATTCCGGCGCTGCGCAGACGAAGCCTACAAAAAATTTAATGAGAGCCTGATTCCCGGTACGGAAACCGCGTACGGCGTCCGTCTGCCGAAACTCCGGGAAATGGCCAAAGATGTCATCCGGCGGGATGCTGAAGGCTTTCTGGCCGTCAGCCGGGCCGGCTCCTATGAGGAGATTCTGCTGCGCGGCCTGGTGATCGCCGGCATGAAAACTGGGATTTCCCGCCGTCTGGAACTGGTTTCCGCCTTTCTTCCCCTGATTGATAATTGGGCCGTCTGCGATTCCTTCTGCAGTACCTTCCGGTTCCACAACGAGGAGGAGAAACAGCGGATGTGGGAATTCCTCCGGCCGCTGTTTCTCGACAGCAGGGAATTTTTTGCACGCTTCGCAGCCGTCATGCTGCTGGATCATTACGTGACGAAAGAATACCTGCCAGAGGGCTCTCCCTGCTCAAAGGCGTCCGTTCAGAGGCCTACTACGTCCAGATGGCGGTGGCCTGGGCAGTTTCCGTCTGCTATGTGAAGTTTTCCGGCCGAGACCCTTCCCCTGCTTCAGGAGAGGGTGCTGCCCCATTCACCCAGAACAAGAGCATCCAGAAAATACGGGAATCTTTCCGGGTGGGGAAAGCGGATAAGGAGATGCTGCTGCAGTATAAGCTGTAGGACTCTCCCGATGGCTGATCGGAGGCCGCCCCTGCCGGGCAGCCCTCCCATCCCCGGGAAAAACTCACCGTTATTCCAAAAGCATGATAGTAAACTTCAAAATGGAAGTGAGGAAGCTTATGAAAATCGGTTGCTGCATGTCTCTTTTTCGACGACCGGATTTTTTTCCCTGTCTCAGGCTGGAGCCGACTATGTGGAGATCGGGATTTCTGAACTAAACGGACATTCCCGGGAGGAAATTCTTCAGCGAGCAGACGCACTGAAGGCCTCTGGACTCTCCTGTCTTGCAGGCAACCTCCTGTTTCCCGGCGGCATGCCTCTGGTGGGAGAAGCGGTGGACAGGGAAAAGACGGCGGATTACCTCTCAGATGTTTTGGACAAAGCCGCCCTGCTGGGCATTCACACCATCGTGTTCGGCAGCGGAAAAGCGCGGGCCGTGCCGGAGGGCTATTCCGGGAAAAGACCTGGGAACAGCTTCGCAGCCTTTGTTCCCAGCTGATCGCCCCTCTGCGGAAAGCCGGGACATCGTCTGCTGCATCGAGCCGCTGAACCGGGGAGAATGCAACATTCTCAATACCTGCTCGGAATCAGCCCGGCTGGTCCGGGAGGTGGACAAAACCAGCATTCGTCTGCTGGTGGACTTGTATCATTTTGACCTGGAACGGGAGCCCCGCGCCTCCCTTGCCGGTTACCGGGGCCTGCTGGCCCATGCCCATATCGCCAGCGCCAAAAACGGAAGGCTCTTCCCCAGCCCGGGGACGGGGAAGACTATGCCTCTTTCTTCCGTGCGCTGCAAGAGGCCGGCTACGAGGGCTCCCTTTCTCTGGAAGGCTCTGTAAAGGGTGATTTTCTGGAATTTGCCGGCAGTTCTATTCGATATCTCCATACGTTGTTCTGAGTCCGTGCCGTTTCAGAAGCCTCTCCGCCCAAACGGGTATCAGGAGAGGCTTTTTTCATTGTCCCGGCACATGGGTCCTCTTTTTTTCTTCTATCCAGGCGGAAGACTGAAATTTCAACCAGAAATCAACGCCTGATAGTTGCATCGTCAACTAATTTGTGGTATCCTAATCCATGGAAAGAAGCAGTCTCTCAAGGACTGCCGCACCGCTTTGGAGAAAGGCGGCCAGGCGGCGTCAACACAGTATTCCGAGCCGGCAGGGCGCGGAGCAGAGGCTGCATTTTGGAAGGGGATTGTATATGAAGAAGGTATTTTACTATCTCAAGCCCTATTTGCCCCGCATGACGCTGGGAGTCTCCATCAAATTTGCCGGCTCCCTCATGGATCTGCTTCTGCCCTGGATTCTCTCCTACATGATCGACGAGGTCGTGCCGAAACGGGACGTTGGCTTAATCGCCCTCTGGGGAGCCGCCATGGTTCTGGCGTCCGTCGTCGCGGTGGTCACCAATATTCTGGCAAACCGGATGGCCTCCTGGGTGGCCCAGCACACTACGGAATCCCTGCGGCATGACCTCTTCTCCAAGATTTCCTATCTCTCCTGTTCCCAGATCGACGAGTACAGCATCCCCTCGCTGGAATCCCGGCTGACCAGCGATACCTACAACATTCACCAGATGATCGGCATGATGCAGCGGCTGGGCATCCGCGCTCCCATTCTGCTTCTGGGCGGCATTTTGATCACCCTCACCCTGGATCCTGTTCTCACCCTGGTTCTGGTGTGCACCCTGCCCTTCATCGGGTTTGCGGTGTTCACCATTTCCCGCAAAGGCATTCCCCTGTATGTGGACCTTCAGAGGGGCGTGGATTCCATGGTGCGCACCGTGCGAAAACATTTCCGGCATTCGGGTAATCAAAGCCCTCTCCAAAACTGAATACGAAAAGGAACGCTTTGCAGGCGTCAATGCAGAGGTGGTGCGCAGGGAAAGAAGGCGGGGATGACCATGGCCCTGTCAAACCCTCTGATGAACCTGTTTTTGAACGGGGACTCACTGCCGTCATCATCGTCGGTGCGTTCCGCGTCAATTCCGGCCTCACCCAGGCTGGAAAAATCATCGCGTTTCTCAGCTATTTTACCATCATTCTCAACGCCATGATGTCCATCACCCGCATGTTTGTCATGTATTCCAGGGGTCCGCTCTGCGGCCCGTATCGCGGAGGTATTGGATACCCCCCATCGACCTGAAGGTGAATCCTGCAGAACAGGAAAAACGCCCTATCATGTGGAATTCGACCATGTCTCCTTTTCCTATCGGAAAAGGAGTACAATGTGGAGGATATCAGCTTCCGCCTGAAGCGCGGGGAAACCCTGGGCATCATCGGGGCCACAGGCTGCGGAAAATCCACCCTCATGTCCCTGCTTATGCGCCTGTACGACGCCGACAGGGGCGTCATCCAGATAGCCGGCAGGAAACTGGATTCCATTCCCACAGAAGAGCTACACACGAAATTCGGCGTAGTATTTCAAAACGACGTGCTTTTTGCCGATACGATTTATGAAAACATTGATTTCGGCAGGCATCTGCCTCGGGAGGAGATCGAAAAAAAGCTGCCCTGCTGCGCGCAGGCCATGGAATTCATCTCCTCCCTGCCGGACGGCTTCTCCCACATGCTCACTCCCAAGGGAACCAACCTCAGCGGCGGCCAGAAGCAGCGTCTGCTGGTGGCAAGAGGCCTGGCAGGCCGCCCCGAAATCCTGATTCTCGACGATTCCTCCAGCGCGCTGGACTATAAGACCGACTCCCTGCTCCGCCAGGCTCTGCGGCAGGAGTACAGCGGCGTGACCACCATCATCATCGCCCAGCGCATCAGTTCTATTCTCCATGCCGACCATATCCTGGTGCTGGAGGACGGCAGGGAGCTGGGCTATGGAAGTCATGAGGACCTGCTGAATACCTGTGAGATTTACCGGGAAATCGCCCGTTCTCACATGGGAGAGCGCGGGCGGGGCAAACAGGGCCCGGAACGCCGGTGGAAGCGGAATGCTGCAAGGAGGTGAGCTGAATGCCCGGACATATGCCCAGAGGTCCTATTGAAAAGCCTCGGGACCGGAAAAAGGTGCTTCTGCGCCTGTGGACGTATATCTGCCAGCATAAATGGATGGCTTTTGCCGCCGTATTGCTCACCGTATCCAGCAATTTTCTGGCCCTGCTCGGCCCCATGCTTTCCGGAAAGGCCATAGACGCCATCGGCCTGGAACAAGGCCTTGTGGACTTTCCCACAGTATTTTACTGCGGGCTTATGGTGTTGTTCTATGCAATTTCTTCCCTGCTCTCCTACATCCTCTCCATCCTAATGATTCAGCTGAGTCAGAAAATCATTTACAGGATGCGGCAGGGGTCTTTGACAGGCTCACCGAGCTGCCTGTACGGTATTTTTGACCAGCACCAGACCGGCGATATCGTCAGCCGGATCTCCTACGATATCGACACGGTGAACGCCCTCTCTCCAACGACCTGCTGCAGATTGCCGCCAGTGTGATCACCGTGGTGGGTTCTCTTGCCATGATGCTGGTCATCTCTCCCGTGCTGGTGCTGGTGTTTGCCATCACTATTCCCATGTCCGTGCTGTTCACCCGGTACATGACCCGAAAGGTCCGTCCCCTGTTCCACAAGAGTTCTGTGAAACTGGGAGAGCTCAACGGGTTTGTGGAGGAGATCATCTCCGGTCAGAAGACCACCAAGGCCTATCATCAGGAAGAAACCATGGTTTCCCGCTTCGACGTGAAAAACAAGGAGGCGGTGGACGCCTACTACAACGCCGACTATTACGGCAGTATGACCGGCCCCTCCGTCAATTTTATCAACAACCTGTCCCTTGCCTTCATCAGCATTTTCGGGGCCCTGTTGTTCCTGTTCGGCGGTCTGACCATTGGAAATCTTTCCTCCTTTGTGCTCTATTCCAGAAAGTTTTCCGGCCCGATCAATGAAATGGCCAACATCATCAGCGAGCTGCAGTCCGCCTGTGCAGCTGCGGAGCGGGTGTTCCGTCTGATCGACGAGGAGCCCGGAGCCTGCCGACGCCCCAGACGCCAAGGCGCTGGACCAGGTGGTGGGAGACGTGGAGATGGAGCATATCCATTTTGGCTATGAGCCCCAAAAAGACCATCATCCACGATCTGAGCCTGCACGCCTCTCCCGGCAGCCTGGTAGCTATAGTGGGGCCGACGGGCGCGGGAAAACCACCCTCATCAACCTGCTGATGCGCTTTTACGACCCTCAGTCCGGAGAAATCGGTTGGACGGAAACGGCATTCAGTCCGTCACCAGAAAGAGCCTGCGGCTGGCCTATTCCATGGTGCTGCAGGACACCTGGCTGTTCAGCGGCACCATTTTTGAAAACCTGGCCTACGGCAAAAAAGAATGCCGGCGGGGGAGGATGTGGAGGCAGCCGCCAAGGCCGCCCGCATCCACCGGTACATTATGAGCCTGCCCAAGGGATATGACACCCTGCTGGACGACAATGGCATGAACCTGTCCCAGGGGCAGAAGCAGCTGCTGACCATCGCCCGGGCCATGCTCCTGGATGCGCCGATGCTGATTCTGGACGAGGCCACCTCCAATGTGGACACCCGGACGGAAATTCAGATTCAGGCGGCCATGCGCACCCTGATGCAGGATAAGACCTGCTTTGTGATCGCCCACCGCCTTTCCACCATTCAGAACGCAGATACCATTCTGGTGGTCCGGGACGGGGATATCGTGGAGCAGGGAAAGCACGAGGAGCTGATGGCGCGCCAGGGCTTCTATGCCGGGCTCTACAATTCCCAATTCCAATAAAATTGACCGTTTTCTCTCAGGTTGACAAAGGCTTCCCGCGTGCGACAATGTACGGGATTTCTGTCCCTCATGAAAGGAGGTTGTTTCTCTGGAACTGCGGCCGCCTGTGAGCGGAATATTTTTGATTTGGGCTGGACCCTGCTATATCCGCCTTCGGGAGATTGGATGTTTTCCGGCTTTGCCCGGAAATACTTTTCCACGGGACAAGCTCAGTGCCCTGCCCCGGGAACGTGTGGATGCGGCCCGGGAAGAGGGAATGGAGCTTTTAAACCGCAACCACCTGATGTCCTCCACAGACGAGGAATACCGGCAGTTTTACGAGTATTATGCCCTGCTGGCTAAAGCGCTGCCAGAACTGGGGCTGACTCAAACGGATTTGGAAAAAGGTGACAGAAGATAAAGTCCATACCATCAGAGACAACTACCGGCTGTTTCCCGATACCATAGACACGCTGGAAGCCCTTTCCGGAAAATACCGGCTGGGCGTCATTTCCGACACCTGGCCCTCCATTGTGCCTGTTCTGGAAAATTTTGGAATCCTCTCCTATTTTTCCTGTGTCACCTACAGCTATACCCTGGGAACCTATAAGCCCGACCCCCGCATGTACCGGGACGCCCTGGAAAAATGGGCCTGCCTCCGGAAGAGACCGTGTTCGTGGACGACGGGTGTGGAGAACCTGCAGGGCGCCCGTGAGCTGGGTATCCAGCCCGTCCTGATCCGCGCCAAACCGGAAGCGGAGTTCTGTGACAATATTCCCAGCATCCGCCGGATTTCCGGACTGCTGGAATTACTACCGTAAGGCAGGGGGAGAGCAACTGAAATGGATGAGAAAAATGATCCGGAATTACAGCAGAATTTTAAAAAAGAAGAGCTGGTGCCTGCAATGGGCTGTACCGAGCCCATTTCCATTGCCTATGCAGCGGCCGTCGCCCGGGAAACTCTGGGTTGTCCTGCCGAACGCATCGCCCTGGAAGTCAGCGGCAACATCATCAAGAACGTCAAGAGCGTCACTGTGCCCAACACAGGCGGCCTGCGGGCATCCCGCCGCAGCGGCAGCCGGGATGGCGGCCGGCGACGCCCAAAAACAGCTGGAAGTGATCTCCTCCGTGACGCCGGAGCAGCAGGAGGATCCGGGATTACCTCCTGCACACTCCCATCGAGGTGAAACTCTCCCGTTCCCCTTCCTTTTCGACATTCTTCTCACTGCCTTTTTCCGGGACGGACAGGGCAACCAAAAGCGCATTGTCAACTATCACACCAATATCGTGCTGATTGAGAAAAACGGCACGGCCCTCCGGCAGGTGGACGCCCGTGTGTCCCGGGAGGAAGGGCTCACCGATAAATCCGTTCTCAGCGTGGAGGGAATTCTGGAATTTTCCGACACCGTGCCGCTAGGGAGATAGAGGAACCTATTTCCCGGCAGATTTCCTACAATACCCGCATTGCGGAGGAAGGCCTCAGGGGAAATTGGGGGCGCCAATATCGGGCAAGTGCTGCTTGCCGCCTATGGAGATGATGTCAAAATACGGGCCAAGGCCATGGCGGCGGCAGGATCCGACGCCCGCATGAACGGCTGCAGCCTGCCGGTGGTCATCGTTTCCGGAAGTGGAAACCAGGGGATGACAGCTTCTCTGCCCGTCATCGAATACGCAAAAGAGCTGGGGTCTCCAGAGAAAAGCTTTACGGGCCCTGGCGCTTTCCCCCAACCTGCTCACCATCCATCTGAAATCGGAAATCGGCAGGCTTTCCGCCTACTGCGTGCAGTGAGCGCCGGATGCGGCAGCGGCGCAGCCATCGCCTATCTTTACGGCGGCGGATATCGGGAGATTTCCATACCCTGGTCAACGCACTTGCCATTGTCTCGGGATTGTCTGCGACGGAGCCAGGCCTCCTGCGCGGCCAAGATCGCCTTCTCCGTGGACGCCGGCATCCTGGGCTACCACATGTACCGGGAGGGCCAGCAGTTCAGGGCCGGGGACGGCATTGTCTCAAAAAGGCGTGGAACGGACCATCCAAAATGTCGGACTGCTGGCCAAGGAGGGCATGCATGCGGGAGACCGACCGGGAAATTTTTGGACATTATGCTCACCCGTTGCTAGACAGGCAGGGAGAAACCCTGTTTTCTCCTGGATTTTGCCGGATGGCAGCTGAAAATTTCCGAATCAGCTGACGATTCAGGACAGGGTATCCCACAGCGCTTTCTCACGCGGCTCTTCCCCTGCGGAAGGGCTGCGTTTTTGAAAAGATCGTTTACTTCCCATTGGGATACAATTCAGATGCAATTTTGAGGTATTCTTTTCTGAAAGGAGAAGGGGGGCGGTTCTGTGTACAAAATACTGGCTGTGGAAGACAGCCCTGCCATTCTGAATCTCATCCGGATGAGCCTGGAGGACGCAGGGGGTATCTCTGTGTCTGTGCGGAAGACGGCGTACAGGCCGCCGACCTGCTGGAGGAACGGCAGTTTGACCTGGTGCTCCTGGACGTGATGCTGCCCGGCATCGACGGCTTTGAACTGATGGATTATATCCGCCCATTGGGAATTCCGTGATCTTTCTCACGGCAAAAACTGATGTGAACGACAAGGTAAAGGGGGCTCCGTCTGGGCGCAGAAGATTACCTGACAAAGCCCTTTGAAATACTGGAGCTGCTGGCCCGGGTGGAAACCGTGCTGCGGCGGTACGGGAAAGAGGCCCGCTGCTGTTGCGCTTGAGGACGTGGAGGCGGATACCCTGTCCCGCACGGTAAGGAAAGCGGGGGATTCCCGTCAAGCTCACCGTCAAAGAGTATGAACTGCTGCTGTTGTTCCTGCGAAATCCCGGCATCGCCCTGTTTCGGGACCGCATCTATCAGCTGGTCTGGGGCGGGGAATATTCCGGGGACAGCCGCACCGTAGACCTGCATGTGCAGCGCCTTCGCAAAAAGCTTCAATGGGAGGGGAAGCTTTTTTGCCGTGTACAAAATCGGTTACCGCTTGGAAGGCGGAAGGGAGAGAGAACCGAGGTGAAGTTCTTTTGGAAGGTATTTTGAGCACTCTGTTCACCGCCGTGTTTGCCTTCAGCGCGGGAAGCTTCTTACTGATCGACTCCCAGTTTCGATCTTCTTTTTCCAAAGAGGTGGAAGCTGCCTATACGGAAAACAGCCTGCTGCGCCGCTCTCTTCATCGGGAACTGGAAACGCTGCAGGAGACCTATTCCTATAAGGGTGTTCCCGCCTCTCAATATGAGGCGGACGGTGCGCCCTGCCTCCGCCCTGCTGCGCGCTGCCGCCCTGTCGGTCTCCGGCAGCATCAGCGGAGGCACGCTTCCGTTCCGGCTCTGCACTGCAGAGGGGAATCCCGTATTCAGCCAGCTTCCCTCCCCCTCCTCCGGGCTGATCGCCGGACTCACGCCGGAATCCCAGGGGTACGTGCTGGTTTCTTCAGGCCATTCCATACCTTGCACATAGCCGGCCCCTCATCCTGGGGAAAAACCTATTATCTGGAAAACACGAGAGAAGTGTCAGACCTGTTCCAGTCAAGGGACAGCCTGTACCGCACCTTTCTGCTGCTCACCCTCGCGCTGGCCGCCATATGCGCCGTACTCAGCTTTTTTCTCTCCCACCGTCTCACCAAACCTGTGGAGATCCTTTCCGCCGCTACCAGAAAATTGGCGCAGGGGATCTCTCTCGACGGGCGGAAGTACGGTCAAAAAGACGAGTTGGGCGGTCTGGCTGAAGATTTCAATGCAATGGCTTCCCAGCTGGAACAAAACGTGCAGGAGTTGAAGGAGGAAGCGCGAAGACGAGAGGAATTTACCGCCAGCTTTGCCCATGAACTGAAAACGCCTCTCACCTCCATGATCGGCTATGCCGATCTTCTCCGTTCCAGAAGCCTGGGCGAAAAAGACACCGTACTCTGTGCGAACTATATCTTTGAAGAGGGCAGGCGTTTGGAGGCCCTTTCTATGAAGCTGATGGAGCTCATTGTCCTGCAAAAGCAGGAGTTTCCTCTGCGGCGAATCCTCGCCTCTCAGCTCTTTTCACGGGTGGAAGCTGCAGTGCGCCCGTCTATGGAAATTGCGGGCGCACGGTTTTCCGTCGTCTGTGAGGAAGCGGAATTACCGCTGGAGCCGGATTTGATGCAGACTGTCTGCATCAACCTTCTGGATAACGCCAGAAAATCCCTGGGACAGAATGGAGCTGTAACGCTGCTGGGACACTGGGGGCCGGAGGACAGCTACACCATAGCCGTTCAAGACAACGGCAAAGGCATCCCTGCCGAGGATCTGAACAAAATCACGGAGCCTTTCTATATGGTTGACAAATCGTCGAGCGGGCCCAGGGCGGCGCCGGTTTGGGCCTTTCCTGTGCAGAAGCATCGTTCTGCTTCACGGCGGCGAGCTTACCTTTGAAAGCACGCCCGGCAAGGGCACCCTGGCCGCCGTGCATCTGAAAAGAGGTGAATCGGTTTGAAAGCTGAACGGTTTCGGCAGGCCCCGCCCAAAACAGGCAGACCAACTGTCACAATAAGCCGCTGGAAACATTTTCTCACGGTATTCCTTTCCCTGATTGCTGTGGCTGCCGCCGCTTTGCTGCCGCCTGCTCTTTCCCGCGTCCGGGATCAGTTCAGCCTGCCCGGCGTCCACCTGGAGAGCGCTGTCCCTGTTACACTGGAACCGGACGCCGCCCTTTCCCTGAAAGAAAAACTGGCCCTGATCTGTCGGATGAGGCAGGAGAGTTCCCGGATGATCACCAGCGCCAGGGAGCTTTCTAAGGATGAGGCCGCAGCCGTTTGGGAATCCGCCAAACCGGAGCTGGAACTGATGATAAAATGCGGGGCTTTCCCGCAGAATATGACTTCTCCCTCTCCGCTGCCCCCAGCTCACCCTCGTGGTCTACACCGACACAGAGGATCTTTCCCAGTCCGTCAGTATTTGGAATCTTTCTCTTGCCGCCCCGGAAGGGGCCAGCGACCATTACCTGTCCTTGAGCCTGGATGCGGAAACCGGCAGGATACTGGAGTATTCCTTTACGCTGCCCTATGATTCCTCCATTTCCATCGACTCCGACGAAGACGCCCCGTATCTCCTTCCCCTATGGGAAAACACAGCAAAAGGTTTTGGAGAATACCTGGGAATAGATTGTCAGCTGAACGCCGCTTCGTCCAGCAGCCCTTTAGAATTTTTCCTCCAAAGATAAAAAATCCGCTATACTCTGTATGGAGACGGCGTCACAGATATGAGGATCATCCTTTTCTAGACGGCCGCAGGGCAATCCTCGGTTCTTGTATCAGCCTCCTTTTTTAAAAACCTGTTTGTCAGATATTTTCTTTGGAAAAATCCCCAATTATGTAACTTTGATGCAAGTTGGCTCGTATTCAGATACACAGACCCTGTATCCTGAAGATAACGTCACTTTTCGATAAAGGAGAGGATACCGAATGTCTCGAAAATTTGAATACCGGAACCCCAGACGGAGGCCGCCGCACTCCCCGCTTACTGCTCATTCCATGTTTGTGCATACTGGGCTGCCTTGCAGTGGTTTTGATTGCCTTTGCCATGCCCCAGGCTTCGGCGTATTTTGTGGAAAGCTGGGAGCCGGACATCCGGGATTCGTCACAGACAGGAGATTTTCCCAAGAGGAGGAGTGGAACCTGACCCTGGTCAATTCCAGGCACCCCTGCCCGAAAACTACTCTCCCGAACTTTCTCCGATTGACGGCAATGGAGAGCAGTTCGACAGCAGGGCATCCGGCTCTTTGCAAGCCATGCTGGACAAGATGCGTGAAGAGGGCCTGTCCCCGGTGGTATGCTCCGGCTACCGCTCCCGGGAACTGCAGCAGACTCTTTTTGACAACCGGGTGGAACGCTGTCTGGACGAGGGAATTGCCCAGGAGGACGCCGTGGAAGAGGCCTCCGTTATGTGGCCCAGCCCGGCACCAGCGAGCACGAACTGGGGTTGGCCGCGGATATTGTGTCAGAAAATTACCAGCTTTTGGTGGAAGAACAGGAAAATACCGCGGAACAGCAGTGGCTGATGGAACACTGCACGGAATACGGGTTTATCCTCCGCTATCCGAAAGACAAGACTGACCTCACCGGCGTAAGCTATGAACCCTGGCATTACCGGTATGTTGGAAAAGAAGCTGCGCAGGAGATCATGACGCAGGGCCTGTGCCTGGAGGAATACTTGAAGGCCTGACCGCCCTATTTTCCATAAAAACTGCCGGAAACCGGAATGGCAACAGCCAGACCGTGTTTCCGGCAGTTTTTTCGCCCTCAGCAGGTTACAGCAGGGCATCTACTAGCTCCGGCAGCCCCCGCAGGTCCCGTATTTCAAAATCGGGCGTCACATCCTCCGCCTGTTTCTCCTTTCCGGTTCACCCAGCAGGCCTGCATTCCCATTCTCTGCGGCCCAAACACATCGTCCCGCAGAGAGTCCCCCACAAATAGTGTTTGTGACGCCTCAAGCCCCAGCTGCTTCAGGATACCGGTAAAAACTGCGATGGGGTTTATAGACCCGAAGTCCTTCTGAAGTAAACACCCTGCTGACAGGCAGCCCGCTTCTCCAGATCCTGCAGCAGAGGAGCCGTGTCCGATGTAGAGCCGATGCAGAGCGTCATCCGATGTGAGAGCTTTTCCAAGACCTCCTTCACTTCCGGATAGGCCGTCCTATTCCCCAGAATATCCAGCATGATCTGTACATCCTCATCCGGATCTCCCTCTATGGCATATTCGGCATACAGTTCTCTCAGGTCCCTGTGATAAAGGACCTCCTCCGTCAAAAAAAGGTGCCGGGAGCTTCCAAATGCTGCCGGTGAATCTGCTTCCACCGGGCATAGAATTCTTTCGCATCCAGGTCGAAGCGCCCCCGTTTGGCCAAAACCTTCCCCGCAGCATCCACCGAACCCGTGCCTGTGAAAAACAGCGTTCCGTATCCATCCAGGATCAGAGCTTTTTCATTCCAATTCCCCCAAACTTCTCTATATTCTTTATTTTATCGCCTGTTTCGCAAAAGGGAAACCATTCGTTCCATGCGCCCCATCTCCGGCTATTTCATCGCAGCACACAATTTCCTGCCTGTCCGCATACTCCTAATGAATGGAATGCTTTCTTAGCCTTCCAAAAACAATCGGACATGAAGGAGATCTTTTATATGAATATTTACAGACCGTCAGACGGGTGCTTTGATTCCTGTCCCCGGTCATGCCACCCCCTCTCCCTGTCCTCCGCCGCCTTGTCCGCCTCCCTGTCCCCCATGCTGTCCCGTCCCCGGACCTCAAGGCCCCAGGGCAACACCGGACCAACAGGCCCTATGGGGCCAACCGGACCACAGGGGATTCAGGGCGTTCAAGGGGATTCAAGGCCCTCCGGACCTACTGGCGCTACAGGTCTGCCTGGACCTACCGGCCCCCAGGGAATTCAGGGACTTCAGGGCCTCAAGGTCCGCAGGGAACAATAGGTCCCACCGGAGCGCAGGGAGTACAGGGACTCCCCTGAACCAATGGCGCCACTGGTCCTACAGGAGCCACAGGCCCTACAGGTGCCGCCGGACCAACCGGCCCCACCGGTCCTACCGGCCCTGCAGGAGCCACAGGACCAACAGGGGCTACAGGACCAACCGGTCGCAGCGTTCGCGTTGGGACTACCACAACTCTTGACCCCGGCCAAAACGCCATGGTCACCGACACCGGTGACGATACCACGGGAGAACTGAATTTATATTCCCAGGCGCCACTGGGCCCTGCGGGAGCTACCGGTCCGACCCCCTGCGGGAACAGCAGGACCAACAGGAGCTACCGGCCGAAGCGTCCGGATCAACACCACTACTACCGCAGAACCTGACAGCCCGCCACTGTCACAGACAATGGCGACGAAAACGAAGCTGTACTGGACTTTACGATTCCCAGGGGTGCAACTGGCGCCGAGGGTCCCACCGGCCCACAGGGAATAGAAGGGCCAGAAGGGCCGACGGGACCCACCGGCGCAGACGGGCCTACTGACCCACCGGTGCAGCGGCCACTATCAGTATTGGTTCTGTCATTACCGGAGATCCCGGTACGGAAGCTCAGGTCATCAATTCCGGAACCGAAGAAAACGCAGTGTTCGATTTTGTGATTCTCGTGAACCGGGAGGAGGCGCTCCTGAAGTGCTGGCAACCGTGGATGCTTCTACGCAGCCCAGTTCCGCTGGAGGCGCCCTGGTATTTACCGATAATCCGCTGGTTTCAGGATACCCATTACCCATACTGCGGGTTCTCCCGACGTGCAGATCACCCAACCCGGCATCTACCAAGCTACCTTCCAGGAACTGCCGGCCCAGAAACCGGAACCACGATTCCAGCCACCGTGCTGGTGCAGCTTTACCGGGACGGCGTGCCCGTCACCGGAGGCTCTGCAAGGCACACCCTTCACCTCATCCACCGAGTTGGCAACCCTATCCTTCAGTGTCCCTTTCCAAGTGGGACTCTTCCTCTTCGGTAACCGTAGTGGTGGATCAGGCAGGTTTTAACTTCCAGGAATTGGGCCTGACCGTACAGCGTCTGGGAGACGCCTAAACTTCCTGACCCAGGAATGATAAAACCAGAGGAAACGTAATATAGCATTGTCGCAAGACGTATTGATCCTTCCCAACAGGAGGGCGCCGCAAAATTGACATCTTGCAGCGCCCCTTTTTCGTATTGCGCTTCAGCCTATTGGAAAGGAAGATGGCCTTGACCACTATCAGCTTGTGCATGATCGTCAGAAATGAAGAGGAGGTGCTTGCCCGCTGCCTGAATTCTGCGCAGTCTCTGGCGGATGAGATTGTCATTGTCGACACCGGAAGCACAGACCACACAAAGGAAGTCGCCCGTCAATATACCGATTCCGTCTATGATTTTGCCTGACCGACGACTTTTCCGCTGCCCGCAACTTTTCTTTTTTTCCAAAGCCACACAGGATTTCTGTTCTGGCTGGATGCGGACGATATCCTCGAACCGGAGGATTTAAACATCCTGTTATCCCTGAAAGCCTCCCTTACAGCGGACACCGATGTGGTGATGCTGCGTTATCACACCGCCTTTGACGAGGCTGGGAATCCAACCTTTACCTATTACCGGGAGCGTCTGATCCGCCGTCTGTCCGGCCTGCGGTTCCAGGGCGCCATACATGAAAACCATTGCTCCGGCAGGCGTCGTGCTGTACTGTGAGGCTGCCGTAACCCACAGAAAACTGAAACCCGGCGATCCGAACCGCAACCTGCGTATTTTTGAAAAGCTGCTCTCTGAAGGCGCCGGGCTTTTTCCCCAGGGAACAATTCTACTATGCCCGGGAACTCACCTACCATGGAAGGATGAAAAAGCTGCGGACATCCTGCGAAGCTATCTGGACGCAGGGCAGGGCTGGGTGGAAAATGAGATCGAGGCCTGCCGAACGCTTTTCTCCCAATGCCTTGACCGCCTAGGAAAGCCGAAAGAATCACTTCTCGCCCTACTGCAGAGTCTTCAGTTTGGTCCTCCGAGAGCGGAACTCTGCTGTGATATCGGCCTGTATTTTTCAGGCAGGAAGATTTTACAACTGCGTCCTTTTTTGGTATGAGCTGGCGCTCACCTGTAAGCGCCGCGATGCTTCCGGAGGCTTCGTCATCCCTGACTGTTATGGATACATTCCCGATTTGCAGTTGTGCGTCTGTCATTACCGGCTGGGAAACCTTGCCCTTGCCAAGGAATATAACGAACGGGCCGGGCGTTTGAAACCGGAAAGTCAGGCCGTCCTTTATAACCGGAATTTTTCAACAGCCTTTTCATAGCCCTCCATACAGCCTGGGCAGACAGCCGCCGGAAATGCAGAAAACTCGGGCTGGCTCAAAACATAACTGCTCTTTGGAACGTGTTTTTCTATTTTGAATAAATTAAAAAGCTGTTGACTCTTACCTATGGTAATAGTGTAAAGTAAGGATTGGGAGCAAAAAAGGCGCCTCTTGCCGGCAGAGGCTGCCTTTCAAAAACTCCACGATAAAGAACAGAAGGTGAAGCAGCTATGATGACCGTAAAACAGGTTTCCCAGCTGACGGGAGTCAGTGTGCGGACACTGCAGTTCTATGACAGGATGGCTGTTTTAAACCGGCAGCAACAACTGAGGCCGGATACAGGCTATATGAGGAATCCTCCTTGGAGGAACTGCAGCAGATTTTATTTTTTTAAAGAACTTGATTTTACTCTAAGGAAATCAAAGCGATACTGAAGCCCCCAGTTTGATTCCACAGCTGTTTACCGGAAACAACGGAACTGCTCCGCATCAAGCGTGACCGGTTAAATGCCCTGTTGGAACTGCTGGATCGGCTGATAAAAGGAGAAAAATGTATGGAATTTAAAGATTTCGATGAAAAACGTCTATTTTACCATGCTGGAAAATTTCAAAAACGCATACAGAAAATATCATTGATCAATTGGGAGCATAGAGAATTATAATGCCCTCCTTTCAGAACTGAAAGCCCAAGGAGAACAGCTCGAAAAAAGCGGTTCAGGAATAAGCCTGGAAAAATATGCAGAGGCCATGAAGGAACACACCCAGGCATTTCTGGAGAATGGCCCGTCCGTCTCACAGGAGGAGGCAAAGGAACTGGCGGACCAAACCGACGCTCTCACCAGACAGCTCACGGAAGACCTGACCTTGAACGCCGCTTCCCCAGAGGGCAGGAAAAACTGAAGAAGTTGATCGTCTTTACTGAGAACACAGGCGGTCCCGGCAGCACAGACAGGCACTACTGGTCTTTTTGGCAGACGCCTATCTTTCGAATCCATCCTTTCAGGAGACAGCTGACAGAAAATACGGTTCCGGAGCAGCCCGGTTTATCGGCAAAGCTTTAAAAACGTATCTGGACAATTGTTAAATCCACATTCGGAAAGGTCTGGCGCGCTATCTGGCTTTTCTCCATTTCTGCGCTTCCTTTCCCAGGGCTGTCCATCCTCCTCTCGGTCTGTACTCTCGGGCCGAATGATATTTAGTTGCGGATTTTGCCATTTTATGCGATAATTTCTATACTGTCATGAAATTCGTCAATTCGCTGCTAACAGGAGGTTTTGTTTATGATCTGCCATATTGTCATGTTCAAATTCAAAGAGTTTGCCGAAGGGCGTTCCAAAGCCGAAAACCTGGCCGAAGCCAAACGGCGTATGCTGGCCCTCCGGGAGGAAATCCCCGAGATCGTCAGCATGGAGGTCTTCCTCGGTGCGCCTGGTTCTGCGGATACAAACTACGATTATATCCTTGTCTCTACCTTCCGCAGCATGGAAGAGATGCTCCGTTATCAGAAGCATCCCAGCCATGTGGCCTTCGGCAATTTTGTCAAGACCCTGCGGGAACCCGACGGCCGTGCCAGCATCGATTACGAGCTGAAGGAATGACAGTGTATGTGCAAAGGCCTGCCCGCGCATTTGCATTCCTGACACAAACTGGGAGAAGAGAAGCATGGGCTTCTCTTCTCCCGTTTTCATTTTGCGGCGCTATTTCTGGCATCAAACTCTTCCGCCATTTCCTAGGAAATTGGCGAAATGAAATTCACCGTGAAACTCCGGCTAAAACGAGGCGCGGATTACAGGGGAATTCTCCTTTTACCCTCCGCTTTTCAGCTTCTATTGGAAGGAAACAACTGGAACCTTATTCCACCTCAAAAATCGCTTCCGTCTCAACCGGCATGTTGCCGGGAAGCACGCTCAGCCCGATGGCGGAGCGTGTAGGGGGCTCCGACCTCCTGGCCAAACAGGTCGATCAGCAGCTGTGTTCCGCCGTTGGCCACCTGGGGCTGATTGTAGAACTCAGGCACGGAGGCCACAAAACAGGTGACCTTTACCGCGCTTTTACCCGGTCCAGATCCCCTATTTCACGCTTGAGAACGGCCAGAACATTGAGCATGGAATTTCTGGCATAAAGGTAGCCCTGTTCTTCCGTCACCGCTTCCCCAGCTTTCCGGTAATGGGTGTACCGTCGGTAGAGGACCGCAGCCCGAAATGTAAACCAGGTTGTTCCCAAAACATTTGGCCGGCGCATACACCCGCCCTTCGCCGGCGGGGTTGGAAGGGCCAGACCCATCTCCTTCAATTTTTCTTCTATTCTGCCCATACTTATCGTTCCTTTCTATCATGGATTCAAAACAGGCAAAGGCCTATTTTTTTTACTATTTTTCCGCCACGTTCCTGCGGCGGCTTTCCGTTGACAAGAACATACTCCAGGCCCTCTGCCTCCTGCCTGGGGTTCTGCCAGGTGGCCCGGTCCGTAAATTTCGCAGGATCAAACACCAGCAAATCCGCATAATTCCCTGGCTCCAGAGTTCCCCTGATCCTTGAGGCCCAGCTGCCGGGCAGGCATGCCCGTCATCTTCGGACCGCTTCTGCAAAGGAAAGCGCGCTCTTTTCGCCCGCATATTCCCGCAGGAACTTAGGAAAAGCGCCGTACAGACGAGGGTGGGGCATACCGCCGCCCCCATAGAGAGCGTCGGAGATGAGGCTGACATAGGGCAGGCAAAGCACCCGGTCCACATCTGCCTGGACCATGCTCATGAGGATGACCCCTATCTTGCCGGAATTCTCATGCACCAGCCGGCAGAACAGCTCCGTCTCCGTACTTCCGGACAGCGCCGCAGCCGCAGTAAAGTCCAGTCCCGCATAAATACGGTCCTCTTCCCGGACCACAGAACCGATGACGATACGTTCCCAGCCGATGGAGGATACCATATTATCCCAGCTGGAAAATTCCTTGCCGATCTCCTGTGCCAAGTCATGGATGCCCTCCTGCGTACCCAGATAGGCGGCCGCCTCCCTTTGGCCCGTTCCATAACGGTGGGGGGAATCAGGGAAAGGATCGTGGTGGATCCACCGGGATAGGGATACGCATCCGCGGTAACGTCCTGCCCTCTCCCGCGGGCCTCCTCCAAAACCCCGACAGCACGCTCGATTCCCCCAGCCGTGATTTTTTCAGTCCCGTGACTTTGAGATGGCTGATGTTCACAGGTACACCGGCCCGCTCCCCGATTTCCAGCACCTCTTTTACCGATTCTGTCAGGGAATTCCCTTCGCCCCGGATATGACTGGTGAGATAGCCGCCGTACTCGCCGCATATTTTTGCCAAAAGACAAAATCCTCGGTCTTGCTGAAACATTCCGGCGTGTACATGATACCGCAGGAAAGCCCCAGCGCTCCTGCTTCCATGGCGTCCCTTCACGTAAATTTCCGCCCTGTGTCTGGATTTCCTGTCAAAGGGGACATTGCCGAATCCCTTTGACGCTGCAGTGATGGCCCTGGTGGCCCCCTAATACTCCCAGGTTCAGCGGATACCGCCTGTCTCCAGTGCCCGGAAAACTCCGAAACCAGAGGGAAAAAACTGTTTTTGGGAGCTGTGCCCAGACAGGGCTCCAAAATCATAGAGCCGGTCCCTGTACTCCTCCGTACATGGTGCAGGAGCCAGCCCGCAGTTTCCCATCACAGCAGTGGTGATGCCCTGGGCAAGCTCCAGCCTGCCGAACTCCGGGTCATAAAGTGCCGCAAGATCACAATGGCGGTGGGCGTCGATAAACCCCGGGGTCACCGCCATCCCCCGGGCGTCCAGGACCTCTGCATCCAGCTCCCCAAAGGGAATGGGAGATACCTCCGCAAGCTTTTCCCCATCGATCAGCAGCTCCCCGGAAAACGGCTCTTTCCCTGTGCCGTCGCAGATGACGGCATTTTTCACCTGTATCATACCAGCATTCCCTCGCCTCCACCGGCATTCTGCGCAGTGCGCCGTCCTCAAGGACAAATACGCTGTTCTGCATGTTGACCGCTGTACAGACATGAATGGGAATCAGCTCCAAAACCTGCCCCACCCTTAGGCCTGTTCTTCCGTTTTTGCGGTGAGAATCCCGTGCTCCTCGTTCATGCGGCGAAGCTGCAGGTTTCATCGGGTTTGCCGTCCTCGCCGATGGGAATGGCATATCCGGGATACAGGAAGGGCGGCGTGTCCAGAGGAATATCCATGGGAAGGTCTTCGTACCGCCGTCGAGCACCGCATAATCCGGCGCGGGAGTGCTCACCACCGTTGCATACAGGCGGACGGCAATATCCTCCACTGCTGCACAGTTCTCTTTTTGTGAGCATCCAGTCCCCAAAGATATAGGTACCGGGGCGTACCTCTGTAACCAGACCGGTCCTGGCCACTTGAAGGCCTGTAGGTGGAACCGGCGCTCACCTCCCGGATTGGCAGGCCCCCGGGCCCGCAGGCCGGCAGCCATACCGCTCATCAATTCCGCTTCCTCGACGGCAGCAGCCTCATTATCTTCCGTGGGACACCCATGGAGCACCAGGCTTTTAAACGTGTAAATGCCTGTCAAATTCAAATGCGGCAGGGCGGCAATCTGCCCCGCCAGCTCCAGAACATGCCTGCGGGTTACGCCGGTGCGCCGGGCACCTGTATCCACTTCCAGACGCACTTCGCAGGTAAGACCAGCTTCTCCGGCCGACCTGCTCAGCGCGGCGGCTCCCTCCAGGCTGTCAACCGCCAGGATCAGCCGTTTCACCCTTTTTGCAGCTCCAGAGCGCGGTGGATACGAAATTCCCCCACCATGGGATAAGCGATGAAGATATCTTCCACACCGCCTGCCGCCATCACCTCCGCTTCGCTGACTTTTGGCACAGGTGATTCCCTCCGCTCCTGCTGCCAGCTGAAGCCTGGCAAAATAGGGGATCTTGTGGGTTTTTATATGAGGTCGCAGTTTGCAGCCGCAGGCCGATACCGCCTCCTGCATCCGGCAAATATTTCTCTTTGCCGTTTCCGTATCCACCACAATGCAGGGAGTTTCCTGCACAGCTGCCTTATGCTCCCGGATCAGCTCAAACACTGTTTTCCTCACCTGTATGACCCTCTCCTTTTTCAAAACACGGAGCCAGCTGCTTTCTGTCTCCTCTGCCGTAAAATCACTTTGCGGTTATTATAACACGGCGCAGCCGGAAAGTCATCGCTGATGTCCGCCGCTGCATGAAAAGTTCTGCACCATCCCGACAGCCAGAGAGTGATTAACACCACAGTCTTTCTTTTTGGTCAACAGTACTTCTCTCTGGGCTTAAAATTGGGTTTATAAAACACCTTTTCCTGATGCGCTCCAGCAAATTGCGAAAAAGAGACGGCGCCCAAACAAGACGCCGTCTCTGAAACTGCTATTCTTAGAAATTTCCGTTTGTCAAATCCTCAACCACAAGCGTGCGAGGAGAATTGTCGCTTGCCTTTGCGGCAGGTGCTGCAGCAGCGGCAGCAGGGGCCGCCGGCTCTTCCTGGTGGGGATGATCCTCCACTCGAAGAACTTGAGCGCAACCTGAGGGAACAGCGCATAGCTGAGAGTATCCTCTTCGCAGTTGCCGATACCCTTTTCTTGCACTCAGCGCGGAGCTTCTCCATTTCAGGCTCGATCTGATCCGCGGGCGGCAGGTGATGACCTCATCGTTGCCGATGGCCTTCTTCCGCACTTCCTCGTTGACCTCGCCGGGCAGCTGGCCGTACTCGCCGCGGAGCAGTGCCTTGACTCTTGGTGACCATCTTGTAGCGGTCGCCGGACAGCACGTTCAGTACCGCCTGCGAACCCACCATCTGGCTGGTACGGGGTGACCACGGGGGCGGATAGCCGAAGTCCTTACGGACACGCGGCACTTCTTCCAGCACGTCGTAATACTTATCCTCGGCATTGGCCTCTTTTCAGCTGGGAGATCAGGTTGACAGCATTCCGCCGGGCACCTGATACAACAGGGTGTTTACATCCACCTCTCAGGACCTTGGGGTTGATATCCAGCTTCTTTCGGCCACACCGCGGAAATGAGCAGCCGCTTCGGAAAGCTTCTGGCCATATCCAGGCCGGTATCGCGGCTGGTACTCTGAAGGGTGGCCACCATGGCCTCTGTCGCGGGCTGGCGAGGTGCCGTTGGCCAACGGGGACAGGGCGGTATCCACAATGTCCACGCCCGCCTGGGCTGCCATAAGGTTTGTCATGTCGCCCGTACCGGTAGTGTTGTGCGTATGCAGATGAATCGGCACGCCCACATTCTTCCTTGAGCGCCTTCACCAGGGAATACGCATCGTGGGGCAGGAGCAGGTTCGCCATGTCCTTGATGCAGATCGTGTCCGCGCCCATTTTTCCAGCTGCATAGCCAGCTTTACGAAATAATCGTGGCTGTGCACAGGGCTCTTGGTGTAGCTGATGGCGGCTTCCACCAGTCCGCCGTATTCCTTGTTGGTGGCTTCATGGCGGCTTCCATGTTGCGGGGGTCATTCAGTGCGTCGAAAATGCGGACGACATCGATACCGTTCTCAATGGATTTCTTGCAGAAGGCTGCCACCACATCGTCCGGATAGTGCTTGTAGCCCAGAATGTTCTGGCCGCGAAGGAGCATCTGCAGCTTCGAGTTGGGCAGGCCCTTCTTCAGGGTCCGCAGGCGCTCCCACGGATCTTCATTCAAAAGCGCATGCAGGAGTCGAACGTCGCGCCGCCCCAACACTCCAGGGACCAGTAGCCGATGCTGTCCAGCTTTAAGGGAAGCACGGGAACCATATCCTCAATCTTCATGCGCGTGGCAGCCTGAGACTGGTGCGCGTCACGCAGGATGGTGTCCATTATTTTAGGGGATTTTTTGCCATATTGTAGACCATTTCCTTTCCCTGTGAATATCACAGAAACGATCAGTCGCTTAACCAAACAGGGACAGCAGCACGCCGGCCGCCACAGCAGAACCGATAACGCCGGCCACGTTGGGACCCATGGCGTGCATCAAAAGGAAGTTGGAGGATCCTCCTTCTGCCCCACCACCTGGGAAACACGGGCCGCCATGGGTACGGCGGAAACGCCGGCCGAACCGATCAGCGGATTGATCTTGTCCTTCGAGAAGAAGTTCATCACCTTGGCGAGCAGCACGCCGCCGGCGGTTCCCAGGGAAGGCGCAAACGCCCATGGCTAGAATTCCAGAGTCTGGGGGAGGAAGTTGTTTTCGCCGGTGGCGGTAGCTCCCACAGAGATGCCCAGGAAGATGGTGACGATGTTCATCAGCGCATTCTGACGGGTCTCGACAGCCGCGCCGTCACGCCGCACTCCCGGAACAGGTTGCCCAGCATCAGGCAGCCAATGAGGGGCGCCGTAGAGGGCAGCAGCACTGCCACAAAGATGGTCACTACAATGGGGAAAAGATCTTCTCGGTCTTGCTGACTTCACGGGTCTGCTTCATCACCATCCTGGCGCTCTTTCTTGGTGGTCAGCAGCTTCATGATGGGAGGCTGAATCACCGGAATCAGAGCCATGTAGGAGTAAGCCGCAATGGCGATGGGCCCCAGCAGCCAGGGCGCCAGCTTAGAGGTAAGGAAGATGGCGGTGGGACCATCCGCGCCGCCGATGATGCCGATGGAAGCGGACTGGGGCCGGCGTAAAGCCCAGCAGGTTGGCGCCGAGGTAAAGGTGAGGAAAATGCCGACCTGGGCGGCAGCGCCCAGCAGGAAGCTCTTGGGGTTAGAGAGCAGGGGACCAAAGTCTGTCATCGCGCCGACCCCCAGGAAAATGAGGCAGGGATAAATGCCCAGTTTGACGCCGAGATACAGGTAATCGATCAGGCCGCCGTGGCCAGTCCCCAGCTGCAGCCCAGTCGATCACACCATTGGCGAAGTACAGGCATGGTACATTCCAGCGCCGGGCAGGTTCGTCAGCAGCATGCCGAATGCGATCGTCATCAGCAGCAGCGGTTCAAATCTGCTTGACAATGGCCAGATAGAGCAGAAGGCAATGGCAAGGAGACCAAGATCATCACCAGACACAGAGGATTCTGTCCGATCTGAGCGAAGCCTGTCATTGCAAGAAGTTCATAATGGCTTCCATTGAATTGTTAAATTGCATGGGCCATCCTTTATTTAGTATTAGGGGAAACGCACCATGCGCGCGCCGGACTCCACGGAAGCGCCCTTGGAGACAGAAACAGCGGTAACTGAGCCACCGTGATCCGTTTTCCATCTTCATGGGGGCCATCAGCACGTCTCGTTTTCCATCTTCATGGCTTCCCGCGAACGGTGCGGCAGCCGGGGCCGGAGCAGGAGCTGGGGCAGCTGCCGGAGCGGGGAGCGGCTACAGGAGCAGGGGCGGCGCCCTTTACTTCTTCTACAGTGACTTCATAAGCAGTGCCGTTGACGTTCACATTGTACTTTCTCATAGTTTTATACCCTCTCTTAAAATCATACTTCTTACTGTTTTATACCGCGGACAGGCTTGTCCTCACAGCTTCCGGATCGCGTGAATTCTGATGTGGTTTACATCCGTGCCCATATCCTCTGCAACAGCCGCCGCGATAGCGGCAACCAGCAGCTGCTTGTTAGGCTGCACAGCAGGCACAGGTGCGGCAGGCGGAACAGGAACCGCCTGAGGAGCACTTTTCCCAGTGACCTTCGTCATGATAGCTCCCATAATCTTAATGATGACAATGAGACAGATCAACACAACGAAAACTGTGATAAGACCCATGAGAACAACTTGATAAAACTCGGTTCGTTCATAGAAATTTGACCTCCCTTCGCCATGACATTATGAATAAACTAACACAAAACAATGGTTGGATTTTGAAAAACACCATTCTCCCGCATTTTATCAAAATCAGATCTATGATAGCACGAACCGGAATTTTTTACAATCCTTTTTGTTCATGAATTCGTTAAAACTTTTTCAAAGTTTCATTCCAAACAAAAAAAAGGTACGCGCCCTTCCATCTTCTTTTGTACCGGTAAAAACGACCTCCCAGGTCTTTCTTCTCTGTTTTTTTTGTGATACAATAAGTAAAAAGCTCGAAAGGGGCGACCATTATGCGGGTACTGATCTTATCCTGCAACACGGGACAGGGGCATAATTCAGCTGGATCGGCTGTCCGTGAGGCACTGGAGGCTGCAGGCGCGGAATGCGAACTGTTGGACGCCCTGTCTTTTGCACGCGGAAACACTTCAAAGACTGTCGGCGGAGCGTACGTAAGCGTCACCACAAAAGCGCCCTCCCTGTTTGGCGGTCTGTATCAACTGGGCGGCCTGATTAGCAACCCATGGCTGAAATCCCCTGTTTATCTGGCCAACACCCGGTATGCCGGAGCCCTGGGGGACTACATAGAAAAATCAGGCTTCGACGCCGTGGTGTGTCCGCACCTCTTCCCTGCTGAAACCCTGACCTGCCTGCGCAGAAAAGGACGGCTCTCTGTTAAGACCTATGCGGTTGCCACCGATTACACCTGCATCCCTTTCTGGGAAGAGACCGAGCTGGACGCCTATTTTGTCCCCCATGAGGATTTGAAGCGGGAATTTGCCGGAAAAGGAATCCCGCAGGAGAAACTGATTCCCACAGGTATACCGATTTCCCGCCGCTGCCTGCAGAAGACGCCGAAGGCAGAGGCCCGCCGCCTGCTGGGTCTGCCGGAACAGGAAAAGGTCTTTCTTGTGATGACCGGCAGCATGGGGTTTGGGGACATCTCTTCTTTTGCATTGATCTGCTGCTGAGCTGTCCTAAAAATTCACGCATTCTCATTTTGACAGGCAGAAACGCTGCGCTCAAAGACCGCATCGATCACGATTTTCCCGGGAAAACGGGTGCAGACCGTGGCCTTTACCAGGAATGCGCCGCTGTATATGGACGCCTGCGACATTCTGCTGTCAAAGCCGGGAGGACTCACCAGCACGGAAGCAGCCGTGCAGAACATTCCCTTGGTACACACCAGGCCAATACCGGGCTGTGAAACAGCCAACGCCAGATTTTTTGTCTCCCACGGCCTGTCTGTGTGCGGTGCACCCCAAAGCAGCCGCATTGGCTGCCGCTTCTCTCGCTGAAGACACGGCCGCCCTCCAGCGTATGACTGAATGCCAGAAAAGAGAAATAAATCCCAATGCGGCGGAAGAGATCGCCGCCATAATTCGCTCGGGGATGTACCAAGCAATGATGGGACAAAAAACTAAGGAGGTCCGGTTTATCCCCTGCTCCCGGTTTTAACCCCCTGTTTTCCGTCCGCTGTCCGGAACTGTTCCGGGCAGCGCAACCGTCTGTGTGAAAAAGGAGGTATGAACTGTGACGACGTTCCGTTATCTGCTGTTTTCTTTGTTTGGTTTTCTGCTGGGCAGCGTGCTGTTCAGCTATCATCTGCCCCGGCTGCTCAAGGGTGTGGATATCCGGGCTCTCAGCGAGGATCACAACCCCGGAGCCGCCAACGCCGTGAAATACGCAGGGATCCCGGTGGGGATGCTCTGTGTGTTCTGCGACCTGTTCAAGGGCTTCCTCCCCGTCTTTCTGGCCCTGCGGTATACGGATCCCCGAAGTCTGTGGTTTGCCCTGGTTCTGGCCTCCCCACCCTGGGTCACGCCTGCGCCCCTGCTGTACCATGGACGCGGCGGCAAGGCTATTGCCGTCACGTTCGGCGCGCTGCTGGGCCTCGTTCCCCATGAGCTGGCTGGTTTTCGTGCTGGCCGCTTTCTACATTTTTTTTCTGCGGTCTGGGCCATCCATCCCAATGAGAGACGTACCGTAGTCACCTTTTCCCTTTTCACCGCCGCCTGCGTGCTGGGTGCTTCCTATACGGGACGCTGGCCCTTTGGGCTGGGCGGCATGGCAATTTCCGCGGTGGTGATTCACAAAAATCTGCGGGATGCGCATCTGGCAGCCCCTCATCCGGAGAAGCAGCCCCAGGAACCCTGAACCTGCTTTTCCCGATACTCGGTACTTGACGCCCTGAAAACCTTTTGCTATACTGAATTCCGTCGGAGGGAAGCCGCTCAGAAAGAAGCGTTTTGCCGGATAAGACAGCTGGCTGGGATGCCTGTTGTTTTATCCGGTTTTTTATGAAAATTTTGTGGAAGGGAAGCCAAAACAATGCGTACACAGTCAGATTTCACGGAAGGAAAGATTTTAGGGCCACTGCTGAAATTTTCTCTTCCCGTACTGTTCGCCATGTTGCTGCAGGCCATGTACGGCGCGGCCGACTTGCTCATCGTGGGCCAGTTCGGCGCGGCGGCGGATGCTCCGCCGTCTCCACAGGCAGCCAGATCATGCAGACCATCACCTCGGTCATCACGGGCTGTCCATGGGCACCACGATCCTGCTGGGGCAGAAAATCGGTCAGAAGAAGCCTGAGGAGGCCGGGAATGTAATCGGGGCCGGCGTCTGTATTTTCGCTGTGCTAGCCCTGTTTCTCACCGCAGCCATGACTCTGTTCGCCGGTCCCTTCTGCGCCGCCATGCAGGCGCCGGCAGAAGCTTTTGACAAAACCGTGGATTACGTGCGCATCTGCTCGGCAGGCGCCGTTTTCATTGTTGCCTACAACGTGCTGGGCAGCATCTTCCGGGGATGGGGGATTCCAAAACGCCCCTGCTTGCGGTATTTATCGCCTGTATCTGCAATATTCTGGGAGATCTGCTGTTCGTCGCCGTATTTCATATGGCCGCAGCCGGGGCCGCCCTGGCCACAGTACTGGCGCAGGCCCTCAGCGTGGTCCTGTGTGTCCTGGTGGTCCGAAGAAGAGGGCTTCCTTTCCCTTTTCCCTGAAAAACCTCCGGTTTCACCGGCAGGTGATCTTCAAACACTGAAGCTGGGTTTCCTATCGCCCTGCAGGACGCCCTGGTGAGCATCTCTTTCCTGGCCATCATCGCCATCGTCAACTCACTGGGCGTCATCCCCTCCGCCGGGGTGGGCGTAGCGGAAAAGCTCTGCATGTTCATCATGCTGGTGCCCTCCTCGTTCATGCAGTCCCTTTCCGCTTTCGTGGCCCAAAACATCGGTGCGAACCGCAACGACAGAGCCGTGCGCGCCATGGTCTGCGGCATGCTCGCCTCCCTGCTCATCGGCGTTGCAATGGCTTTCCTCGCCTTTTTTCCACGGAGACTTTCTCTCCGGCCTGTTTGCCAGAGATCCTCAGGTGATTGCAGCTTCCGCAGACTATCTGCGCGCCTACGCTGTCGATACCCTGCTGGTTTCCTTCCTGTTCTGCTTTTCCGGCTACTTCAACGGCTGCGGCAAGACTACCTTTGTCATGGCCCAGGGATTGCGGGCGCCTTTCTGGTGCGCATCCCCGTCTCCTTCCTGATGAGCCGCATCCAGCCTGTCTCCCTGTTCCTGGTAGGCTTGGCCACACCCTGCTCCACTGTGGTTCAAATCCTGCTGTGCGCCGGTTATTTTATCTGCTTTGGCCGGAAACGCCGAAAGGCCGGTTCTCTCTAAGCCCCCGCGCTATTGTCTCCATAAAAAAGCTTGCCGCAAAGCAATGCGGCAAGCTTTTTTTTCTTTATTTCTGTCATTCTGCTGATCATAGCTCTGAGCAGGGCCTGAAAAGTCTTCCGCCACCCGGTCCGCAGTGGCCTTAAACTCTTCATGGGAAAGAGGCGCCTTGCTGATTCCAGCTGCCAGATTGGTGATGCAGCTGATACCGCAGACCTCGAGCCCCAAATGCCGGGCCGTCATAGCTTGCAGGCCGTGCTCATGCCCACGGCGTCCGCACCCAGCGTCCTGAACATGCGGATTTCCGCGGGCGTTTCGTAGTTTGGGCCTGTAGTCTGAAAATAGATCCCCTGCTTCAGCGGGATTCCCAGCTTCCCGGCTTCCTCTTCCGCCACCGTGCGCAGTTTTCTGCTGTACACCTCCGACATATCCGGAAAACGGAGGCCAAAAGCTTCCTCATTGGGGGCCCAGCAGGGGGGAAGGGACAAAAGAACTGATATGGTCGGTGAGCATCAGGGCTCCTGCGGCAAAAGTCTGGATGAATCCCCCTGCCGCATTGGTGAGGATCAGCCTGCGGGCCCCAGCCGGGCCATCACCCGGATGGGCAGCACCACGTCCCGCATGGGATAGCCTTCATAGTAGTGGACTCTTCCCTGCATAACGGCAACCGGCTCTTTTTCCCACATAGCCCAGGACAAAACGCCCCTTGTGACCGCTGACGGTGGACACGAAACCCTTCGATCTCCCCGTACTCCACCACGGCTTCGATCTTGACGTTGTCGGCAAAGCCGCCCAGGCCGGAGCCCAGCACAAGAGCCGTATGGGGCTCAAACCCCGTCTTTTCCCGAATATACCGCACACAGGTCTCCACACGTTCCATTTCCGCACCCATTCTCTTCCCCCATGCAACTGCTTGATGGTATTTATTCTACATGCCTGCCGGGGATTCTGTCAACACTCGGAAATGCGGAGAAGACGGTTATATTTTGCTACACGTTCCGTCCGGCAGGGGGCGCCTGTTTTGATCTGCCCGGCAGTCACCGCCACCGCCAGGTCGGCGATGAAGGTGTCTCCGTCTCGCCGGAGCGGTGGGAGACGATGGTCTTATACCCGTTCTTTCTTGGCCAGCTCAATGGCGTCCAGCGTCTCGCTGAGTGTTCCGATCTGGTTGAGCTTGATTAAAATAGCATTGCCGGCCTTTTCTTCGATCCCTTTCTGCAGCCGTTCCATATTGGTCACGAACAGGTCGTCTCCCACGATCTGCAGCCTATCCCCAAACGTTCCGTCATTTTGGTCCAGGCGGGGAAATCCTCTTCTCCCAGCGGGTCTTCAATAGAGACAATGGGGTACTTGCGCACAAGCTCTTCCCAAAAAGTCAATCAGCTCATCTGAGGAAAACCGCGTTCCGCGCTTCGGGAGCCGGTATTCCCCATTTTCGGCCCATTCGCTGCCTGCCGCGTCCAGCGCCAGCTTCACTCTTCCGCTGTATCCTGCAGTTTCCACCGCGCTCAGAATTTCTTCTATGGCTCTCTTCATCCGAAGCGAGGTTCGGTGCAAAGCCGCCTTCGTCCCCCACTGCCGTGGAATGACCTTTTTTCTTCAGCTGTCTGCCCAGAGTGTGATAAATTCTGCACACCAGCGAAGCCCCTCCCGGAAGTTTTCCGCCCCGTGGGCATGATCATGAACTCCTGAATGTCATATATTGTTTCCAGCATGAGCGCCGCCGTTGAGGATGTTCATCATCGGCACCGGTAGCTCGTGGGCCGCCGCGCCGCCCAGAAAACGGTAGAGCGGCATACGGTAATGGGCGGCGATGGGGGCGCAAAGCCAGGGATACCGCCAGAGTGGCGTTGGCGCCCAAATGGGCCTTTATTGGGGCTGCCGTCCAGCTTTATCAGGACCTTATCCACCTCCCGCACCGTCAGGCTGTGAAGATTTTCCAGCGCTGGGAGATCATCTCATTGATATTCTGTACCGCCTTCAGCACGCCCTTTCCCCCATAACGCCGCTCGTCGCCGTCCCGCAGCTCTACTGCCTCAAACTTTCCGGTGGACGCGCCGGAGGGAGAGGCCGCCGTGCCCATGGAGCCGTCCGTCAGCTGCACTGTAGCGCTGACGGTAGGGTTCCCCCGGGAATCCAGGATTTCGCTTCCGTAGACCTTTTGAATTTTTACCATAGTGATAACCTTCTTCCTTTTAGCGAGGCGCGGGGGCTTGACGCGGTTTTCCGGGCCTTTCCCGCCTTCCAAAATTGTTCTATTCTTTAGTATTCTGCATTGCAGGACGGTTTAAACTGTGGTAGGATAAAAATATCTTCTCCTGTTTTCGAAAAGAAGAGCAGCCTCTCCTGGAAACAGGATATGAATTTTTGTTAGCGGAGCGCAGGTGTCCCGCTGGATTATGAAAGGTTGTGTTGAAAAGATGGATTTTGAACGGGTCACCCCGGAAAGCGTGGGGGATTTCCTCCAAGTCGATTCTGGAATTTCTCGACGAGCTTTACCGCTATGGGATTGAAATGCACAGCTTCATGCTGCTGCCATGGCAAAAGTCTGTGCGGAGGGCTGGTGGAAGCCCATACGCCGGCCTCTCCCCACATCATGTTCTCCTTCAGCAAGAGCCTGGCCTCCACTGCCATCGGTTTTGCCGAACAGGAAGGCCTGCTCAGCCTGGACGACCGCCTGGTGGATATCTTCCCGGAAAAGGTTCCGGAGAACCCCGGCGAAAATCTGAAAAAAAAAGCCACGGTGCGTCATCTTCTGATGATGGGCTGCGGCCATGAAAGCGAAATCCCCAACATGGGGATCGACGACCCGGACTGGATCAGCGCTTTTTCTTGCCCATCCCTTCGTGTATGAGCCGGGTACGAAATTCATGCACAATACGGCGGGCACCAACCTGCTGTGCGCTATTTTGAAGCGCAAAACAGGCAAGCACCTCACCAATTCCTGCGGCCAAGGCTCATAGAGCCTGGGCATGTCCGACATTCGTTGTCAAGCGCTGCCGGGACGGTACGGAAATGGGCGGAGCAGGGTATTCCTTACCACAGAGGACATGGCACGGTTCATCCAGTTTGTAGCCAATCAGGGCCAATGGGAAGGAAAACAGCTGCTTCGGAAGGAGTGGTTCCAGGCTGCCACCTCAAGCAAATCTAAAATAGGGGTGTGGGCTGGGGAGACCCAGACTGGCAGCAAGGCTACTGCTTCCAGTTCTGGCGTTGTGAGCCCCGGGGCGTGTTCCGCGGGGAGACGGCGCCTTCGGCCAATACGGCATCGTATTCACGGAACAGGACGCCGTGCTGGTGATCACCTCCGCCTCTATGCGCCTGCAGGCTGTTTTGACCTCTGTGTGGGAGAAACTTCTGCCCGGTATGCAGGCGGAACCTCTGCCGGAGGACCGCATGAACTGCCATGTACTGGCCCACCGCCTGCGGAATCTGGAACTCACTCCCATGCTTGGCATGCGAAATCCCGGAGCGGAGGAATCCCTCAACGGGGCCATCTACCTGCCTAACGCCCCCACCCCCTCTCTGACTGACCTGATCGGAGGCATCGGAAAATTCCAGCCGGACGGTGGAACGCTGCAGGAGCTTCATCTGATTTTTGCCGGAAACAGTGACGTGCGGCTGCAATGCGTTCAGGACAACGGCTGTTGCGAGCTGAAGATAGGGATGGAAGGACACCATGTGCTGACCCAGCTGGACGGTGTGCTTTACGGAGCCATCGGACGCTGGCGCGCTGTGGACAAGCTGGAACTGGAGCTGCAATACCCGCATGGCGGGGGGCAAGCGATTTGTGCTGCAGTTTCAGGGCGACAAGCTGATTCTCAACGCCGACTCCACCATCCGGAGGCAGGCGGCCTGGCGGACCCCCTGACGCCGGAATACTCCTTCACCCTGAAGGCCGGAGACGTGAACACAAAACGAAGATGTACTGGGAAAAAATAAGTCTGTCCGCCTCAAAGAAATGTTTTCATGCTTTTACGAAATCCAGCTGGGCGCTTGAAAAACCATGACAGAAAGACGAGGAAGTGAAATGTCTTTTTTCGCAGGAAGTGCAGGGAACCCTTTGTTTCTTCTGCGCGAGCACGGCAAAGCCGCATGAAAGCTATATTTTCATAAGTGGCAAAGAAGAGAACCACCGGTATAAAAGCCGGTGGTTCTTTATCGTTTAGTCATCCGCTTCTTTAAAAAAATTTTACCATATTGATACATTGTTTAAAAGGCCCCTATATTTCAAGAGATCATTTATTGCTTTAGGCCCTCTATAAAGCATTCGAATGCGCGGAGAGCCATTAGACGCCTTTCCGGGTCGAGACCAATAAGTTTATACTGCAAATATGAGGATTTTTTCATCTTGTGCAGCTGTAAGTGAATCCAGTAAAAGGCCGCATCAGCAGACATATTCAACGTGTTTAGCAGTCGAGCAAAACATCAACATTAGGAGTTTTCTTACCACATTCAATAAAAGAAAGATAAGCTGATGTAATGTCCGATCTTTCTGCCGTTTTTCTTTCATCGAAAGGTTTAACTCTTCTCTTCTTTCTCTCAATCGTTGTCCGAGTTTAGCCAAATCGATTTTCGAACACAGCGGTTTTGCCGAATAAGCATCCGTTCTCCCAATCAACTCATCAACAGTTATCCCAAAGAAATCAGCTAGCTTTGTGATAACATCAAGTTTAGGTTCACTTTTACTAGTCGTTCTTTCATAATAATAGAGCTTTTTTTTCTCTGTAGCCCAAACATCTCTGCCAATTCTTTTCTGGTCATTTTTGAAGGAGCGGACGGAAAGATCCAACTCTTCAATGGTCATTTCCAGAACCTTTTCCTTGCCCTTGTCGTCCTTCTCCACCATAATCTCCGTGTTATAGCCCTTATCAGAAAGGTCTACAAACAGGTTCAGGTGCTCGGTCAGGACCTTAGCGGCTAGGGAAACCGCCTCCTGCGCGTTGATGACCCCGTTGGTCCAAACCTCCAGCGTCAGCTTGTCATAGTCGGTGATCTGACCCACACGGGTGTTTTCCACACCGAAATTGACCTTCAACACAGGTGTATAAATAGAATCGATAGGCAGAATGCCGATCACATTGTTCTGCATATTGGCTTTATTTCTTTCAGCGGAAATATAGCCTCTGCCTTTATCCAGGGTAATTTCCATATAGAGCCTGGCCCCGTCACCGAGGGTTGCAATGTGCATTTCGGGGTTGAGAATCTCAACCTCGCTGTCGCATTTGATGGAATCCGCGGTAACCTCGCAAGGACCCTCCGCACTGATTTCCACGGTTTTGGCACCGTCGCAGTGCAGCTTTGCCGTTAAGCCCTTCATGTTGAGGACGATCTCAGTCACATCCTCTTTCACGCCTGGTATCGTGGAAAACTCATGGAGAACTCCGTCAATCTTGATGGAGGTTACGGCAACGCCCGGCAGTGAGGAGAGCAATACCCTTCTCAAGCTGTTCCCCAGCGTTGTGCCGAAGCCGCGCTCCAGCG
>VOFE01002390.1_pt1 | contig 104001 bp, 178 predicted proteins | sample 5384071 | NCBI WGS metagenome assembly VOFE01 (sample SAMN12384724, study PRJNA508395) | human gut metagenome | isolation source: healthy gut D | host: Homo sapiens
CGCAAGCACAAAGTGCTGAATATGTTTTGCCAAGTATATCAAGCTGAACTCCAAACTTACACTTGCCGCCCCCGCGGAAAAGGGCCTGGTGGCTGACAGGATAATCAACCATTTCCTCATCCAAATTATTTAAGTATCGATTCAATTTGTCTTGTATACGTTCCGCTTGATTATTAAAATGGTTTCTGTCATCTGCGGTAAAAACTTTGATAGCATATGTATCTTTTACACAAAGCTTGTCTCAAAGCGATTTCCACACGGAATACGCTTTTGGTTTTATATTTTGATTCATAAGTATTGCAGCGGGTAAGAGTAAATAACAATTTTTCTTAGCTTATTTTATTATATCAAAAATCCGCCATAAAATCTAAATCAAAGATTATATGGCGGATTTTGAGCGGGTGAAGGGAATCGAACCCTCGTATTCAAGCTTGGGAAGCTGATGTTCTACCATTGAACTACACCCGCGTGAACTGAACACGGATGATCTTAGCACATCCGGCGGAAAAATCAAGAGGGAGAAAGAAAAAACGAGACGGATTCGCAAGGATGAGAAGCAGCCGGGTGAACCGGCATCCGTGTCCCGGAACTCGCGGATATCGGGCAATTCTTAAAAATTTTCCGCTGTTGTGCCGTTGACATTAAAAATTGGAACGTGTATACTGGTATCCGTTGAGCGGCGCCAGCGTAAGCCCGGATATTTCGGGCCTGCGCTGTTTGTTTTTCTGAACCCCCGGCGCCTGCTCTAAGGTTTACAGCAAAGGAGCAGACAGTATCCATGCTAAGAGAACTGGCAAAATCCATCCGCGAATTCAAGCGGCCGTCGATCCTGGCGCCGGTCCTGGTATCCTGCGAGGTGATGCTCGAATGCATCATCCCGTTTATCGTGGCGCGCCTGGTCAATCAGATCAAGGGCGGCTGCAGCATCGACGTGATTTTGTGGCACGGCCTGGTGCTGGTGGTGATGGCGGGGCTGTCCCTGACATTCGGCTGGCTGGCCGGCACCGCCTGCTCAAGGCGTCGAGCGGGTTCGCCCGCAACCTGCGGCGGGATCTGTTTCAGCAAGATACAGACCTATTCGTTTGAAAACATCGACAAGTTCTCCACTTCTCTCTCGTGACCCGCCTGACCACCGACGTGACCAACGTGCAGATGGCCTACATGATGATTATCCGCATCGCCATCCGCTGCCCGCTGATGCTGGTGTTCGCCTTTATTATGGCCTTTGTCATGGGCGGGCAGATGGCGGCGATTTTTCTGATCGTGGCGCCGATCCTGGGCTTCGGCTTGTTCCGGTGATCCGCAAGGTGATGCCGCTGTTTCAGAAAGGTGTTCAAAAATACGACGCCCTGAAACAGCTCTATCCAGGAAAATATCAAAGAACATCCGGGTGGTAAAAGTCTTTTTGTGCGGGAGGACTATGAAAAAGGAAAAATTCTCACCGCGGCGGAGGATGTGTGCAGCGATTTTACGAGCGCCGAAAAAATCCTGGCCATCAATAATCCGCTTATGCAGTTCTGTGTTTACGCGGTAATGGTGTTTGTGCTGTCCTTTGGCTCTTATACCGTCATCACCAGCCGGGGGATCGACCTCGATGTGGGGCAGCTTTCCTCCCTTTTGACCTACAGCTTCCAGATCCTCAGCAGCCTGATGATGGTTTCCATGGTGTTCGTCATGATCACGATGGCGAGGAGTCGGGAAAAAGAATCGCGGAGGTGCTGACCGAGGGCACTCTTCATAACCCGGAAAACCCCGTTTATGACGTAAAGGACGGTTCTGTGGATTTCGATCAGGTCAGCTTCAAATATTCCCAAGCCGCTGAGCGGATGGCCCTTGCCGCGATCGACCTGCATATCAGGTCGGGTGAGACGATCGGCATCATTGGAGGACCGGCTCATCCAAATCCTCGCTGATCCAGCTCATCTCCCGGCTGTACGACGCCACCGAGGGCCGGGTTCGTGTGGGAGGCGTGGATGTGAAGGATTACGACCTGGAGACTCTGAGAAATCAGGTGGCCATGGTGCTGCAAAAGAACGTGCTGTTCTCCGGTACCATTAAGGAAAACCTCCGGTGGGGCAGCGAAAGCGCAACCGACGAGGAGCTGGTTCACGCCTGTAAGCTTGCCCAGGCGGATGAATTTGTCTCTCAGTTCCCGGACGGATACGACACCTATATCGAACAGGGAGGCACCAACGTCTCCGGCGGGCAGAAGCAGCGGCTGTGCATTGCCCGCGCACTGCTGAAGAAACCCAAGATCCTCATCTCGACGACTCCACCAGTGCCGTGGATACCAAAGACTGACGCACTCATCCGGCAGGCGTTCCGGTCCTACATACCCGAGACCACTAAGATCATCATTGCGCAGCGCACGGCCTCGGTGGAAGACGCCGACCGGATCATCGTTATGGACGGCGGGGCGGTCCATGCGGTCGGCACTCACGCCGAGCTGCTCGAAACCGACGATATCTACCGGGAAGTCTATACCTCCCAGAACAAGGCGGGTGATTCGCATGCGTCAATAAGACCGCCTCCAAAGGCACACTCCGGCGGCTGATGAAAATGCTGTTCGCCTTCTATCCGGCCGCCATGCCCTTTGTCGTTGTCTGTATCGTGTTCAGCGCCGCGGTCAGTTCGATTCCCGCAGTGTTCATGCAGAGAATCATCGCGGTGGTGGAGACCACCTGGCAGAGCGGCGACTGGAGCGCGGCGGCGGCCCGATCCTGTCGAGCGTCGGGCTCCTGGCCGTGTTTTACGTCCTCTCCCTGTCGGCCTTTGTCTTCAGCCGGATGATGGCGGTGATCACACAGGGATTTCTGAAGAAAATGCGGGTTCGCATGTTCAGCGGCATGCAGGACCTGCCCGTCCGTTTTTTCGACACCACAATCACGGCGACGTCATGAGCTATTATACTAACGACATCGATACCCTGCGCCAGATGATCTCTCAGAGCTTTCCTCAGCTGCTGATCTCGGCCGTGACGGTGCTGACGATTTTCAGTATCATGCTGTATTACAGCGTATGGCTGACCTCGTGGTGGTGGCAGGCGTCGTCTTCATGCTGTTCGTTACCAAGAAGGTGGGCGGCAACTCGGCCCGGTATTTTATCCGGCAGCAGGTATCCATGGGTGAAGTCGAGGGCTTTGTGGAAGAGATCATGAACGGACAGAAGGTCGTGAAGGTCTTTTGCCACGAGAAAGACAGCATCGCGGCTTTCGACCGGGTCAACGACGAGCTGTTCCACAATGCGGAGCAGGCGAACACCTATGCCAATACCCTGGGCCCCATTCTCAATAACATCGGCAACGTGCTGTATGTGCTGGTGGCGCTGGCCGGCGGCATCCTGCTGCTGACCGGGGCCCCCAATCTGGCGCTGTCCGGGATGGCCTTCAGCATCAGCCTCGTCGTGCCGTTCCTCAACATGACGAAGCAGTTCTCCGGCAACATCAGTCAGGTGTCCCAGCAGATCAACGCCGTGGTCATGGGCCTGGCGGGGCGCGGCGCATTTTGGACCTGATGGACGAGCGGCCGGAGGAGGACGAGGGGTATGTCACCCTGGTCAACGCCCGGGAAAAAAAGGAAACCTGGAAGAATGCGCCGAACGCACCGATCTATGGGCCTGGAAGCATCCCCACAGCGACGGCTCGGTCACCTACACCCGCCTGACAGGGGATGTACGGCTGTATGACGTGGATTTCGGCTATACACCGGAGAAAACCGTCCTGCATGGCGTCACGCTCTATGCCGAGGCGGGCCAGAAGGTCGCGTTTGTCGGCGCCACCGGGGCGGGTAAAACCACCATCACCAACCTCATCAACCGGTTTTACGATATCGCCGACGGCAAGATCCGGTATGATGGGATCAATATCAACAAAATCAAGAAAGCAGATCTGCGCCGCAGCATGGGCATCGTGCTGCAGGACACCAATTTGTTCACCGGCTCGGTCATGGACAATATCCGCTACGGCCGGCTGGATGCCACGGATGAGGAATGTATGAAGGCCGCCGCCCTGGTCGGGGCCCATGACTTCATTACCCGTCTGCCCTCCGGCTACCGGACGCCCCTGGCCGGAAACGGCGCCAACCTTTCCCAGGGACAGCGGCAGCTCATCGCCATTGCCCGGGCGGCCGTGGCCGATCCGCCCGTCATGATCCTCGACGAGGCGACGAGTTCCATCGATACCCGGACCGAGGCCATTGTCCAGCGCGGAATGGACGCCCTGATGCAGGGCCGGACGGTTTTTGTCATCGCGCACAGGCTATCCACCGTCAAAAACGCCGACGTGATCCTGGTGCTTGAACAGGGACGGATCATCGAGCGGGGAAGCCATGACGACCTGTTGGCCGAAAAGGGAAAATATTATCAGCTGTACACCGGTGCCTTTGAGCTGGAGTAGAATCTGAAAAAACGGCGGGATACCCGGTCTCTTGAGGAGACGGGCATCCCGCTGTTTTCTGTTGCGGATAAGGGGAGCTATATGGAAGAGAAGCCGGTTCGGACATCGTCCCACCAAATGAAAAAAACAGGGCACCCGGCCGGGCTGTCCGGCTTGTCCGTGCCCTGTGGGATACGGTCCTGAGACCGATGAGGGACGGGAAACCGCGGATGACCGAGCCTGCGCAGTAAATGCAATCATTTGAATTGCGGGCCCTTGGAACAATTTTTATTTGAAATCATAGTATGTATGGAAAGGAGGCAGAAGCCGTGAATCAAGAAGAATTGCAATTGTACGAGGCATTTGGATATTACGCGACGGAGAGTTGTTTTGGAGCCTGGTCTATCTCAACAACGCGGCCTTCCACACCCCACTCAAGGAAGACAGCAAAACAAACTCATAAGCCTCAACAAAACATACGCGACTATCATTTCGAGCATCTATCCAATGGATAAGTGTCATGATCTGGTTACGGCCATGGCAAACCATAACCAGCTGTTTGTCCAGTATGTGGAAACGCTCATGCAGGGCGACAGCCAGACCAATGTCATCCGGCAAAATGGAAGGAGAACGGCCTGAAAATCGCCAATATCCTCAATCGCATGAATCCCTACTGGAAGGTGGCGGAATGGTCGGCCATGATCGGGCATGAAGCCGATTTGCTGGAATCGATCGCCACCAGCCTGAAAATAAAAAATTACACGACATTTGTCAATATCAGTGCCAATCTGCCATCGGTTAGCTGTCGACATGTGCCAATATATGTGTGCGGGTATCGCGAACCAGGGACAGCGTACATAGTGGGAAATATCCATGCGGGCCGGCCAGCCATGAGTTGGCCGGCTTTTTGCCATGCATATCGCTGCGGTAAATCACAGAGGATCGCCTCCGGTTTAACACAAATCTAATTGACAAAAACTTTTGGGAATGCGATACTGGATTTGGAAAAAACTATCGGCAGGAGGGATGCGCATGTCCACACAGGAAACCGCACGGAAACGTTCGAAAGATCCGTCGCGCCGCTTCACCGCCGGAAAAAAAGCTGGATACTGTACGACTGGGCCAATTCCGTCTACGCCACCAACATGATGGCCGCCATCTTCCCGATTTATTATGCCAACATCGCCGGGGATGCCGGAGACAAATGGTGGGGCATCGGCGTATCCGCCGCCTCCCTGATCATTGCCGTGCTGTCGCCGATTTTCGGTTCTATCGGCGATTTCAAGGGGATGAAAAAGAAGCTTCTCGGCGCCTGTCTCCTGCTCGGCCTCGTCTTTACGGCGGTGACAGCCTTTACGGGGGATTGGAAGCTGATGCTCGTTGGGTATGTCGTCTCCCACATCGGCTTTTCCGGGGCCAACGTGTTTTACGATTCCTTCCTGACCGACGTGACGACGAGGGACCGGATGGACCGCGTCTCCTCCTGGGGCTACGCGATGGGATACCTCGGGGCAGCACCATTCCCTTTGTCATCTCGATCGTGTTCCTGCTGCTGACGGATTTCAGCGTCACGGCGGTGAAATTTTCCATCCTGCTGACCTGCGTGTGGTGGGCGGTGTTTTCCATCCCGCTGTTAAAAACGTCAAGCAGACGTATTATGTGGAGACGCCGCCGTCCAGGCTGGCGTCGGCCGCCATGCACAATCTGTGGCGCACCATGAAGGACATCGCCCGGGACAAAAGGGCTGCTGCTCTATCTGGTCGCCTATTTCTTCTACATCGACGGGGTCGGGACAGTCATCAACCTGGCCACCAATTACGGCGCGACGCTGGGCCTCGGCTCGACCGGGATGATCCTGGCGCTGCTCGTGACTCAACTGGTCGCGGTGCCGTTTTCCATCTTGTTCAGCCGTCTGGCCTCCAGGGTGGGGCGCTGCGGATGATCGCCGCCGCCATTGGGGTGTATGTCGTTATCTGCGGCGTGGGCTTCTTCATGGGGCTCAATGTGGAGCCGTATCAGATGGAATACACGGATGCCGTGGACAGCGCCGCGGGCGAGACGGCGGAAGCCGCCGCGCTATCGGACCGGGACCGCAAGGCCTTTGAAGCCGTGGTTAACGACATCAAGGAAAACGGCAAGAACGCCCTGTCCGCCGAGGATCGTCCCGCGGCCTTCTGGTCGGAGGGGAGGACGGCCCCTCCGGGGTGTTCGGGGACGTGCTGGCAAGCCTGAACGATCAGGATGGGATATATGCCTTTTTCCTCCGCGGATGCCCGGGAATGGGCGGCCGGGGAGGTGACGCGGATGCAGGCCCAGCTCGCCCCCTTCATTGCGGACGGCGGCAAGCAGGATGCCTATGCGTCCGCGCTCCGGCTGTCCAGCCTGCTGTTCTGGGTCCTCGCCTTCCTGGTGGGGACGGTACAGGGGGGATCCAGGCGCTGTCCCGCTCGTATTTCGGCAAGCTGGTGCCGCCTGAACGCTCCAATGAGTATTTCGGGTTCTACGACATCTTCGGCAAATTCGCCTCGGTGATCGGGCCGATGCTGTATTCCCTGTTCTATATGGTGACCGGCCGGGCGTCGATCGGTATCATCAGCCTGCTGGTCCTGTTCGGCGTGGGCGGCGTCCTGCTGCTGGCGGGACGGAAGCACCTGCCGGACGACCGTGCCCCGGAAAACGCCGCCTGAACACCGATGCGATGTACGTAAGACGTGGGGAGGGCCGATGATGACGCCCATCGTTCTATTCGATTCAGGAGCGTCTGCTGCTGGGAGCACGGGATCGCCCGCTTTTTTGAGGCGGTGTTTGCCAGCGCCGACATCGGCTGGCGCAAGCCCGCGCGGGCGTTTTTCGAGTATGGGATCGGACGGGTGCTGCGGGACAATCCCGGAGCCTCCCGGAGGATCTCGTGTTTGTCGGGAACGATCTCGCCGCCGATATCCGGGGCGGCCTCGCGGTGGGACTGAGAACCGTGTGGTACAACGCGGCGGGGCGGCCCGCGCCCCCCGACCTTCCCGTCGCGGTGATCGGGTCGATGCGGGAGCTGCTCGGCATCCTATAGGAGCAACCCCCGGGCCTTTGGCCCGGGGGTTTTGTACCCGTATTTGGAAAACCGGTGCGCCTTACTTGCAGCCGCAGCCGCAGCTCTTGTCGTCGACCTTGGGCGGGAAGAACTCGTCCACGGGGAAGCACATCTTCTTGAACAGGTCGCAGGGGTTGTCGCTCGTCGGGCAGCACTCCTTGGAGGGCATGCAGAAATCGTACACCGGCATGAGCATCTGGACGTTGCGCACGAGCTGTACGATGGTGAAGATCCCGATGGTCACGAGGACGAGCTTTTTGCCGTCCCGTCCGTCGCAGAAATGGCCGCCGTACCGTTCGCAGATGCAGTCGGGGATGTTGCAGCAGCTGCAGCAGCAGTCGCACTTGCAGCCGCAGTCGCACGCGTCCACCACACGGGCGGACAGGATGATGGGGTCGGCGATCTGGACGCAGCAGCGCGGCATGTTGCGGGCGGGCATTTCCTGCTGGTCGTGCTGGTTGGGGACGAACTCGCTGCAGAAGACCTTGACGTTGCCTTCACTGCCGTACAGGATGACCTTTTTCTGGAAGACGGAGACGCCGCACACGATGGTGCAGGGACGCCATGACCGGAATAGACCTCGAGCTGGATCTCGAAGAAGAAGGTCAGGTCGCAGGAATAGTACCCGCGGTTGAAAGGCAGGGCTTCGACGTCGATGTAGGTGGTGATGACCTCCGCTTTTTTGGCGCGGACACTGACCGCGTGATCGATGACCATCTGATCCCGCTCGGTAAAGTAAACCTGCAGGTCCTCCAGACAGTCTTTGTCGGAGCAGGAATCGTAAACGCGTCCGGCGTCGACGCATACGGCTTCCTTGCAGCCGGCATCATGGATGTACTTGTTATCAGGCATAAGAAATCCTCCTGTTCGTTGATAGGGGAACCCCCTGGCCGTCCGGCGGTTACCCTTCATTGTCATCATATGAATCGGGGATAAAAGGGTGACGCCGATTCGCGGCCCAAGGGCCAAAACAGGGGAAAAAGAACAGAAAAACAGGCGTTGTCCATCCTTTCCGGACAACGCCTGTCTGCCGCCCGCCTCCTCTATGGCGGTGAAGTCAACATGTCGGCTGTGTCGACATGCTGCTGGGGGAATACCGAATCGCGGCGGCACGCTGCCGCCCGCCTGGCGTTCTGTCCCCGCCGACTCCTGATAAAGTGTGTTTTCGAGGCGTCTGCCCTCGAAAACATGGATCGCAAACCCACCACGGGTTTCCGTGCAGCCGTGGTTTTATGTGGAGGCCGGTACCGGATCGGACGGAGGCGCCGCCCGATCCTCCTTCCGGTAAAGGAGCTTGAGGGCTACCGGGGTGACGATGGAGAAACCATAATCAACAAAATCACGGCGGTGAAGTAGACCGGCGGGATCAGGCCGACGGCGAGGCCCTTTTGCGCCACGATGAGCGCGACCTCGCCGCGGGTCATCATGCCAACGCCAACCTTGAGGGAATCTGTCCAGGAGAAGCGGCAGGCTCTGGCGGCCAGGCCGCAGCCGACGATTTTGGTCCCGAGCGCGACGAGCACGAACAGGATGCTGAAAACCAGCATGGAGGCGTCGACCCGTGGATTTCGGTTTTCAGCCCGATACTCGCGAAGAAGATGGGACTGAAGAGCATATAGGAGCTGACGTCGATCTTGCGCGCGATGTAATCCGAATCGCGGATGTTGCAGAAAATGATGCCGGCGACATAGGCCCCGGTGATATCGGCGATCCCGAAAAGCGCTCTGCCGCAAAGGCGAACAGCAGGCAGACGGCGAAACCGAAGATCGGAATGCGGCGGCGCTGCGGGTAGCGTTTGTCGAACCATTTGAACAGCCAGTAGAGCAGGATGCCGGCCCCCGCCGCCGCCAGAAAAAGAGGCCGGTGTTGAGCACGACGGTCAGCGGCCGGACGGCCGGGTTCTTAAAGCCGATGACGAAGGTGAGCAGCAGGATGCCGAGCACGTCGTCGATGATCGCGGCACTGAGAATGGTGGTGCCCACCTTGCCCTTGTGCTTGCCCATTTCCCGGAGAGTTTCCACCGTAATGCTCACCGAGGTGGCGGTGATGATGGTGCCGATGAACACCGCCTCGAAGAAGGCGTCCGAGCCGACGGGGCTGAAGCCGTACAGGCAGGAGTAGAGCAGAAATCCCCGGCGAGAGGGACCACGACGCCCATCGCCGCGACGAATAGGGCGACCGGCCCGGTCCGCTTCATTTCCTTGAGATCGGTTTCCAGCCCCGCGACGAACATGAGCATGATGACGCCGAGCTCCGCCATCTGAGAGAGGAAATCGCTCGAATCGACCAGGTGCAGGACGTTCGGGCCGATCAGCAGGCCAGCGACAATTTCACCGACAACCTGGGGGATATGGATTTTGCGCACCAGCAGTCCAAAGGATTTGGCGGCGATGATGATCACGGCCAGATCCAGGAAAAAATCGATATTCAACGACGGGGCCCTCTTTCTTTCATGGGGATCTTGCATTCACAATTTCTTCATATTTATCGTAAGCCCCATATGGAAGAAAATCAAGGGAAATTTCGGCCTAATTTTTTATCACCATCCAGCCGTTTTTTGTGGTGTCTTTGCGGGATTCAGGCCGTATGGCTGCTGCGTATGGCCTGGAGCTCCCGATCGTTTTGGCGTTCCCACACCGATTGCCTGCGGAAAGCCGACATGGACATCCGCTTCTCCTTCTGAAAAAGAACCGGGCAAGGTTCTGGGCGCTGGAAAAGCCGACCCGCACGGCGATCTCTTTCATCTGCAGTTCGGTGAAACGGAGATAGAAGCAGACCTTTTTCAGCCGCAGCTCCTTGACATATTGATAATAGGTCATGCCCTTATAGGCCTGGAACCAGCGTTCCACCTGTTTTTTTGTAAGTGCGGAAAAGCTGGCAGACCGCCTCGAGCGTGAGATCACCGTCGAGATGGGACTCGATATACCCAGCACTTTCTGCAATTCCTCGCGTTCCTGCTGCGGCCGGCGCTGCATCTGAATCTCGGGCGTCTGCATGCCGTATTCGTAATACTGATTTTCCAGCATCCGGATGATATCCATGAAATAGAGCGGGTCCGGCAGGACCAATACCAGTCGGCGCGGTTGGCAATTTCGTACGCGCAGCTGCGGGCGCAGCGTATGAGCAGGCGCATCATATCCTCACTGACGGAGATGCGGTTGCACGTCAAGTCGTCTGAAAGGAAGGGGCGCAGCTGAAAGAACGAATGCTTCTCGGCCAGGGATTGGAAATGCGGGTGCCGGAGGGTTTCGAGGGTGAAGCTCCGGTTGAGAAAGGCGGGACGGAACAGCAGCACGAGGCCTTCGCAATGAATCATCCTGGTGCAGGTCAGACGGCGCCGCTCATGCAGGCAGAGTACGCACGGCGCGTTCATCTCCATCGGTTCGCCGTCCAACAGCGCGGTCAGCTTTCCCCGCGAGAGGATCAGGAGCCGGAAAAGCCGGTGCGGCTCCACGGCTTGATCCGCCCTTTCGATGGGCAGGACCGTCAAATGGTCGGACGTGGGCCATGTCGGTATCGGTGTGGTCGTAGTCATGATGATTTTCCCCTGTGCGTTGTTTTCCGGACGGGTTCCCCATAGCCGTTCGGATGTCGTGTTTGGAAACGTTTTTGATACGGATGGAAACCAATGCATCCGTGGTTTTCGGTAAAATAGACCTGCGTTCAACAAAATAACCAAATTTTCTCAAATCTGTTTCGGGATTGGAAGTGAAAAGGTTGAAAACTCAAACACCCCGCCGCCTAAAACGGGTTTGGGACTTTGCAAAACCATATACACCCCTGTTTCTGCTGGCAGAGCTTGTATCCTCGTCACCTATGCGGTGTCGTTGTTTCTGCCCCAGAATCTGCTGAGGCTGACCGACCAGGTGCTCATCGGCGGTGAGCACGGCCTCTCCCCGGAGATCATCCGGAATTATGCGGTCCTGTTCCTGACGGCGATCGTTTTCAACCTGATCTATGCATATACGTGGCAGACGCTGCAGAACCGCTATGTCGTCGATGTGAAGAACGCCGTGTTTGAAAGGGCTGTCCGGTCGAGGGCGTCTTTCCTCACCCATATGAACAGCGGCGACATCATGAGCCGCATCGACGGGGACAGCGAGCAGTTCCTGCACGTCATCCAGCGCAACCTGTTCCATTTCGTCAATTCGATCCTGCTGTGTGCCGGCGTCGTCGTCATGGTGGCCAGGATCAATCTGGTGATCGCGGAATGCTGATTGTCGCGGCCGCGCTGCCGATCGTCATGACCCGGTTGTGCGGCCGTCTGACCGGAGCGGTATGCCCCGGACAGGCGGGAGGTCACCGGCGCCTTTACCGGCCGCCTGTTCGAGATCCTGAAAGGTTCCGGGAGATCCGGCTCCTGTGCGCGGAGCGTGGGCCTCCAGCCAGGTTTTGCGCCGCTGCGCCGGCTGATTACTCTGGGAACCGTACCCGCTGGGTGGATTTTCTGGTCGGCAGAGGCATCTATCTGGTCAATTTGATCGCCTCCCTGGTCATTTACGGATACGCGGCGTGGCGGATTTATCGTGGGGAGATGTCGGTCGGGCAATTTCTGGCGGTCATCGATTATGTCGCGCTGATGCACAAGAAATTCAATTGGATGCTGCGGATCTATCTCGACTGGTTTTCGCGCCGGGTCAGCCTGGACCGGGTAAGCGAGGTGCTGGACACCGAGGAGGAGCCTGCCGGAGGACGGGCCCTTCCGGTTGTGGAAGAGGTGACGTTCGAGCATGTGACCTTTTGGTTATGAGGAGAAACCCGTGCTGTACGACGTCTCCTTCTCCATTCGGAAAGGGGACAAGGTGGCGGTCGTCGGGGCGAGCGGGGCCGGCAAGACGACCATCATGGACCTGTTCCTGCGGCTGTATGACCCATGGTCGGGTTCTGTGCGGATCAACGGGGAGGAGGCCGGAGCCTTTTCCCTGGCGGATCTGCGCAGCCGGATCGGGGTGGTCAGCCAGGATATCCGCCTGTTTGAAGGAAGCGTGAGGAAAACCTGCTGCTCGGACGGCAGGGGACCGATGAGGAGCTGTGGGAAGCCCTGCGCCGGGTGGGCCTTGACGAGCTGATCCGCAGCTTGCCGGCGGGGCTCGACGAACGGATCGGCGGGAACACCCGCGGGCTGTCTGGGGGACAGCAGCAGCGCCTGATGATCGCACGCCTGCTGCTGCGCCGCGTCTCGCTGATCCTGCTCGACGAAGCGACCTCCGCGCTGGATGTGGACATGGAGGAGCAGGTCGCGGAGGAGCTGATGCACCTGGACGAAGACATCACGGTGGTGGTCGTTTCCCACCGTTTCTCGGCCATACGTGGCTGCGGAAAGGTCATTGTGATAAACGGAGGGGAGATCGAGGCGGTGGGCTCCCACGAGGAAATGCGGGCGAAGTCGGTCACCTACCGCCGTCTGTTCGGGAAGGAGGGGGCGGCATGAGACTTGGCCGTTGGGAGATTTTCCGCCGAATTAAGCCCTATGCCCGGGAATCCCGGTGGCTGATTGTCGTCATGCTTCCTGTGCAGCGCGGCGGCGGTCCCGGTTTCCCTGGTCAATCCGGTGTTCTTTCAGATCCTTATCGACGACGTGATGCGGGAGCGCCAGATCGCGGTGTTTTACCAGGTGGTCGTGGGGCTGCTGGCGGTGTATCTCTGCCGCCTGCTGCTGGGAGCCGTGGAGCTGGGGGTGAGCAACCGCCTGCTTAACCGTTTCACCCTGTCGCTCCGCACGGATATCTGGAATACCTACAAGCGGCTGCCCCTGGCTACTTTTTTGAGAAAGAGAAGCCGGGCAACTGGAAAATGCGGCTGATAGACGATGTCGACGGCCTCGGCAGCTTCATCAAGGACCAGGTGGTCGATTACCTGTTCAGCCTGGTTACGGTGGCCGTTACCCTGGTGCTCACGCTGCGGATGAGTCCGCTGATGACCCTGCTCTGCTGTCTGACCATCCCGCTCGTCTTCCTTCTCAACGCCTGGATCGGGCGGGGAACGGGCAAGGTCAACGAGGATATCCGGGGGTCAGCCAAAACTACACCTCCTTTACGCACGACGCGCTGCAATACTGGAAGGAAATCAAAATACAGAATGCCGAGGATACCTTTATCGGCCGTTACCGGGCATACCGCAAGCGCCTGGCGGAGCTGGGATACCGCTGGATCCGGTACTGGCTGTACGCGGAGATATTCAACGATTTCAAGGCAAACTACCTGACCAAGGTGCTCGTGTACATCATCGGGTCGTTTTTCGTCATCCGCGGCCGGATCACGGTCGGGCAGCTCATCCTGTTCGGAGAGTACTTCTCCATGCTGTTTTCCTCCCTGGACGCGGTCAGCAGCCGAAACGCGCAGCTGCGGACCAACGCCCCGTATTACAGCCGGGTATTTGAAACCTCTCCCTGGCCCGGGAAGCGGACGGCGAAAATGAACGGCCTCTGCTGGGCGAGGTCGAGGCCGCGGATATCCGCTACGGCTACACGCCGGAGGAGCCGGTTTTGCAGGACGTGTCCCTGCGGTTTGGAGCCGGGCGGCTACACCGCCCTGGTCGGGCACAGCGGCTGCGGCAAAACGACCCTTGCCAAGTTGCTGCTGCTCCTTTACCATCCGGACGCGGGTTCCATCCGCTACGACGGGCGGGAGGCTTCCGAGCTGCGCCGCCGCGTGCTGTACCGGCATACCGGCATGGTGATGCAGGACAGCTACCTGTTCAACATGAGCATCCGGGAAAATCTCCTCATCGCCAGGGAGGACGCCACTGAAGCAGAGCTGCTCGACGCCTGCGGGAAGGCGAGCATCCGGGAGTTTGTGGAGGGCCTTCCGAAGGGGCTGGACACCGAGATCGGGGAACGGGGCGTCCGCCTGTCGGGCGGGCGGCGGCAGCGCTTGGCTATCGCCCGTGCGCTCCTTCGTGAGCCGCGCCTGCTGCTGTTCGACGAAGCCACCAGCTCCCTGGACAAAATGTCGGAGGACCGGGTCAACGAAGCCGTCCGGGAAGCCGCGGGGCAGGCCACGTTGCTGGTGATTTCCCATAAGCCGTCCGCTGTCCTGCGGGCCGAGCGGATCGTGGTCATGGATGACGGGCGGGTCATCGACGCGGGAACGCACGACGAACTGCGTGCGCGCAACGGCTTTACCGCAAACTGGCAAAGGACGAAGGAGGAATTGGATGAGGCGGGAGAACGCATACATACTGGAGCTCTGCCGTTTTCAGGACGCGGATCGGAAAGGCTCCGGGATTGGATGGCGCAGGGCCTGGATTATCCCTACATATTAGGCCACCTCCTTTTCAACCGGATGGGGGAGCGGCGTACCACACCCTTCAGAATGCCGGCCTCCTTCCCTCGGTCAACCGGGAATTCCGCGGCGCGCTGGAGGCGGTCTATGAGCAGAACCGGCTGCGCACCAGCAGTTACCGCCGCCTTCTCGGCCAGCTTGGAGGATGCTCCGGGACGCGCCGTTTCCATATGCCCTCCTCAAGGGCGGGCTGCTGGTCAGCCGGTATCCGGACAGGCTGCGCACCTCAAACGACATGGACATCCTCATTCAGGCACGGGACATTCCCGCCCTGTCCGACCGGCTGCGGGAAAGTGGCTTCGAGCAGGGGTTCTGCGTGCCGGCCGGTTCCGTCCGGCGACCCGGCAGGAGATCATCTCTTCCCGGATGAACCGGGGCGAAACGGTGCCGTTTGTCCGGAAAGTGGATCTGCCGGGGATGCCTTACTGGGAGATCGACATCAATTTCACCCTCGATTATCAGGCCCGGGACAGCGGCGCCGTGGAGCGGCTGCTCGAGGGGAGGCAGGCGCGGATCGAGACGGCGGAAGCGCCGCTTTATACCCTGGCGCCGGCCGATTTCCTGCTGCATCTGTGCGCTCATCTCTATAAGGAGGCCAGCATCTACAACTGGGTGGAGATGGGCCGGGATTTGTCGCTTTACAAATTCAGCGACCTCTATCTGCTGCTGAGAGAGGACCTGGACGAGGCTCTCGCCGCGGAGGTCCTGGAACGGGCGGAGGCCTGCGGCCTCAAAGGGAGTGTGCCTTTTCCTTCTATCACACCCGCGCGCTCTTTTCCATGCGCCATCCGGTCCTGGACGGGCTCCTCGAGGGCCTGAAGCCGTGGGATATGGAACGGCTGGGCGAGATCTATCGCCCGTCCGACGGGAGGGTGTTCCGCCATGGGATGCCGTTTGACGAGTGGATGTTCTGCGGCGTCCGAAAGGAGAAGCTGTATGAAGCTGCAAATGCGACCGCATGAGACTCCCGGCCTTCTGATCACCTTCTGCGGGCTGGACGGCTGTGGGAAAACCACCCTCATCCGCAGGTTGACGCGGTATCTGGAAGAGCTGGAGGTGCCGGCCTTCCTGACCAAGCAGCCCACCGACGCGGTGCGGCAGTCGGAGATTTTCCGCACGTATATGGACACGCCGGCCCACGATGCCTACGATTACCGGGCGCTGTCCCTCTACTGCGCGAGCGACCGGGTACAGCATTCCAACCGGGTGATCCGCCCCCGCCTCGAGCGGGGGAAACCGTGGTCAGCGACCGGTATTTTTATTCCTGCCTGGCCAATCTGAGAGCCAGGGGCTATGAGCAGGACCGCTGGATTTACGAGATATCTGCCAGCATCCCGAAGCCGGATCTCGCCTTTTCCTGGATGTAGATGTGGATACCGCCATCCGGAGGTGCGGTCCCGCGCAGTGAACAGGACCGGTATATCGACGTGCCGCTGCAGCACCGCCTGCGGCGGAATACCGGGAAATCGCCGCCGAGAACGGGGGATCCCGATCCCCACTGATCGCGGGGAAGAGGAGAGCTTTGACCGGGTCAAAGAGGCGGTGGCCGGGGTGCTGCGGTATGTTTGAGGGGCTGTACGGTTTGTCCTGCGTGGAAAACCAGGTGCTGGCGTTCCTGCGGCAGCAGGAGGTCGATGTGGCGCCGCTGTACTATAACAGCGCCGTCCCGCTCAAGGAGCTCTTTTTCTTCATGGTCATCCAGGGGATGAGCCCAGTCCGCTTCGACCGGGTGGGGCGGATCCAGGATGATCTGCGCGCCAGGGGGATGCTGGCCTTCGAAAAACGGGGAGCAGGAGCTATCCGCCTGGCTCGAGACGTTGTCGGAACAGACGGAGCGGGAGGCTGTCTTGATCCTGGTCACCCGGAATTCACCAAAAGCGTCCTGATGGCGCGGTGCTTCCGGGACGACCATTATGTCCGGCTGCTCCCCGAGGGGGAGGGGTGGGCCGTCTTCAACGATATCCCGGACAAATCGGTGATGCTGACCGGTACCGAGCTGCGGGAGGCGTATGCGGGAAGTGGATTTCACCTGTGCTTGCGCCGTGGGTTGGACAGGGAGGAACGCCGGCGGTTTTGGAACGGCCGCATCTTCAAACCGGAAAATCACGTGGATTTCTGGTTCTATGAACAGGATCTCGACGGGATCCCCGACGTCGGCAGACGGCTGCGGGACATGATCGGGATTTATAAGCAGCTGCGTTACCGGATCGCGGCTTATTACGAGGACTACGGGTTGGACATGGCGTTCATGCGGAAGATGGAACCCGAAATGGAACGCATCTATGCGTTGTCGAGTATTATCATCTCAAACGCACGGTTCCGCCCTCACAGTTTTATACCCTTCTGCAAGAAATCGCCCGGATGGACAACAGGCTCATGGCGGAACTGCGGAGCCGATTAGGAGGATGAAGATGGATAAGGTAGAACAACAGGTCAACGACGTACTGCGGCGGTACTGTTGGTGCGACTCCCCGGAAAGGGAGCAGCGGCTCAAGGACGATTTGGGAATCGACAGCCTGCGGCTGGTGGTGGAGGTGCTCGTGGCGCTGGAGGAGGAATTCGGCGTCACCCTGAAGGAGGCGGATCTGGATCCCGAGGCGATTCAAACGGTGGGCGATGTCTACGCACTCATGGAGAAATACCGGTTATCTCCTGCCTGACCGGCCGGGATATACGCTGGGGCTGCGGTGAGGATAAAGGAGGATTTGAAGATGACGCTGTATACCTATCTGCGCGAGCGGGCCAGGGAACATCCGAACAGGATCGTGCGGGATGAAACGCGGTCCATGACCTTCAGTAAGCTGTTTGAGGAGGCGGAAGAAATCGGCAGGACGCTGTCGGGCCGTCTGTACGGCATCCTCTGCCGCTCGGATCTGGACACAGCCCTCCCTGCTGCTGGCCTGCCTGTCGGCGGGCAAGACCGCCGTACCGCTGTCACCGCGATACGGCAGGGCCCATGTGGAAAAGATCCGACGGGCGGCGGGGCTCTCCTGCATCCTGACCGAGCAGGGACCGCTCACGGTAGGATCCCGTCGCCTGAGGAAGAGACGCTGGAGGGATACGGCTGATCCTTTATACATCCGGGACGACGGGCGTGCCCAAAGGGGGCCATGCTGGCCGACGACGGGCTGCTCGTGAACCTGCTCGCGGTGGAGGGTATTTCGATATCCGGGGCCAGATCCGGATCGCCCGGCCGCTGTACCATTGCGCCGTCCTCATGGGGGAATTCTTCCCTCCCTGGTCAAAGGGGTGGATATCGTGTTTGACGGCGGCGATTTCCAGCCGTTGCGCCTGCTCGACGCGATAGAGGAGGACGGGACGACGGTGCTGTGCGGCACACCAACCCTTTTCTATCTGCTGTGCGGGGCGGCGCGCCGCCGCGGCCGGGTGCTGCCGCTGCATAGCGCGGCCGTCAGCAGGGGAATGCATGACGCCGAGCGTGGCCGTACGGATGCGCGAGGCCATGCCCGAAACCGCGATATACCATGTGTACGGCTTGACCGAGGCCGGGCCGCGGGTCAGCTATCTGCCACCCGAGCTGTTCGACAAAGCGCCCGGCTCGGTCGGGACGCCCCTTCCCTGTTGGGAATATACCATTGAGGATGGGGGCTGTTCCTGCTGGGAGAAAGCCGGATGAAGGGATATTACCGCTGCCCGGATGAAACCAGGCGGGCGCTTTGCGGTGGCTGGCTGCACACCGGCGACATAGCCGATACCGACGCCGACGGCCGCCTGTATATCCGTTCGCGCCGCGACGACCTGATTATACGGGCCGGCATCAACGTATATCCGCAGGAAATCGAGAACGCCTTGCGCGAGGAGGACGGCATCGTGGACGTGATGGCCTATGGGAAACGCGATGAGGTGGTAGGGCAGCGCATCCACCTGGAAGCAGTGGCCCCAGGCATGACGAGACGGGAGCTATGGGAACTTTGCCGGAAGACACTGTCCCCCTACCAATATCCGGACGATTTTGAGATCGTGGACCGCCTGCCGCGAAACGCTTCGGGCAAGCTGCTGCGCAACAGGGGTGAGAGACAGGGATGAACATCGAAGCTCAGGTGCGCAGGCTGCTCGGCGAGACCGTCGGGCCTTATGATTGGGAGAATGTGCCGGCGGATGAGGACCTGCGCCGCGACGGCATGAACAGCTTAAACTGTATCAGCCTGGTCGTGGCGATCGAAGAGGCCTTCGGTATCGAGGTCCCTCCTGAGAGGCTGGGGCTCCGGTATGTCGGCACCATCGGGGACATCTGCGGCCTGATCCGGAATATCCAGCAGGGAACACTTCGGCCGGAATAGGCGGAAATTTGTCAAAATTTCCACTTTTTCTGTGAAATTATATCACATAATTTTCTGGAAAACAAGAGGGATTCGACCAAATATTTTCCATTAAAACAGCGTATAAAATCCAAATTTAATGGGAAAAGCATAAAAAATAGTCAAAAACCAGAAAAATGGTTTTGAATTCGGTTAGGCATATTCACATTATTTATATAACGGGGACTGGATCCGGTGTAGATCACGAAAAGCCGCTTTTCCTTTCAATGGAAGGCGGCTTTTTTCCTCGTTCTAAAAATTTGATCCATCGGATTTTTCTATTTTTATAATGTGATAAAAATTCACTCTATTTGGTGTGGGTTTTCTGGAGAATGCCGCCAGACGCCGGCCGATGGAAGCGAATTCCGATTTTGTTCACGTATTTTCCACGGAATGTGCTATACTGGATACCGTCACCAAATAGCATCAGATTAGGAAAAGAGAGCGGGCGAGGCATGATGGAATTCAACCGGGAGACCATGTTTCATATTGGGCTGACACCAGCGCAGGGGGCGGCGTATGCCATCGTCACCGGTGACCCGGGACGGGTGGAGTCCATTGCCCGGAGGATGGAGGGCGCCTGCTTTGAAGCGCAGAACCGCGAGTATACCACCTGGTCGGGCCGGATCGGGAGCGAACGGGTGCTCGTGACCTCCCATGGGATCGGCGGCCCATCCACCGCCATCTGTGTGGAGGAGCTGGCGCGCTGCGGAGTGAAAACCCTGATCCGGGTGGGTACCTGCGGCGGCATGGCCTTGTCCGTGCAGGGCGGGGATGTGGTGGTAGCCACGGGGGCCATCCGGATGGAGGGCACCTCCCGGGAATATCTGCCGGTGGAATTCCCCGCCGTGGCCGATTTTTGAGGTGACGGGTGCGCTCGCCGCCGCGGCTGGAAAATGGGACAGGGCAGTCCATATCGGCGTGGTGCAGAGCAAGGATTCGTTTACGGCCAGCACAGCCCGGAAGAGTCGCCGGTGGCCTGTCAGCTCCAGACCGCCTGGCAGGCGTGGCTCAAGGGCGGGTGTCTGGCCTCGGAGATGGAGACGGCCGCCCTGTATACCGTCGCGGCGGCAAGAGGGCTGCAGGCGGGGTTGTGTGCTCCAGGTCATCTGGAATCAGGAACGGGAAAAGGCGGGACTGCCGAACCCGCGCGCGGCCGAAACCGACGCGGCGGCGGGATTGCGGTCGAGGCGCTTGCCCGTCTGATGAAATAGGGTCATACGCACTGTTTTGGGAGTTGCGGGGAGCTGGAAGCTTGTGCTATAATAAATCGTTATGTTGAGGGGGGGACGCGCTTGATCGTACTGGGGATCGATCCGGGCTACGCCATTGTGGGCTGGGGTGTGGTCCGGTATGAGCGGGGACGGTTCGCTCCCTGGATTACGGCGCGGTGCTCACCCCGGCGGGAATGGACTTTTCCCGCCGGCTCGAGATCATATATGATGAACTGCTCGCCCTCATCGACCGGGCGAAGCCCGACGCCCTGGCGGTGGAGAAGCTGTATTTCAAAACAACCAGAAGACGGCTATCGATGTGGCCCCAGGCCAGAGGGGTGATCCTGCTGGCGGCGAAAAAGCGGGGCGTGCCGTTGTATGAATATACCCCGTTGCAGGTCAAGAGTGCGGTTACGGGCTATGGCCAGGCGGAAAAGCCCCAGGTGATGGAGATGACCCGGCGGCTTCTCCGGGCTGCGGGAGGTCCCGAAACCCGACGATACCGCCGATGCCCTGGCTATTGCCATCTGCCACGGGCAGATGGGGGGCACGGCCCTCAAGCGCAGCATCGTCGCCGGGCGGCGGACATGATGGAGGAAAAAAGGAGCCAGGATATGTATTACAGTGTAAGGGGCGACCTCATCCACGCGGATCCCAAAATGGCGGTCATCGAATGCGGCAGGGGTGGGCTATAAGTGCCATATTACCATGAACACCGCCCTGGCAGCTCCGCCCGTGGGGCAGGAAGCGATGCTGTATACCGTGCTGAACGTCCGGGAAGACGCACTCGAGCTGTTCGGGTTTGCCAGCCAGGGGAACTCACTTGTTTCAAGCAGCTGACCGCCGTGTCTGGCGTGGGGCCCAAGGTGGGGTTGGCCATCCTTTCCGAACTGTCCCCCGAACGGGTGGCCCTGGCGGTGGCGGCGGGGATTTCAAATCCCTGACCAAGGCCCAGGGGTGGGCGCCAAGCTGGCCCAGCGGATCGTACTGGAAATGAAGGATAAGGTGGGGGCTCTGGCGCCTTCCGGCGGGATGGAGCTGCCGGAGGCAGGTGTGCCGGGCGGTGTGAGCGCGGCGGGAAACGCCGCTGAAGCGGCCGCCGCCCTGACGGTGCTGGGGTTCACCCCGGGAAGCCGCCGCCGCCGTGGGGCGGCTGGACAGCGCCCTGCCGGTGGAGACGCTGGTGCGGGAAGCCCTTAAGACGCTGGGGAAACGCTGAGATGGATAGGATTCACTGTCCGGCCTGCGGAGAGCCCATGAGGCGGGGTTGTCTGGATGCTGCCGGCCAGCGGCTACTCTGGTATGAGCAGACGGACGAGGAACCGCCCACACGGTGGGAACGCCTGAAAATGAAGCCGGCGCTATATATTGGAAACTGGGAACCACCGTTCGGCGGGGTGCTGCAGCCGGATGTCTGGTACTGTGAAAGCTGCAATCTCATGCTGTTTCGTCCTTGTAACAGCCGGAGACCCCGGTGAGGAGGATCGCCTGACATGGAAATGGATTACGAAAACCGTATGGTCGCGGCAGAATACCTGCCGGAGGACGAAGGGGACAATCCCTTCGCCCCCGCACCCTGACCGAATATATCGGGCAGGAGAAGGTCAAGGAACCTGTCGGTTTTCATCGACGCGCCAAGCTGCGGGGGAGGCGCTCGATCACGTGCTGCTGTACGGCCCCCCGGCCTGGGCAAGACCACCCTGGCCGCCATCATCGCGAACGAGCTGGGGTCAATTTCCGGATTACCTCGGGCCCCGCACTGGAACGGGCGGGGGATCTGGCAGCCCTGCTGACGAACCTCAACCCGGGCGACGTGCTCTTCATCGACGAGGTGCACCGCCTGCCCCGGACAGTGGAGGAAATCCTCTATCCCGCGATGGAGGATTTTTCCATTGATATCATCAACGGCAAGGGGCAGGGAGCGGCCTCCATTCATCTGCCGCTGCCCAAATTCACGCTGATCGGCGCCACCACCCGGGCGGGACAGCTCTCCGCGCCGCTGCGGGACCGGTTCGGGGTGATCCTGCGCCTGGAGCTTTATACTCCGGAGGAGCTGGGGCGGATCGTGGGCGCAGCGCCAAGATCCTCGACATCCCTGTGACCGGGACGGCGCTCTCGAGATCGCCTCGCGGTCCCGCGGCACCCCCCGTATCGCCAACCGGCTGCTCAAACGGGTGAGGGATTTCGCGCAGGTGATCAGCGACGGCAACATCAGCGAGACCGCCGCCCGGCAGGCCCTCGACCGTCTGGAGGTCGACGAGCTGGGCCTGGATATGGTGGACCGCCGGATGCTGCTGGCCATGATTAAGCATTATAACGGTGGGCCGGTGGGGCTGGACACCCTGGCGGCGGTCATTGGGGAGGAGGCGGTGACCATCGAGGACGTGTACGAGCCCTATCTGATGCAGATCGGCTTTATCAACCGCACCCCGAGGGGACGGGTGGTGCTCCCCGCCGCCTATGCCCATCTGGGGCTGTCCGCCCCGGGGCAGGGCCTGCCCGAGCAGATGAACCTGCTGGAGTAACCGTCTGCCGTGCGGCCTTCTATGCGGTAAGGGGGATTGTATGAAAAAGGCCAATCGGAAAACATGGGGCTGGATTGTCGCGGCGGCGGGAGTCCTGGTGCTGGGCGGCTGCGCCTGCGGCCTGATCCGGAGCCTGCGTCCCGGCCTGCCTGTGGCGGCGCCCTTCACCCCTGCCGGAGGAGGACTGGGTCAGTGGCAGGAGGGAGGCGGTACCCCGGTGGTGCTCAAGAGCGCCATCCGCTGGAACGACACCCTTTACTACGCTATTCCCGGAGATCGCCGGACGGTGGTTCTGGAAGAGCCGCTGGCCCGGGTGGATCAGGGCCTGCCGTGGTTCGAGGACCTGTTTTTCCGGGAATACCTGCAGCGGGTGGGGTACGATGACAAGGGCGAGTTCCTGTACCGGGGATCGCCCATGGCACCCTTCTCTACGCCACCCGGGAGGCCCTGGACCGGCTAACCGCTCCTGAACAGGCCCTGACCGGCATCCATGTGGGTTACGAAGCGGACGCGCGGATCACCGATCCGGCGGATATGGAAACCTTGCGGCGGCTCGAGACCATACGGGGCGAGACCGTCCGGTACAGGACCGAGAGCAGCGCCGCGTATTCGTATTCGATCTCATATATGTACAATGATCTGCCGCTGCTCCACTGGGAAGCGACCATCGCCCGGATCGACGGACAATTCGTGTATGTGAAAAGCCCCTGGACGGCGGTCCGGTATGGAGAGCTGGCCTCGCCGTCGCCCGCGGCGGCATCGAAGGACTATAGCGAGGGGGCGTCGCCATCGCGGATCCGGAGACGGTCCGGGCGCTGCTGGATATCCGGGTGGACGGGGAACCCGTTTTCGTCCTGGAGGGGCGGCAGGGCACCGCCCTTTGAGCGTAACATCCGCCTGTTGTGGGACGGGCCGGATTTTACATATACTATAGAGCACATACCGTATCTTTTGTGGGAAAGAAGGAGTCAAGTGTATGGGAAGACTGTTTGGAACGGATGGCGCGCGGGGCGTGGCCAATACCGAGCTCAGCTGTGAGACCGCCATGGCCATCGGCCGGGCGGCGGCGATGGTGCTCGCCGAGGCGGAGCATCACAAGCCGAAGGTGGTCATCGGCAAGGATACCCGGGTGTCCTCCGACGTGCTGGAGGCGGCGCTGGTGGCGGGCTTTTGCTCGGTGGGGGCCGATGTGCTTCTGCTGGGTGTGCTGCCTACCCCGGCGGTAGCCTATCTGGTCAAGGCGTATGGCGCGGACGCGGGTGTGATGATCTCCGCCTCCCACAATCCCTGCGAATACAACGGGATCAAGATCTTCAACAGCGAGGGCTACAAGCTCTCCGACGCCCTGGAGGAGGAGATCGAGGCTATCGTCCTTGACGGGGCCAAAACCCCGCCCTGCCCGACCGGCGGGGACATCGGCCGGGTGTCCTCCTGCAAGAACGCGGTGGACGATTATGTCCGGCACCTGCTGTCCGTCACCGATGTCGACCTGCGGGGGATGCGGCTGGCGGTGGACTGCGCCAACGGCTCGGCCAGCGCCACGGCCCGCCGTCTGTTTTCCGCCCTGGGGGCCGACTGCGTGTTTCTCAACGACCAGCCCGACGGCGTCAATATCAATGAAAACTGCGGCTCCACCCATATCGAGCAGCTGGCCGACTTTGTCAAAAAGCTCAAATATTTCGCCGGCGTCGCCTTTGACGGGGACGCCGACCGCTGCCTGGCCGTGGACGAAAAGGGCAACCTCATCGACGGGGACAAGATCATCGCCGCCCTGGCGGTGGATATGAAGGACAAGGGCGAGCTGCCCGGGGACGCGGCGGTGGTCACCGTCATGTCCAACCTCGGGTTTTTCCGTTTCTGCGAGCAGAACGGTATTTCGCCGGTGTCCACCAAGGTCGGGGACCGGTACGTACTGGAGGAAATGGTGAAGAACGGCTACACCATCGGCGGCGAGCAGTCGGGGCATATCATCTTCCTCCGGCACGCCACCACCGGGGACGGCCAGCTCTCCGCCGTCAAGCTGCTCTCCATGTGCCGCGAACGGGGGCAGAAGCTCTCCCGCATCGGCTCCATGATGGAGCGGTATCCCCAGGTGCTCATCAACGTGCGGGCCGACGCGGAGCAGAAGGCCCGCTATACCGCCGACACCGCCCTGGCGGAGGAAATCCGCCGGGCCGGGGAATCCCTTGGCCGGGACGGCCGGGTTCTGGTCCGGGTCTCCGGCACTGAACCCCTCATCCGCGTGATGGTGGAGGGAAAAGATTTTGAAGAGATCAACCGCCTCGCCGTCGAGGTGGGGAGAAGATCAAGGCGGGCATCGGCGCGTAGGGAACCCTGCCGGACCGCCCAAACGGGAAGGAAACGACATCCATGAGGGCCGCTGTACACTGGAAAGATTATGAACTGCTGGACGCCTCGGGCGGCGAGCGGCTGGAGCGGTGGGGGAGATCATCCTCATCCGCCCCGACCCGCAGATCCTGTGGGATACCCCGGACCGACCCGCTCTGGCAAAAGCTCATGCCCGTTATCACCGCTCGGGGACGGGCGGCGGCCATTGGGAACGGCTGCGCCCGCTGCCCGACGTGTGGGAGATCGGATACGACGCTCCGGAGTCGGGCCTTGCGGGGCTGCGGTTCCGTCTCAAACCCATGGGCTTCAAGCATACCGGCCTGTTCCCTGAACAGGCCGTCAACTGGGAGCGGATGGCCGTCCTCATCCGGGAGCCGGCCGGCCGGTCAGGGTGCTTAACCTGTTCGGGTATACCGGCGGCGCCACCCTCGCCTGTGCCGCGGCCGGGGCGAGCGTGACCCATGTAGACGCCTCAAGGGGATGGTCGCCTGGGGCCGGGAAAACGCCGCGTTATCGGGGCTTGCGGATAAACCCATCCGCTGGCTCGTCGACGATTGCGGCAAGTTTGTCGCCAGAGAACAGCGGCGGGGAACACCTACGACGGGATCGTCATGGATCCGCCCTCCTATGGCCGGGGCCCCGGCGGCGAGGTCTGGAAGCTTGAGGAGCAGATCGACGGCCTGATCGCGCAGTGCGCCGCCCTGCTGTCGGACAATCCATTGTTTTTCGCTGTCATTCCTACACCGCCGGCCTGTCGCCGTCGGTTATGACCTATATGCTAAATACCCGCCTGCTTCCGCGTTTCGGCGGGGAACACAGGCGGACGAGATTGGCCTGCCGGTGATGTGCGGAGGCTTTTCTCCCCCACGGGTGCTGCCCTGCGGGGCCACGGCGCTGTGGCTTTCCGCCGGTACGGCGGACAAGCCGGATGAAGGAGGTGAGGGGCATGGATATGCTTCAGGCGGCAGACGTGTATTTTCAGTATGAGTATCCGGACGAGCCGCCCCAGAAGGTGCTCGAGGGGATCGATCTAACGGTCGAAAAGGGTTCTTTCGTCGCCCTGCTCGGGCACAACGGCTGCGGAAAATCGACCCTCGCCAAACATTTCAATGCCATGCTGCTGCCTACGGGCGGCACCGTGCTGGTCCGGGGGATCGATACCACGGACGAAGAGAAGAAGTATGAGATCCGCAGCACGGTGGGGATGGTGCTGCAAAACCCGGATAATCAGCTCGTCTCCACCATCGTGGAGGAGGACGTGGCGTTCGGCCCCGAAAACCTCGGCATCCCGCCGGAGGAGATCCGCCGCCGGGTGGACGACGCCCTGAAGGCGGTGGGGATGTACGAATACCGGGAGCACGCGCCCCACAAGCTGTCGGGCGGCCAGAAACAGCGGGTTGCCATCGCGGGTGTCATCGCCATGCAGCCGGAGTGCATCGTCCTCGACGAGCCGACCGCCATGCTGGATCCCCAGGGCCGCCGGGAGGTCATGCAAACCATCCGGGCGCTCAACCGGGAACGCGGTATCACCGTGGTGCTCATCACCCATTATATGGACGAGGCCGTGCAGGCCGACCGGGTGGTGGTGATGGACGAGGGACGGATCCTTATGGACGGCACGCCCCGTGAGGTGTTCTCCCGTGTGGACGATCTCCGCAGGGTCGAGCTGGATGTTCCTCAGCCCACCGAGCTCTGCGCCGCGCTCAAGGCGGACGGGCTGCCCCTGCCCGACGGGGTGCTCAGCGTGGACGAATGCGTAGAGGCCCTGTCGATGCTGTTCGATCTCCGGCCGTCCTGACGGCCGCCGCCCCATCCCTATACTTTGTGGACCCGGACCGAACGCCTTGTTCCGCCGGGATCCGTTGGAGGCTGACCCATGCCGGTTCTCGAAACACAAACCTGTCCTTTGTTTCTTCCCGGGTACGCCGTTTGAGAAAACGGCGATGGCCGATGTGTCCCTGAGCGTTGAGGAGGGGACTTCGTCGGCGTGATCGGCCACACCGGCTCCGGGAAATCCACCCTGGTGCAGCATCTCAACGGGCTGCTGCGCCCCACCTCCGGCCAGGTGCTGCTGGAGGGCCGGGATATCTGGGCCGAGCCAAAAAAGATCCGGGACGTCCGGTTCCAGGTGGGGATGGTCTTCCAGTATCCGGAACATCAGCTCTTTGAGGACACCACCTATAAGGATATTGCCTTCGGCCCGAAAAATATGGGCCTGTCCGAGGATGAAATCGACGCGCGGGTCCGGCGGGCGGCGGCTTTCGTAGGGCTGAAAGAGGAGCTCCTCGACAAATCCCCCTTCGAGCTGTCCGGACGGGGAGAAGCGCCGGGCCGCCATTGCGGGGGTCATGGCCGTGGAACCCGAGGTGCTCATCCTCGACGAGCCCACGGCGGGCCTCGATCCGCGTGGGCGGGACATGATCCTCGAACAGATTGGCGCCTATAAGGAAGAGAACGACACCACTGTGCTGCTGGTTTCCCACAGCATGGAGGATGTGGCGCGCACGGCGAAGAAGGTGCTGGTCATGAACGGTGGCCGGATCGCCATGTACGCCCCCACGGCCGAGGTGTTTTCCCGGGCGGAGGAGCTCGAAGCCATCGGCCTGTCCATCCCTGCCGTGACCAAGGTGTTCATGCGCTTGCGGGAAAAGGGCTATCCGGTCGGGGACAATGTCTATACCGTTGGGCAGGCCGAGCAGAGGCTTCTCCCTCTGTTGAAAGGGGGAGCGCACCATGCTGAGCGGGATCACCATCGGCCAGTATTTCCCCGGCCGCTCCCTGGTCCATCGGATGGACCCGCGGGTCAAGCTGGTGCTCACTTTCGCCTATATCGTGGCAGTTTTCATCCCCCGCAACTGGGTGGGGATGGGGCTGGCGGCAGGCTTCCTGGTTTTTTCAGTGGCGCTGTCCCGCCTGCCGCTGAAACTGGTGTGGAAAAGCGTCAAGCCGATCCTCCCCCTCGTCCTTTTTACGTCGGTTATCAACATCTTCTTTGTGGACGGCGGCGACATCCTGGTGGATTGGTGGATATTCCACATCACGGTTCGGGGGTGGTCACGGCGGTATTCATCGCCCTGCGGATCGTCTGTCTGATAGCGGGCAGCAGTCTCCTGACCTATACCACCTCGCCCACAACGCTGACCGACGCCCTGGAACGGCTGATGAAGCCGCTCAAGCTGCTGCATGTGCATGTGCATGAAATCGCCATGATGATGACCATCGCCCTGCGCTTCATTCCCACCCTGGTGGAGGAGACCGACAAGATTATGTCGGCCCAGAAGGCCAGGGGTGCCGACATCGAAAGCGGCGGTTTGATGCAGCGCGTCCGGGCGCTGATCCCGATCCTGATCCCCTTGTTCGTCTCCTCCTTCCGGCGGGCCTACGAGCTCGCCATGGCGATGGAATGCCGCTGCTATCACGGCGGGGAAGGGCGCACGAGGATGAAACAGCTCCATATGCTGCCGCGTGACCTTGTGTGCCTGCTGGTGATGGCGGGGCTGATCGGCGGCCTGATCGTGCTCAATATCCTGCTCCCCGCAGTGCTGTGAGGCGGCCCATCATCGTATGACCGCCCGAAAGCCCGGGGCCGCAGCCCCTTTTTGTATAGAGGATGGTTCAGGAGTCCACGGTGGGAGGCTTTCCTAAAAAAAGAAAGCCGACTGGGTTACCTGGGGTCCAAGGGGGATCCCCTTGGCGCCTCTTTTGCCTCCGTTCTCGGCGAAGAGAAAGGAGGTGGCCGCGCATGGGATACCCTAATCGGATTAACAGCGCATGGTATGCGCGGACATACCGCAACAAAAATCTGGTCTGCGGACCACCTTCTTTTGGCCGAGCTTTAGCTCGTGGCCCCAAAGAAGGCAAACGTGCTCTTTTTCATTTGCCGGTTTTCTTTTTACGAATACCGGCGGCAGCGTTATCACCTGAACCAACCCATACCATCAGGGCTGCGCCCTGGGTTCGTTCCCCGGCAGAGGGGGTTATCCCACATCTTGTCCCCAAACAAAGAAAAGTGAGGCATGCCATGACCCGGCTCCTGCTGACATTGCAATATGATGGGACCCGCTATCACGGCTGGCAGGTCCAGCGCAACGCCCGTACCGTGCAGGAGGTCCTGCAGGATGCGGTGGAGCGGATCACCGGTGTGCGCTCCGGCATCACGGGGTGCAGCCGGACCGACGCGGGAGTCCATGCGCTTATGTTTTGCTGCGCGTTGGATACCGGCAGCCCTCTGAGGGGGGGAGAGGATGGCCCGGGCTCTCAACGCCTGCCTGCCTTTAGATATAGCCGTGACAAGCTGCCGGGAGGTGGCACCGGACTTCCATCCTCGCTATATGGCGGCGGGGAAACGGTATCGGTACCAGATTTGGAACGCTCCGGCCCGGAATCCCTTTTATGCCGGGTACGCCCTGCATCGTGCGGCCCGTCTGGATGAGGAGGAGATGAACCGTACCGCCTCCCTCTTTATCGGCACCCATGATTTTTCGGCTTTCTGCGCTTCCGGAAGCGGGGTGGAGGACCATGTGAGAACGGTCCGCCTGGCGCAGGTTGACCGGGAAGGGGACCTGCTTTGTTTCCGGGTGGAAGCGGACGGTTTCCTGTATCATATGGTGCGGATCATGGCCGGCTCCCTCCTCGACGTGCAGGCGGGGCGGCTGCGCGAGTCCCATATCCTCGAGGCGCTGCGCACGGGCGACCGCTCGCTGGCCGGGTTTACCGCGCCGCCCCACGGCTTGTTTTTAGAGGAAGTCTTTTATCCGGAGGGGGTACTCGAATGGCCAAAAAACAGGATCTGAAAATCACCCGGCGGAAGCCGAAGGCCGGACGGGATCCGGGGACAAAGGAGCTCCCCCGAGCTGGAGGGCCTGCCCCCGCTTTCGGAACAGGAGCTGGAACCGGTTCTCCTGCCGGCAAAAAAAGCGGAAGCACCGGCACCCGGTAGCCCGGGCGATCGTCCGCCTGCTGCTGGTGGCGGCAGTTTTGACAGGTGGCTTCGCCGTGTGGAAAAACTGGGACAAGCTCGCCCCCGAAGCGCTGCTCGATTGGATCGATATGAAACTGGACGGTGCAGACAAGGGCGACGGCTTCCCCTATGCCATCTCGGGCGATACCGTCGTGGCGATGGGACAGGCCAAGAACAACCTGGCCCTGCTGACCGACACCTCCCTGCTGTTTATCAATGAAAAGGCGGGGAAATCGCCCGACGGAGCCACGCGTATGCCCGTCCGCTGCTGAAAACCGCCGGTTCCTACGCGCTGGTGGCGGAGCGGGGCGGAGGGCGGTATCAACTGGAAACCCGGAGGGAAACGGTCCTCAACGGCAAGCTGGAGGGCCGCAACATCCTCGCGGCGTCCCTCCAGGAGGACGGCCGCTTTGCCCTGGTAACGGATACGGCGTCCCAGAGCTATCAATCGGAGCTGGATGTTTTCGACCGCAAGGGGAATGTTCTCTTCTCCTGGAAAAGCCCCCGCCTGCTCCTGACCGATGTAGCACTCAGCCCCGACGGCCTCCATCTCGCGGCGGTGGGGGTGACGGCGGAGGCCGGCAATATGCGTTCCACCCTTTTGGTGTTCGATCTGACGCAGAAAAGCGCCGCTCCGGTGGAATACAGCGGGACGGTCTGATGCTCTTCGGTGTCACCTATTTCTCCGGCGGGACGGTGGCCGCCGTCGGAGATACCGAAATGTGGGTGGTCAAACCCGGCGGCACCCTATATGAAAAACATAGCTACGAAGGGCTCGAACCGAATGGATACGCATTCGGTGAAGCCTCGGCGGGCATCGTGCTGCGGCATTCGGGAGCCAGCGAGGGCGGGAGGCTGCTGGTGGTGAATGCCTCGGGGATATGGCGTATGCAGCGGAGTTTTCGGGGACTTTCCGCCATTTGTCTCCCGGCGGCGATGGGTTCTGGTTGCTGACATCGGCCGCCCTGCACCGCGCAGGCCGGCCGGACTGGACGGGCAGGCGGATATGGAGCCCGACGGCCGGATGGTGGTGGATTACAAGCAAACGCCCATGGTGCTGGGGCTGACCGCTCTGACGCCGGTTGACATGCCGCCCGCTTCTTGAGCGGCCGGCAGCGGAAGGAGGCATCCGATGGGGTTTCTGCTCGATGGGCTGATTGTGCTGCTGTTTATTGTATTGGCGGTGCTTTGGCGGAGCCGGCCGGTTTCCTCGGCGCTTTTTTTCGCTCCTCTCTATTGTGCTGGCATTGTCCGCCGCGGCAGTGTTCGCGTCGCTGTTTTCGTTCCCGCTGGCGGAGAATGTGTTCCGTCCACCGGTCAGCCGGGCGGCGGCGTATGATCTTGCCGACCTGTTTTCCGCGCCCCACCTGGAGACCGGGGAGGCGACGGTGCAGGCGCTGTCCTTTGACCGGATGCTGGAGGAAGGACCCGCCCCTTTTTACGGAGGTCCTCCGAAAATACGGGACCACCCTCGAGGCGGTGCGGGACGCGTACGCCCTGTCTCCGGAACCATCGACCGTGCTGTATACCGTTTGCCGTGGGATGTCCGACATGCTGGGCTGGGTCGTCCTGTTCGGGGTTTTGTGGATCGTGTTCGCGGTTCTGATCCGATGGGGGACCCGCCGGATCGAGGCCAACCTGCGCCCGCCCAAACGGCTCAGGGGCCTTCGCCGGCTGTGGCCGCTGCTGGCAGCGCTCGTGAGCGCCGTCGGGATCGTGTGGGGCGCCGCCCTGATCCTCGAGCGGGCGGTACCCTATTTGGAGCCGCGTACCCTGCTCATTTCCCGGGACATGCTCGACAGTGCCCAAATTTATACAATTCTTAATCGGATTAACCCCTTTGCCTGGTTGTACTTCAGATGAATCCATGGTATAATAAGGGACAGCGCCGGCTGCGTTTTTTGACAGGAGAGGCTGAAATAGGCGGCGCGGCCCGAACCCGTTTGGCTGGCGCCGGGATAGCGGAAAAGCCAAAGGGATCGCGGTGTGTGAATCCATACAACCGCGGCCGCTGCGGCCGCGGAGAGGGGTGGGACAAATGGCATATATTTTGGATGGCGCGGCCATACTAGTGGTGCTTCTTGCGGTTTTCATCGGCTACCATCGCGGTTTTGTCCGTTCTCTGATCCAGCTGGTGGGCCTCATTGCGGCGGCTGTCGTAGCGGCGGCGCTCAGTACCGGGATCGCGGCGCTGGTTTTGACAATTTTATCAGTGACGGCCTGACTCAGACGGTGTCCTCCAAAATACAGACCGCCGACACCGCGACCGCAGCGGAGAGCCTACAGCAGGCGCTCGAGGAGCTGCCCGGCCCGATTTCCAATGCCCTCGCCCAATACATCGGCACGCCTGAGCAGATCGTGTCGGGTATCCAGGGTTCCCTGGACGGCAGCGCCGAGGCGGTCGCCTCGACCGTGGTCCGCTCGGTGATCCGCCCGGTCGCGGTGGCGCTGCTGCGCTTCCTCGTGTTCTTCGTCCTCTTTATCCTGCTGATGATCGTGGTGGGGCTGGTCGCCAGGCTGGTAAACGGACTGTTCAAAGCACCGGTGCTCAAGCAGGTCAATGGGGCGCTCGGCGCGGTGATCGGCCTGATCCAGGGGATTCTGTTCCTCTTCGTCGCGGTGACGGTGGTGCAGCTGGTGACAGCATCCGCATCCGCGGACGCCGCCCTTTCCGCCAAGGATGTGGAGGATTCGATTCTCGTCGGCTTTGTCGCCGATCACAACCCCATTACGAGCGCCCTCGAGTCGGTGATGAAATCCCCTGCCCGACACGCTGGTTTCAAAATAGAAAACCTGCCCATCCCGGGCGTATAAGAGGTTCAAGATGGTAGAAACGTCAAATTCGTGTGGAATATCCCCAACGCGTTGTCCATATTCCGGCTGGTTCTGCTGCCGGTGTTCGCAGTGCTGATCCTGGTGGTGGAACGGGACGCGGAACTCCCGCTCTGGTCGTTCGGTGTACTGGTGCTCTCCGGTGTCACCGATTCCCTCGACGGCATCATTGCCCGCCGTTTCCATCAGATCACTGATTTCGGCAAGCTGATGGATCCGGTCGCGGACAAGATCACCCAGGTGACGGTGGTCATCTGCCTGGCGGTGCGGTATACCGTCCTCATCCCCTGGTGGTCATCTGCCTGGTAAAGGAGCTCATCCAAGCGGTGGGAGGGTATATCCTGCTGCGCAGGGGGGAGAAAATCCAGGGGCCAGATGGTTCGGCAAGGTTTCGACCTTCGTATTCTACGGGGCGATGGCGCTGATTGTGCTGCTGCCGGATATGCCGGATTGGGTCCGGATCGGTCTGGTCGGCCTGGTGGCTGTGCTGATGCTTTTCTCTTTTGTCAAGTACATGATAATCTTTTTGCACCTGCGTCGGGAGTTCCCAAACGGGAAGAACCGGCCGGACCCAAAAGCTGATTCCTGCGGCCGGCTGATCCGGCCGCGTATTTTAAGGAGGATTCGGACCGGTCGGATACCGCGCCGGCGTGGATCCAAGCGGGAATTTGGTTTTCCCGGCTCCTGCGAAAGGATGGAAATTGGTATGCTCTGTTCCCGCTGCAAAAAAACGCCCCGCCGTGGTGTTCATCACCCGGATGGAGGGGGATAAACCCGTCAACGACGGCATCTGCCTGACCTGCGCCAAGGAGCTCGGGATCAAGCCGGTGGACGATCTGCTTCAGAAATTCGGCATCACCGACGACGATATGGAGCAGATGGACCAGCAGCTCGGCGCGCTGATGAATCCGGAGGAAAATGGCGAAGGGGGCGAGGGGACTTCATGCCCGGCGGCGCCGCGACGTTCCCTTTTCTGCAAAACCTGTTCGGCGGCACGGAGGCATGAAGGGCCTCATTGAAGAGGTCAAAAAACTCGGCAATATTATTCTGGTCATTGACGAAGTGCATAATCTCGTCGGCGCAGGCGATGCAGAGGGATCCATGAACGCCGCCAATATCCTGAAGCCAGCGCTCTCACGAGGGGAAATCCAGGTCATCGGAGCAACGACTTTCAACGAGTACCGCAAACATATCGAAAAAGACGCTGCACTCGAACGCCGCTTTCAGCCCGTCACCGTCGCCGAGCCGACCATCGAGCAGTCCATCGCCATCATCCGCGGCATCAGCCATTATTATGAGACGTTCCACGGTGTCGTGATCTCGCCGGAGATTGCGCGCCAGGCCGTTCTGCTCTCCGAACGCTGTTCGACACACCCGAAACCCTCATCCGGCTGGATATGTCGGAATATATGGAAAAGCACACGGTTTCCCGGATGATCGGCTCGCCTCCTGGCTACGTCGGCTACCAGGAGGGGGGGCAGCTTACTGAGAAAGTGCGGCGCAAGCCCTATTCCGTGGTCCTCTTCGACGAGATCGAGAAGGCCCACCCCGATGTGCTCAATATCCTGCTGCAGATCCTGGATGAGGGCCGGGTGACCGATGCCCACGGCCGGGTGGTGAATTTTGAAAATACCGTTATCGTCATGACCTCCAACGCGGGCAGCCAGTTCCGGGAAAACTTGATGGGCTTCGGCAAGAGCGACGCTCAGGCTTCCCGGGACAAGGCGGCCAAGGCACTCGCTGATTTCCTGCGGCCCGAGTTTATCAGCCGGGTGGACGAGATCGTGTATTTCTCTCCGCTGAAAGAGGAAGATTTCCGCCGGATCGCCGGCCTGATGCTCGGCGAGCTGAAGCAGCCCTTGAGTGAACGCGGTATCGCGTTTTCCTGGACGGAGGAGGCCGCCGCCCTCCTCGCGAAGCAGGCGTTCGGCGGCAAGCGGGGCGCCCGTGACTTGCGGAATGCCGTCCGCCGCGAGGTGGAGGACAAGATCGCCTCTTTAATCGTGGAACGGTGCGACGAGACGCTTTCTGCTATTGCGCTGTCGGATGAAAACGCGCCGGAGGAGAAGCTGGGCAAACGCTTGAAGCTGGATGTGATGTAAAAAACAGCCCCGGAGCAGGTTCTCCGGGGCTTCCGCCTTTCCATTTGACGGCGTTGAGAAACGGCTCTGCGCATGCAGCATAGGGAGGCCGCTTGTGATGAACTTGGTATTTTTAAAATTCCGGATGAACATCAAGTATGATATTAAGACCACAAAAATAACTAGGGCCGCAGCCCCTATTTGTACGGGTTGGTTCAGGTGATAACGCTGCCGCCGGTTTTCATGGTGAAAAAACCGGCAGATGATCCTGCGTCTCTGCCTCCTTTTTCTGTGCGGAGATGTAGGCCGCCCTCTCCGGCCCCGGCGGCCACCCATGGCCACGATAATATGGGAGGGCTTGCGATCCCAGGGGATAAACCCATCTGTATGCCGTCTGCGAAACGCCGCCTTTTTAATAAACGAACAGAGACGCGGGAAAGGGATGAGAACACATGGCGCCTATCGAATACGGCCTGGTGCTCGCGGGGGGGCGGTGCCAAGGGATTTACCAAATCGGTGCCTGGCGCGCCATTCGGGAGTTAGAGATCCCCATCACCTGCGTGGTGGGCACCTCGGTGGGGGCGATGAACGGTGCCATGGTCGCCTGCAGCCAGTACGAGGGGCGGTGGCCCTCTGGGAGAATATGAGCATCGAAAGGGCTTTTCCCTGCCCGAGCCCCTGCGGGTGCCCGACCGGTTGTTCAGCCTCAAAAACGCCGATATCCTGATCAGGGAAATGTGGCGGAACGGCGGGCTGGATATCTCGCCCATCCGTAAAGAGCTGGAGGCGCTGGTGGACGAGGACGCCCTGCGCGCCTCCCCGGTGGAGTTCGGCTTGGTGACTTTCGAGCTCAGCCGCCGCCAGCCCCGGCACCTGTTCCGGGATCAGATTCCCCGGGGCAGGCTGATGGATTACATTATGGCCAGCTCTGCCTATCCCGGTCTCAAACAGCCCGAAATTTATGGCCACAAATATTTGGACGGCGGCGTGATCGACAACGTGCCGGTGAAGATGATGATGCGCCGCCACCCCGACAACATCATCGTGGTGAACATTGGAGATGTGGGGCTGCCCAAAGGGCTGGACCCCAAGATGAACCTCGTGTATATCAAGCCCATTGACTCTTTGGGGACCGCATTCGAGTTCCGGCCCGAAACCGCCCGCACCAAGATGGATATGGGCTGGTACGACACGATGAAGGCGTTCGGCCGGTTTTCGGGGGAATGGATGTATTTCCCGAACGAGGAGTACCAGCGCCTGCGGGACGAGCTGGGGAAAATGTGGTCAAGGGTCTCGAGCATGCCGCCCGGCTGTATGGGCTCGATAAGCTGCGGGTCTGCACGGCGGAGGAATTCGTGCGGGAACTGATGGACTGCGACCGGGTATCCGCTGAAAAATTCGCGGCGTTCCGTTCCCGTTTCGATCTTCCGTCGCTGCTCAAAGCGTTTTATAAAGGGGATTTCGGGACACGGACATGACCAGCGACGTGCTGCTTCAGCTGACGCAGAATCTGCTTAATGACCGGAAGGAACGTCCGAAGCTGCTGGCCGTTGCCCGCCGGATGATTCCCGATATCCTCCGGGCGGCCGAGGCGATGTGTCACCTGCGCGGCTATGTCACGGGGGAATGGTAGGCTTCCATCCGCTAACAAGCCGGAGGAAACCGAAGAAAAAAAGAGGATTATCGAGCAAAATGACCAATATTCGCTTGTAAAAAGGGATAAAGTCTGTTTCTTTCTAGAAAATCCGAAAATATATTGACTTTTTCTCTCAAACTCTCTATATTGATAGATGTTGTCTGTAAAGGAGGGACTTCTTTCAGCAGCGCGCTTTTCCGCCCCTGCGGCGGATGCATCTTGGGATATCAAAGCGGTATCAGGCGACGCCGCAGCCGCGTTCCGGAAGCGGGACGACGGCTGTGAAAAACCCTTTGCGGAGGGCGTGGCTCAAAGTACTGCGGTTTTTCGTCCGACCGGCCCCTTCGGGGGGTCAACGGGAAACTTTTGTACGGCCCGGATACGGACCGTATACACCGCAAAGGGGGATGCAGACATGGACCATATTATCGAACTCAAAGACATTACCGTGTCATTTGACGGGGAAACGGTGCTCGATCATTTGGATCTGAACATCGGCAACGGAGAATTCGTGACCCTGCTGGGGCCTTCCGGCTGCGGCAAGACCACGACGCTGCGCATCATCGGCGGCTTCGTTGAACCCGATCACGGGGATGTCTTTTTTGACGGCCGCCGGATCAATGCCCTGCCTGCATACAGGCGCCGGGTCAATACCATTTTTCAGCGGTATGCCTTGTTCCCGCATCTCAATGTCTACGAAAATGTCGCCTTCGCCATGCGGGTGCAGCGGAAAAAGAACGCCGAGATCCGGGAAACCGTGGAGCGGATGCTCCGGCTTGTCAACCTGGCGGGGTTTGAAAAACGGAAAGTGGATACCCTTTCGGGCGGGCAGCAGCAGCGGGTCGCCATCGCCCGGGCACTGGCCAACAACCCCAGTGTCCTTCTCCTCGACGAACCTCTCGCGGCGCTGGATCTCAAGCTGCGCAAGGATATGCAGGTGGAACTCAAGAATATTCAGAAGAGCCTCGGGATCACTTTCATTTTTGTAACCCATGACCAGGAGGAAGCCTTGTCCATGTCGGATACCGTAGTGGTGATGGATAACGGCGTCATCCAGCAGATCGGCAGCCCGCAGGATATCTATAACGAGCCGGAAAACGCCTTTGTGGCCGATTTCATCGGGGAGAGCAATATCCTGGACGGCATTATGCACGAGGACCGTCTCGTCGAATTTTTCGGCCGGAAATTCCGGTGTGTGGATACCGGATTTGAGCGGATGGAGCCGGTGGACGTGGTGATCCGGCCCGAGGATGTGGACATCGTCCCGCCCGACCAGGGCCATCTGACCGGCACGGTGACGAACGTCACCTTCAAGGGTGTCCATTTTGAAACCATTGTGGATTTCAAGGGCTTCAAATGGATGATCCAGACTACCGACTACCATCCCGTCGAATCGGTCATTGGCATCTCCCTGAATCCCGAGGACATCCATATCATGAAGAAGTCGAAGTATTCCGGGATGTTTGGGGATTACAGCTCCTATTCCGAGGAATTTGACGAAATGGCCAACCCCGAGATCGATCTGACCGAAGAGGCGGGGGGAGACGGAATGAAGAAAACCCGTTCGGCCGCCGCGCCCTTCGGTGTCTGGATGACGCTCTTTCACCCTGGTTCCCCTGGGCATTGTGCTCTGGTTTGCCTTTACCGATAAAGAAGGGCGCTTCACGGTACAAAATCTGTCGGCCATCCTGGACTATGCGGGCACCTTCGGTCTGTCCATCGGTCTCGGTGCCGTCGCCACGGTGCTCTGCCTGCTACTGGCCTATCCGCTGGCCTACAGCATTTCCCGGTCGGGGAACGGGTACAGCGGACTATGGTCATGATCATCATGCTGCCAATGTGGATGAATTTCCTGCTGCGCACGTATGCGTGGATGACTCTGCTGGAGGACAATGGCCTGATCAATCAGTTTTTCCGTCTGCTCGGCCTGCTGGGCCCGGAGGAGTCCCTCCATATGATCAACACCGCCGGCGCCGTGGTGCTCGGCATGGTTTATAACTTCCTGCCCTTCATGGTGCTGCCCCCTCTATTCGGTGATGACCAAGATCGATTCCCGGGTCATCGAGGCCGCGCAGGATCTGGGTTCCAACGGCTTCCAGGTGCTGCTGCGGGTCATCCTGCCCTGTCGGTGCCGGGGATCCTCAGCGGTATCACCATGGTCTTTGTCCCGGCGGTGAGCACCTTCGTCATCACTAAACTCCTCGGCGGCAGCAAGGTGCTGCTCATCGGCGACGCCATTGAGACCATGTTCATCGGCCAGGGCGCCAATTACAATGTGGGCGCGGCCCTATCCCTGGTGCTGATGGTGCTGATCCTCCTGTGTATGGCCATGACCAGCTTCGCCGACAAGGACGATGAGGAAGGAGGGCTTGTGCTGTGAAAACCCTGTCCCGCATCTACAACGCCTTGATTTTCCTCTTCCTTTATGCTCCCATTGTGGTCCTGATCGTCTTTTCCTTCAATTCCTCCCGCAGCCGGACGACCTGGGCGGGCTTTTCCACCCGCTGGTATGAAACCCTCTTTCAGGATACCCAGCTTCTCTCCGCCCTGTGGCTGACCGTCTGGGTAGCCCTGGTATCGGCCCTCGCCGCCACCCTGATCGGCACCGCAGCGGCGGTGGGGATCAACGGGATGAACAGCCGGCTTCGCCGGGTATTCATGGCGGTGAACAACATTCCGATGGTCAATCCCGAGATCGTTACCGGTATTTCCCTGATGCTGCTGTTCGTGTTCCTGGGCCGGGTGACGGGGGGCTTATCGGAACCGGGGTGGCGGCTCTCCTGATATCCCATATCACTTTCTGTATCCCATACGTGGTACTCCAGGTCATGCCCAAGCTGCGGCAGACAGACCGGCATTTATACGAGGCGGCGCTGGATCTGGGATGCCACCCGTTTCCGGCCTTCCTGCGGGTGGTGATGCCCCAGATCCTGCCCGGCGTGGTCACCGGCGCCCTGATGGCGTTCACCATGTCCCTCGACGATTTCGTCATCAGCCTTTTCACCTCGGGCTCCCAGGCGCAGAACCTGTCGGTGACCATTTATGCCATGGTCAAGCGTCGGGTGACCCCGGAGATCAATGCCCTGTCCACCTTGATGTTCGGGGCGATTCTGCTGCTTCTGATCCTGGTCAACGTCGCGCAGATCCGGGGGCAGCCCAAAGCCCGTCCCGCCCGGTGACGGTTTATTTGGATCCACGCCGGCCCTGTCGGCTTGTATCGACTATATTACAGTAAGGGAGATAGGTAGTTGAAAAAATCGCGTGTTTGGTTCTGGCGGCCTCACTGGCCATGTTCGCTGCGGGCTGCGGCGGTTCCCCCGCCGGCGGCGAGGGCGAATCGGCGGCCCCTCTGACCGGGGTGACCCTCAACGTCTTTAACTGGGGGAATACATCGACGACGAGGATTATAAGGTCAACGACCGGTTCACCTTTGAAACCGGCATCAAGGTCAATTATAAGAATTTTACCGACAATGAGAGCATGTATGCGGTCATCAGCTCGGGCGCCGCGGAGTATGATGTCGTGTTCCCCTCCGATTACATGGTGGGGAAGATGCGCAAGGAAGGCATGCTCGAGAAGATAAATTTCGAGAACGTCCCCAATTTCCAATATATCGATTCTACTTTGAAAAATCCCAACTATGACCCCCACCAATGAGTATTCCGTTCCCTATACCTGGGGGACGGTGGGGATTTTCTATAACACCAAAAGGTGGATGCCGCCGATCTGGCTCTGGGCTGGGATTTGCTGTGGTGCGACAAGTACAAGGGCAAGATCTTCATGTTCGACAACCAGCGGGACGCCTTCGGCATCGCGCTCAAGAAGCTCGGCTATTCTATGAACACCACCGTGGAGGCCGAATGGCAGGCCGCATATGACGAGCTCCTGAGACAGAAGCCCCTGCTTAACCAGTACGTCATGGATCAGGTTTACGACAAGATGATCAATGAAGAAGGCTGGATCGCTCCCTACTATGCGGGCGACGGCAAAAATCATGATGGATCCGGAGGAAGGCAACACCGACATCGACTTCTTCGTGCCGGAGGGCGGAACCAATCTGTTCGTGGACGCCATGTGTATCCTCAAGGGCAGCCAGCACAAGGCGGAGGCGGAGGCCTATATCAACTTTCTCTGCCGCACCGATGTGGCCAAGGCCAATGCCGAGTATATCGGCTATTCCACCCCCAGACCGAGGCGCGTGCCCAGCTCGACCCGGAAGTGGGGGAGAACCCGAACTTCTATCCTCCCGACAGTGTGCTGGAGAAGGCCGAGGTTTTCGAAACCCTGCCGGACGACACCAACCGGTTGATGGATGACCTGTGGCTGAAATTGAAAAAATAAAGGGGGCGGCATCATGCCGGAACTGCATACCCTGAAAAACGAACAGCTGACCGTGACGGCATCTTCGTTCGGGGCGGAACTCAGTCCGTCACCGGCGCCGACGGCGTCGAATATCTGTGGAACGGCGATCCGGCCTACTGGGGCGGCCGGTCACCCCATCTGTTTCCCTTCGTCGGCTCCTGCGGGGCGGCCGGGCCTCCTGTTCCAAAGGGGAGGTCCGCCTGCCGCAGCATGGCCTGGCCCGCAAGACGCCTTATGAAACCGAAACGGCCGCGGATACGGCGGTGACCTATCGCCTGTCTTCCACCGAGGAGAGCCGCCTGGGATATCCCTATGATTTCGTTTTCCGCGTCCGGCATTCGCTGGATGGACCCGCGCTGACCACGACCTACATCGTGGAGAACACGGGCGGGGATCCCATGCCCTTTACGGTCGGCGGGCACCCGGCTTTCCGGGTGCCGCTGGTGCCGGGGAGGCGTTCGAGGATTACCATATCGAATTCGAGCAGCCGGAGACAATTGATTGTCCCCAGGTGGAGCTGCCCACCGCGCTGATCGTCAATACCGCCCGCAACCGTCTGGTGACGGACTCCCGGATCCTCCATCTCAACCATGTCCTTTTCCGGGGAGAGGCGCTGGTGATGGACGGTCTGCGGTCACGGGTGTCCGGCTGGTATCGGAAAAATCCGGACGCGGGGTGCGGATGGATTTTCCGGGCATGGATTTCTTCGCCCTGTGGACCCCGGTCGTCAAGGACGCGCCGTTCCTCTGTCTGGAGCCCTGGACCGGTACCGGCACTCAGGTTACGGAAGACGACGTTTTCGAGCACAAGCAGGGGATGCGGCTTCTCGCTCCCGGTGAGACCTATACGGTGCACTTCACCATGACCATGCTCTGAACCGCCTGGAAAAGGGGCTTTTTCTGATGAAACGGGATACCGTGGCGTTCGATCTGGACGGCACCCTGCTGGACACCCTGGCGGATCTGGCTCACGCAACGGAGGCTGTGCTCCGTGACGCCGGCCTGGGCCGTCCTGATGGTTTACCGCTCCATTCTTTAGAGGAATACCGGCATTTTGTCGGCAACGGCGCCCGGCGTCTGATCGAGAGGGCGGCGGGGACGGCGGATCCGGCCCTGATCGGCCGGCTCCTCACCGATTTTCTGCGTATATACGATCGGGACTGCCTGGCCCGCACCAAGCCCTATCCGGGCATTCCGGAGCTGCTGGCCGTCCTGTCCGCTCAAAGGTGCCGCCTCGTCGTGGTAAACCAACAAGCCGGAGGAACAGGCTGTCAAGATCCTGGAACACGTTTTCCCGGAGCGGCCTTTCGCCGCGATCTGCGGAGGCCGGGCGGGCCGGCGGCACAAACCGGATCCGGCCGCCCTTCTTGAGACGCTGGAAGCGGTGGGGGCGGGTCCGGAGACGGCGATCTATGTCGGGGACTCGGATGTGGATGTCCATACCGCCCACAACGCCGGCATGCCCTGCGCCGGCGCGGTGTGGGATTCCGCGGGGAAGAAGAGCTGGCCCGTGCCGGGGCGGATGTCCTGCTGTATGAGCCGGCCGGCCTGCTCCGCTGTCTGGAGCTTTTCTGAATAGTGGATGGGGGCCTGTCCTTCCGTCACCGATCGCCTCCTGTGTGCATAGCTTGTACTAACAGGAGGTGATTTTATGTGTTGTGCAGTACTGGGCGTGGCGGCGCTGGCGGCGGGCCGGCAGACGTTCGGTCGAGAACGGATGCGGGTGTTCCCCGCTGCCGCTTTGAACCCCGGACGAACGTGATCCGGATGACGGAGCCGGCCGGCGATTGCTGCTGCAGCTGTTGCTGCTGCAATTGCGCGGAGACCGATCGGGCCGTGGCCCCCTCCGTTAGCTGTGAGGCTGTGGAGGCGTTCAAGCAGGCTTACGCCGACCGTTCCTGCGGCGGGAAACCGCCGCGGCTGTGGTTGCCGCTGACGGCGGCTGCTGAATAACCCGACCGGGGCTGCCATCGGCAGCCCCGGTTTCATATTCGTGGAGAATGGTGGTATCCACGGCCCAATGGCCGGTCCCCCTTTGTGATGGTATTCCTCGTGCCGAATGCGATGGCGTTCGGATCCTCCTGATTATGATGGAGAAGGGCTGCCCCTGAATGCGTATAATGGATGCTCCAAAGCCGAAAATATGGTTTTCGGGCTTGAGGGAAAGATGGATGCGGCAACCACAAATTCCCGTTTCACGGATATGGGCCATCGCCTTGATGCGTCGCCCGGCAGATTTTTCTCTTTAAGAAAATCGGCATTGTACCGGTTTTTTTAAACTTATGAATCCTGTTGAATAGCGTGATATTTCAATACAGCATCCATCTCCGCTTGATGGAAATACAAACGAGGAGGAATTCCCTCCTCGTTTGTCACTTCAAATCGATGACGATCTGGGTATCGGACCGCCGCATGCCCGCGTCCCCGGTGAGAACGGCCAAAACGCTGCGGTATAGCAGCTCGGGCTGGTCGAGGAAGTGTTCCCGGATCAGTTTGGCTTGCAGGTCGTCTGCCACGCTGAGCTTCAAGGTCATCAGCGGGGCTTTCTCATCCCCTGATGCGGCAGGTGACCTGACAGCCGAGACCGTTTTTTCCATTTCCACTGTATTTTCCTGCTCCCGGCGGATCGGGCCAGAAGCTGCAGGGATGCCTTGACAGACCTGTCCCGCAGGGGTATAGGGGATGGAACGCGAAAGGGTCGCCGCCGCCTCCGCCCCGGTCTGGGAAACGGTCAGGCGCTCGCCGGGAAGTTCAGCGAGGCTCCCGACCCGGAGAAGCTCGTCTATAGCGGCGCTCGCCTCAAAAAAGTTCGCCATGCCATTTCCGGCGATGACGTCCAGCACAGCCTGTCGGGGCATGGGTTCTCCGGCCCCGGCGAGCATATAGCAAATCAGTATTTTGATGTCTTTGCTGGAATAGAGCCCGCCCGGCTCCACTCCCGCCGAAAACGCGTCGTGTATCATAGTTTCCTCCGGAATGAAAACTCATCTCTACTTTACCACAAAAACCGAAAAAAGATAGGGCGAAACTCGACAATCTTTTTTTGCCGGCTAGAGACGTTTTTTTAGGGGAAAATGTCGTTTTTATCTTGACATATGGCGGGAAAACCGGTAGATTTTTATAGATAGCTGCGTGCACCGTGTGCTCTGTGCCGCGGCAGAAGAATGAGGAGGAAGTGGAATGAACGTCTTTTCCAAGCTCAATCAGCTGCTCTTCCCCGCCAGCAAGGAGTATCCGAAGCTCGGCGCCGGGAAGATGACGCTGCTGGGGCTCCAGCATGCCTTCGCCATGTCCTGCGCCACCATCCTGGTCCCCATCCTGACAGGCCTGGACGTGAGTGTGGCACTGTTTGCAGCGGGCGTCGGCACCCTGATCTTCCATCTGTGTACCAAAGGGCCGGATGCCCACCTTCCTGGGCAGCTCCTTCGCCTTCATCGCCGCCCTGCAGGCGGTCATCGGCAACGACGATCCCACGATGAACATGACGCCCATGTTTGGAACCGAGGCGGAGAGCATCCCGTATGCCTTGGGCGGTATCATCGTGGCGGCGGCATCTATGTCGTGCTGGCCTTGCTTATCAAGCTGTTCGGCAGCCGGTTTATGGACATGCTGTTTCCTCCGGTGGTACGGGGTGTCGGTATCGCGATCATCGGACTCAATCTGGCCAGCGCCGCCATCAACAATATCCAGGGCAATGGGGTGGAGCTGTTTTCGGCCCAGTATTATTGGAGCTGGGGCATCGCAATTTTCGTCTGCCTGCTGGCGATTATCCTGTCCAGCTATGGGAAGGGCATGGTGAAAATGTCCTCCATCGTCATCGCCCTGGCTTCGGGATATATCCTGACCTTGATCCTGACCAAAACCGGATTGGCGCCGGCAGCCATGATGGATTTCTCCGGCATGGCGGAGGCCAAATGGCTGGATCTGCCGGGTTTCGTTCTGCCGAAGTTTGATCTCCGGGCCATCGGCATGATCGCCCCCATCGCGATCGTCACCTGTGTGGAGCATGTGGGCGATGTGTACGCGAACGGCTCGGTTGTGGGCAGGACTTCACGAAAAATCCCGGGCTCCACCGCACGATGCTGGGAGATGGTCTCGCCACCATCGCGGCCGGCTGCATAGGCGGCCCCGCCAACACCACCTATTCGGAAAACACCGCCGTCCTGGCCGCTACCGGCAACTACAATCCTGCCTCTCTGCGGCTGGCGGCCCTGATCGCCATTGCGGTTTCCTTCCTCGGCAAGGCCATCGGGGTGATCGAGGCTGTCCCCACCTGTGTGCTGGGCGGCGCCTGCATCGTGCTGTACGGTATGATTTCCTCCGTCGGCCTGCGAACCCTGGTGGAAAACAAGGTGGACTTCACCAAAAACCGCAACCTCTGCATCGCGGCCGTCATGCTGGTGCTGGCCATCGGCGGCGCGGTGATCGGCGGGCCGGCCTTTACCATCAGCGGCATCGGCCTGGGTATCCTGGCGGGTATCCTGCTCAATTTGATCCTGCCTGTCCCCCGGACGGAGGGGCCGGGCCTGGTGGCCCCTACCGTCCAGGAGGACGACGAACGGGAAGAATAAACCCGGCATCGGATATCGGCAAACCGCCCCTCTCCATTGGGAGAGGGCGGTTTTTCGTATCCTTCTGATCGTATCGGACCGACCCATTTCCGGTTCTGTCAGGACGGAGCATTCGAAAAGGCGGCCGGATATCCTGGCCATAACGTCCGGCCCTCAAGCTCGTCACCGATATATCGTGGCAAGGATACGAGCCGGGGGGCGGCTGCTTTCCGGGGCCTTCCGATTCCCAGGGACAGGGCCACCGGAGGACGGTCTATCGTGCCTGCCAATATTTCCGGTCGAGGCTGCGGTACTGGACAGCCTCGGCCACGTGGGCGCTGCCGATGACCTCCTCGCCCGCCAGGTCGGCGATGGTGCGGGAGACCTTGAGCAGGCGGTCATAGGCCCGGGCCGACAACCCCATGAGGTCGAAGGCATTTTTGAGGAGCTTCTGTGCGTCGCCGGTGAGAGGGCAGAGGGCTTTGAGCAGATGGGCGGGGATCTGGGAATTGCAGAGCAGGGAGGTGCCGGCAAAGCGTTCCTGCTGCACGGCCCTGGCCTGATTGACACGGTGCCGTATGGAGGCGGGAGCTCTCCCCGGGCGTTTTGGAGGCGAGCTGCTCGAATTCCACCGGCGGCACCTCGATGTGCAGATCGATCCGGTCGAGCAGGGGGCCCCGACACCCGTGCGAGATACCGCTGCGCCGCCGCCGCGGAGCAGGTGCAGGGCCGGGTGGGGTGCCCGAAATACCCACAGGGGCAGGGATTCGCCCATGTCCGGAATTTAGGTAAAAGACCAATGTATATCGATATCTCCCTGATTTACGATGATTTTCTTTATAAGTTTAGATACAAGCCGTTCTTTTTCTCGTCCTCGCTACCAAAGTCAATGATTTGTGGTGCGCTCTTCAATATCTCCTTTGCTTCTTTTATCGACAGCTTTCCATCGTCTTTCTCCAAGTCCCGCTTTATTGTTTCCTGTAAAGCAGACCTTTCCGCGCGTAATTTAGAAATTCGTTTACCAACTTCGTCGATCGGAATAGAATCAAATTGATAAAGGTCCAGAAGCGATTTTATTTGTTTGTCTATATTTTGGATTCTGTCCAGAATTACGTTCTGATCCTTAACCTGTTTTTCCTTCTTTTCGGATATACGGTCTGAATCATATGAGAGCGATCTTATTTCAGACAAAATCAGGTTGTCAAGATGATCCATGCGCCAGGTTTTATTTGAGCATTTATCGGCTTTTTTCATTTGCCTGTTTCCGTCTCTAGTGTAACATTTATAATAATAATATGCGATTCTCTCTTCTGTCTCTTTATCCTTCCTCATGGAGCTTGTAACAAAATAACGAGCCCCGCATTCGCCGCAGTAAAGAATCCCGGAGAGAAGCTTTTTGCCTCTCCATGCGGTTCTTTGGTTTTCTGTCATATTCTCTACGACGGCGCAATTCGAGCTGGGCGGCTTGAAACACGTCATATGGTATTATCCTCCTGAAGTCCGGGGAAAATGTTTCCGTCGTATCTCTGCTTTCCAATATATATCGGATTTGAAATAATGTCTGGAATCACCCCCGCATTATTCCATTTTCCGTATTTATTGGTATATCCTTTCTTCTAAACCGCGTACATATTGCGCTGCTAGATATCCCCTCGTTCCAGAGAGAAAATAGTTCCTTTACTTGCGATGCTTCGTATTCGTCTATTTTGAGGACACCGCCGTCTCCTGCTGTATACTTGTATCCCAGCGGAACGCCAGAACCGCCCCTCCATCTTCCCTAGTTTGGCAGCCCCTATTCTTCCCATGGTCATGCGTTCTTTTTATCTGCTCGCGCTCAGTTGGGCAAATACTGATAAAATCCCAATCATAGCCCTTCGAACGGGAGGAAGTGTCAAAATTTTCGCTCATCGAGATAAACGACACATTGTTTTCAGAAAAACGTCTTCTATAAGATATAAAGTATCCTTTTGAGACCTGGAAAGTCTATCGAGCTTGTACACAAGTACGGTATCGAATAATTTGTCTTAACATCGGAAATTAACTGCTGCGCATGGCTGGCCGATCTATATTTGAGCCGGAATAGCCTGGGTCTGTGTATATCTTTGCCACAGTATAACGCATGGCTTCGCAATACTTCACACAACGGTCTTTTTGCTCGGAAATTGAATATCCTTCCGTCGCCTGTTCGTTCGTAGACACGCGGATATAAATAGCTACTCTGGTTTCAGTCATGTTTTTCACCAAAGCCTTTTATATTAGTGCAGTTGTATCTTCAAAACAAAAACACCGTACAAATCATACAGAATATAATTAATAAAGATAAAACCACTGAAACAGCATATCCTTTTCCTTTTCTCAAAATAATTTAGTATATGATAAAATACAGCGAACCATAAAAAGAGCCGACTGCTCAAAGGCTCTCAATACAACCATAATAATTCCAATGTCATGAATTGCGGATATTATTGGGGATATGGTTCAAAATATATACTGGCTATCATGATAATAGCAAAAACAATCAATACGATCACATACAGTATGGGTGGACCTGATTTTTTTATTATTCTTTTCTGTTACGTTTTCGATATTTTTATTTTCATTCATAAATAAATTCCCTTTTCCCAAAATTTACTGTTGCAAAATTAGAACGTTTGTTCTATAATGTGTTTTACAAAAGGCAACAAACTGAAATCAGAGAAACATATTTTTGTCAGACATTGGCAACATTTTCCTGTAGTGTTTCGTTAAATTGAGTCGAATAAAGATTGTTATACTGCTATCGGTGGAAAAAGGAGGAATTGCATGGAACATATTTTCGAGAAAGGAGGCGATACACTACTGCTTCTAGGACGCGTCTATTTTAAGGCGCTGTCTGCTGAAGTATGGTTAAAACATCCAGACCGAAAAAATGGAGAACATATTTTCGATCTGATTTTTAGCGGTCTCTCCCATGGAGAGCAAAAACCAGATCGTGGACAGCATGAGGGGAAGAATACAGAACATATTTTGAGGGTGAACACGTTGGAAAGTAATACATATAAGAAAGAACTTGATGATGAATCGAAAAATTTCTAGAGATTGTACGGAACAATAGATCTATTCTTGTGGACCGTCTCAAGATCTAGGATTGCTTTCCTCTTTTTTGCTGCAGAGAATGAAACCAAGCAAGAACCCTAGCGTCATATTCCCACTGAGCTCGTCGGCTTTACTGTCGACGGGTTTTTCTTTTTCGTTTGTTTCGCCCTTAAGATATTCAGGCGTAGTTTCCAGTTTTTCGGCTATAACAAATAAACGGTCATCCGGTATGTTGGCATTTCGTTTTTTCACATCTTGAAAATAGGTTCTCCCTAATCCAAATAGCCCAGCAAGATAAGATAGTTTTATCCCTCGTTCCTTGGCATGAGTTCCACGATTCTGTCTATTATTACCAAAATAATCAACCCCTAAATATTCAAACCTACAAATGTTGGTTAATTTCAAAAAGCTCTTGAAAAACCAACAAAAGTAGGTTATTCTATATACGCAACAAGTTATTCACAAGACCGGCCAATAAAAAACTACGCCTTTCGAAAAACCGGTTTTCAAAAAAGCAACGTTTATTTTATTTGATTCGACACCCATATTATAAGCGTCACTAAACTTGTTGTCAATAAAAACAATAAAAAGGGAGGTGGAAAACCGTGGAAAGGAACATACGCCTTCGTCTCTTTCGTATTGGAAAGACACAACGATGGGTTATTGATGAGCTTCGGATGGCCGGTTATGCAAGTATGAACCCTCCGTACCTATCCGCAATTGTAAACGGGCATTATAAAACCCCGTATACCTGAGGCGGTTTTAGACAAAATTGAGGAAATTATCGAGCCGTTTGAAAAAGAGCAAGGCCAAACATAAGAAAGGAGAGGCACGTGTCGATCTACATTGACCCAAAAGGTGTGAAGCACAAAGTAAATCATATTTTAGCAGACGGAAGGCGCGTGGACGACATATCTGGTCATCCGGTTCCCTACAATGAGGAGTTTGTAGGAGTTTATCAGATTTTAGGAGGTATAGCGGACAGAATATTAAGAGAAAGCAGAGAAGAAACGTCTCACGCAGAGCAAAAGGGCGCATAAAAAAGCTGCCGGTATAAGGAGGTGAGGGAAAACGTTAAAACCTTGTATTGCCCTTTGGGAGTGCCCATGAAAGAGAAAGCGGGAAGTCGCCCACTTCCCGCTCTCCCGTCGCACTTTGTCCCCGGCATGACGCACCGTTTGGTTGACACTTGCCGCGCACGCGGCTCCCCGACTAGACGGGCAAAGCGGCCCAGGGCGAATGGTTGCTTAGTCATGCCCCCTGCACCGACGGACGCGACCCGCCTGTGGCTTACCCGCAGGGCTGGGCAGGGGCTTACGGGGGACACAGGATTGGTTTCAGATGATGAAACGCTTTACGCATTTGGCATCCTCCCCTTTCCTGACCCATGGGCATTCCCTCAAAGGGCAACACAAGGATAACACGAAACCTGACGATATACAACCAGAAAGGAAGGTGAAAAACCATGGAATGCATCACAAGCCCGGTAAGCGTGGCGTTTGGGTCGGCGGGGTTGCTGGCCTGTACTGTTGGGCTGCTCGTCGCGCGGTTCGCGCAGCCCAAGCCACGGCCGCATCCGTGGCTGATGTGGAAACGGTACATAAAAAGACCGCCCGGCGTGCGGACACACGTCAAGGGCGGCAAGGGAAAATAACCTAAATCCAGTATACACGTGAAAGGAGAGATTTGTCAAGATGGATGCTGCGGAAATCCGACGTATAATCGCGGATCAGGACCCCAAAACGCCGATCTTGATGCATTTCAAGTTCGACATACCGATAAGCCGAATGGTATTGAACCAAATCCGGGAAAACCCGATGGATGAGCATTCCATTAGCCTGAACGACAACTATTACACGATTTCGGATGGGTATTACGCCCAAGAATAATACCTTTGTCTTGGAAGCGGGAGCCGAGTGCTAGAAAGAGAGGAAATGACGAATGGCTATCTATGAGCCGGAACAAATGGATTTCAGCGAAAAAAGTTTTCTATGATTGTGGCCGGGCGCCGGGAACAGGTAAAACAACGCTCGCCATGTCGGCGCCGGATCCCATCCTGGTTGATCTTGACAAAGGGGTAAGCCGTATAAAAGCGGCACACAGGCGTACCACGATTGTGTGTGACGATTATGAAGAGCTGCTGAAAGATATGCAGTCGGATGCCGTCAGGCGGGCGAAAACAATTGTGATCGATACGGGGGCAGCGGTTACATATTTACAGGACTGGGCCATGCGGGATAACCGACGCTAAACCGGCAAAAAACGGCGCCATCTCTCTGAAGGGCTTTGGCGCAGTCAAAAACGAGTTTGTCCGTTTTACCAACATGCTCCAGTACACCATGGACAAAACATCATCTATATCTTCCATACCGTGGAAGAAAGGACGGGGATGTGGTCAAGCAGCGCTTGATGTGCGAGGGGCGGCGCGCAACATCGTCTGGCAGCCCTGTGACCTTGGATGCCAGCTGCAGATCATTGGGGACAAACGGTTCATGGGCTTCGGGCCTGACGAACACTATTTCGCGAAACGGTGTTATGGAATCAGTGGCCTAGTAGAAATCCCGAATCTGGATAATGGAGCGCCAAACGACATCCTGTCGAGGCTGTTTGACCAAGCGCGGCAAAACATTGCGCAGGAGGCAGCCGCGTATAAGGCGGAAGAGCCTGCCTATTTGGCGGCTATGGATGCCGGCCGCACGATTGTCGAGGCGTTATGGACGGGGAAACGGCGCAGGCTGCAGGAGTAAAAATCAAACAAATTGCCCACGCCCTCACGAGCGAAAAGGAGATACGGGCCATGCTGTCCGCCCGGATCAAGGAACTGGGGTTAAAATGGGATAAAGGGGCGGGAGCATATGTACTGGCAGAGTAAGCTGCTGCTGACCCAATCCCTGTTGTCCTCTTGGCTATACCAATATGGTGCCTATGACCCTCAAAAGGCCCACGAGGATTTTTTAAGAGTCCTCCGGCGGGAACCAACCCAGCCGAACAAAGCCATGTTGGATGGTATCCAATTCGAAAACATGGTCACGGCCTGCTGTGAAGGGACCCGCCGGAACCGGGCCATGAATGGGCAGACGTGGTATTGGAAACCAGCCGGATACTGGAAGGGCCCAATTCCAGGTGGCAGCCTATCGGGACAAGCGGATCGACGGCGTCCCTTTTCTGCTCTATGGGAGGCTGGATGCCTTGAAGGCCGGCACCATATACGATACCAAGTTTGTCCGCCGCTACGAGGCGGGTAAATATGTCTCCAGTCCCCAGCATCCGATGTATTTTGATTGCGTTCGGAAGCCTCCCGTTTTGTTTATGTGGTATCGGACGGGAAGTTTGTATACCAAGAGGAATACCGACGGGGCGAGGTGCCGGAACCGGACGGGACTATCCGGGAGTTTATGCAATACCTTGAGGATTCCGGATTGGCACAGACCTATATAGACAAATGGAAAACGACTTGAAAAGGAGATATGACAACATGGGTATGTTTGATAATTTTGTACGTGAGGAAGCGCCCCGCCTGGAACCCGGCGATTACCGGGTTGAGGTGACGGACGTGGAGGAAACCACCAGCAAAACCAGCGGGAACGCCATGCTGGTCATCACGCTCCGGCCGAACGGGTCCAATATCCGTGTTAAGCATTATATCGTCAAAAAACGAATATTTCAACCGGAATATGACCGAATTCTATGATAGTTTCGATGTGGATTTCGGGGATCAGAATATATTGGGCTGGATCGGCGCCGTGGGGGCCGCCAAGCTGATCGAGGACGAGAACGGGTATCTGAAGGTCAAGCGGCTGATCCACAAGGACAGGCAAGGAGCTCTTTCGCCCTGGGTAGGGAAAATGCCGGAGCGGCAAAAAGGTCCTGCTGGATGAAAAACGGGGATCCGGATGATGACCTTCCGTTTTAAGGCGGTGTGGCATGAAGAGGCAGTATACCCAAAAGGACATTGAGATGCTGCTGAAAACCATGACGGTGGTGGTTGATACGCGGGAACAGGTGTGGTCACATATTGAATCCGGGCTAAAGGCCATGAAACGGCCGTATGAACGCGGGAAGCTTGACTATGGGGATTATACCTGTAAGCTGCCGGACTTGGACGGGGTGCCCGTTGTGTTATCCGACGAGGTGGTTATTGAGCGGAAAGCCAATCTGGATGAGCTGGCCGGAAATTTCACCGCAGATCGGAAGCGTTTTGAGGCAGAATTTATCCGCGCAAAATCTGCCGGCGTTAAAGTGTTCCTGCTCGTAGAAAACGCCAGCTGGGCGGATATCCTGTCCGGGAACTATCGCAGCGGGCTCAATCAAAGCATTTGCCGCCTCAATCATGAGCTGGCAGAGCGAGTATAACATCACCGTCATATTCAGCAGGCCGGAAGACAGTGCCCGGATCATTTCCGGGCATCTGTTCTACTGGCTGAAAAACGACTGGAAAGCGGGGCGAAATAGTGGATGCCGATATGACGCAACATGTGGAATACACACAGGACGATTTCCTGAATTCCACCGCCCCATACGAAGAGGTGTACCAGTACAAGGACGACCCGTTCCAGCATGACCGGCATCTGGCGATTATGTGTGTCAAGGCAGCCAAGGCGGGGATCCGGAATTTCAAGACCCTGTACAGCAAGTACACCCTATCATTGAAAAAGGCTGCGTCGGAAATCTATATCTGCAATATGACGCAGTTTGAGGGCCAGCCTTTGGAACTGGATGCAGGGACATGGAACTGCAATGAAAATGGGGTGGAGCGCTGGAACGGACAGAAAGAGGAAACGGCCTGTTGCCATCCGATTATGCCGGTCGAGCGGCTGGTCAACATCGATACCGGGGCGGAAAAGCTGAAGATATCCTATTCAAAAGGGAAAAAATGGCGAGACGTGATTGTAGAAAAAGGATACTGGCCTCAGCGAACAGCATTGTGGCCTTGGCCGACATGGGGGTGGCGGTCAACAGCGAAAACGCCCGCGCCCTGGTCCAATATCTCGGCGACATGGAAAACATCAACTATGACCGCATCCCAGAACGGAAAAGCGTGGGCCGCCTTGGGCATATCGAGGGGAGGGGTTTTCCCGTATGTGGACGGCCTCATATTCGACGGTGACGCCAATTTCCGGTCCATATTCCGGAGTATATCCGATCATGGGATGTTCACGGAATGGCTGGAAATCGCCAAAGAATGCCGAAAATGAGTACGACGGCCCGGATCATGCTGGCGGCCTCTTTTGCCAGCGTATTGGTTGGGCCGTTAGGCGGGCTCCGTTTTTCGTCCATTTATGGGGCGTTGACAGCGGGACGGGGAAAACGGTCGGACTGATGCTGGCGGCCTCTGTATGGGGAGACCCGCAGATCGGGCGGTATATACAGACGTTCAACAGCACGGCGGTAGGCCTGGAAAAGACAGCGGCGTTTTCAATTCGCTCCCGGTGCTGGTGGATGAACTGCAGCTGGCCAGGGACAACCGTGGGAAGTCAATTTCAATGTCTATGCCCTGGCCCAAGGGGTGGGAAGGACCCGCGGGAACAAGGGGGCGGAATCGAACGGACACCCACTTGGGCAAACTGCATCCTAACGACAGGGGAATCCCCTCTGACCAATAGCGGGATGGATCCGGGGCGATGAACCGTGTGATCGACATCGAGTGCAAAGCATCGGAAAAAGTGATCTCCGACGGTATGAGGGTGTCATCTATACTGAAGAAAAACTATGGGTTTGCCGGACGGGTGTTTGTCAAGGCGTTGTCAGCACAGAAGCCGGAAATGGTGTCGCAGCTATATCAAGGGATTTTCCAAATTCTTTCCGAAAACGATACCACCGAAAAAAACAGGCGATGGCGGCAGCCATGATCCTGACGGCGGATATCCTGGCCGAAGATTGATATTCAAGGACGGATGCGCCTTGACGGTATCTGAAATTGTGGACTTTTTACAATCCAAGGCAGCCGTGTCGGCCGGTCAGCGCGGATACCGGTATATGTGCGACTGGGTGTCCCAAAACGCCAACCGGCTCCGGGAAGGAATGACACGGGCGATATCTACGGATTGATCGAAGGGGATTGGGCCTTTATTATTCGGTCCGTGTTTCAGAAGGCTGTAGAGGACGCCGGGTTTTCCAGCGCCGCTCTAATCAGTTACCTGAAGCAGAACGGGCTGATACAAACACGCCAAAAAAACAACACAAGGGGAAAACGGATTAACGGCGTTTTGACCGAATGCGTTGTCCTCTACATAGGTCAAGAAGAGGATGCAGAGGATATGGATTTTCAGAAAATCTAATAAACGGGGAAATGTGGATCACTTGTGGGGATGCAAAGTACCGCAAACCCGCATGAATGCTAGGGTGTGGGGTTGTGGGGCGCGTGGGGACGCAAATATACACCATATACATGTGTGAGTATAGGATTGAAAAATATCCATATATGCACAGCTCTATATAGGAAAACGAAAAATCTCCCCCACACCCCCACAGAGCGAAAAAACGGAACGCGAACCCGCATGAATACTCGCTTTTTGTGTGGGGAGTTTCCCCACGGCTCCCCTCATTCCCCACAAAGGAGGGAAAATATGACATGACACAGGCAGAAATGGATACCCAAATCAAAGAAATTGAAAAGCAAATGGTGGAATACGTAAAAGGCGGGCGCGGAGGCGTATGCGACGTGGCGCTTTTTATAGGCATGAAGTATCTGTACATAGCGTTTAAGAATGGGATGGCTACAAAAGAAGAAATATCCACGGAAAAGAAAAGGCTTATTGCCAGCTATAAAATTGCTTTGGTTGATGATGAGCTGTATAAGGCGCATGCACGGCTGCGGAATCGGATCAGCGCCCAGTTATGTGAGCTGGAACGATGCGGGTGTGAGCATTGTAAGAAATTGATCCGGATTTTTGACGGGCGGGATTGAGGTGACGCCATGTTAAGCACGTGCGAAATCTGCCGGAGGCGGGACTATTGCGATAATTGCGCCATGGCGGAGGATTGTTACTGGCTCAAGGCGATACCGCCCGAGGGCGGGAGGCGGATATCCTGTGAATCGTTTGAGTGTAAGCACTATGGCGAGTGCCGCAAAACCAAAGCGACCGATCGGAGACTAAGATAACCCCGGAGTAGCTGCCCGTGGGAGATAGGATACCGGTATCCTCCAATTTGATAGGAGGACAGAAAAAGGAGAAAAGCATGAAACCAATCTTGTTTAACACCGAAATGGTGAAGGCAATCCTGGATGGGCGCAAGACGGTGACGCGGGGGTTGTGAAGGGGAAAGCCGGACTGGGTGCTTGACCAACATCGGCGACCATGATGGCCATGACGAAGGTGGGGCCGACGGTGAAGAGTATCCCGTGGATGCCCCATGGCCGTGGGCATCCTGTGGGTGCAGGACGGTGGGCGGAGTACCCAATGGTAAAAGCACCTGCCAGCCCGGCGACAACGTGGTATTACGAATCCCATATGGAGGACATGACAGATGGCGAACCTGATTTTGCCAAGCGGAGGATACTCACACAGGATAAAGACGATCCGGATTATCAGTAAATTGGGAGTTGGCGCCCCATGGTTCCATCCACATGCCCCGTGAGGCCGCCCGGCTGTTTTTGATGGTGACGGGGGTACGGGTAGAGCGGTTGCAGGATATAACGCCAAATGACTGCGTGCTCGAAGGTGTAGAGCGTGAGGCGCTTGCGACTGTGGGCGGAGAATTTGCGCGAGGCATATTTAACGATGTTTGGGACAGCAAACCCGAAAACCTACCGATGGTACCACACTTTACAAGCGCGGTTACGGGTGGGAGGCCAATGGCTGCGTACATAGAAGCGGTAGAGGCGCAATGCGTGGACGCCCTCAGAGACGACGGGAGAACTCGATGGTCTGATCGATGAATGCGAGGCATTGACGACCACAAAATTGTGATTGGCAGCAATACCGCATGTCGGATATCGTTGGATAGACTATGCTCGGTACTTGCGAGCGTTGAGAGATTTTGGAGGCGCGATGACAATGGAGAGACTGATTGACGCAGACAAAGTAAACCCGTCGGACGTATTTGTTGGAATAAGCGATTTTGCCGCGGACTGCCGAAATGCGGTGGTTGAGCTTTTGGCGGCACAACCAACCATAGACCCCATCCATGCGGCGGGTGGATGTTATTGTCGGGAGTGCAAGTATTACTTACCTGATCATATTTGCGGATGGAACTCCAGCGACGGGTGGTTGCCAGATGATTTTTGCAGTTACGGAAGGAGGCGTGAGGATAATGCGTGAGATTTTATTCCGTGGCCAGACGAGGCGACATGGCGAAAAAGTTAATATGAGAGGCGACAAGCTGCCGGGTCGGTGGGTATACGGCGGGGGTTTACAAGGCCAGGGGATTATTCGATCATTTACGGCGGTGAGAATCCTGACGATATAGAAAAACATACGGTCTATACAGATACGCTCGGTCAGTACATCGGTCTGACGGACAAGAACGGCGTCAAGATTTTCGAGGGTGATATTGTTCGGGGCCGATTTGCGCACCGGGACATTATAGGACAAATCGTTTACGGAGGTGATGCGACATTTTTCATCCAGCGAGGCGGACTATATGGAATTGGCTTGAATAACGCTTCTGACTGGGTTTCAGTCGTGGGAAACATCCACGATAATCCAGAATTGATAGGAGGTGGGCAGGATGGGTGAGTGGATCAGCGTCGATGAGAGGTTGCCGGAGCGATATAAAACGGTTATATGCATGTGTAATAGCACAAGTGGAGGGAAAAGGACGTATTCCGTCGGCTCTCAGTCGGATGGAGATTGGTATCTGCAAAGTAATGTCGGGATTGCTTCATTTCCGGTGCACGGTTGGGTTGTCACTCACTGGATGCCGCTGCCGGAACCGCCAAAGGAGGCAGAGAAATGAGTACTTGTGTGAATGTAGAATGTCCATATTGTGGTAAAGTACAACGCATCTGTATATCGGACGGGTGCGCACGCAAAGGAATTATCATTTGCAATGTAGAGGATGGCGGATGCGACAGGTATTTCGTCGCGGACATAACTGTCAGCGTTGCCGCTAAGGGGCTAAAAATAGAAGGGGAAGAACAAGCCAAGGAGGCCACACCATGATAATATCCGCACCAATCCTGTCGGTCTGGCTCGCCTCGCTAGGGATGGCCTTTATGGTTGGGTGGTGTGCTAGGAGTGGATAAACTGGTCTGTATCAAAAATGGATGCATTTGGTTAAATGGAGGGGTGTGCGGCCGAAAGTGCGAGTATGTCCGGGCGGTGACGGGGACGGATGGCTGTCCCGTGATCCCGCCACCTCCGTCCGGATATGATTCGTTTGTACAGTGGTTTGGGGTTCATTGGCGAAAGCTGCGGCGGTTTTACGGGAGGGAACCATGACGAACGAAGAGAAAAAGGCGATATTGAAGCAGTATATCGGATTGGAAAACGTATAGCCAGGATGCTTGACGAGAAAAAGAAGTGGAAGGAAAAAGCCGAGGCAATATCCCCGGTATACTCAGATATGCCGAAAGCGGGAGGCTGCGATAAAATACAAAATGCCGTATGCCAGATCGTAGATTTGGAACAAGACATAAACCGGGAAATTGATGCTCAGGTTGATCTTCGCCGCCGGATCAAGGCCGCCGTAAAACAGATGGATGATGAGAAGCTGAGGGACGTCATGATGTATCGATACATAGACGGACTAAAACTTGAAGAAATCGCGATTGAAATGAGCTATAGCTACATGCAAATATATCGTCTGCATAAAAAGGCCATATCGGAAATCATGTTATAGAATGTTATGTTTGGTCTGTGATATAGTGTATACGTAAAGAAATGAGAGGGCGTCCCATGTGGGGCGTCCTCTTTGTTGTGCCGGACATAATGGCCGGCGGATGGGTAGGCGGGAACACAAAAAGCGAGGTGGGCGGATGACAACCATACGAGCAAGGCTTCCAGATACGATCGGCGCATTGAAAATTGAGGTGATGGCCGACTTGCATATCGGGGATGCGCATTGTGACCTCCCTCTCATCCGCGAACGGCTGAAATCCGTGCAGGAAGAACCGGACACAGCCCTCATCCTCAACGGAGATATCCTCAACAACGCTACCAAGACCAGCGTGTCGGACTGCTACAGCGAGGTACTGCCCCCGATGGAGCAGATCCAGGGGGCAGTGGAGCTGTTCGAGCCGGTCAAGGATAAGATACTGGCCGTCACCACTGGCAACCACGAGCGGAGGACCTACAACAAAGAGGGCATTGACCTCATGGAGGTGTTCGCCCGGCAGATGGGTTTGTATGACCGGTTTGCCCCTGGCGCGGCGTTGCTGTTTGTTAGCTTTGGACGGTGCAGCCGCCGGAAATCGGATGGGAGGCCCATGACCTATTCGTTGTATATCAACCACGGGTCCGGAGGCGGGAGAAAGGAAGGAGCCAAGGCGATCCGTCTGGCGGATATGGCCAGCATCGTGGACGCGGACGTGTATATCCATTCCCACACCCATTTGCCGATGGTGATGAAACAAGGCTTTTACCGCACCTGTGAGGCGAACCGGAGCGTTGCGCCGGTATCCAAGCTGTTTGTCAACACGGCGGCGGCCCTGGACTATGGGGGGATACGGGGAAATCCAGGAGTACAAACCAACCAGCAAGGACACACCTGTAATCTACCTGGACGGACACAAGAGAGGGATGACGGCAAGGCTATGAGGATTTACATATCCCATCCCTATGGCGGGGAGCCGGGAAACAAGGCGGAAATCGAGCGGATTGCCGAGGCGCTGGCCGTAAAAGATAAGGCCAACGTATATATCTCCCCCTATACATTGCTTCGGCTATCTCTATGACAAGGTGGACTATCTGCATGGTCTGGGGATGTGCCTGGAGCTTCTGAAGGTGTGCGACAAGATGCTGGTATATGGGGACTGGGAGCACAGTACCGGATGCAAGGCCGAAATCGACTACTGCAAGGCGCACGGGATCCCGTATGTATTGCATTGTGATCCCACAGCGGCCGAATAACCAAATAGGTGGAGTTGGAAATGTGAATACCACTAAATCGGTGGTGATATAGGAGGTGAGCGGGGATGAAACTGACGGCAAAGCAACAGGCGTGGATCGATTACTACAAGCAGGGACATACCGCCACCGAGGCGGCGAGACTGGCGGGATATAAGGCTAAGAGTGACAAAGCGTATCAAAACATCGGCTCTGAAAACTTGGGGAAACTTTGGGGATTACGTCAAAGACCGGGATTCCGTGCTGGAGGCCCCCAGGATTGCCGATATGGAGGAGATCAACGCCTTTTGGACGGAGGTTCTGCGGGACGAGGAAGCCGACATAAAAGACCGCCTGAAGGCGTCAGAACTGCGGGCTAAGGCTGCGGGTGGTTTTATGAGCAATGTGACATTAACCGGCTCCATACCGGTGGTGATCTGCGGTGATGACGAGCTCAAATAAGGTATACCTCCCTGACATTGTAGGCGGAGGGTATGGGGATTTCTGGCGGTGCAAGACACGATATCGGGTACTCAAAGGGAGCAAAGCCTCCAAAAAATCCACCACCACGGCCCTCAACCACATATGGCGGATCATGAAATATCCGGGTAGCAACCTTTTGGTGGTGCGTAAAATTGGCGATACCCACCGGACATCCACCTTTGCGCAGCTCCGCTGGGCGATCCAAAAACTAAAGGTATCTGATTACTGGCGGGCCACGACCTCGCCGTTGGAGCTGACCTATACCCCAACGGGACAAAAGGTGTTGTTCCGGGGTTTTGATGACCCGTTAAAGCTGGCCTCTACCACGGTTTCCATCGGCTCGTTGTGCTGGGTATGGGTGGAGGAGGCGTATGAAATCGACAGCGAGGACGCCTTTGACCTGCTGGACCTGTCTGTCCCGCGCGGGAACGTGTCCCCTCCGCTGTTCAAGCAAACCACGCTGACCTTTAACCCGTGGAGCGAGCGCCACTGGCTGAAAAAGCGGTTTTTTGATACACCGGCGGACAATGTGGCCTCGTTATAGCACCGACTACCGGTGCAATGAGTTTTGGATGCGGCTGACCTGGCAATATATGAGAGGATGCGCCGGGAAAACCCACGGAAATACGCCGTGGCGGGACTTGGAAACTGGGGCGTGGCGGACGGGCTGGTCTATGATCGGTGGGAGATCCGGGATTTTGACATCGACAAAGCCCGAAAATCCCCCTCATCCGGTCGGCGTTCGGCCTGGATTATGGGTATACCAACGATCCCACGGCGTTTTTCTGCGGCCTGATCCATGTTCCCAGGCGACTGCTGCTGGTATATGACGAGTTTTACGAGCGAGGGATGAGCAACCGGGACATCTGCGACCGCGTGGCCGAAAAGGGCTATGGCAAGGAGCGGATCATCGCGGACAGCGCCGAGCCCAAGAGCAACGACGAGCTGCGGTTCCTGGGGCTGCGGATACAACCTGCCGCTAAGGGCCGGGACAGTATCCTCAACGGCATCCAGTATATCCAGGACTACCGGATCGTGATCCATCCGCGCTGCGTCCACTTTGCGTCCGAAATCAGCAGCTACACCTGGGACAAGGACAAAGAGGGCAACCAGATCAACAAGCCGATTGACGATAATAACCACCTGATGGACGCGATGCGGTACGCCCTGGAGCCGTATATCCGGCGCAGGGTCACGGACCCGCCGCCAAAAGGCGGGGTACCCCGACCGGCGTTACAGCGGGAGATATGCGGGGAGGATGGGATGTATGAGCATAGCCACAGTATTGATAGCGGCCGCCGGATGGATTCTGGCGGCGTTTTTATGCGGCCTTGCCGTGGGCCGGGAGAGGGGCCACCCGAAGACGGAAAAGCCGGGAAAAATCCCGCACGGCGCGAAAACAACCGCCATAGCGCCGGAGGAAAAGGCCCTGCGGGAATGGCGGAATTTTTTAACCTACGACGGCACGGAGCAGTCCGGGCCTGTCGAATAAAACGCCCTTACCATGGGCGGAAGGAGCATTAGACATGGACGAGACAATCATGCAACCGGCGGAAGCCCTACCAGAGGCGGAACCCGCAAGCACAGCCACCGCAGCAGCGGAACCCACGGACGAGACCGGGGAGGCGGCGGACACCACACCGGCCGCTGACACGGAGCAGGACGTGCAGCCCGGAGACGGGCAGCCAATCGTGATCCCTGTACGGTACAACCACGAGAGCCGGGAGCTGACGCTCGAAGAGGCGCAGGCATTGGCTCAAAAGGGGCTCAAATTTGACGAACTGTCCCCAACACTGGACAAGATCCGGTATTTGGCGGCGGCGAACCAAAAGAGCGTACAGGAGATGGTGGACGCCCTGGTGGATGGCCAGGACAAGCAGCTCTATCAATCCATCCTGGAAGAGTGCGGCGGGAACGAGGCGCTTGCAAAACGGCTGTATGAGGCCGAAAAAGACAAGTGGGGCGCCCGGTACGCCAACGCCAGAGAAGAGGAATCACAAGGCTCCGGAAAAGGACAAGGCGGGCCTGACGGAACGGCTGGCCAATGAGTTTGTGGAGCTTAAGGCCGAATTCCCGGACGTGGCGGAATTTAAGCAGGTCCCGCAGCCGGTAGTGGACATGGCAGTCAATAAGGGAATTTCCCTGACCGACGCATATCTCCGCTACCAACACGCCAATGCCAGGAAGGCGTCGGCTGCCAAAGCGGCACAAGAAGCAGCGTCAAAAGCATCCCCTGGTCCCCAGGCCGCAGGGGCGGAGAAACCACAAACCCCACCATCGATGCGATGCTTGCAGGGGTTTGGAACCGATAAGGAGGACATGTAAATGGCAATCACCGATAGCACGATCAATTCCCTCGAATTCCAGAGCAAGCTCACTGGCGAGCTGGATAAGGTGCTGGTGCAGGAGGCACAGACCAGCTTTTTTGCGGACAACGCCCTGCGCAGCAAATTTGTGGGGCCCGTACCGTCCTAATCTCGGACGTGGATATGCAGGGCCTCGGAAACTATAACCGGGACGACGGATTTGTCACCGGCGCCCTGACGGTGTCAAGCGAATCCTACACCATGGCGATGGACCGGAACCGATCCTTCCAACTCGACCGGGAAGACAACGATGAGACCGGCATCTCCAATCTGGTGGGCCAGGTGATGGGCGAGTTCGTGCGCACCCGCGTTGTCCCGGAACTGGACGCGTATGTCCTGTCCAAGCTGGCGACCTTGGCGACCACCAAGTCCCAGACCGTTACCGGTACGGTGGCGTCCCAGATCTACAAGATGATTACCGAGGCCATCAACAAAGTCCAGGCTGTGGCTGGCTACAGTGAGCCCCTGGTCTGTTTTGTGGACAGCACCGTGTGGGGTGCGCTCATGAACACCACGGAGGTGACCCGCCAGATCAATGTGGGCGAGTTCAAAAAAGGTTCGGTCAACACCAAGGTCAAGTACCTCAACGATGTGCCGATCATCCCGGTATCGGACGACCGGATGAAGACGGCCTATACCTTCTATGACGGCGTGACGGATGACAGCGGTTCCGACGGCGCCGACCAGACCGTCGGTGGTTTGTCCCGGCGACCGGCGCCAAGAAAATCGGCATCCTGGTCCTGCCGAGGCGCGCCGCGTCCCTGGTCAAGAAGTCCGAACGGATCCGGACCTTTACTCCCGAGCAGAACCAGAAGGCCGATGCGTACCTGTTCCAGTACCGCATCTACTACGATCTGTTCGTCAAGAAGTCCCCTGACCCGGACCGTGTACACGTATACCTATTGATTCAACAGCCGCCGGGGAAACTCGGCGGCTTCTATATGCTCCCGAAGGTGCATGAGCCAAAGGGGGAACGGAGGAAATGGCATGGACAGAAAAGCGTGGGAACCGGAACTGGTTTTTGGCGAGTATGAATCCGGGAGAAATTTTAAGGCTGGCTTGGGCAGGCGCGGCCTGTATGAACAAGGGAAGATCAACGAGCGCTTTTATGTGGGCGATCAATGGCACGGGGCCCAGTGCGGAAACGACCGCCCCTGGTGCGCCACAACGTCATCAAGCGGATAGGCGATTACAAAATGGCGGTCATCAGCTCCAATCCCGTGACGGTCAACTATTCGGTGGAGGGTGTGCCCAACACCGTGGCGATCCGCGACCGGGCACGGGAGGAACGGGACCGGTATGCCGGTGAGCAGAGGATGCCCATGGACGCGATGGGTTTGCCGCCGGAGGAAGAGACTGCCGTGACCATGTCTTCCCTTACTGACTATTTCAAAACCACGGCGGAAAGGGTCAAGCTGGACGACCTGAAGGAGCAGGCGCTTCGCAACGCCTATATTTCAGGGTCCGGTGTGCTGTATACCTATTGGGACGACCGGATCCAGACCGGGCTATACGCGGACGAAAGCGGCACTACGCCCATTACGGGCGACATCGCCTGTGAAGTGCTGGACATCGAAAATGTGTATTTCGGGGACCCGAACCTATACGAGCTTCAGGAGCAGCCGTATATCTTGATTGCCCAGCGGAAAAGCGTGAAGGAGCTCCGCCGGGAGGCCAGGCGCAACGGGAGGCCGGTATCCGATATCGAGGCCATCAAACCAGACCGAGATACCGGACATATGGCGGGGGACCGCTCGGACGACGAGCCGGAGGAAACCCGGAAGGCCACGGTGATAACAAGTTATGGAAGGAATGGGACAAGGACGGCGCCTGCCGTATCCTGGCGGCCATGGTGGTCAAGGGCGCGACAATCCGCGCGAAATGGGACACCAAGCTCCGTCTGTACCCTCTGTCGGTATTCCGGTGGGAGCGGCGGCGGAATTGTGCCTATGGGGAGAGCGAGATCACCTATCTCATCCCGAATCAGATTGCGATTAACCGCATGATTACAGCCAGTGTGTGGGCGGTCCTGACGTTAGGTATGCCGATTACCCTAGTCAACAAAAACATGATCCCGTATGCCACTGTCACAAACGATCCGGGGCAAATTCTAGAAGTGGAAAACATCGGGACGGGCGAAAGCATCGGAAACGCCCTTGGGTATGTCAATCCTCCAAACTTTTCCCCGGCGTTTGACAACAACATCACCTCCTTGATATCCAACACTTTGTCTCAGTCAGGGGCCAATGACGCGGCGCTGGGGATGTCAGGCCGGACAACACCTCCGCGATCATCGCCGTCCGGGAAGCCGCCACCATGCCGATGCAATCGGTGCAAAACCGGTTTTATTCCTTTATCGAGGATGTGGCGCGGGTATGGGCGGACATGTGGGTATCGATGTATGGGAAACGGCAGCTCAAAATCGAGGATGAAAACGGAATATGGTATCTGCCGTTTGACGGCCAAAAATACCGCGATTTGCTCATATCCACTAAGATTGATGTGGGAGCGTCCACGATGTGGAGCGAGATACAGAGCGTCAAGACGCTGGATAACCTGCTGGCATCCCAGATTATCACGCCGAGGCAATACCTGGAACGGCTGCCAAAGGGTTCGGTGCCGAACCTGAGTGGGCTGATCCGGGAGATGCAGGAGGCCGAGCGAGCGGCGGAAACCGCGGCGCAACAGGGCTCCATGGGACAAGGTGCCATAGGGCAGGGCGGCGTGGATGCGCAGTCGGTGATTGACGGGCTTTCCCCGGAATACCGCGCGGTATTTGATGCCGCAACGCCAGAGGAGCAGGCGGCCTTGCTGGCTCAGATAGGGGTGACGGCATGAAAACGGGAATGGACATCCTGAGACGGGCCATGAATCTGCTGGGGTATACCAATGCGTCCGGTGAGATTGACGCCGGGCTGTCGGCGGAGCTGTATCGGCGGGGCCTGGAAACCGTCAATCAGATATACGCGGAGGTCTGGCCGCTTGAAAAAAGCGGGGAATTCCAACCCTTGACATCGATAGGGCAGGAGATCCCCTTATCCACGGATGCCGTGGAGACGGTGATGCCGTATGGGGTGGCAATGATGCTCGCCCAAGCCGACGGGGATGGGGCCAACCAGCAGTTTTACGCGGCCCTGTATCAGCAAAAACGCAATTATGTGCATCGCCCGGCAAAACACAGGGGCGATGTGCTGCCGGTAGTATGGGAGGATTGACATGAGGATCCCGAAAATGCCGAAAAGCAATCAATACCGTGTGTCTGTCCCGGCCCTGAATGGGGGCGTGAACCTAAACGACGCGCCGAATTTGGTAGAGGACAACCAGCTCACCGACGTTTTGAATATGTGGTGGAAGGGCCAGGCGCTGCGGACCAGGGCGGGGCTGGCGACCACCGTGGAGCGTTCGTTCCATATTCAGACGTCCGGCATGGGCGATTCCCTAACATACAAGGTGTATCCCCGGTGAGGGTATACCGGGACGGCAAACCGGAGGATTTGTGTGCTGCTCCTGCGAATTCGAAATGAGTCGGGCAAACCATGTATTCCATTTTTACAAATTCGATGAAAGCGGGAACGCCTCGCATGTATCCGCCCTGACGTTTCTCGATTATGAAGACGGAGACCCGTATGCCACCGGTATGTTTATGTTTGCCGCAAGCCCCACAGCGGACGGTATCGGTCTTTACGTGGTCTTCAACAGCGGCGATATATACAGTATGAATAAGGAATCGGAGCTCCAAAAATCGACAAGTCCGAAATTTATGCCCCGCTGGTGGTGGTGAATGCTGTGGGGCTCGATGATACCGGTTCCCCGCCGGTTGTAAGCGGTACACAATTTGAAGGGTACAACCTTCTATCCGGGGCATTCCGGACGGCCTTCACGACCGACGGGAAGGCCCATGAATTCAAGCTCCTTTGGATAATCTGACGATGAACAACGGGGAATCTCCCGCTGTTGAATATACAGGAACAGACGGAACCGTAACCCGATGGGAGAGCTTCAGTAATACCATGTTTTACGCTCAGGCATCTGCCGAAATTGGCGGTGAAACCGTCACTGTCAAGCTTTACCGCCGGAGCGGGATAATCGAGTTCTCAACCGGTGTCGACACGCCATACCCTCTTCCGGGAAGCATATCCAACAACCTAATTGTGACAGCCTGGAAAACGGATCCGGAGGCCACCAAAAAGATATCGAATATGCAGTTTGCCACTTGGTTCGGCGGGGACCGGTCCGGCATAAACGGGGGACCCGCTTGTTTGTGTCCGGGAACCCGGATCATCCGAACCTGGTGCATTGGAGCGATATCAACAACCCCTTGTATTTCCCAGAAAACAACTACGCCTATATCGGGGAATCCTCCCAAAAGGTAACGGGGTTCGGGAAGCAGACGAACATCCTGGTGATTTTCAAGGAACACGAGATTTACAGCGCGGAGTATATATCCGGAAACACCTACACGGCGCAGGATGTGATCGACGGCAAGGTGGTGGACGTGACCGCCAACGCCGCCGTTTTTCCCATTACCCCCATCAATTCCGGGATTGGCTGCGACTGCCCAAACACGATTCAGCTTTGCAACAACCGTCTAATCTGGGCAACCTCCGACGGGGCAGTATACGGCCTGATGGCGGCAAACCAGGCGAGCGAGCGGAATGTGCGCAAGCTGTCTGCTATGATTGAAAGCCATCTGAAGGCGGAAGACCGGTATTTGTTAAAAAGCGCCCTCTCCTGTGATGTAGACGGGCATTACATGCTGTTTGTCTGGAACCGGGTCTATCTGCTGGATTATATGGACGGTGTGTTTCAGTATTACGCAACCTACTCCGACGAACGGAAGGCGCAGCGGAACAGGTCTTGGTACTGCTGGGAATTCCCAAAGGAGTGCACGCCCGCGGCCGTTATGCCGAAGGGAGACCGACTGTCCGCTTTCTGTATCCGGAATTATCCGTATACAGATAGTTCCGGAATGCCGAAAAAGGCTTTGTTTGGCGCCGCCTATCTCCTGGACGGGGAGAGGGATTGTGTCTTTCACCCGAGCGGACCGGCGTTTGAAACGGGAGAGTTTGATATATCAGTGGAGGAACGGGAAATCCAATCGTGTTTTCAGACAAAGGTGTTTGATTTCGGGTCTCAGGAACGGAAAAAGAAGATTCACCGGCTTCACATGAACATGGCCGACACGTCGGACGCCCGTATCACGGTATCCTACGTTGCCGAAAAAGGGACAATGGATGATGTGTATGAACTATCCATGTCCGGCACTAGGGCAATGGTGGGGCGTATGCTCACACCCGGCGTGTCCAGGGTATGCCGGTTCGGCGTCCTGGTGAGCAGCGCCGGGGTGATCGGCGTGGATGGCCTGGTCATCCGGTATGAGATCGGCGGGGAGGCAATCTAAATGACAAATTCGGCGCAAGAGTATATCGACAAGTTATACAATCAGTCACAGGGGGTGGCCGGTCAGCTCCACGAGCAGCGGAAGAAATCAGACGACGAGGTCATCCAGCAGATAAACGCCGCCATTGACCGCGCTACCGCGTCTTCCACAAACCCATACAAAGCCCAGATGGAGCAGCTTCCGTCTCAGTATCAACCTCTTTTGACGCAAATGCCGTGCAGGAGCTGGTGGGGCGGCGGCAGGTGCAGGAGGCGATGGCGAACATGGGGCTGACGGATTCCGGGCTCAACCGGACGCAGCAAACCGCTCTTTCGGTGCAGCGCGGGAACGCGGATGCCAGCGTCCGGCTGGCACAGCAGCAAAAGACCCAGGAGCTCCAGGACAAGATATCCCAGCTCGTGGAGAACGCGGCGGCACAAAAACAGCAGCAGGAGGCGTCTATCCGCGCGAATACATCCGACTGGTACAATACCCTGCTGTCGAATTTCTACAGCACGGCCCAGCAGCAGGGAACCAGCTTGTACAACGCGGAGCAGGAACGGGCGGCCGCCACGGCCGAGGCGGAAAGACAAAGACTGATCGCAGCAGCGGATGCCGAGGCCAAAGCGAAACAACAGGATTTTGAGAACCAGCTAGCGATCGCCAAAGTCCTTCAGGATTCCGGCGCGTCGTCGGAAGAGGTCAACCGCTATTTGCAGAGGGCGGCATCCGGGGCCGGAAACGGAACGCTTATCAGTGATACTGCGAACACCACGCAGTTCCGGGCGGCTATGATCGACAAATCGCAGAAAACGAGATGGCGTAATTATGCCGACACCTATGAGGACTATGTGCGGCTGAGGCTGGCCGAATGGTACAACGACAACAAACTCAGCGACGCGGAGTTCGCCTTCCTTCTGAATTATTACGGGCTGTAGGGGTGATTTCATGGCATTGTCCTTTGAAGAAATCAAAAATAAGGTCACGGGGCAGCAAAGGAGTGGGACGGAATCCTTTGACGAGATCAAGGCCCGTGTATCTCAGATGAATATGACCAGCCCCTCACGGCCGATGATGTGGACGCCTGGTTTGCCAAGTCACGCGAGCTGGAGGGCAAGACGAACCAATATCTGTCTGATTCCGGCACCTATGACGGGTGGAAGGGTGCCTCGTCCCCTTATGACGAGCTGCATAAGCACCGGCTTCAGGAGGCATCTGTCCGGGCTTGGCTGAACAGCAACAAGGACGCTCTCGGAGATCGATATGATGCGCTGTCCGCCCAATTGGGAGATTACTCCGGCGGATTGGGGCGTCTTTCCTCGGGAATACGGGATACGTCGGCCAATTGGCGGAACAGCCCGATTGGGGAATTGGATGCTTCTATTTCCGCAAACGAACAAAAGCTGACGGAGCTCCGGGCACAGTTGGACAAGACCGGCGACCAGTGGCATAAAAACGCTCAGCTCCCTATTGTCCGAACGGAAGCCTATACAAAACCAGATCAAGGAGTTGGAGAGCGAAAACAATCGCTTGCAGGATGAACGCCGCCGGTATATAAAAGCGTTTGGCGAGGCCGGACTGATATCGAATCCAGAGGCCATGCTTCCAAAACCGACGCTTGGGGATAACCTCAACGCATTAAGATTGGACGCGGCGGCTGGGATATCGAGCTTTTCAAATAGCGTATGGAAAGCGTTGGATTGGCTCATCCCGGATGAAATGATAAATAACGGCGAGAATTTTATGCGGGATACGTTCGACACGGCGTATGCTTCCCATAATGACTGGTTGGAAAAAGAAAATGCCGCAGACGAGAAGGCGAGCGAGGCGGTAAGGTTTGTTGGTGACAATGTGGTGACGCCGCTCTTTAACTCTTTGCCCCATGCCGCCGTTGCTATGATGTCCGGAGGGGTATCGGCCGCTCCATCATTGGCTACGGCGGGCGCGTCTACGGGGCAAATGGCTGCCTCATCCATTGGTTCCATGGCTAAAATCCATCATTTTGGGCGAGTGCCATTCCGACCTTCGGGTCCACGTATGACGAGGCGATCCAGGATGGGGCCAGCGAGCTGGAAGCTACGGCGACCGCGATTTTAAACGCCTTTGCAGGAAGCGCCATTGAAATATCCGGCGGTATCGAAACCATCCCCAGCAGCCCGAGGGGAATTCGAACCTGGGTCAAAGGGATGCTCGATGAAGGAAAGGAAGAAGTCCTCCAGGGCATTGTTGGAAATCTGGCGCAAAAAGCTATATACGATCACGGAAAAGAGTGGATTTCTCTTAGCAATCCGGATGCCGTTATCAATCCTCAGCGCATGCTTGAAGAAGGCGCTGGAGGCGTTGTTGTAGGCGGGATCCTAGGCGGTGGCATGCAGACGGCTGGGGCATTGGCGTCCAGGGTGTAACAGATGTTGGAAAACAGGCTATCAACTCCGGGGATGTCAACACGATTATCAACAATGGACTAAGACTTGACGTGAACGATCCGTTGTACCGGGCAGCGGCGGAGCTGGCGATGCGGCAGACGGAAGGCGGCAAGCTATCGGCCCGCAAGGTTGGAGAGCTGGAAACCGGACTGGAAGCCAAAGCCCTCGACAGGCTTGAATCCCTGCGCAGCCAGATGGCCCGCACATTGAGCGGGGACACGCAAAACGGCGACGAAACGGCGCCGCTCGGCACGGTGTATACCAAATCCAAAACCGCCCCAAATGGGCCTTCAAACGCCCAAGACGGCCATTCGGCAAACGCGGATGTTCAAACTAACGTTCCATACACAGTCAATGTGGAGGCGGCAAAGCCCCTGGACGCGCAAAGCGATGGGCAACTCAGCCGTTACAGTGCAAGGGGTTGAATCCGTCCAGGACGGGGACGTGACCGTCACTCTGTCGGATGGAACTAAAGTTCCTCTTTACGACGTGGAAATCGCCGACCCGCAGATTCGGCAGTTATACGACACGGCGGCGAAGTATGACACGAACACGGCCAGGGCGTTTGTTTCCGGCTTCGACGGGTCGCTGCCGATCTCGACCTATCAATCGGCGTTCGACTACTTCGTGACGCAGGCGAAACACGGGGTTTCGATGGACGAGGCCATGCAACACGCGGGGCTGGCGGGACAGATGATGTCCCCGTATCCAGGCAGACCGCCTATTTCGCAGGGGAAAACTTGCAATCCTCCGGTTCCCGTGGTAACATGGGGGCGGAGAATGCAGCTACGGGAGGGATGAACAGTGCCTCTGTTCGACAAGATACGGGTTCCGTTAGAGGATTTAACGGAGGAAGAGAAACGGGCAATGGACAACGATCCGGAGTTTCAGGAGAATCTGAAACGAAATATAGAAGAATTAGGGAAGTGGCAGGAAGAGAACAGAAGGAAAAACCAAGGCAGCAAGTAAAGATATCGTCCAATGACGGAAAACTGTCTTTTGATGCAGTTCGTCCAGAAGCGCTAACACAAAAGCAGCAGACTCGGGTTCAAGAAAGCGCTAATTATGGATATGAGTTACATTATTATCAAAAGGGTACCGTGTTCAACGATGGAACAAGCGAAATGGTCATTGATAGACCGGCATTCATGATACCGGGAATCAAGGCTATTTTTGCTATGGATGGAGAGGATATCGATTTCCTTCACCATGAATTGTTCCATCAATTTTTATCTCAAGATGACCCCAAATCTATTATTCTATATAATGACACAAAGAGGTCTATTGATAAGTATTCTAAAGCTTTCAAGGAATACCAAGCAAAATCCGATATATCTTATAAAACCAAAACACCTATAAGCCTTCTTATTGAAGAAATCACCTGCGACCTCTGCGAATACGCGATGTCCGGCTCGGAGAAGATGTACAACCGCCTGAACGGCCTGTTTGAAGGGGATACCCTGGAAACACTGGCGGAACAGGCAAGGGAGGTATTCGAAGCCAACCGGGAGGCGACGCAAAAAACACCGCCGTGGAAACTGACGGCGGGACACGATATTATCTGGAAGAGTACACGGATCATCAGAAAGAGAATTGGGCTGGAAGCAAGAGCATTGTAGTGTATGAGAGCGACGCACAGCTAGAACAGTTCATTGAAGATGCGCTGAATAAGAGGAACCTGGACAAAAGATGTATTTCGGCCGGGTTCCTTTTGACTTTGGCACAGCGGGTCATGGATGAAACCGGTATGGATATTGACGGATACAACTGCACGATCCAGGCGCAGGAAATCCGGAAAATCCTGGTCCATTCGCACGGGAATGAGGCATTTGAACGTGCGCGTGGTCAACGTGCCATCACGAAGGAAGATATTATAAATATCCCAGAGGTGATTTCGTCTCCGGACAGCATATCCTTGTCCCCGAAGCTGTACGAAGGGAAACCAGTAATCCGGTTTTCCAAAACGATCAATGGGCGCACAACGGTTGTGTCGTATGTATCAAAAAAAGCACCGCGACTTAGCGGTGCAGACGATGTATGCGAGCGCAAAAAAGGAAGCCTTGCCACCGCGACAGATGCTCCGATGAGCGGCCCCTGTCTTTAACGCCCGAAACGACCGGCGGTACAGCTTCCAATAACAGTATAGGGAAAACCCTGATACTGTCAATACCAGTATACCCAAAAGCCCGGAAAAGGATACCGGGACCCGGTTCTATATGGACGACGCGGTGGAAGAGGTACGAGGCATCAGGGCATACCACGGGATGACGACAGAGGATTTGGATAGTGCTGTGCAATCCGGCCTCCCTCCGCTCCATACGGACGGAGCCGGGGACATCAGCCTCCTTTTCCGCCCGGAAGCATCCCTTTCGTATGATACGGAAACGCCTGTTCAAGACACAGGGTTTGGTGCCCGCCTTTCCTCCATTGCCGGGGCGTATGGCGGGCGGCCGGACGGCAGACGCGATGGAATCCAGCCGAGTACTTCTGGATGTGCTGTCCAGAAGCCACACAAAAGAGGATATCCGGAAGTCCCTGGAATCGCTGGGGAAATTCTCCGTCACGGACGAAATCGTGGCGGATATTTTTTTCGCTTTCCAACGATATGGCGGAATCCCCGGCATGGTATACCGGGATGCGGCGGGATTGGAGGACGTGGCGGCCGCCGTGGTGCCGGACACGCTGGACGAGGATCTGAAACCCAGCTTAATGCGGCGGGGATCAAGACGGTGGAGTACAAGGCCGGGGACGATGCCGACCGGGTGCGGGCACTGAACGAGGCGCCGGAGTTGCGGTTTTACCTAGAGGACATATCCCCGTGGATGTAGACCTCCTGACGGAAGAAAACCAGGCGCTCCCGGGAACAGGTGGAGACCCTGCGCGGGGAGTTCCAACTGACAAAGGGGCACAAGGTAAAACCTGCCAGCATCGGGAAACTGGCCGATACCATCCTGAAGGAAACCAGCAGTTCCTACGACAAGGGAACCCTGGTGAAGAACCTGGACGCCCTGTTTTCGTATATAGCCAACGATCCGGACGCCAATTTCGACGAGGCCATGGACGTATCGGTGGAAATTGCGAACAGCGTCCTGCGGGAGTCCTCTGCCCTGGATTCTACGTTGTACGAGAAGTACCGGGACATGCGGGAATATTTCCGCAAGACGGCCATATCCCTGGACGAGGATATCCGGGCGGGGATGGATTACGAGCGGTTCCGGAAGGAACATTTCGGCGGGTTCCGTCTGATGAACGACGGCACGAGCCTCGATAGCCTGTGGCCGGAGATCAGCGGGCGTTGGCCGGAGTTCTTTTCCCCGACACCCCCCATCCAGGACCAGCCACAGGCGGTGGCGGATGCGCTGCGGACGGTCAAGCTGTCGTATGTCAACCCCTATGGGATGGACGCGACGGAGGCCGCCTATGACCTGGCTATGCGGGTGTATGAGGAATACTTCAACCTTCCGGAAATCCACACCTTCGCGGACAAGAAAAGGCTGAGCTCACCCAGCTCCGGGCCAAGTACGAAAACCGCATCCAGGCGATCCGGAAAGGGTACAAGGCCAAGGAACAGGCACTTGTCCAGGAGCAGCGCCAAAAACGGAAGGATTTGAAGGATGAAAACCGTCTGCGCCTGGCGGCACAGATGGAAAAGGTGCGTGAGCAGCGGAAGGCAGCCGCCGATAAGAGGCGGGAAAGCGCCCTGGTGCGCCGGTATAAGCCCCGGATCATCCGTGACACGATGGAGCTTGGGAGATGGCTGACCCATCCCACCGACAAGAAGCATGTGCCGGAGCCGTTCCGGAAAGCTGTGGCGGAGTTCGTAAACACCATCGATTTTAGTTCCGACCGGCTGAACAGCAAAGGCAAGCCCACCATGCGGACCATGGCGATGCAAAAGCTGTTTAATCAGATGAATACCATCCTGAAAAGCGAAAGCGGGACCTTTGAAGAGGCGCAGGCGATATTTGACGGCGCTGACCCCGACCTGATCCCGAACATGGCCGACCTCATCCAAAACGCCGAACGGGTGCGGATCGAGGACATGACCGGGACGCAGCTCGGGGAGCTGGCTCATGTGGTGGCGGCGCTGAAAGTATGCTGACGAACGCGAACACCCTGATCTCTGGGGAACGGACACGCGCTGCGGAACAGGTGGCTAAGGGTATCCACATGGACCTGATGGGTCAAGAAGCCCAGGAGTATACCGGCCTGCTCGGCCTCGGGAAACGGCTGGTAAACTACGATATGATGGACACGCCGAGCTACTTCGAGGAGCTGGGCGAGACGGCATACCAGGAGATATACAAGCCTCTGCGCAGGGGATTCGACCGGAAAATCCAGAACACGACGGAGGCTGTCGCGTACATGCAGCGGCTGCTGAAGGGGATCGATACTGATACCTGGAGCGGCCCGAAGGCGGAAAAGCATACCTTCAAGGTTAGGGGCGGGACCGTATCCCTGACCACGGCGCAGATCATGAGCCTGTATGAGCTGTCGAAGCGTGACCAGGCGCGAGGGCATATCTGGGCGGCGGTATCCGCCCATCGGATACCGTGAAGAAGATGCGGATCGACAAAACGTTCCGGCCGGTGACATTGACGGCGCAGGACCTTAAGGAAATCGTCGGGACGCTGACGCCGGAACAGCGGGCGGTGGCGGACGGGATCGCAGATTTCTTCAAGGTGACAGCGGAGTGGGGCAACGAAGTCTCCATGAAGCTGTATGGATACCGGAAATTCACCGAGCAAAACTATTTCCCCATTGTGTCCGACAAGAACTACCTCACCACCATGCGGAGGGGGACCTCAAACGGCCTGATGCCGTGCTCAAAAATCTGGGTATGACCAAATCCACCGTGGCCGGTGCCAACAACCCAATCATGGTGGAGGATATCTTCGACGTGTTCACCCGTCAGGCGGACCAGATGGGGAGCTACAACGCTTTTGTGGTGCCGTTGTCGGATTTGAGCAAGGTGTTCAACTTTAAGGCTTCGGAACCAGGAGGCGAGGTACAAGGGAGCATCAAGGAAAGCCTGGAACGGGCGCTGGGGCATGACGCGGTAACCTACTGGAACAAGCTGGTGGAGGATATCAACGGCGTGTCGAAGCAAACCCCTCCCACTATCGGCGACAAGCTGCTGTCAAACATGAAGGCGGCCGCAGTCGGGGCAAACCTCCGGGTCATCATTCAGCAACCTACGGCATATCTGCGGGCGGCAGCGCTGATAGACCCGAAGTATCTGGCGAAGGGGCTGGCTACGAAGTCGGATATCGACGAGATGAACGAGTATGCCCCCATTGCCTACTGGAAGGACCTCGGGTTTTTCGAGATGGACACGGCCCGTGGGATGAAGGATATCCTGATGGGTAAGAAAGGGCTGCGGGATATCGCCATGAAGCCCGCCGGATGGGCGGACACCAAGACCTGGGGAAAGCTCTGGAACGCGGTGAAAGCGGAAATCCGGGATACAACCGATTTTAAGCCCGGGACGGTGGAGTTCCTGGAAGCGGCCGGGGAGCGGTTTTCGGAGATCATCGACCGGACACAGGTGGTGGATTCGGTTCTGCACCGGTCTCAAATGATGCGGAGCAAAAACTTCATCAACAAGACGGTCACATCGTTCATGAGCGAACCGACCAAAGCTTACAACATGCTGCGGTCGGCAGTGCGGGACGCAGAAAAAACGGATGGAAGAAAGGCCGGGGGCGGCTGGTTCGGGTGGCCGTGACCCATGCAGCCACGAACATTGCCACGGCAATGGCGGCCGCCTTGATCGACGCCATGCGGGATGACGATGAAGAAAAGAAGTGGGCGGAAAAGTACTGGTCTGCGGTAGGTGAAAACACCCTGGACAACTTGAGCCCCTGAACATGCTGCCATATCTCAAAGATGTGGCGTCCCTCCTGTCCGGGTATAACCTGACACGGCAGGAAATGGCGGGCCTAACGGATGTCGTGAACGCGGGGCGGGCCTGGATGTCCTATTTCCAAGGGGATTCGAAGTATTCGGTCGCGTGGCTGATAAAAAACAGCGCGGCGAGCATCAGCAACTCACGGGGATCCCGGTGGCGGCGGCTACACGGGATCTGGAAGCTCTGGTCCGCAGCGGCATCCGGGCGTTGGGCAGCGCCGGGGTCCCGACGGCACGGCTCGAATATATCCTCGACACCTTCTATTATCCCGTGAATTCTAAGAACGCCTCCCGATATGCGGGACGCGCCTATGACGCATACCGGGAAAACAACCCGAAGCTGGCGAAGGATATCCTAGAGGCGATGGAAAAAGGCGGAATCAGCGAGGAAAAGATCGCGTACTACATGCGCAAGAACCTCCGGGAACGGGACGACCGGATTGCCGAGGCTGGGCGGGCCAAGCTTGACGGGAACATGTCGGCGTATGCCCGGATCGTCGGGGAAATCCGGAACGATGGGTTTGACCGGGAGTGGGTGGTCGGTGCTGTGGATGGATGGGTTTCCAAGCTCGAAAGCGCGGCAAAAGAGAAGGCGGACGGGAAAACCAAGGAGCTTAAAGAAAGCCTGGAGGAAATCACGGACAGCGGGGCGGATCAGGAATGGGCCGAAGATGCCGTGAACAGGTTGGCCGACAGTCAAAAGAAGAGACCGGCCAATGATTCAGTCGATGAAGAAGAGTACGAGGGCCTGTTCGAGGGTTCGGATGTGGTGATGGCGCTCGAGGCCGGAAACACGAAAGAAGCCAAGGCCGTCATACAAGAGATGACGGACAACGGGAAAGAGGAATCCAGTATCCGGTCCTCCGTCACCCGGTATTACAAGCCGATCTACCAGGATTTGTATCAAAAGGAAGGATGAGGCCGGTATGAGAAAGCTCCGGGAAACGCTGGTTGGCTTGGGGATTGGCTACAAATCCGGGGACTTCACACGATGGATTCAAGACATGGAGAAATAAAGGACGGCGGGGTGTAACAGCCCCGCCGTTTCCAATGAGGTGATGAAGATGAGCACACCCATCAGGACTGTAACCTTTTCGGCAACCCCGTCTGGGGTAACGCCGGACCAGCCGCAATTTGCGGGGGTACAGGGGGACCACAACGCCACGTCCGTTGTGTTTGCGCTGGATGAGGCGTTGGTGAACGCGGCGTATCAATACCGGTTCGAGTTTGTGGACGGCGCAGGCGGGTACGATACCACGGACTTTGTGGTCCTGGAAAACAGCCAGGCATCGTGTTTGCTGCCGGGGAACTGGACAGGCGCCGGATCGACCGGAACCATCCGGCTCTGTGCGGTAATCCTTGGCGCGGACAACACGGAGGAACAAGTGGTGTACACCCTGTCCGGACGCCTCAAATTCGCGTCCAGGGATACGGGTACGCCGATGGAGACGGAGTATGAAAAGGGGCTGTCGGGGCTGATCGCGGACACGAAGGACGCGGCGGATGCGGCCAATCAAGCGGCGGCAGATGCGGAGACAGCGGCGGATGCGGCGCAGACGGTGGCCGATACGGTACAGCAAAAGCTTGATAACGGGGAATTTATTGGCCCACCGGGTCCGAAGGGGAGCCCCGGAGACGACGGGGCCAAAGGAGAGGATGGGCAGGACGGCGGATGGTGGACGCCTTCCGTCGATTCGTCAACCGGGGAGTTGCAGTGGTTCCCGTCTAAAGCGGAATGGGCCCGATGGTGCCTGATCCTGTCAATATTAAAGGGCCCCCAGGCCCGCAGGGGGTTCAAGGTCAAAAGGGCGAGAAGGGCGAAAAAAGGAGACCCAGGAGAGGATGGCGCGGTCGCTATCACCGAACTAAGCCCCGGCATGTTTGCCCTGAGCGTCAATGCGGAGGGGCATTTGATCCTGACGCACAACGATAATGAGCCAGCCCCGCCCTTGTCGATACAGGACGGGAAACTGATTTATACCATATCTTGAGGAGGAAGGACGAAGAATGGCACAGGTATTGGATTTGGGGAGCGTTATAGGCCCGCAGGGACCAAAAGGAGATACGGGAGATACCGGCCCGCAGGGGATTCAAGGTGAGCAGGGACCGAAAGGGGATACCGGCCCGGCGGGACCGGCCGGAACGGCCGGGGCGCAGGGCGCGAAGGGGGACAAAGGGGACAAAGGGCGATCCCGGCCCTGTCCCGACATTTTCGATTGACGAGCGCGGCCATTTAATTGCGACATACGAATGAGGTGAGGGGAAATGGCGACAACAACTGTGGACTTAGGCAGCGTGATCGGTCCCCAGGGGCCGAAAGGGGATACCGGAGCGACTGGGGGAGACCGGGCCTCAAGGCCCACAAGGCGTACAGGGTGTCCAGGGCGTCCAGGGAGGCACGGGCCCGCAGGGACCATCTGGTCCGAATGAGGTGACAACCGACACGGCGACGGATATCGTCGGCCTGCTCAAAGGCAACGGGGCCAATGTATTGGCGGCGGTGGCCGGAACAGACTTTGCCACGGCAGGAATCGCGGATTCGGGAGGGGCGGCGTCTACCGGGTATTGGGTTAAATATGATGACGGGACGATGATCTTTTACCGAAATTACACCATCCAGGCCACATGCACCACGGCGGAGGGGGCGCTCTTCAAAAGCAGCGCCATAAATTTGGGTGACTTTCCCGTGAGGTTTACTCTGCGCCGACCGTCGTGTCGGGTATGTACAACAATGCCGGATTGTATTTTTGGACTAGTTCGTTTCTCGGCACATCCGCGACAAGCGCCGGGTCGCTCTTTGTATTGAGCCCAACAAGCAAAACAAACGTCCTGTGCGACGTTAGGTATATGGCTATAGGCCGCTGGAAGTAAAGGAGGGACACCGATGACCATACACACCCGATACATGAAGGAAAACGATTGCTATAAAACCGCCCGGAAAAACCAGCTAAAGGGGATCATGGTCCACTCGACGGGGTGCGTATGTGCCCGCCTCGGGGTGGTTCTCCCGCTGGAACAAGCCGGGGATCGAGAAATGCGTCCATGCCTTTGTTGATGACAAAGAGGTATGGGTCTATCTCCCCTACGAGATGGGGGCGTGGCACAGCGGGACGGGAGGGGCCAACCCCGCCAACATTGACCATATTGCGTTCGAGATGGTCGAGCCGGGGCCGGGCGCGTCGTCCCCGTCATACGATCCCGCCCGGTATGAGGCGTATACCAGGGCGTGCATCGCCAATGCCGTGGAGTATTGCGCGATGCTCTGCCGGCAGTTCGGGTTCACGGCGGCGGACATCACCAGCCACTATGAGGGGTACAAAAAGGGGATCGCCTCCAACCACAGCGATCCTAAGCACTGGTTTGACAAGCACGGGTACAACATGGACATGTTCCGCCGCGAGGTGGATCGAAAACTGAAAGGAGAGATTGAGGTCATGGGGAAGGTAGTCAATGCGGATGCGCTGATCCAGTGGATTAACAGTAATGCGGTGGAAACGGAGGAGGGGGCGTGGAGCCCGCGCCCCCTGCCGAGGCCCCGGAGGTTACATACCAGGCATACGCAGCCGGAAAATGGTGGTCTGAGATCACCGGCTGCCACGATGAGGACACCAGCGGATATGCCGGGGTATTGGGCAAGGCTCTATCCGGCCTGTACGCCAGGTCCAGCCGTGGGGTGATCCGGCTGCGCGTCCACCAGATCGACGGGGACCGGTGGTTAAATTGGCAAACCAACGGGGAGGATTATGCGGGCAATCTCGGTAAAGACATCGATCTGATCCAGGCGGAGCTGATCGACTGTCCCGGATATGCCGTGGAATACCGGGCATCCAACCCCGGCCGGGACTATTGGTCCTGGATCCGCAATTGCGACAACCCCACCCCCACCCTGCAATATGCCGGTGTCCCCGGCAAGCCCATTGACCGGGTGCAGATGAGGATCGTGGGGGTGTAAGGGATGGCGGAAATCCTTGTGCCGATCATAACCGCCGGGTTTTTAGCGTTGATCGGTACGGCGATCGGGAGTTTTCGGGGTTCGAAAGCTGACCAGCTACCGCGTGGAACAGCTTGAAAAAAAGGTGGACAAACACAACAACTTTGCCTCCAGAATGCCGGTAGTGGAAGAGCAGATCAAGGTGATTAACCACCGGCTTACCGACCTGGAGGACTATCACGAAAAAAGGAGATGGGACATGGACATCATCAACTATATTATCGACAACGCCCTGGTCCTGATCCCGGCCCTGGTCATCATCGGGGCCATTGTCAAACATATCGAGGTGATCCCGGATAAGTTTATCCCGCTGATCCTGCTGGTGTTCGGTGTGGGCGGGGCCTTGGCCATCATGGGGCCCACCGTGGACGCGGTGATCCAGGGCGTACTGGTCGCCGGCGCGGCGGTGTACGGCAACCAGCTCGTCAAGCAGCTCGGCAAAGCAGAATAAAAAAGAGGCCGGGGGCATCCTATTGGGTGCTCCCGGCTGTTTTTTTTTTCTTTTATATCCTTCGATTTGTCAACAATTTCGGTTTTATTACTGTACGATATATCCACCTCTTGCAGAAGTGAAAACTTCTTAATGCTTTTTCCTTGTTCGGCAGCTGGCTTGTACTGAGGGATGTTTTGGGGTTCGATATTAAAATTTTTATACATATCACTATAGCTAGGCATTTTATTCACCAACCCTTATTGCATTTGTGATATCATTGCATTACCATTTTGATTTTCAACGATTTTAATTGCATTTGACTTCGAAAATGTATGCATATATGCGTGGTGTATCGTAAGAACGCAATCTTGAAAATCTGCGCATTCATCAATTTCTTCTTTTTAAGGTTTTCCAGATGTTCTATTTTTATTCCAAGAGATTCACACTCCTCTATATGTATATGACGCGCGTGATTTTTAGTTGCGTCATGGCTCGATAGCGCTGAAACTATAGATTCGGCAAGTTCTGGAGTGTCATATAGCATATTACTTTTTAACCATTCGCAAACCATAGTGTTAGACCAGTCAATTGCCTTTTGACAATCTCCCAAAAAAAGTAGGGTGATATTTAGATATTATTGGCTGCCAGAGAACGATTTTTCCTGGGAATTGAGTAATATCTGCATAGGCTTTTCAAATTCTTCAAGAACGCCAGCACACGACATTCCCCCAAACTGAGGATCGATAGGGCCTATGTTTGACTGCTTCCCCATTATTATGGTTTTACAAGACAGCGAAATCATTGTTCCAGCCGACATTGCTATTTGTGGAATGATTGCTCTTATGTCATTTCCGAACATTTGCTTTAAATAATGAACTATTGATTCAGTAGCAGCGATATCCCCGCCTGGCGTATGTAATATTAGATCCAATCCTTTAGTTTTATCTAGACCGTTAACTGCCTGCATGAAAGCGTTTTTGTCACTGTCATCAATAGAAAGGTGATCTATTCCTCCCTTTTGCAAAAAGCCGGAATAATATGCAATAACGTTTCTATCAGTGTATTTAAATAAAGTTTTTAAATATTTATGGCGTATTTTATCTAACGGATTTTTTTCATTAGATATTTGATTTAAAACAGCGCCCCAGTTAGGCATTATCTAAACACCCTTTACTTAATTATTTCATTATACAATATTAAATGTAATTATAATGAAATATTGAAAGGATGTAAATTGATAAATTAACACAATTTATTTTGTGTTTTGTTAAATGTTGCACATATAGACTTTATAGAATCAGGTTTCAATCTATGGTTAAATAATACCACTTATAGATATTTAAGTCAACTTATGGTACCTTTTATCCCAAAATGTATATCATAAAACGTGGAATAACTAAGGGTTTAGTTGCCCAAAGGAAGCAAGGATAAAATTAAATCGTTTGCTAACCAGCAGGGAACGAGTATGGCCGAATACGTCAAAAGGCTTATCCAGGCAGACATGGAAAAGCCGGTCACTCGTTGGAGTGGTCGGCCTCGTTATGCATATCGTCGTTGTAGGGGCGGGGGGAGTACGATGCAGGATGGACAGCGCCGCTCCGGCATCCTCCAGCCATGGGTCAATTTGGTCCGGGAGCAATACCAGCGGCATTCGGTCGTGGACATCCGCTACGGATGGATTGGCCGCCGTGGTCAGGATTACATAGCATGGCTTACCCTCGTATACCCGGTACAGTCCCGCCATATACAGCGCGTGGCCGGGTTGATAAAAGCGTATCTTGCGTTTGTCCGCGTCCCACTCATAAAACCCGGCCGACGGAATGACACACCGCCCAGCCTCCAGGCACGGGCGGAAGGTCGGCTTATCCTCCGCCGTCTCAGCCCGGGCATTGATGATGACGCCTTTGCGATAAAAATTGGGGAAACCCCAACGAAACAAATCAGCCAGCCGCCCTCCTTCCCGGTTTAGGAGCACCGGGGCGTCGTTTGTCGGGTATATGTCCCCTCAGTCTTGACCTGTGCCCCCGTGGTGCGGGACACATCCCGAACAATCTCCTCCAGGTCCTTGTAATCCTCGTCCGTCATCAGGGTGTATCGTCCGCACATGACTGCCCCTCCTTGGCCTCTACAAACCAGCGCCCGTCGTCCTCCAGCCAGATATACCGGACTTGCCCCCGTATCCGGCAGGTATACCGCCATCCCACGCCTCCGGCCTTGAGGCTGGCCGCCCGGCGGATGTCCAGCACCTTATCGATCTCATAACTGTGATCCCGGTCCCACCAAAGCACCACCGGCGTGATTTTGCCATCGGTTTTGGTGTGGGCCGTCACCTCTACATAGCGTTTCACGGTGGGGCCTCCTTATACATTACCGTCCTCCCGGCGGTACGGCCACATGGTCGGTTTGTGGATTGAGCGCCGCAAGCTGCCGGTCCATGAGCATGATCCCACGCCGAACAGAGTCCCGCCCAAACCGGCGGCGGATATCGTCCACGGCATGGTCCAGGCTATCGAGCTTTTGAGACCGTATGATATCTTTGGTATAGGGATGTCTGCACATGGGCCCAATGGTCCAGTCCGCATCCGCGCACCCCAATCGACCGCAGAGGCCCCGGGCGTTATTCCGGTACAGGCGGTATGCGGTGTTGTAGATCGCCGTGGCGTTGCAGGACGGGGCCGCAAGCGGGCCTGCCTCTCGCACCAGGATAGGTCTGTACCCCTCAAGGATACCTGTACAGTGCGGCATTGCAATCCCAGGGCCCTCAACCGTTCGGCTACCGACTCACATAGGATATACAGGATAATCCTTAGCCCGTCCCCGTCCTCCATGTCGCGGGGCATGGTGGTGCTGTTTCCGACCGACTTAATGATCGGTTCGGCGCCGATGGGGGAGACGGGGGGAGTTATCCAGCCCCATCGCGTAGGATTGCAGCACGACGCCAAACTTGTCGAACCGGGCGCGTACCGATGCCGGGGGCATGGGCCAGATCCCCGACAGTTTTGACGTATAGGCGGTGCAGGGATCGGGTGGTGGCGGGGCCGACATACAGCAGATCCTCTACCGGCAGGGGCCAGACGGCATCCTGCCAATGGTCGTATGGGATGACTGTAGTGGCGTCTGGTTTTTTGAGGTCGCTGCCCAGCTTGGCAAACACCTTATTGAATGACACTCCCACCGACGCGGTAATCCCCAGTTCGCCCCCGAACCCGTTGACGGATAGCGTCGGCAATGGCCTTGCCGTCCCCAAACACGCCGCTGCCGGTCACGTCCAGCCAGCATTCATCGAGCCCGAACGGCTCCACGAGATCAGTATATTCGGCGTAGATGGAGCGGGCGAGCTCCGAAAAGTGTACATACAGATCATAGTGCGGTGGGACAATGACGATATCCGGGCATAGCTGCCGGGCCATCCAGATCGGGTTGCCGGTTTTGACGCCGTAGGCTTTGGCAGCGTAATTTTTGGCGAGGACGATCCCGTGCCGCGCCTCCGGATCTCCGCACACCGTCACAGGCTTGCCGCGCAACTCCGGATGATACAGGCATTCGACAGATGCATAAAAATTATTCATGTCCACGTGCAAAATTGTCCGCAGCACAACCTCACCTCCCGCCAGTTTAGAACGTATGTTCTTATTATATACCGAACCGAGGCTGCGCAGAACTGGGAAATATTCCCTACCGGGATTTCCCTGCACTTCTTTCTATGATGGCGTAATATATATTACATTATTTATGTGTGTCTCTTAAAGGTGCTTGCGCGGTATTATGCACATTCCGTTGAAAAAGATAGTATCTTCCCGTATAATGATGTTGAGTGTTATGTGGGAGGTGCGGCAAATGAAGTGGATTTCATGCCAACGTGCTGTATTAGGCGGAAAAGAGGAAAGAACCATACTTAGGGGAGAAAAGGTCGAGCACTATTTCGCGTGTAAAATAATGAACAAGGCATATATATGCGAGGCTCCGACGGATGACGGGCCGCCAAATGATTATATAGAAACCACCATATTGGGGTTGTTATGCAAGGATTGCCCGTACAAAGACACTGGTCGCTCGCTTGAGTGATTGGTTTTTACCTAAATTTGAGAGATGGGTTCATGGCCGCAACCATCATAAAGGAGCAGGGATAGGAGAGAGAGGCGCTGACCCGGGAGATGGTCACCTTGTGATCCTCCAGCGGCTGGCGCAGGCATTCCATCGCCTGACGGGAGAATTCCGGCAGCTCGTCCAGGAACAGGACGCCGTTGTGGGCCAGCGAGACCTACCGGGATGAGGCATACTGCCGCCTCCGGCCAGCCCCGGAGCGGAGATATTGTGGTGAGGAGCGCGGAAGGGCCGGGCGCGCAGGAGCCCCACCCCGCCGGGCAGCGCGCCGGCCACGGAATGGAGCTTGGTGGTCTCGAGGGCTTCCTGCCTGGTCATGTCGGGAAGGATGGAGGGCAGACGTTTGGCAAGCATGCTTTTGCCGGAGCCGGGCGGGCCGATGAGCAGGATATTGTGGGAGCCTGCCGCCGCGATTTCCAGGGCCCTTCTGGCGGCCGCCTGCCCCATCACATCGGCGAAATCGGGGGTGCCGGGATCCTGCCCGGGCTGAAATTCAACGGGTTCGAGCGGCTGGATCGCGGCGAGGCCGGTGAGATGCTCCAGCAGGACGGACAGGGTGGGCACCGGATAGACCCGGATGCCGTCCACGACGGCTCCTTCGGCGGCGTTTTCGGCCGGGATGAAGGCGCGTTTCAGCCCATGATCCCGGGCGGCGATGACCATGGGGAGCACACCGGGGACACCGCGGACGTCCCCGGTCAGGGACAGTTCCCCGACGAAAGCGCTGTCGTCCACCTGCGCATTCAGCTGGCCGCTGGCCCTGAGCAAGGCGAGCAGGAGAGGGAGGTCGTACACCGACCCCTCCTTGCGGATATCCGCCGGTGCCAGATTGACCGTGATGCGGCTGACCGGATAGGCGAAGCCGCTGTTTTTCATGGCGGCGCGGACCCGGTCCCGGGATTCCTTGACTGCGGCGCCGGGCAGTCCTACCACGTCGAAGCCCGGCAGTCCCTGGGAAAGATCGGCCTCCACATCCACCATGAAGCCGTCCACGCCGAGCAGACCCATGCTGTTGATCCTGGCGAACACCTCCGGCACCTCCTCTGCTTAAAAAATAGGGCACCGTGTCCGATGCCCTGTCATATTGATGTGCGCGAGTCTCCGGTGGCGTCCGGGGCCTGCCGCTTGTCCCGCAAAAAAAAACGTGGCACGGCCGCCGGTTCGGCACCTCTGTCATGGGGACGCGGCGGTCCTATCCATGTCGGGAGGACAGGGCCATTATACTCTGTTTTCCACTTAATGGCAATGTGTTCGGCCGAATCCGGACGTGAACATTTATCACGTTCCATGCCCAGTATCGGAAGGCGGCGTCCGCCGTTCACACTGTCCGGCATGGGGGCATTCGGTACATCCGCCAGAGCAGCCGGACCGCCCGTTTTTCCGGCGCCGCAATGCCAGGACGATGCTGCCCGCGACGCACAGCACGGCCAGGATCAGGATCACGATATCCGCCGGCGACATGGAACCCACCCCCTCTTTCATTCACACGCCCAGTATACGGCGGAGATTGTGTTTTGGCAAGGGGAAAAAATGACGCATACGATCGTCGAAAAATGCTGGAAACCAGTGTTTCAACATTGACTAAAAATAACAATATGCTATACTCAATATAACCGCTTTGTTTTCGGGAGCGGTGTGGATATTTCGGATAACGCCCTCTTTTTTCACGAGGGGTGATTAAAGAAGCGAAGGGAGTACATAGCATGGATTTGATGGTGTGTGGGCAGTTCCTGCCATCTCCAGCATTCGCGGGAGCTCATCGACCGGCTCAAGGCACTGATCGCGGAGAACGGTCTGGAAGGCAAGGTGGAGCTCAAGGGCTCCTTCTGCATGGGACACTGCGCAGAGGAGGGCGTCTGCGTCAAATTTGACGACCAGGTGTACAGCCTGACGCTGGACACGGTGGACGGTTTCTTTGCGAGCAAAGTGGTCGCGCGGCAGGAATCCCGATAAATCGTCGGAAGGGCGGACAGCGATGGCCGGCTATATCAGTGTCAAAAAAGCCAACTGCAAAAACTGCTATAAATGCCTGAAATACTGCAATGTCAAGTCGATCCGCTACAGCAACGATCAGGTTGAGGTGATTGCGGATCAGTGTATCCTGTGCGGGCATTGCATCAACGTATGCCCTCAAAAGGCCAAGACGGTGGTCAACGATCCGGCCAGGGTGCTGTCCATGCTGGCCGATCCCGATACCCGCGTGGTGGCAAGCCTGGCGCCCTCCTATGCGGGTATCTACGGGCGGGACAGCGCCCGGCTGGTAGGAGCGCTTTACGCCCTCGGCTTCGATAGGGTGGAGGAAACCGCCGTCGGGGCCCGGGAGGTGACCGGGGAATACCGGCGGCTCATGGATAAGGGGGAGATGCCCTGCATCCTCACCACCTGCTGCCCCACAGTCAACCTCCTGATCGCCCAGTACTACCCCGCCCTGGTACCGTATATGGCCCCGGTGGTGTCTCCGGCGCTCGCCCACGGCCGGATGATCAAAGAACGCTTCGGCGCCGAGACCAAAGTGGTGTTCATCGGCCCGTGCCTGTCCAAGATCCGGGAGATCGACGAGCATCCCGAGTCTGCGGACGCGGTGCTGTCCTTCCGGAAGCTGGACGAGATTCTCTCCGAGCGGCGGATCGCCGTGACAGAGCAGGGAGAGCGGCTGCCGGAGGAGTCCCCGTATTCCCGGATTTATCCCGTCCCGGAAGGCATCCTGCGGGATGTATCCTTCCAGAGCAAGGTCTCTCCTGAGGAGGGATATGCCGGATATACCTTTATGAGCGTGTGCGGCCTGGAAAACGTCATGCAGTTTCTGGAAGAGCTGCAGAAGGCGGAACGGCCGGACCGCCTGTTTGTGGAGCTCAACGCCTGTGAGGGCGGCTGCGTGGGCGGTCCGCTGATCGCGGAGGAGAGGCGGGGCGCCTTCCGGGCGCAGCTGGCGGTGCGCGATTACGCGAAACAGCCGGAACGCGGCGGTGCGCCCTCCTGTCCGGGTCTCGGCCAGCGGTTTGAGCCGATCGCGCGGGACGCGGCGGTTCCGGATGAGCAGACGATCCGCAAAATCCTCACCGAAATCGGCAAGCCCACTCCGGATAAGGAGCTCAACTGCGGATCCTGCGGCTATCCCACCTGCCGCGACAAAGCCATCGCCGTGTATCAGGGCAAGGCCGAGCTGTATATGTGCCTGCCCTATATCAACGATCTGTCCCAGTCCCTGAGCAACGTCACCCTGAGCGTGACCCCCCAACTATATCCTGGCAGTGGATCATGAGCTGCGGATTTTGGAGATCAATCTGCCGGCCCAGAAACTGTTCGGCGTCTCCCGCCAGCAGGCGGTCAAAAGGGGATCTGTTCGAATACATGGATCCTTCCGACTTCGAGGAAGTTTTCGAAACCCATCGGAATATCGTGGACAAGAAGGTAAGGCTCGAAGGGCAGGGCCGGATCGTCATGTCCACCCTGGTCTATGTGCCTGAGCAGGATCTGGTGGTCGGGGTGATGAAGGATGTTACGGAGGAAGAAGCCAAAAAGGAAAGCGCCTTCAAGGCGCGGCTGGAGTCGGCCGAAATGGCGCAGAAGGTCATCGAAAAGCAGATGATCGCCGCCCAGGAGATCGCCAGCCTGCTCGGCGAGACCACCGCCGAGACCAAAACCACCCTGAATACCCTGAAAAACCTGATTCTCAGCGAGGGGACGGAAACATGAGCGGGCGGCTGTATTATGACGTGACCACCAAGAGCCTCAACAAAAAGGGCGAGGAGCTCTGCGGGGACAAGGTGGAGATCGTCCGGACGGACGAGGACGTGATCGTGGTGCTGGCCGACGGCCTGGGCAGCGGAGTGAAAGCCAACATCCTCTCCACCCTGACCTCCCAAGATCATCGCCACCATGATGAAGGCCGGCGCCACCCTCGAGGACACGGTGGACACCATTATCCACACCCTGCCGGTGTGCAAGGTGCGCCACATGGCCTATTCCACCTTTTCCATCCTCAAGCTCACGCCGGAAGGGACGGTCTACCTGACCGAGTTCGACTGCCCCGGCTGCATCTACACCCACGACGGCGTGGTCTATCCCATCGACTACACCACGAGGGAGGTGGGGGCAAGACCATCAAAGAGGCGGTTTCGACCTCGAATGCGGCGACATGCTCACACTGATCAGCGATGGCGTGATGTATGCCGGGATCGGCGCGGTGCTCAATCTTGGCTGGAACTGGGAGAGCGTGTGCGAATTCCTGGAGGACAACTGGAAGGACGAGAATACCAGCGGACGGATGACGGCGGCCCTCCTCGGCGCCTGCGAGGATCTCTACATGCGCAAGCCGGGGACGACACCACCGTCGCCACCGTCAAGGCGATTCCGGAACAAATTGTCAGCCTGTATTCCGGCCCGCCCCGGTTCCCGCAGGACGACGAGCGGGCGGTGGTGGATTTCGTCGCCGGACGGCCTGAAAATCGTCTGCGGCGGCAGCAGTGCCAACCTGGTGGCCCGGGTTCTGGGCCGGGAGGTCACCACCGACCTTAGCTATGACGACGATTTGCCCCCATCGCCCATATCAAGGGGATCGACCTCGTCACCGAGGGGTCCCCACCATCCGGCAGGCCAATGTCATTGTGAAACAGGTGCTGCAAAGCCCCGCCGACGCGGAGAGCCTGGAAGCTCCTGGATGCGCAGAATGGCGCGGCCATGATCGCCCGGGTCCTGCTGGAGCGCTGCACCCATCTCTACATGTTCATCGGCAAGGCCATCAACCCGGCCACCAAAACCCCAATCTGCCGGTGGACCTCAGCATCAAGATCCGCCTGCTGGAGGATCTGGCCGATACCCCTGCGGGCAGCCGGCAAGGTGGTTAAAATCCGATATTATTGAAGAAGACACGACCGATATGGATGTCGCCGGCGGCGGCCGGGCGCGGGAGACTCAACATGAACCATGTGACCGATATCGTACAGATCAAGCACGAGGTGCTTAAGGCTACCGCCGCCTACGCGTTCGCCGGCACCCTTTATGACGAAGGCAAGGATAAAATCCCCCTACGACCTGATCCAGGGCATCAAGCCCCAGTTCCGCTGCTGCGTCTATCGCGAGCGGGAGATCATCCGCCAGCGGGTGCGGATGGCTATGGGCAAGCTGCCGGTGGACGTGCTGTATACCGACGCGGACAGCGCCCAGGTGGTCCATGTGATCCCCTGCGCCTGTGAAGGCTGTCCCATCACCAAAATCTCGGTGACGCAGAACTGCCAGGGATGCCTTGCCAAAAGTGTGAGAAAGCCTGTCCCTTCGGCGCCATCACCAGCACCCCCAAAGGGCGCTGTCATCGATCAGGAAAAATGCCGCAAATGCGGCAAATGCGGCGGCTTGTCCTTATAATGCCATCGTCGAAATCGAGCGCCCCTGCAAACGGAGCTGCCCGGTCAAAGCCATCAGCATGGACGACAACGACATCGCCACCATCGACCCGGACAAATGCATCAACTGCGGCGCCTGCGTTGCCGGCTGCCCTTCGGCGCTATTTCGGATGTGTCCATGATGACTGGTGTCATCGACGCCCTGCAGGATGACAAACGGGAGGTCGTCGCGCTGCTCGCGCCGTCCATCGAGGGGCAGTTCGGCGCCGCCACCCTGCCCCAGATCAAAGGAAGCGGTCCGCCGCCTGGGGTTCGACGACGTGTACGAGGTGGCGCTCGGCGCCGATATGGTGGCCGTCAATGAGGCGGAGAGCTCCTCGAGAACAAGGCGGCGGGCAAGGCGACCACCTCTTCCTGCTGCCCGGCTTTCGTCAGCATGGTGCGCAAGCATTTCCCGGAGCTGATGGCCTTTGTCTCCACCACCGTATCCCCCATGGTGGCGGTGGAGCGGTATGTCCGCACGAAAAAACCGGGGGTTACGACGGTGTTCGTCGGTCCCTGTATCGCCAAGAAAAACGAGGTCATGGGCAGCTATATCGGGGCTCGATTACGCCCTCACCTTTGAAGAGCTGTACGCCATGATGTGCGCGAAGGAGATTGAACCGGCCGGGGAAGAGGCCGGGGAGGAGGAGGCTACCCGCTATGGCAAGGGGTTTTGCCTTGTCGGGCGGCGTGACCAAAGCGGTGGAACGGGTTCTGGCGGAACGGGGCGATGCCCCGGAGATCAGGCCCTGCCCTGCAACGGGGGCGGAGGAATGCCGCAAGGCCTGATGCTCCTCAAAGCGGGACGGCTTTCCGAGGATTTCATCGGGGGATGTGCTGTGTGGGCGGCTGTATGGGGGGGCCGGCCAATTTGAGCGAGCTGCAAAAATCCAAAAAGGTGTTTGAAAGCCGCCTTGGCGGCCGTCAGGATATCCTGAACAGCTACAAGGAAAAAGGCCTGGATGCTGCCGATGTACACCGGCATTCCTGATAGCGGAAAAGACGGGACTCTGTGGGATTTTCCACGGAGTCCTGTTCAGCAAAGCGGCGTATAACCTGGATTTCCCGGGCTATACGCCGCTTTGAACAGACAAAAAATAGAAACAACCTCCCCTGTCCCGCATAGACTGGAGCAGAAGACAAAGGGGGTGTGAAACCATGAACCAGTCAACCGTGTATAAAATATTCATAGACCAGGGACATAACCCGCAAAACCCGAATGCCGGGGCGGAGGCAAACGGCGTCAGGAACAGGACGTGACCTACGAGGTTGGAATCCGCCTGGCCGAGCTGCTCCGGGAAAACCCAAATTTTGAAGTGCGCCTCTCCCGCAATTCCCCCACCGAGCAACTGGGGACCAGCAACGCCTCCAGCCTGGCCGCCAGAGTCAACGCGGCCAATAGCTGGGGGCCGATTATTTCATCAGCCTGCACTGCAATGCGAGCACAGTCACCACCGCGAGCGGCAGCGAAGCCTATGTATACAGCGTGGGCAGCGCGGCCTATTATTTGGGCGAGCAGATTCTGGCGGGTCTCAACTATGCGACAGGGCTGCCCAATCGGGGGCGTGAGGACCAACCCGAGCCTGTACGTGCTCCGGAGGACGGATGCCGGCGGTATTGGTGGAGATGGGGTATCTGACGAACCCGTACGATGCCGCGCTGCTTTCATCCGATCCCCAGAGCTTTGCGCGTGGGATATACAGCGGTATTCTGGATTATCTGAATATTCCGTGACGCATATCCGTCCGGTATCCGCATATGCTATCCATGGCAGACGGCTCAATGCCCGCCGCAGGCGATGAACGGGACAAAGAGAGGGAAGAACCGGGATGGAAAAGAACGGAAAGATCAAAAAAGAACAAGAAAACAGCCGGCAACAACCAATGGACCAATGCAAACGTGACCCACACAGCCGGACAAACGTGAGCGCCGGGACGGTCCTGGAGGCGACTGATTCCCCCATATGGGCAGTATCCCCCGTCCTCTGCGGCAGGACGGGGGATCGGCTTTAAAAGGGACGGTGCCGGCCGCAGAAAAATGCGGCCGGCACCGATTCATTGTACGGTCAAAACGATGGATACGGACGGGAGATTTCTCGTTTTGAAGAGCGGATAGGGTTTGTGGTGTGGGCAGTGCTTCGTGAGGAGGATGCCTATTGCCGTGCGTACGGCATACCGTTCCACCCGAGCCGTCAGGAGAGCGGTCCACGTGGTGATAACGGGGACAGTTGTGCCATCGGACAGTGTGAGGATCTCGTTTGTGGCGCTGTCGCCACGCTGGGGCGACGGTCGTCGCGAGTGCGGTTGCAGGCGTACCGGTGGGATGGTTAAACCCGGTACACGGATTTCTGATAAGGTGTTTATTTGGTGATTATTTCCGCTTTGCAGGTAGAAATAAAGGTGGGATCACTGTTGTTTGCGCCGACCAGGACGATCATACCGAACTCATCTTTTATAACGGTTCCCTGACCTACAGTTTGACCGCCGGATTTGACATTAACGCTCGTGGTGCCTATCGGAAGATACGAACGGATTGCGGCTTCGCAATCCGCGGCACATCCTGTAGGTGTAGGCGTTGGTGTCAGAAGGTAGGTGAGAGCATTATTATAAGTGGGCTGGTGATTCTGACTGAAGCAATTCTGCAAATTGAAACCGCCTCCTGTACGACGCCCTGAGCGTTTGTCAGTTGGAAAAGGCCGGCGTTCGGATTTGTGTTTGGTCGGGAAGAAGGCTTCCCGGGCGACCGCTCACATTATCTCCGCTTTCCATGGAAACGACCACGTTATCGGTTCCGTAAAGTCGTATGATCTGCTGAAGGATATTTCTCATCTGCGCTACACATGCGCAAGTTGCGGTATCTCCCGCAGGTCCGGTAGCTCCTGTTGGTCCGGTCGGCCCAGTAGCGCCCGTGGGTCGGTGGGCCCGGTCGGCCCGGTAACACCTGTAGGCCCAGTCGGTCCGGTTATCCTTGGGGCCCGGTAGCACCGATGGGTCCGGCCGGCCAGTAGCGCCCGTGGAACCCGTTGCTCCGGTGGGACCTGTCACGCCGGTCGGCCCGGCAGCTCCTAGTGGGTCCGGTGGGCCCAGTCGGTCCGGTTATCCCTTGGGATCGGTCGGTCCCGTAGGCCCGGTGGCGCCGCGGGGAATGGTGAAATCCAGTACATGGTTGGGGCCTCCGGTCACGTCGTCACGCGGGCGTCGGTTCCGGGCTCGGACGTGGTCGTGTTTCGGACTGTGATCGTGTCTGCGGTCCCATCTGTACCGGTAGCCCCTGTGGCGCCGGTCGGCCCGGTAGCGCCCGTGGAACCCGTTGCTCCGGTGGGACCTGTCACGCCGGTCGGCCCGGCAGCTCCTGTGGGCCCAGTAGGCCCGGTAGCGCCGATGGGGCCCATGACACCGGTCGGACCGGTGGACCCGGTTGCCCCCGTGGTGCCCGTCGGTCCAGTTATCCCTTGGGGCCCGGTGGGACCCGTAGGTCCGGTAACGCCTGTCGCTCCCGTTACGCCCTGAGCTCCTGTTGCCCCTGTCGTTCCGGTGGGACCCGTGGGTCCGGCAGGGCCGGGAAGACCCTGAGGGCCCATGGCTCCAGTCACGCCTCGCGGACCCTGCGGTCCGGTCGGACCCTGAGCGCCCGGACAGCCTTGAGGCCCCATTGGGCCCATCGGGCCGCGGGGCCCCGTCGGCCCCTGGCAGGGCAGGGCAGCAGTTACATCCTTGTTCAGCTCCATCCTCCGGCATGCCGCACGGACATCGATTGTATTGGTTATCTCTGAACATCATTTATCCTCCTTTTCAGGGGACTCGTCCGTCCCCCTATCAGAATATGCGCGGATGGACAAACTGTGTGCGGCTTTTGCAAATACCGGCAGACGGATATCGGAGGGTATCCTTGACAGGCAGGCCGTTATGCCGTACTATGGGACAGAAAAACCCAGAAAAGCGGGAGGCGGCTTAGAAGATGCTGGAACGTATCCGAACGGTGCTGGACGGCGGGATGGGGAAGCAGCGGGAACAGGATTGCCGCGCGTATCTGATGCGGCTGACCGATGAAAACCTGCTGCTGTATTATCGGCAGGAGGCCGGGCTGATCCATTATAAGAACAGTACGCCGCCTCCTACCCATTGGGGATGGGACGGTCCGTTTTCCCCCATCCGCGGTACCTTTACCGGCCACTGGCTGTCGGCCGCGTCCCGTTTCGTCTTTTTATATGATGACAGGCTGTTGCGGGCGCGGATCGACGGCATCGTGGCGGAAATCGCTCATTGCCAGAGGGAAAATGGCAACGGCTGGGCCTTTCCGATCCCGGAAAAGCACCTCTACTGGCTGGCGCGCGGAAAACGGACTTGGGCTCCGCAATATGTGTGTCACAAAACAATGATGGGACTGTTCGACGCGGCCCGCTATGCGGGCAGCGCCGAAGCGCTCGACGTGCTGCGCGGCGCGGCGGAGTGGTTTATCCGCTTTACCGACGGCGTTACCCGCGATCAGATGTCGGATATGATGGATCTGGAAGAGACGGGCGGCATGATGGAGCTCTGGGCCGACCTGTACGCCGCCACCGGCGAAGCCGGCCATCTCGAGCTGATGCGGCGGTATGAACGCCCCCGTCTGTTCGATCCGGTGTCACGCGGCGAAGATATCCTGACCAATATGCACGCGAACGCCACGATTCCTGAAATCCACGGGGCCGCCCGGGCCTATGAGGTCACGGGGGAGGAGCGGTATCGCCGGATCGTTGAAAATTACTGGAGGCTCGCGATCGAGGAACGCGGCACCTTTGTCACCGGCGGCCAGACCTGCTGCGAGATCTACACCCCGATCGGCAAGCAGGCCGCCCGTCTCGGCGAGCACAACCAGGAACATTGCGTTATGTATAACCTGATGCGGCTGTCGGAATATCTGTTTCGCTGGACGGGAGAATCGAAGTACGCGGATTTTTGGGAAAAGGCGTTGTATAATGGCGTGTATGCCCAAACCTTCGTCAAGGAAACCTGCATTGAAAAACCGGAAACCGCCCGGGAAACCGGCATCGTGGCCTATTACCTGCCGATGAACCCCGGGGCGCAAAAGCTTTGGGGAAGCGAGACGGCGCATTTCTGGTGCTGCCATTGCACCGCCGTGCAGGCCAATACCATGCTGATGGAGAACGCGGTATATCGGGAAGGGGACAGCACCCTATACATCGCACAGTATCAGCCGGTCACGGCCACCATGACCGCCGGCAGGGAGGACCATGACGGTCAAAATCGAGGAGGAACGGCGGACGGGGGCTAATCTGGCGTCGTCTCCATATAACACGGCGGTGGATTCCAGGCCGCACGACCGGCACCTGCGCATCCGCGTCACCGGCGGCGGTCAGGGACGGGTGAAGCTGCGCCGCCCTGCCTGGCAGAAGGGACCGATGACGGTCGAAGTCGGCGGACAGGCGCGGGACGCGGCGGCCGACGCATCGGGATTCGTCACCTTGCCGTGTGATCTGTCCGACGCGGATATCCACGTCGTGCTCACACAGGGGCTGACCGCGTATCCGCTCCCGGACGATCCGGACCGGGTCGCCTTCCTGGATGGTCCGGTGGCGCTCTGTGGCCTGATTGGGGAAGAACGCACCCTGTATGGGGATCCCGAGCATCCCGAATCCATTTTGGCTCCGGATTATGAACGGCAATGGGATCACTGGCGGACGGCTTATCATACGGTGAACCAGCCGGTCAATTTCCAGTTTGTCCCTCTCCATCAGGTGGCGCATGAAATCTATACCCTGTATTTCCCAGTCAAAAAATTCAAAACCCGGCCTGAAATGGGACAATAATAGGCCGGGTTTCGGGTCAGGATAGGAAAAGGCCCAGGACGGCCCGCCCTTCCTGCACCGGCCCGAAAAAACAAAGCCAAACAATCCGGGGATCCCGGATTGTCTGGCTTTGCCAGGAGGTTTCGGGGCGTCAGCCCTGTTTTTCATCAGATTTTCCGCACAGCATTTGAGCTCCTGCAGGGTGTTCATTTCAGGACCGGACAGGATGAGCGTCTCCTGCACGAACTGGGGCAGGGTGTTGAAATATTGCTGCATTTCCTGGTTTTTACACACCGGCGCTTGGTTTGTGTTCTGTTCCACGATATCCCTCCTCTCAGGCGCGCATAGCCAGCTTTTCGACAAACTCACGGATATCCGCTTCGGTACGGAATTCTTCGGCGTGCGCGTTGATTTGCTCCTGGATGTCCTCCGGCAGCCGGTTGATATCGTTGGCCGGATCGCTTCCGCGCAGGTAGGCGGAGACGCCCGGCCCGCTGAACGTGTCCATATGGCACCCCGTTTGTGTCGACTGGAAGGAAAACCCACACGGCAGGGCCGCCGTTCCTTCCACGGTTAGTGTGGGCGGAAATCGGGCGATCAGCGGCGGGAATCGCTGGATGACGAATTTTGAAAAAAAGACCAGAAATTGACATGAAAGGAGGAGACGCGATGCGCTGTCCGCAGCAGGTGGCCGCCGCTATCCGGCTTTTTGGAGGAACAGGGCTTTGAGGCTTACGCCGTGGGCGGGTGCGTGCGGGACAGCCTGCTCGGCCTGGTTCCGCACGATTGGGATATCTGCACCGCCGCTTTGACGGAAGAGATGAAAACGGTATTTGCCGGCTTCCGTCTCATCGAAACCGGGATCGCCCACGGGACGCTGACGGTTCTCTTGGACGGGCTGCCGCTGGAGATCACCACCTACCGCGTAGATGGCCCTTACAGCGACCACCGCCGCCCGGACGGCGTCCGTTTCACCTCCTGCCTGGGCGACGACCTGGCCCGCCGCGATTTTACCGTCAACGCCATGGCCTGGCATCCGGAGCGGGGGCTGCGGGATCCCTTCGGGGAAAAGCCGATCTCGAAAACCGCCTGCTGAGGGGCGGTGGGGGAGCCGCGGCGGCGGTTTGAGGAAGACGCGCTGCGCCTGATGCGGGCGCTGCGCTTTGCCGGGGCGTATGATCTCCGGATCGTCCCGGAGACCGCCGCGGCCCTGCATGAAAAACGGGAAGGGCTCCGGTTTGTAGCGGCGGAACGGCTCCGCGCCGAGCTCGACCGTTTTCTTGTCACGGCCGGGGTGGACCGCATGCTGACGGAGTATCCGGATATCCTGGCCGTTTTTCTTCCCTTTATCGCGCCGATGGTGGGATTCGAGCAGCACAGCGTCTATCATCATCTCGACGTCTGGCGGCATACCGCCGCCTGTGTGGCCGCCGCCATCCCCGACCGGGACGTCCGCCTGGCGCTGCTGCTCCACGACGCGGGAAAAGCCGTCCCGCTTCACCCTAGACGAGGAAGGGCACGGCCATTTTACGGCCATGCGCCGGCCAGCGCCTCGATCGCGGAAGAAACGCTCCGCGCTTTGAAATACGACCGGAAAACACGGGAATCCATCGTCCGTCTCGTCCGGTATCATGACACGCCCATCCCTGCCGAACCGCCCGCGGTCAAACGCTGGCTTTGCAGATTCGGGGAAGAGGAATTCCGCCTTTTGATCGAAATTAAGCGGGGAGACGCCAAAGGCCACGCGCCATCCGTGGTATCCGCCTCCCTGGCTGCCGTGGACGCGCTGGAGCAATGCCTCGACACGGTGATCGCCGAGGGGCTTGCTTTTCCGTCCGGGATTTGGCCGTCGATGGGAACGACGCTATGGCCTGCGGCGTTCCCGCCGGGCCGCTGGTAGGGAAGGCGCTCGCCCGCCTGACCGAAGAGGTGATCGAGGGGCGTCTGCCGAACGAGCGGGAGACGTTGCTCGAATTCCTGCGTGGAAACGCCGGGACCTCAGAAAAGCCTTGATTATTCCCCGGAAACAGTTAAAATAGAATAGTTTGGAACGACGGTTAACCGGAAGATGGAGGAGCTTTGGTTTGCAGAGTTTTGTCGACGAAATTGAAAAACGGCGCACGTTCGCCATCATATCCCATCCCGACGCTGGGAAAACCACCCTGACCGAAAAATTGCTGCTCTACAGGGGGGCGCCATCCAGGCCGCCGGCATGGTCAAAGGCAAAAAATCCATGAAACACGCGGTCTCGGACTGGATGGAGATTGAAAAGCAGCGGGGATCTCGGTCACCTCGTCCGTCATGCAGTTCCATTATGAGGGCTACTGCATCAATATCCTCGATACCCCCGGGCACGAGGATTTTTCGGAGGACACCTACCGCACCCTGATGGCAGCCGATTCCGCGGTCATGGTGATCGACGGGTCCAAAGGCGTGGAAAAACAGACGATCAAGCTGTTCAAGGTCTGTGTCATGCGGGATATCCCGATCTTCACCTTTATCAATAAAATGGACCGTGAGGCCAGGGATCCTTACGAACTGATGCAAGAGATCGAGCAGGTCCTCGGCATCGCCACCTACCCGATCAACTGGCCCATCGGCTCGGGCAAGGATTTCAAAGGGTGTGTACGAGCGGAGGAGAAGGGCCGGGTGCTCTCGTTTTCCTATAACGGCATCGGGCATGAGGCTGCCGCCGAACGAGGCGGGACTGGACGATCCGGCTCTTGAAAACACTCTGGGCTCCGCGCTTTACCGTACGCTGCAGGACGACGTGGAACTCCTCGACGGCGCGGGCGGCGACTTTGACCTCGACTTGGTGCGCCACGGCAAGCTGTCGCCCGTTTTTTCGGGTCGGCTCTGACCAATTTTGGGGTCGAGCCCTTTTTAGAGGATTTTCTCAAAATGACCACGCCGCCCCTGCCCCGCCGGTCTTCAGCCGGGGAAGTCGATCCCTTCCGCCCGGATTTTTCCGCTTTTGTGTTTAAGATCAGGCCAACATGAACAAGGCCCACAGGGACAGGTTGCGTTCATGCGCATCTGTTCCGGCGGAAAGTTCGAAGCGGGCATGGAGGTTTTCCATGTCCAGGGCAAAAAAATGCGCCTGTCGCAGCCGCAGCAGCTTATGGCCTCCGAACGCGAGATCGTAGATGAGGCTTATGCAGGCGATATCCTTGGCATGTTCGACCCCGGCATTTTCTCTATCGGGGACACGGTTTGTGCTTCCGGCCATAAATCCTTCGCCTTCGAGGGGATTCCCCACCTTTGCGCCGGAGCATTTTTCCCTTGTCCGCCAGACCGATACCATGAAGCGCAAGCAGTTCATCAAAGGGACTTCGCAGATCGCGCAGGAGGGCGCTATTCAGATTTTCCAGGAGCTGGGCGGCGGCATGGAAGAGGTTATCGTCGGCGTGGTGGGTACTCTGCAGTTCGAGGTGCTGGAATACCGGCTGAAGCCAGTATATCCGCTGGATCGGCGGGGAGGACGTGGACGTCAAGGCCCTGGATCTGAGCTCCGATACCAAGCGGGTGCAGGATATGCGGGGGCGCCCTCTGCTCCTGTTCACCAATTCCTGGAACATCCAGTGGGCGCTCGATCACAACATGGGCCTGGTCCTGGAGGAATTCAGCCGTTCGTAAGGAGGATGGCGCCGTGAATATCCAAATTTTCGGAAAACCCAAGTGTTTCGATACCGCCAAGGCAGAACGGTACTTCAAGGAACGGAACATTCCCTTCCAGCGGATCGATGTGGCAAAGTACGGGATCAGCAAGGGGGCTGAGGGCGTCTGCGCCGCCGTGGGCGGCCTGACGGCTCTCCTCGACGATAAGGCGAAGGGGCCGAGCTCGTCCGCTACCTCGCCTATGAAGCGGATCAGGAGGCAAAACTGCTGGAAAATCCGAAGCTGCTGCGCACCCCATCGTCCGCAACGGCAAAAAGGCCACGATCGGCTACTGCCCCGATGTTTGGGATGAATGGCGGCGGAAAGGCTGATGCCGCCGGAGCGGCGGAAAGGGGAGAGGCGATGGAACCGAACAGAACACTCGACGGTATGGCCCGTCCCTGATCGACTGGTACCGCCTGCATGTCCGCCCCCTGCCCTGGCGGGAGAATCCGACCCCCTACCGGGTATGGGTATCCGAAATCATGCTGCAGCAGACTAGGATCGAGGCGGTCCTGCCCTATTTCGACCGCTTCATGGCTGCCCTTCCGGACGTCGCCGCCCTCGCCGGGGCGGAGGAGGAGCTGCTGCTCAAGCTCTGGGAAGGGCTCGGGTATTACAGCCGGGTGCGCCATATGCAGAAGGCCGCCCGGATGGTCATGGAGGAGTATGGCGGCCGCATCCCCGACCGGGTGGAGGATCTGCTCCGCTTGCCCGGGATCGGAGACTATACCGCCGGGGCCGTGGCGTCCATCGCCTATGGCCGCAGGGCCGCGGCGGTGGACGGAAAAGTATTGCGGGTGTTTGCCCGGTTGACCGCCTGCCGGGACGATATCCTCCGTCCGGCGGTCAAAAAAAAGAGCTCTCCGGTATGGTGCTGGCGCAGATACCGGAGGATGCCCCCGGCATCTTCAACCAGGCGGTGATGGAGTTGGGGGAGACGGTCTGCCTGCCCAATACCGAGCCGCTCTGCGCGGCCTGCCCGGTCCGCCCATTTTGCAGGGGCAGCGCCGGGGATCGCCCGGGAGCTGCCTGTCCGTTCCCCAAAAAGCCCGCCGGGTCGAGCATCGCTTGATCCTGGTGGTGGTGACGGAGGAAAAACGCCCCGCGTCCTGCTCCGCCGCCGGTCTGGCAAGGGCCTGCTGGCGGGTTTGTGGAACTGCCGGGGCTCGAGCTGCCCGAAGCGTCCGACGATTCGCGGATCCGGGAAGCCGCGGAGAAGGAAGCGGTAAAATGGGGGGCTCCGCCCGGCTTCTGTACGAATGCTCGGCGGGGGCCGCCATATTTTCTCCCATGTGGAATGGCATATGCAGGGCGCGCTGCTCCTGCTCCCGCCTTTGACCCGCCGGAGGCTGCCGCCTCGTAACCGGGCGGGAACTGGCCGACGACGTGGCGCTTCCAAGCGCCTTCCGGGCTTATACTTCCCTCCTGCCCATTCTGCTCGCATCGGAAGGGGCCGGGGAAAAGATGGAAAGGATGTGCGAGTCGGATGAAACGGGAACAGTATCTTTCCTGGGATGAATACTTTATGGGGATCGCCCTGCTGTCGGCCCAGCGCAGTAAGGATCCCGGCACCCAGGTCGGGGCCTGCATCGTGGGGAGGACAACAAGATCCCTGTCGGTCGGATACAACGGGATGCCGGCCGGGTGCAGCGACGATCTCATGCCCTGGGACCGGGAGGGGGCGCCGCTGGAGACGAAATATCTCTATGTATGCCACGCCGAGCTCAACGCGATCCTCAATCATGGACGGACAGGCCTGAAAGGCGCAAAGCTTTACACCACGCTTTTCCCCTGCAATGAGTGCGCCAAAGCCATCATCCAGTCGGGGATCCGGGAGGTGGTGTATTTGCAGAATAAATACGCCGATACCGATGCGGTGACGGCCTCTAAAAGGATGTTTCAAATGGTGGGCGTCACCCTGCGCTCTTATACGCCGGGCAATAAACAGATCACGCTCGATTTGTAAAGTTATAAAGCCTTACATATTCGCGGAGGTGGAAGGATGCGGTCGGTTCTGATTACAGGGGCTTCGGGGGGGATCGGCCGCGCCACGGCCCGTTTGTTTGCCAAACAGGGGTACGCTGTGGCGGTGCATTATCATCGTTCCCGTGAAACCGCCGAATCCCTTGTGCGGGAATTGGAAGCGGCCGGGGCCAACGCGATCCCCGTCGGCGCGGACGTTTCCAACGACAGGGAAGTCGCCGAAATGGTGCGGCAGACCGAGTCAGTTTTCGGCGAAATTTCCGTCTTCATCCACAATGCCGGTACGGCGTCTCAAAAGCTCCTGACCGATCTGCCGCCGGAGGAATGGCGCGCCCTGATGGGGGTGCACCTGGACGGCGCCTATTACGGATGCCGTCACGTCATCCCGGAATGGTGCGGCGGAAGGGGGGAAAATCCTGTTTGTCTCCTCCATGTGGGGGGTGACGGGGGCGTCCTGCGAGGCCGCCTATTCCGCGGCCAAGGCTGGGCTGATCGGGCTGACCAAAGCGCTCGCAAAGGAGCTGGGCCCGTCTTCGATCCAGGTCAACTGCGTCGCTCCGGGGTGATCGATACCGCCATGTGCGCGGGCCTGGATGAGGCTGTCCGCCGTTCCCTGGCGGAGCAGACGCCTCTGGGACGGCTGGGGACGCCGGAGGACGTGGCGGCCGCCCTGTGCTTTCTTGCCTCCGATGAGGCGGGTTTTATCACCGGGCAGGTGCTTGGTGTGGACGGCGGGTTTGCCGTCTAATGATTGAAATGCTGGGTAGCGGAGGGATTGGGACCCCCGCGATGGTACGCTCATACAGCGATAGGGCGTTCTCGATTCCATAGACGATCATATGTGACAGGGAGGCCGTTATGCAGGATATCGGAGGGACCAAACCGGCGCGGGTCATATCCGTCAGTCAGCTTAACTGATACGTCAAATCCCTGCTGGAAGGGGATCCGCATCTGACGGGCGTGTATGTCGGCGGGGAAATCAGCAACTTCACCAATCACGTCCGGTCGGGGCATTTTTTATCTGACGCTCAAGGATGATGGGGCGGTTGTCAAGGCTGTCATGTTCCGCGCCTTTGCCTCCAAGGTGCCTTTTACGCCCGAAAACGGCATGAAAGTGATTGTAAAGCGCGGGTCTCCTTGTATGACAAGGACGGTTCGTACCAACTCTATATAGAAGAGATGCAGCCCGACGGGGTGGGGGCGCTCCAGGTGGCGTATGAGCAGCTCAAGGCCAAACTCGCTGCCGAGGGCCTGTTCGATGAACGGCGTAAGCGGCCGCTGCCGTCCTATCCGTCCCTGGTTGGGGTGATCACTTCTCCGACAGGGGCGGCGGTCCGCGATATCCTCAACATTCTCGGACGGCGGTACCCATACGCGGCGGTTCTTTTTCGCCCCCGTTCTCGTACAGGGCGAAGGGGCGCCCGCCCAGCTCATCGACGCACTGAACCGTTTTGCGGCGCTTCGGCAGGCCGGCTCCAAATACACGCCGGATGTGCTGATCATCGGGCGGGGAGGCGGTTCCATCGAAGAGCTGTGGGCCTTCAACGACGAGAATGTGGCCCGCGCCGTCGCGGCGTCCCCTGATCCCCGTCATATCGGCGGTGGGGCACGAAACCGACTTTACCATCTGCGATTTCGCGGCGGATCTCCGGGCGCCCACACCCCTCGGCCGCTGCTGAACTGGCGGTGCCCGACACCCGGCAGCTTCTGGGCCGGCTGACACAGCTGCAGGCGCGGCTGATGCAGGCTGCGGACGCACGGATCCGGCAGGAGAGCCGGAGGCTGGAAAACCTGGCCGCCCGGCGGTGCCTGAAAACGCCCCTTTTCTATGTGGAGGAACGGAGTATGCGGCTCGACTATACGGCCAAGGCCTTTGCGCGCTCGGCGGGTATCTGCATCGCCAAGGCGGAGCGGCGGCTGGCCGGCGCTGCCGGCAAGCTGGACGCGCTCAGTCCCTCAAGGTAATGTCCCGCGGCTACGCGATCCCGGTTACGGATGCGGGGGCGGTGATCCGGTCGGCGGGGGATGTCCGCCCGGGCGACCGTTTGACCTCCGTCTGTCCGACGGCCGGGTGGACTGTGAAGCCAGGCGGGTCGTCCCCGAAAAAAAGGACGGCGAACCGCTAGGCAAGCGAAATCGTTTGAAGGAATGGGCGTTTATCCGGTCAAACGGACGGGACCGGCAGCCCGTGTGGGAAAAGGAAGGAGCGCCAATATGGCGGAAAAAAGCAGACGTTTGAAGACGCAATGGCCAGGCTCGAACAGATTGTGGGCCTGCTGGAAAACGGGGCTGTAAATTCCTGGCCGGCGGTATGCCGAGCTGCCACACCGCCACAGTGTGCGGGCTTACCGTGGCCACCGCGCGGGTGGCTGGTGCGGATTCACCGATATTTGCCATTGCCTTTATTCTGGCAGTCATTGTGATTTACGATGCCACCGGCGTCCGGTATGAGGCCGGAGAACATGC